>JAANMT010003530.1_pt1 | contig 10991 bp, 13 predicted proteins | sample 7279711 | NCBI WGS metagenome assembly JAANMT01 (sample SAMN14094538, study PRJNA606508) | bioreactor metagenome | isolation source: A lab-scale SPAN reactor treating ammonium-rich wastewater day 1 | place: Ireland: Galway | collected 2017-01-16 | reverse complement strand
GTTATTGCTTTCTTAAATTTTTCCGCCAGATGCTCTATAATATTCCAAAGCTTTAGGCATGTGTTTTTCTAAATCAGCTCTTCTGTTCTCAGGACTTGGGTGGGTTGAGAGAAATTCTGGAGGTCGGTTTCCGGTGGAAGAAGCCTCCATTCTTTCCCAAAACGGCTGTGCCTGTCTTGGGTCGTAACCTGCCATCGACATTAGGTATAATCCCATTTCATCAGCTTCAAGTTCCTGGCCACGTCCGTATTTCAAAAGTGCAACTTGTGCTCCGATTGGATAAACCTGCTGGAAAATAGTGGCCATCTGACCGCTTGTAGCACTTCCCAAAATTGCACCACCGTACTGTGCGACCATCGCCTGCGAAATTCTTTCGTTACCGTGACCTGCCAATGCGTGTGAAATTTCATGACCCAGAACTACTGCTAGTCCCGTATCGTTCTTGGTAATAGGAAGTATACCTGTGTAAACTGCTACTTTACCGCCAGGCATACACCAGGCATTCACCTGCTTGTCATCAATAAGGTTGAATTCCCATTGATAATCTGTAATGTCGCCCTCACGGCCTATACCCCGGTAATAGTTGTTTGCTGCGTTTTTGATTCTTGCGCCAACATTCTGAACGCTTTTCGATGCAGTGGTTCCGCTTACAATCTTAGCTTTAGACATTGCTTCTCTATATTGCTGCAAAGCCATTGCAGAGATTTCCTGATCGTTGGCTAACTGCAGAGATTTTCTCCCGGTAATAGGATTGGTTGTACAGGCGATCATCATTACAGATAATGCACCGATACCTAAAATTTTATTTACATTTTTCATAGCTTGAATATTTCAGTAATAAATTCGTATAAACAATTTTTATTCCATAAATTTTTTTCCGCCTAAGACTTGCATTATTTTTGTATAGAACAAAGAAAAAAACGTAATGAAAAAATTTATCAATATTTTAAGCGCAACAATTCTGATTGTCTTACTAAATTCATGCACTTCGGCCGGCGTAATCCCATCCGAAAAAGTCGCTAATCTGCTTCAGTCAGGGGAATTTACATTCATGGCCCAAAAAGCCAATCCCACAAATTATGATGTGGTAAATGTAATGAATTCCTTGCCTACCTCAAGTTCATCACGAATGCTGGAACTTGATTATGGATATACCATACAGCTCAAAAAATCGGACCTCGCTGTTGAATTACCCTATTTCGGACGAATGTACAACCCAAGCTACGACACTTCAAAAAATTCTTACCGATTCACGTCGAAAGATTTCAGTTTGAGTGAACAGCCCGGAAAGAAAGGAAGTACCGTATATACTATTATTACTAAGGATCAGCCCAATATCCGAAGAATCATCATGGAGGTGTTTAAAAATGGAAAAAGCTACGTCTCCATAGATTCGAATGACCGCGCTACGATTTCTTATGACGGATATATCATGGAAAATATAGCTCCTAAGAAGTAGAGGAATTCTTCAGAATTTCATCAACAAAAATTTTAGCTTCCGTACTGGGATTTGACGTCAGTGCGGAGGCGTTTTTTTTATGAAGCTCATAGGAGTTTTCTACAGATTGGTTTTCTCTGGTTCTTTGCAGAATATACTCCTGAACCCAATAATCAAAACGTTTTTCTGCCTGGTTTTTTCTGGTTTCATTAAAGGTTCCGCTTTTAACCTTCAAGTCAATAAACTCATTTATCTTTTCAAATGCTTCAAGCAGCCCATTATTCTTTAATGCCGAACCGAGCAATACAGGAACTTTCCAGTTCTTCTCCTTTGAAGGTAAAAATTGAAGTGCACGCACTAGTTCCAACTTGGTATTTTGTGCTTTCTGTAAATTGTCTTCTTCAACTTTATTAATGAAAATGATATCGACCATTTCCATAATTCCGCGCTTAATTCCCTGGAGTTCATCACCGCCGCCAATAATCTTCAGAAAAAGAAAAACATCCGTAATATCTGATACCAGGACTTCGCTTTGCCCCACGCCCACGGTTTCTATTAAAATCGTATCATAACCTGCAGCTTCACAGATGAGCATGGTTTCAAAAGTGGTATTTGCCACACCGCCCAAAAATCCCGAACTTGGAGATGGTCGAATAAACGCATTTGCTTCCTTTGAAAGTTCTTCCATGCGTGTTTTATCTCCTAAAATTGAGCCTTTATGAAGTGAGGAACTCGGGTCGATAGCCAGTACAGCAACTTTTCGACCTTTCGCGACCAACAGCCTGCCGAAATTTTCAATAAATGTAGATTTTCCTGCTCCCGGAACTCCTGTAATACCAATACGGATTGACTTGCCGCTTAGAGGCAGAATTTCTTTCAACAGCTGTTCCGCCAGTTCACGATGTTCCGGTTTTTTGCTTTCCACCAAGGTAATAGCTTTCCCCAGCAATCTTTTGTCACCCGCTTTAATCCCTTGGATAAGTTTTTCTACAGAAAATTCTTTCATTAACTCAAAAATACGAATTCTTTTCAGGATATCATCTCAATTCCCAATCCTGGTTTCCGGCTGGGGACTAATATTCCTTTTTCTACGAGACTTCCTTTCGCATAATCATTTGAGATTAAATTAGCTCCGTCTAAATCTGCGTAATCACATAATGATGCTACAGCAATTCCTGCTGAAATTCCTACTGACGACTCTGTCATGCAGCCAATCATCACTTTATAATCATGATTTTTTGCTTCTTCTATCAATTCCAGTGCTGGGGTTATTCCTCCGCACTTCATCAGCTTAATATTAATGGCTGAATAATGAGGTTGGAGTTTTTCGAGATAAGAAAGATCCTGACAGTCCTCATCAGCCATCCATCTCGCGAAACCTTCTTTATTCAAAATCTGATACTCGCCCACTGGTAACGGCTGTTCTATATAAGTGAATCCTTCGGATAAGGGATGATTTTGAAGAAATACACAGTCTTGTGAAGAAAAGCTTGCATTGGCATCCAGCGCGATTTCTTTTCCGCTTTCCAGTAGCCTGAAAACATTATTACGGTCGAGTCCGTTGCATTTTACCTTGAATTTATGCCACGGAGATTCTTTGATTTTCTTTAGCTGAATATCGACGGAATCGATGCTTATGGTAAAAGAAGATTGGGGCAATCCAAAAGAGCTGAAGTGGTTAAGTTCATTGAATGTCTTTCCTTCCAGTTTTCCGGAAAGATCCCAGTAAGCGCAGTCTAATGCAGACCGAAGAAATGAATGAAGCTGCAAACTTGAGAGAAAAATGTAAAATTCAGCTGGTGTTACTATTGCGAAACGCTCCAATTGGTTTTGGATTTCTTTGAGCTTTAATTCAAAATCAGCCAGATTAATGGCGTAATAATTTATTGCGACACATTCTCCATAACCAGTTTGATTATCTTGCGAAAGCGTTACCAGTAAGGAATCCCGGAAATCATAACTTCCGTAAGCTATCGAAAATGTTTCTTTTAATAGAAGGCGGTGCTTGGTCCAGGAAATCTTCATGCAGATAAAATTTTCCTGAATTTTTCAGGTCAAAACAAATTTAAGCAGAATTTTGTTTATTTTTGAGAGAAACAAAACAAATTAACTATGAATACAGCTCAGAATTTACGAACCCAAAAAAAAGCATCAAATAAAACAATAACAATTCTTTCAGCGATTGCCGCGTTTGGGGTTTTAGCTTCCTGCACACCAAAACCGGCGGTGGTAGAAGGAACGAAAACCAAGACTGCCGAAAATTTAGCTTTAGGAAAAACGGTTTTCGAAAACTCATGCGGAAGATGCCATGACCTCCCAAATCCTACGTCACATTCTGCCCAGGATTGGGTGGGAATCATGAACAGGATGGCACCAAAAGCGAAACTCAACGACGAACAACACCAACTTGTTTACGATTATATCGTTTCGGTTAAATAATCGGTATGCCTATCAAGCCTGAAATAACATTCCAGGATTTTGAAAAAATCGACATCCGAACCGGAACAATTATTTCCGTGTCCGATTTTCCAGAAGCACGGAACCCTTCTTACCGACTGGAAATAGATTTCGGTGCTTTAGGAATAAAAAAATCATCAGCACAAATCACCGACTTGTATAAAAAGGAAGATCTGCAGGGGAAACAAATTCTGGCGGTGGTAAATTTCCCCAAAAAGCAAATCGCAAATTTTTTCAGTGATTGCCTTGTACTGGGTGTTTACGGTGAAGGAAATAAAGTTACCATTATAACTCCTTCGCTACCTGTAAAAAACGGATCAGTTGTCGGTTAACCACTACCAACACTAAATAAATTTTCGCAAATTATTTTAAAATCTTAGTCATGATTCAACATATTCCTTTAGAAAAAATTCTTTTTCTGGACATCGAAACTGTACCGCAAGCAGGCAACTGGGAAGATCTGAATGAGGCCGACCAATATCTCTGGGATAAGAAGACAAGGATGCAGCGAAAGGAAGATTTCACAGCTGAAGATTTTTACATAGAAAGAGGCGGAATTATGGCAGAATTCGGTAAAATCATCTGTATTTCTGTGGGGATTTTAGAAAAAAGTGAAAAACTTATGGTTAAAAGTTTTTACGGAGACGATGAGAAAAAACTGCTTGAGGAATTCGGTGAGATATTTAACCGCCCCAAACTTCATGATGTGATTCTTTGCGCACATAACGGTAAAGAATTCGACTTTCCGTGGATTGCAAGACGATTTCTTATCAACGGAATGCAGCCGCCGCGGCCATTTCAGCTTTTTGGGAAAAAACCTTGGGAAATTCCGCACCTGGATACTATGGAGTTATGGAAATTTGGTGATTACAAATCATTCATCTCGCTGGAATTACTGGCTCATGTTTTCGGAATTCCCAGTCCGAAGGATGATATCGACGGTTCTATGGTTTCGTCGATTTACCATATAGAAAAAGACTTATTTAGAATTGTTCAATATTGTGAAAAAGATGTCTTAACTTTGGCAAATATTTTCCGGCGGATGCGCCAGGAAGAACTTCTCGAAAGGAAAACAGACTAACTTTTAAATAAAAATGGACTTTGCTGCGCTTTGCAGAAGGAGTTCCGCAATATTACAATGGCTTTAACAGACGATCAGATTGCCGATATCGGCGAAAATATTATTAAAAATTTAAAGACAGTATACGATCCCGAAATTCCCGTAGATATCTATGAACTTGGACTTATTTACGATGTACAGATTTCCGACCAGGGCGCAGTGAAGGTAATTATGACTTTAACCACACCTAACTGTCCCGTGGCAGAAAGTTTGCCCGCGGAAGTACGCGAAAAGGTTGCTGAAGTCGACGGAGTGAAAGAGGTCGATTTGGAACTCACTTTCGAACCATCATGGAACAAGGACATGATGAGTGAAGAAGCCCGTTTTGAACTGGGAATGTTTTAAAAATAAAATGCCGGAAATTTCCGGCATTGTTATTTTGGTTAAAGTCCGTACTCGAAAAGCACAGTCCGCTGTACATTTGGATGTATCGAAAGTGATACAGGACAGTTCAGCGCTGTATGTTCAATAAATTTCTTCTGTTCCGGCGTATATTGTCCGGGAATTCTTACAATGCAGAATATAGTACCGATTCTTTTGGGTTCGGGGTGCGTAGATTTTTTCAGTTCACAGGTTGCGCCTGTGATATCGATCCCTTTGTGTTTTCCCAAAACAGCCACTGCCATTAACATAGATTGCCCGTAGGAAATCCCGAAAATATCTGAAGGAGAAAAATATTCTGATGTTCCGCCGTCTCTTAAAGGCGCACATGTGGTGATTTCCGCCCCCGATTTTTCATGTTGAGATACGATTGTAAAATCGCCTGAATAAGTAATTGTTGAAGTCATAGTTTTGCGTTTTTTATTACCATAAAGATAGCAATAATTTACGATAGCTCCACGCAATTATGACATAAGTCACTGAAAATTAAAATTATATATAACCTGAAAAAATATTTACAACGTTTCAGGACATTTAATTGCCATAGTTAAAGGATACTGTTTTTTTGACTTCTGAACTTAAAGAAAGAGCTACAGGACAGTTCATCGCGGTTTCTTCAATGAAAGATTTCTGCTCCGGCGTAAAAGTTCCGGGGAAATATAAAGTACATACAATCTCCGAAATTTTCCTTGGCTGAGGATTCATGTTTTTCTGCAGTTCTGCGTAGGAACCTTCAATGTTAAGGCCTTTGTCTTTTCCTAAAATTGCAATGGTGGTAAGCATGCACTGCGCTAAAGAAGTCGCGCATAAATCGGTGGGAGAAAACACTTCACCTTTGCCATGATTATCGGTAGGTGCATCAGTAAAAATAATGGTTCCCGACTGCAGATGTTGAGATTCGCAGCGCAGATCGCCGAGGTAAGTTATTTTTGAAGTCATGATTCAAAATTTTAAAAATGAAAAATATCTTTCGCTTTGTTATAAGCGCTTTCAAAGTTCAGTAAGTTCAGCGAATGCTCCACTTTTTCTGAAGCCATAAAATTAATCACCTGCTCGGTCGGCATGTTGCCAACGAGATCATCTTTGGCCATTGGGCAGCCACCAATCCCTTTAATCGCGGAATCGAATCTTCTGCAACCATTGTCATAAGCAGCTTTCAGTTTCTTATAAGAATCCTCGTAACGGTTATGAAAATGCGCCCCAAAATCAATTCCCGGATATTTAGCGGGAATTTTCGCGAAAAGCAACTCGATTTGTTCCACAGTTCCCGTTCCGGTGGTGTCGGAAAGTAAGATGTTTTTTATGCCGATTTCATTAAAACGGTTTGCCCAGAAATCGACATCTTCCCACTTCCACATTTCCCCATAAGGATTACCGAAAGCCATTGAAAAATAAACATTAAGTGTGCGGCCATCGGTTTGCAGCAGTTCGGTGATTTTCAGAATATCATTAAAAGCTTCTTCCTGATTTTTATTGGTATTCCGGTGCTGAAAAGTCTCAGAAATGGAAAACGGAAACCCCAGAATATCAACCTGTTCATGAGCCAGAGCTTTTTCCGCTCCACGGTAATTGGCTACAATCACCGAAAGTTTTGTATTTGAAATCGATTTATCAATCTCATCGAGCACCGTTCCCGAATCTGCCATTTGGGGAATTGATTTCGGCGAAACAAAACTCCCGCAATCAAGAACATCAAAACGAACATCCATCAACGCATTAATGTAATCGATTTTCTTTTGAGTCGGGATAAATTCGCCCCAACCTTGCATGGCATCGCGCGGACATTCAGTTAAAAACATGGGTTCTTTTAGGTTTTCTCAAAGATAATAATTTTTTTCAATGGTGAATATTTCGCCCATTTTAGTACTGCAGAGCCTTCAAAAGCTAAAAACAGCAGCTTTACAAAGTTGAGCCTCAGACAAAATCGCTATCTTTGTTTAAATCAAATTATATTAAAAATGACGACCATAGAATTCAACCTCGAGTGGAAACTGAAGCTGCAAAACCGCTTTATTAATTACGTAAAAATATTTTCAACAAGCGATCCGGAAAGTGAAGCAACACCGTCAACTGAAAGACAGTGGAACATTGCCAATTATATTTTTGAAGAACTGAAAACCCTGGGTTTAAGCGATGTTTCTCTGGATGAGAACGGATATATTTATGCGTACGTTCCATCTAATCTGGAAAATGATGATGAACCTGTTGTGGGATTTATTTCTCATTATGATACATCGCCCGATTTTAACGGTGAAAATGTAAAACCTCAGATCTGGGACGATTATGACGGGAAAGATTTGCTTCTCAATAGAGAAACAGGGTTCATACTTTCGCCTTCTAAATTTGAAAGTCTTAAAGATTATGTGGGTAAAACCTTGATTACAACAGATGGAACCACGCTTCTTGGCGCTGATGACAAAGCAGGAATTGCGGAGATTGTAACCGCTGCAGAATATCTTTTGGCCCATCCAGATATTAAACACGGTAAAATCGCAATTGGATTTACACCTGATGAAGAAATTGGCAGAGGTGCTCATAAATTTGATGTCGTTAAATTTGGTGCAGAATGGGCTTACACGATGGATGGCGGCGAAGTCGGTGAACTGGAGTACGAAAACTTTAACGCTGCAGGCGCGGTGGTTAAAATTCACGGTTTAAGTGTTCACCCGGGTTATGCTTTCAGTAAAATGGTAAATGCATCGCTTTTGGCAGCAGAATTCATTAAAATGCTTCCGGAAAACGAAACACCTTCCACAACAAAAGGCTTTGAAGGATTTTATCACCTGACAGATCTTAAATCTGATGTTTCTGAAGCGAAAATCCAGTACATCATCCGTGATCACGACGCTGAGAAATTTGAAGCAAGAAAAGAGTTTATCACAGAAAAAGTTGCGGAATTCAACAAAAAATTCGGCGAAGGCACTGCAGAAATTGAGATCAAAGAACAATACCGCAACATGAAGCAGCAGTTCGAAGGAAAAATGCATATTATCGACATTGCAGAACAGGCAATGAAAGACGCCAATATAGAGCCTAAAATTAAAGCCATACGTGGTGGTACAGACGGTGCACAGCTTTCTTACATGGGATTGCCCTGCCCGAACATTTTCGCCGGGGGAATCAACTTCCACGGACCTTACGAATACGTAGCTTTAGAATCGATGGAAAAAGCAGTGAAAGTGATTATTAATATCGCGCGAGCAGTGAAGAAAATATAAGATGAAAAAGTCAATAATTTTATTGGGGCTTCTAATGTTTTCTCTTTATAACGCTCAACTTTCAAAAATTGTAGAAATAGACAGAATTTACAGCAGTAAGAATAAGGAAATTTATAACAAGTATAAAAAGGTTCGCAACGAGGAAAGAAAACTGGAAGAGGAAAAGATTAATACTGAGAGACTCGATGGTTATGAGGCAGCTATAAAACATATTCAGAAGGACGATCCACAAGTCAATTCTGAAGATCTCAAGAAGGATTTTACAAAATTCGCCGAATACGAAACGGGCATTACCGGATTCCGAAAGTTGATTTCGCAGGATTTTGATAGTTCGGCCATTACTGATACTGAGGGGACCTTACGGACAGTGGCAAGATTTCTGGTTGACGAAAAAGGAAATGTAAGCAATGTAACTGCGGAGGGCAGCAACAGGGAATTTAATTTGCTGACCATTATAACGCTGTATAAAACGATGAATAAAGGAAAATGGAAACCAGCTGAACTGAACGGAGTCCCAATACAATCAATATTTGCAATGCCATTAACAATGCAGTTTGAATAAAATTAACCCATCAAAATGATGGGTTTTTTAGTAGGCTGTGGCGAAATGATAATTTTTACGAATGTATAAGAGGACCGCCGAATAAATATTGAGGACCAATTACAAAACTTCAGGACTGATTCTTTTAATACACTCTTCATACATTATCCATACTTAGGATTGGGAGAGGATTGGGGTAGGGAGTACTTCAGCCTTTATGATGACGTTACTTCAACTCCATTAGTGTCTGGCAATGAAAATGAGGCAATGCTGGCAGGGTCTGCTGAGTTCCTTAATGGATTCGCACAAAAGCCTAAACTGGGACAGAATCTCTGGGACAGAATCTTTCAACGCAAAAATAAAAAAATTCAGAAGCAACTTTAGAGGCGTAAGAGATCAGTCTTTTTTTCTATTCAGATTACAAAACATTTTTGCTTAAACACAAGTTTTGATACTGATCCTGATCATGCTCCGTTTTGATCTTGATTTTACACCCTTTAAAAACAAAAAAACCATCACATTTCTGTGATGGTTTGCTCCTCTTGCTGGGCTCGAACCAGCGACCCTCTGATTAACAGTCAGATGCTCTAACCAACTGAGCTAAAGAGGAGTGTTGCTCTTTGCTTTAAGCGTGTGCAAATATAGAAACTTTTTTAATTCTTGCAAAATATTTTTGCAAAGTTTTTATCAAAATTTCCCTGTAATCCACTTAACTATGTCGTTTCCAAAGATTAAGACCATCAATCCAAGTAAGAAAATTACACCAATCATCTGGGCATTTTCTAAAACTTTCTGCGGAACAGGTTTTCCGGTGATCATTTCCCATAGTGTAAACACGACATGGCCGCCATCTAACCCCGGAATCGGGATCAAATTAAGGAATGCAAGCCACACGGAGAACATTGCGGTGAAACTCCAGAAAAATTCCCAATTAATAGTTTCCGGCATTTGTTTGATAATTCCGATAGGTCCTGAAACTTTTTTATAACCTTCAGTAGTGGTATTGAAAACAATTTTGAACTGTTTGATTTGCATCGTAAGCACATCAATCGTTCTTGTTAAACCTCTAGGTATTGCTTCAAGTACAGTATATTTCTTTGTAATTCTGGCTTTTTCCAATGCTGCCTGAGCTACATTTACATCGGTCCCAAAACCTAATTTACCCTGTGCATTAACTTTAACATTGATTTGCTGAACAGCCTTATTTCTTTCAATATCCAAAACAATGTTCTGGTTTTTGAATTTTGCCAGTTCAGTTCCAAGTTCGTCGAAATAAGATAAAGGTTTTCCGTTGATACCAACAATTCTGTCACCTTTCACAAGTCCCGCTGCTTTCGCACCGCCGTTTGGCTCCAGACTGCCGATTACAACAGGAAAACGGGGAGTGAAATAAGCTTTGGCTTCATTCTGTGATAAAACCTCAGCAACTCCCTGTTCATTTATAGGGAAGGTTATCTCTTTACCATCTCTCAAAACAGTAACCTCATCTGCAAAAAGCATATTTACGGTTGACGTTTCCATACGCTCGGCATGTTTTCCGTCGATTCTTAAGATTTTATCTCCTGTCTCAAGACCCATTTTCTTACCGGCGTCCGACACGGCAATTCCATTTTCGAATTTGGAGTTATCGTGATACGTTTCACCTTTAAAATAGCTTAAACTTGAGTAAATTAACCATGCTAAAAAGAAGTTTACCGTAACACCACCCATCATAATGATTAAACGCTGCCAAGCTGGTTTGCTTCGGAATTCCCACGGTTCTGCCGGTTTTTTCAGTTGCTCGGTATCCATACTTTCGTCTACCATTCCGGCAATCTTCACATATCCGCCAAAAGG
>JAANMT010003529.1_pt1 | contig 10992 bp, 12 predicted proteins | sample 7279711 | NCBI WGS metagenome assembly JAANMT01 (sample SAMN14094538, study PRJNA606508) | bioreactor metagenome | isolation source: A lab-scale SPAN reactor treating ammonium-rich wastewater day 1 | place: Ireland: Galway | collected 2017-01-16 | reverse complement strand
CCTGCCTCTAAAACCTTCTCTACAAAGGCCTGCGCTATTTCTGAATTGCTTCCGAGAACGATCATTTTGTAGATTTAATTATTGCTGTTCATGATTCTTTTGTGCTGCATCGACACAAATTTTGGATTCTGCACGTTCTGGAGATAATTGGTTAGCGACGATTTGCTCATGCTGTCTTTTGTAAGATAAATTCTCCCGCCATATTCTTCAACGATTTCATCCAAATCAGTCACGAGTCTTTTAAGTCTGGAATTTACTTTAAAGTCCAGAGCAAGTGTGTATCCTTCGGCCGGGAAAGAGTTATAGGCATGCGGATTATTTTTCCCGAAAAGCTTCAGTACTGCAAGGAAGGATCCGTAGCCACTTTTTGCAATGGTTTCCAGTATTTTTTCCATTCCCTCTTTACCTTTCTCCTTGGGAATCACCATTTGGTACTGGATAAATCCGCTTTTGCCGTAGATTTTATTCCAGTCATTTACCACGTCCAAAGGATAGAAAAATGTTTCGTAATCTACATAATTTTTCACCATCTTTTGCTGCTGTTTGTTGAAATAAAGGAAATTGAACAGCTTAACGGTAAATTTATTCAGTAAAAAATCAGGGAAGTAAAACGGTATTTTTGGGATCATTTTTTTCTTCAATCTCAGCGGATTCTCCTGCATTTTTTTCGGAAGTTCATGTTTAAACGCATGTTCACCCCGCATCATAATGCTTCTGCCAATGTTTTTTCCCCTTTGGAGGCAATCAATCCAGGCAACATTATAGGTCCAAGACTCACTTTCGTCAAAAAGTTTAAAAATCTCATCCAGATTTTGTGCTTTAACGGATTCCTGTCGGATATATGCCGTTTCTATATTTTTCAGTTTGAACTTAGCAGACAAAATAATTCCTGTAAGGCCCATTCCGCCAATCGTTGCCCAATATTTATCTTCGTTCTCTACTCTGGAGCAAGTGATTACTTCAGAATTTTCGTTCAGCAGAGAAAACTCCTCTACATACTCAGAAAAACAACCTTCTGCATGATGATTTTTCCCGTGAACATCCGACGCTATGGCGCCACCAACTGTGATAAACTTCGTTCCCGGCGTCACATAAAGAAAGTAACCCTGCGGCACAATCACTTCTAAAACGTGTGAAAGCAAAACTCCGGATTCGCATTCGATAACTCCGTTTAACCGGTCGAAACTTATGAATTTATTGAGTCTTCTGGTCGAAAATATATGCTCGGATAGTGAAGCATCACCATAACATCTTCCGTTTCCCCTCGCGATTACTTCATTATTGTTCCTAACGAAATCCTTAATTCTTTCAATAGAATCTTCTGATTTTATTTCCTTTTCCACCACGGGAAAATTCCCCCAATTTGTTACTTTCTGTATAAAATTCGGTTTCATTATTTGAAATAAATTTGGAGTAAAAACGCTGCCAGCCAAAGCACTAGAGTAATCTGTATATACCGGTCCTTATAAATAATTTTGGTTGGAGATTCGGTTTTATTATAGACCAGGGTTTGCTGTAGATATCGTAAAAAAGCAAAAACCACAAAAATTACGGTATAAAAAACACGCGAATGAAACTTCTGCTGTACTTCCGGGGAAAGTGTAAACATGAGATAACAAACAATTGCCAGGGTACAGCTTATTGAAAGCGCAATGTCGGCAAACTGAACATTATAGCCATCCAGCGCCCTTCGTGTTTTACCGGAGATCTGGGCATTGATCAGCTCTCCTCTTCTTTTACCGATTGCGAGTACCAAAGCCAGCACAAATGTGAGCAAAATTGCCCACTGGGAAATATAAATTCCGGTGGCGTAACCTCCGGCAAGAACCCTCAGAACAAAACCGATCGCAATAATAGTAACATCAATAATTGCGACATGCTTCAGTTTGAAAGTGTACGCAACATTCATCACAAAATAAAATATAATGATCGCGGCAAACTCCAGAAATTATGATGAAAATACTGTGCTCCGAAGAAAATCAATACCGAAATCATTGCGATTAAACCAATAAAAAATACCACGGCTGTGGATTTGGAAATAACGCCGCTTGCTAAAGGTCTCTTACTTTTTTCGGGATGCTTTTTGTCGGATTCTATATCAGAATAATCGTTGAGAATATAAACAGTACTCGCGGCAAAGGAAAAGACTACAAATGCGAAGAGACTTTTGATCAGCAAATCGAAGTTGGTAATATTTCCAGAAAAGAAAAGGGGCGCAAAAACGAAAAGGTTTTTTACCCATTGCTCTACGCGAAGCAGTTTTAAATATTTCGTCATTCGTACTTAAAGAATAAGACAAAATTAGTGATTTTAAAATAAAAAAATCCGCCGAAGCGGATCTAAAATATAATGATTTTGATTTGGTCTACTGCTGACTTGTTTTAGCATCATTGATCATGTCTTCATTTGCAGTAATTGCAAATTCAACTCTCCTGTTTTCTGCTCTTCCGGCGTCGGTATCGTTAGATGCTACGGGCTCTTTTTCTCCAACTCCCATCGTTAACATTCTGCTTGAAGAAACGCCTTGTGAAATCAGATATGATTTTACTGCTGCGGCTCTTCTCTCGGATAAAGAAAGGTTATAAGCATCGGTTCCTTTACTGTCGGTATGACCATAAATATTGATGTTGGTATCTAAGTTATTTTTCAATACCTGTGCTAATTTATCAAGATTAGCTTTTGCGGCAGAGGTAAGATCAGATGAATCAAATCCAAAGTTCACCATATTTTCTTTCATGGTTACTTTAATTCCCTCACCTACTCTTTCAACTTCTGCTCCCGGTAAGGTTTCTTTAATCTCTTTAGCCTGCTTATCCATATTTCTACCGATAACATTACCTGCAACTCCACCAACAATACCGCCAAGTACAGCGCCGGCTGGTGCATTTTTACCTTTACCTAAATTATTACCCAATACACCACCTATAACAGCACCTGCTGCCGTACCAATTACAGTACCTTTCTGTTGATTATTGGCATTTTTTACAGCCTCGCAACTTGTCATTAAAAGTGATGTCGATACGAAAAGCGCTGCTATATTTGTCTTATTAAAAATTTTCATAATAGTAATTTATATTGTTATTTCATTCCTGTTCTTGCGAAGTTGTAAACAATTCTTACATTCTCGCCTCCCGAAGGAACATTTTGTTCTAATGTGAATGCATCCGGAGTCTGGCTGATAAGGTTTAAAGAATATCCTTCGATTACCGCCTTTGCCTTAGATCCTTCTAATAATTTTTTGAATTTAAATTCATTACCGTTTACCACTTCAAACTTAATTGGCTGAATTACACTTGGGCAAGATCCGCCGCCATTAAGGGTATAAGAACCGGTCCAGTTATTAGGAATAAGTCTCCAGTGGCTGCCGACGAAGCACTGCGCATCTGCACCTTCGTCGAAAGGCCTAACTTTAAAATTTTTGTCGTAATCTACACTTGTAATTTCCCAATCCCCTTTCAGTTGCAGGAATTCTGCTCTGTTGGCTTGAGCGGTTTTTGCTGTGGAACAGGAAACGCTGATTGCAGCTCCTAAAATTCCGGCGAGTAATATATTTTTCATAGTAATAAAATTATGAATTACAAGTTACAAAAAACCGTGCCAAATTTTCATATTTAAAAAGAAAAGCCCGGTTATCCGGGCTTTTCGTAAATAGTCTAAATAACGATTATTTTCTTTTAATAACTTTTTTTACCACTTTTTTAGGAGTCTTCTTTACCACTTTTGCTTTAGCAACGGGTGCCGAAGCAGTTGGTTTATAGAAGTTTGTAAACGCATATTCCGCGGCTTTGCGAACATCGATTACCCCTCCAGCCTCAGAAATTAAATCGAATCTGTTGTTTGTATTGGAGTTGATCATCGCGTTAACAGATGATTTATTAGAAGTTTTCACAAGCGACTCGATAATCTGCTCGGGTTTCAGGTTTGGCATATATGCCAAAAGAACTGAAGCCGCGCCGGCTACCACAGGTGATGCCATTGAAGTTCCCTGCAGATATTCATACTTACCGTCCGGAACAGTGGAGTAAATTTTATCTCCAGGCGCGAAAACATTTACCATTTTCTGGTTATAATTCGAGAAATCAGCTCTCAAAAACTCGTTATTATTAGTTGATGCACCCACAACAAGCATATTATTTACAAATGGTTTAGCATCATTGATATCTTTAAAATTGGTAGGATAATAAACATTCTCAAAAATGTTTTCATTTTCATTTCCCGCTGCTTTTACCAAAAGAACGCCTTTAGTCTGTGCATACTTAAATGCATCCCAAACCACCGATTTACCAGGAGAAACAGGTTTACCAAAACTCATATTCAGGATTTTAGCTCCGTTATCAACCGCGTATCTTATTGCGTTTGCAACATCTTTATCGCGTTCATCACCATTGGGCACAGTTCTTACGGTCATAATTTTTGCCGTTTTGTAACCAACACCGTATTGCGTTTCTGTTCCCTGAGGATAACCTGCGATGATTCCCGCAACGTGAGTTCCGTGCTGTGCATCAGGACCTTCATAATTATTGTTACCGTAATATTTCTGAGTGTAATCGTCGTAATTATCGCCAACAACAGACGTTCTTGGATCGAAATCGAGATTATACTGCTGCGTAGCCTGCGGTGTGTAATAATCTAAAGCTTCTTTCATCTGTGCTTCCAAAAACTTCTGAACCTCTGCGGGAGATTTTCCTTTTACAGAAGGATCCTGTGCAATCTGACCCAGAACCGAAGCTGCCATAGCCTGTTCCTGACTGGCAGGTTTTAGTGAAGCGACAACTTCAGGAGTAAGATTCTGGCCGTTCAGCATCTTCACCATATCAGGAATCATTTTCTGTATTCTGGAATATGTTTCGTAACCCTGTTTAGCTTCGATACTTTTTTTGGTGAAGATTTCCTTTGATTTCATGTACATGGCAAATTCCTCCGCCATTTTTGCCTGATTTGCTTTATTTGTAGCAGAATTTGGACCTTCAAATAGGGACTGGTATTTTTTCACAATACGGGTTACCTCCATATTATCTACATCGACATCACCGTTTTTTCCACCGATGAAGTTCCAGCCGTGTATGTCATCAATATACCCGTTTCCGTCGTCATCTCTTCCGTTGTTTGGAACTTCATTAGGATTTTTCCACATGTTTTTTATTAAACCCGGATGATCAACTTCCACTCCACTATCCAAAACTCCCACGATTACGGGTTTTGCCTTTAATCCTTTCGATTCAAGATATTTGTAAGCGTTTTGGGTATTGACTCCGTAAGTATTTGAGGACGAAAAATCTTTGTGATACCAGGTCATCAGATCTTTGTCCTTCATCGGGTCTAAAGCGGCATCTGCACTCTGCGCAAAAGATGCAACTCCTGAAAGGAAGGTAGCTGCAATTAGTATTTTTTTCATTATAAATTCTATTTGGTATAAATATTCTTTAAATAGGTCAAAGTTTCGGGTCCTTTGTTACAGATCAGATCGAGAATTGAAAGGTCTTTCATAAATCCCATCTTATCTGTGAAGGTTTGATAATATTCCTCCATTTCAAATTCAGTTTCTTTTTTGGCGGAAAACCGCTCCCTACAATTTAGTTCTGATGGAACTTTAACGTATTCATCATTCAAAGAGTATGCCTTTTCTGTCTTCAGAATATCCTGAATAATTTTTAAAGCATGAAGATTAAACTGAATAAGCGAATCTGTTTCAAATTCAAATATTTTCTGAAGTCTGTCCTCGTAAAACTCAAAATAAGGCGAACTCTGATAAGCAGTTTTAATGGATTTCCAGTGAAGTTTCTGCCAGTTCTCGCGGTGAGAAATTTTAATTTCCTTCATTACCCTCTCACTACTGTGATTGATGGGAATAATTAAAGACAGTCTTCCGTTTGCGCCGTAAATATTGGTTCTGTTCCGGAAGGTCTGTTTCGGAAAATTTTCATATTGTTCTAAAACAATCTCGTTTTCTTCTTTCAAAAAAAACGCAAACCAGGAGATAGGTGGCAGATAGAATATGGGTAATAAAATTTTCATAATCATTTTAATAAAAATCCCCCTCCGATGGAGAGGGATTTATGATTTTGTATCATTTAGATATTAGTCTTCTTTACTTTTCTTTCTGAAGAATTTCGCAAAATAATCCCATCCAAAAAATAAAAGTAAAAGGATTGCCGCAACCCACCAATAAGAAGTTTTATTGGCTTCGCCGGTGTTAGTCGCTTTAAACATGCGGTCCCAACGGATTCTTTTACCTTCGGGCTGGTAAGATGAACTGTTATCAGCGAAGAGACCTTCCACACTCATCCAGGTAAACATCGGACTTCCCACAATATTTTCTTCAGGAACGAACCCGAAAAACCTTGCATCCAATGAGGCATCACGATTGTCGCCAATCATCATGTAATAATCCTGTTTTATGGTGTATTGCGTAGTTTCCTGACCATTAATATAAATTTTTCCGTCTCTGTTTTCCAGTTTGTTATGTTCGTATTCCGAAATAATCCACTGGTATTCAGGTAAAGTTTCCTGATTTAACTTTACTACATCTCCTTTTTTAGGTATTCTTAAAGGTCCGTACCAATCCTGATTCCATTTTTTATTTACAGGAAAAATTGACTGCGTTGTATCTAAATTCTTTGTATAACTGTCTCTCGCTGCATTCACTTTATATGAAAGCGCTGCCGAATCCTTGGGCCAGATGTGTTCTTTAAGATCAACAACCTGCGGCAATTCCTTTATCTCTTTTGCCGTTTGATCAGTCAGTCCCTGAAAATCGTACAAATAACCGCTTTCAGTCTGAACTTCCTGCACGGGTAGAAATCCATATTTTCTGTAAAGCGCGGGAATATCTAATTGACTTCCTGTAGTTGCAATGAATTTGTGCTGCTTTTGCTGGTCGCCTAGAATAGTCTCAGGTTTTCCGTTTACAAAGATACGGCCTGCTTTAATTTCCAAAACGTCGCCTGCAACGGCTACACAACGTTTTACATAAGGATCTTTACGGTCGATTGCTTTATGAACCGAATCCTGCGGATAATTGAAAACTACGATATCGTTTTTCTCAGGTTTGCTGAACTGGAAAATTCGTGCATAAGGCAATTTCACTGCCTCAAGATAAGATTTAGGATCATCTTTCGGATTTCCCTTCTCACCGGTATCCATGATGGTACCCTGCAGGAATGGGATTGCCACAGGACGCATCGGCATTCTGAAACCATAGCTCCATTTATTTACAAAAAGAAAATCTCCTACAAGGAGCGTTCTTTCCATGGAACCTGTAGGAATTCCAAATGGCTGGGTCATAAATACATGGACGATCGTGGCAAATACCACCGCGAAAGTGATGGAACCCACGAAAGACTCTTTCTTTTTCTCGCCTTTTTCTTCTTCAGTTAAATAAAACTCTTCTTCAGTTTCTACCTCAGGATCTTTAGAATAATTGATGTAGGCCATATAAATAAACGGAAGAATCACGGTAAGCAGGCGCTGTGAAAAGCTGCTTTTGCCAAAATGTTTCATCAGAAACAGATGAAAAACCGTCATCATAATAGGTCCTACAATCGGAAGATAAGCCATCACTACCCACCATTTCGGATGCCCGGTTTCTTTCTGTATGATATAATAATTATAAAAAGGCACAAAAGCAAAAAGCGGATTGTAACCCATTTTTTTATAAAGTTTCCATGTAGAAATCCCCATCAGAAGAGAGAGGATTAAGACATAAACTGTATAAGTAAGAAAATAGCTCATAGTTTGTTGTTGGTGATTATTGACTTATTAGTTCGCAGGATCGTGAAACTGTTACAAATAAGTTTTAGTGCTTAGGAGAAAAGAACATCTTTCATAGAAAAGTTTCCTGTTTTTCCCTGAATCCATTCCGCAGCAATTACTGCGCCCAGCGCAAAACCATTTCGGGAGTAAGCCGTATGTTTAATCTCGATTTCGTCAACGGAGCTTTTATAGAAAACGCTGTGCGTACCGGGAACCTCATCTTCACGGATGGCGAAAATGCCGAGTTGCTTTTCTTTGGTTTCATCGAGTTTCCAGCCTTCAAACCTTTGGTTATTTTTAATGATCCCTTCGGCTAAAGAAATTGCGGTTCCGCTAGGGGCATCTTTTTTGTGGACATGATGAATTTCTTCGAGCTGAACATTATATTCAGGGAAATTTTTCATTAAATCGGCAAGTTTTTCATTCAGCGCAAAGAAAAGATTTACGCCTAAACTGAAATTCGAACCATATAAAAAAGCAGTATTATTTTCGGCAGCGATTTTTTCGATTTCAGGCTTCTGGTCGAGCCAGCCTGTGGTTCCGCAAATCACGGGAATATTATTTTCAAGGCAGGTTTTAATATTGTTAAAAGCAACTTCAGGATTAGAAAACTCAATGACTACATCAGCGCTATTAAGGTTTTCCGAAGTTGGAGATTCATTAAGTCTTGCGACGATTTCATGATTTCTCTGGGTCGCAATTTCATCAATAATTTTACCCATTTTTCCGTATCCTACCAATGCTATTTTCATATTTCCCTTTGATTTTACTTTAAAAATTATAACTTAAACTGAGGCCCGCCTTTGAATTCTGCTTTCCGAATTCATCGTAAATCACAGTGGGCTTCAGCGCAAGATCCGGATCTTTACGGCCTTCGTAAAGATGTGCATCGACAACCGCATCTACAATATTAAGGATGTAAACCAAGCCGGTAATTGCGATTGCATAATCGCGCTGCCGCTTTGCTCTGTCCTGCGTTCTTCCTAAGGCTTCCGCACTGATCCCAGGAATATCTGAAAACTCGTGAGGCTGACCGTTGAGTTGTGCGATGAATGCATCTCTGTAACGATTGTACTGTTTCTGATTCCAAAGCACTACCCCAACGCCGGTACCGATTCCGCCCCAAACAATTGGGATTTTCCAGTATTTCTTGTTGTAATATTGCCCCAGACCTGGTAAAACCGCAGAATACAAACCTGCTTTAGTAGGATTGTATCTCATAGTGGAGTCCGTTGCATTGGATTCCTGAATATCAGTATATACCTCGATTTCAGATTTTGGAGTAACTGCAGATATAGAATCCGTTGGATAATTTTCTACACGAATGGTGTCTTTCGGACTTACCTGCGCGAAAATTTTTAGTGAGAATAAGAGGACAAAAAGTACTGTAAGTTTATTCATTATCTGAAATGTGAGAGAATACTCTCGAGTTCTTCTTCGTTTTTGAAATCGAGAACAATTTTTCCTTTTTTGCCGTTGGCAGCAGCTTTAATCTCCACTTTTACCTCTAAAATATCGGCAAGGTTTTTCTCTGCTTTTTTGAAATGGTTAGGGACTGCAGTTTTCTGTCTTTTCGGTGAATTGTCTGGATTTTTAAGCCTGTTCGATTCCTCTTCTGCCTGGCGAACACTTAAGTTATTCTTAATGATTTTATTGAAGAGCTCCTCCTGTTTTTCTGAGTCATCAAGGCTGATGATCGCACGCCCGTGGCCGGCAGAAATTTCTCCGCTTCGGATCGCGTTCTGTACATCAGGATTAAGTCTTAAAAGACGGATGGAATTTGTAATAGTACTACGTTCCTTCCCAACACGCTGGCTCAGGTTTTCCTGAGTCATCCCGATTTCTTCAAGAAGTCTCTGATAAGTTAAAGCAATTTCGATGGCATCTAGATCTTCTCTCTGGATGTTTTCAACCAAAGCCATTTCGAGCAATTCCTGATCATTAACTAAACGGATATAGGCCGGAATAGTTTCCAAACCTGCAATTTTACTCGCCCGGAAACGTCTTTCACCCGAAATAATTTCGAATTTATCGCCATCTTTTCTTAAAGTAACAGGCTGAATAATTCCTAAATTTTTGATGGATTGCGCTAAATCATTTAGGGCTTTTTCATCGAAATAGGTTCGTGGCTGTGTTGTGTTTGCATAGATATCCGCCAAAGGAACCTCCACGATGTTTCCCACAAATTTATCTGCGCCTTCATCGGTTGCGGAATTTACTGTAGCTTTGGATTCAGCACTTAAAATAGCGCCCAAACCACGTCCCATTGCTCTTTTCTTGTCTTTCATTTTTTATAAATGATGATTGTAATTATAGCGATCCGGATTAAAATCCTCGCTTAATTTTTTACTAAATTTTCGTTCTTCAGCAAAACTTCTTCGGCCAACTGAAGATACTGTATCGCTCCTTTGCTTTCTGCATCGTAATTCAGAATGCTTTCACCAAAACTTGGCGCCTCGCTCAAACGTACATTTCTGCTGATGATTGTTTCGAACACCATTTCCGGGAAATGAGAATTTACCTCTTCCACCACCTGGTTTGAAAGTCTTAAACGTGAATCATACATGGTCAAAAGCAAACCTTCGATATCCAGATCTTTATTATGGATTTTCTGAACATTTTTAATGGTATTGAGCAATTTACCCAAACCTTCCAAAGCAAAATATTCGCACTGTATCGGAATGATTACGGAATCTGCTGCTGTTAAAGCATTAATTGTGATCAAACCTAAACTCGGCGCACAGTCGATAATGATGTAATCATAATCTTCGCGAACAGATTTCAGCGCTTGCTTCAGCATATATTCACGGTTTTCGCGGTCTACCAATTCTATTTCAGCAGCTACCAGATCGATATGTGAGGGAATGATGTCTAAGTTAGGAGATGCCGTTTTCTGAATGCAGTTTTTAGCGTCTGCACTGTGCTCAAGCAAATTATAAGTAGAAAAATTAGCTTCATCTATTCCCAATCCCGACGTTGCGTTTGCCTGCGGATCGGCATCGATTAAAAGAATCTTTTTTTCCAGAACACCCAGCGCAGCTGCCAAATTAACCGCAGTAGTTGTTTTACCAACTCCGCCTTTCTGATTTGCAACCCCAATTATTTTAGCCATTAGTATTTATATTAATGCTCAAAAATACACTTTTTTATCATTTTCAGATGATTGTTGATAAGTTGGTTTAAGTTAAAGTATTGTTAATTAAAGCATTATACAGAAAAAAAATTATCCACAAAACCTGG
>JAANMT010003524.1_pt1 | contig 11002 bp, 10 predicted proteins | sample 7279711 | NCBI WGS metagenome assembly JAANMT01 (sample SAMN14094538, study PRJNA606508) | bioreactor metagenome | isolation source: A lab-scale SPAN reactor treating ammonium-rich wastewater day 1 | place: Ireland: Galway | collected 2017-01-16 | reverse complement strand
GAGTTGCTGCACGCCATCGTCAGCGTGGTGCTGGCCCCGGGTGCCTGGCTGCTGGGCCTGCCGATTCCCGATGCGCAGCACATTGCCAGCCTGCGCATGCCGCAAAGCCCCGGTGAGATTGCCGAGCCTTGGATCTGGCTGTACTGCGCCTCGGTGCTGGTCTGGGTGGTGCTGCCTCGGCTGGGTCTGCTGGCGGCCAATGCCCTGGCGCGCTGGCGGCTGGGCCGTGCCTTCCCCATGCTGCTGGCATCGGCCTACTTCACCACGCTGCACGCCGCGTGGCGCGATCAGCGCATCGGGGTGGTGGTGGTGCCGTTTCGCTACGAGCTGTCGCCCGGCATCCGCAGCCGGCTGGCCACCCTGCTGGAGCGCGTCTATGGCCTGTCGGTCGATATTTCCATCGAGCAGCCCGTGATCATGGGCCAGGACGCCACCGACTGGAAGCAGGCCCTGCACCGCGAAGGCCATGTGGCCGTGGTGGTGCTGTTCAATCTGGCGGCCACGGCCGAATCGGATGCCCATGGCGTGCTGCTGCAGCAGCTGCGCCGCAGCGTGGAGCGCGACACCCCCATTGTTCCGGTGGTGGACATGGGCGGCTTTCCGCGCACCGACACCGAGCGCTGGCGCCAGCGCTGCAACCAGTGGCGCCATATCCTCGACAAGGGGGGCTTCAAGCCCCTGTTCCTGGATTTGCAGCAGGCAGGCGACGAAGACCAGCAAGCCCTGCACGACCGACTGAACCATGACTGACACCCCCAGCGCACCGCTTCCCGCATCCATCCACATCTTCGTGGTCTCGCACACCAACGTGGGCAAGACGGCGCTGGTGCGCACCCTGCTGGGCAAGGACGTGGGCGAGGTGCAAGACGCGCCCGATGTGACACAGACCGTGACGCCCTACGAGCTGGTGGCCGACGAGACCGTGGGCACCCTGCAGCTGTGGGACACGCCAGGCTTTGGCGACAGCTTTCGACTGGCCGGGCGCCTGCGCCGCAAAAACCGCGCGATGGCCTGGCTGGTGCGCGAGGCCTGGGACCGCTGGCGCAACCCCGCGCTGTGGCGCGGGCAGCGGCTGGCGCTGGACTTGCGCGCGCGCGCCAGTGTGGTGCTGTACCCCGTGAACCTGCTCGAACGTCCTGTGGATGCGGTGTACGTCGCACCCGAGCTTGAAATTCTGGCCTGGACCGGCAAGCCCGTGCTGGTGCTGCTCAACCAGGGGAGCGGCGCCGCTGCCCAGGGCCTGGAGACCGAACGCGTCGGCGAGTGGCGCAGCCACCTGGCCGCATTTCCGGCAGTGCAACAGGTGGTTGCGCTCGACGGCTACACCCGTTGCTGGCTGCAGGAGCTGGGCCTGTTCCATGCCATCGGCCCCCTGCTGCCGCCGTCGGATCGCGATGCCTACCGGGCGTTGACCACCCTGCTGGGGCAGGGTTACCGTGACCGCTTCGAGGCCTCGGCGGCGGTCCTGGTCGACTATCTGCTGTTCCTGTCGGCAGACCAGGTCGAAATGGATCACCGCTGGCTCGATGGCCTGAAGGATGTGTGGGCAGGGCTGCGTGCCCGCACCTGGGGCCAGGCGGCCCAGCTGACACCGTTCGAAGCAGGCATGCAGGGCCTGGCGCTGCGCTACGCTGAAAAAACCAAGCTGCTGACAGACGCGCTGATCGCCATCAACCGGCTCGACGGCGTGTCTGCCGCCGAGATCATGGAGATCGCCAATGAAAAACTGGCGGTGCACAAGCCGGTGGACGCCTCTTCGTCGGCCGTGGCCGGGGGGGTGATTTCCGGCATCTTGGCGGGCCTGGGCGCAGATCTGATGACCGGCGGGCTGTCGCTGGGCACAGGGGCGCTGATTGGCGGCGTCATGGGCGCTGTGGGCGCTGCCGCTCTGGCCCAGGGCTACAACGTCTACACCCACAAAGACAAGAAGGTGGTGCGCTGGAGCGCGGATTCGCTCACCGAAGCGCTGGCCAAGGCCGCCATGCTCTACCTGTCGATTGCCCACTTTGGCCGGGGACAGGGCCCATGGCAGCGCAAGGAGTCGCCGCAGGCCTGGGCTGCGGCCGTGGATGCCGTGCTGGGCAGCGATGGCGAGCGGCTGGCACGCCTGTGGGCCAACGCCGCATCGGCGCCTTCTGCGCCAGGGGTTCACGCCGAATGCACGGCGCTGGTGCAGGACCTGTTGCGCAATGTGCTGCTGCGCCTGTACCCGGACGCCGGTGCGGTATTGTCCTTTGTGGGTACGCCGACGGACGCGGTGCAGACGTTGGAGGCGCCCGAAGTTCTGGAGCGTTTGCCGTAACGCTCTCGTCTGGGGCGGCGAAACAAGAACTAGCTACCTGCGTCAGCGCGGCATCCCAGCGGCGATGGGTCGGATGAGGGGGAGAAATGAAAAACGGGCCGCGAGGGCCCGTTTTTCTGGGTGTACTGGCGGAGACTGTGGCAGTCGAACCCGGGTTTCACTTTGCGTCAGAAAATCTCAAGAAATCAGAAAATAACCCAATAAAAACAATGGCTTATGCGTTTTGTTGTTTCGCGGGGTTTCTGATGGCATCTCTCAATCTTGTGTTTTTTCCGTATACATTTCCGTATAACGAGGCCAAAATTTGGGTCTCGTCTCCGTCGAACTCCACCCATGGTCAAAGCCAACAAACTCACTCAATTGCAAGCTACCAGGCTCAAGGAGCCGGGCCTGCATGGCGACGGTGCCGGCCTGTGGTTGAAAGTCACCGAAGGGGGCTCCAAGTCCTGGATTCTGCGCTACGCCTTCAACGGTCGTGAGCGCTGGACGGGGCTGGGGCCATACCCCGAAGTCTCCCTGGCCGATGCCCGTGACAAAGCCATGGCCTGGCGTCGTCAGGTGCGCCAAGGTATCGACCCCATGCAAGTCAAGCACCAAGCTGCTGCCGTGGCGCGTGCCGAGCAAGCCAAAACCATCACGTTCGACAGTTGCGCCGAGCGCTACATCGAATCACACCGATCTGGCTGGAAGAACGCCAAGCACGCCGACCAGTGGACGAACACGCTGCAAACCTACGCAGCCCCCATCATCGGCAAGATGGATGTCGCGCTGATTGAAACCGCGCACATCATGCGTGTGCTTGAACCGGTGTGGCACACCAAAGCAGAAACCGCCTCGCGCCTGCGGGGGCGCTTGGAAGCTGTGCTGGATTGGGCCACCGTGCACCGGTACCGCACGGGAGACAACCCCGCCCGCTGGAAAGGCCACCTCGACGCACTGCTGCCCGCACGCTCCAAAGTTGCCAAATCAAAGCACTTTGCTGCACTGCCATGGCGCGACATGAAAACCTTCATGGCCGAGCTGCGCCAGCAAAGCGGCATTGGCGCACTGGCTCTGCAGTTCACCATCCTCACCGCCGCCCGCTCAGGCGAAGTGCGCGGTATGGCCTGGTACGAGGTGGACTTCGAGCACAAACTGTGGACCGTCCCTGGCGAACGCATGAAAGCCGGGAAAGAGCACCGCGTACCGCTATCGGATGCTGCTATGCAACTGCTGGAGTCTTTGAAGGACACCAAGCTGGCAGATACCGACATCGTCTTCCCCAGCACGCGTGACCATAAACCCCTCTCCGACATGACACTCACCGCCGTGCTGCGGCGCATGAAGCGCGACGACATCACCGTGCACGGCTTCCGGTCCTCGTTTCGGGACTGGGCAGCTGAAGCCACCGACTACCCCCAGGAAATGGCGGAAATGGCGCTGGCGCACATTGTGGGCAACAAGGTGGAGGCAGCCTACCGACGCGGGGACATGCTGGAGAAGCGGCGCGCGATGATGCAGGCGTGGGCCGAGCATTCGCTATGAACACAGTGCAGTGATGTTTGATCAACCAGCCCGATATCCATTCCCTTGACGGAATATTCCTTGGGGGCTATATTTAACTATGTCTTGGGACGTTGAGTACACCGATGAGTTTGAAGCGTGGTGGGAAGGTTTGTCTGAACAGGAGCAAGTGTCCTTGGCAGCTTCGGTAGCGTTGCTGGAAGAGCGTGGCCCCTCACTCGGACACCCCCACAGCAGTGGTATCAACGGTTCTCGCCACGGGCACATGCGCGAATTGCGCACGCAGCACGGCGGGCGGCCGTTTCGCACGCTGTATGCCTTTGACCCTCGCCGAATGGCAATTTTATTGATCGGCGGCGATAAGACGGGTGATGACCGCTGGTACGAAGTGCATGTGCCAATCGCTGATCGGTTGTATGACGAGCATCTTGACCAGCTGCGCCGTGAAGGAGAAATAGATGGCTAAGAAGTTTTCTGAATTGCGGGCTGCAATGAGCCCTCAAGCGCGCGCTCAAGCCGCTGAACTCGCGCAAACCATGCTGAACGAAATGCCACTGCACGAGCTGCGCCAAGCTCGGGGGCTGTCGCAAAAGATGCTGGCGGATGTACTGCATGTGCAGCAGCCCTCTATCGCCAAGATGGAAAAGCGCACAGACATGTATCTTTCAACGCTACGCAGCCACATCCAAGCGATGGGGGGCGAGTTGGAAGTCATTGCACGGTTTCCCGATGGGGCGGTGAAGATCAGCAACTTTGCGGAGCTTGGTGCTCCGACACAGGCTGTAATTCAATCGTGAGTGGTTTCCGCGCAAATGGAAACTGCACTGACTTCGGCGCAAAAAACAGTCAGCACGCTGCTGGCCGCGCTGCAATACGCCAAGAATCACCCTGAATCGCCCCGGTTTTTGCAGAGGCTGTTTGGTTAAGTCAGACCACCGCCTACGCGCACTGACTGCCGAGTTGTCGGTATTTGTTTGCCGCAGCCTCGGCAGGCGGTATCCAGCCGATGGGTTCGATCAGGCTATGGTGGTTAAATCACAAGACCCATTCGAGCATTGAGAACTCAACCACCTCCTTCGCTTTCCAAGTTTTCTTGGGGAAAGATATCCCGAGCTTAGATGTCATCTACGGATGACAGCAGAAGCCGGCCTACCTGCGCGCCTACTTGATCGCAGCCGTGACGATGATTTCCACCAGAATGTCCTTCGCCCCCATCTCGCACTGCGCGGTCGCGCGCGTGGGCGCGGCGTTGGGCGCGGTCCACGCATCCCAGACTTCATTCATCCCCGCGAAGTCGCGTTCGAGGTCCTTGATCCAGATCTGGGCAGTGAGCAGGCGGCTCTTGTCGGTTCCTGCTTCCGCCAGGAACTTCTCGATTTTCGCGAGGGTTTGGGCGGTTTGGCCGCGAATGTCCTGGCTTCTGTCGTCGGCGGTTTGGCCGCCGACGAAGACCATGTGGTTGTAGACGACTGCACGGGAGCGGCGGGTGTCGGTGGCGATGCGCTTGATTTCCATGAAAAAACTCCTTGGCTGATGGGAAATGCGTTATCCAAATGAGGCGAGTTCGCCCAGGGTGATGGGTTTGATGGGCGGGCGGATGCGGTAGTAGCCCACCTCCTGCGGGCTGACCTTTCTCTCGCTGGCGATGATTTCGGTCACCGTCAGTCCGCACAGCCGCCCCTGGCATGGCCCCATGCCGCAGCGGCCGAACGCCTTCGTCTGGTTGGGGCCGAGGCAGCCCACCTCCACGTATTTTTTGATTTGCCCGGCTTTCACTTCCTCGCAGCGGCATACCGTGACCTCGTCATCGGTGGGGATGCGGTGTGCGTCCTGCGGGCGATACAAGGTATCGAGAAAGGGGCGGATCTGCGTATGGGCCCTGATCTCTTCCAGGATCGCTGGCTCAAGCGCCTTGAATTTCTCGGGCGAAATGGCTTGGAGCTGGCGGGCAATCGCCAGCCCAGCCAGCCGGCCCTGGCTCGCGGATGCTTTCGCACCGACGATGCCCCGGCTGTCGCCCGCGATGTAGATGCCGGTTTCCTCGATTTGCCCGCAGGCATCGGTCACCGGAATCCAGCACAGCTGCTGTTCATCCCAGCGGTGCTCGGCGCGCAGCGACCAACTGAGCTGGGTATTCGGCACCACGCCCTGGTGGAGCAGCACCAGGGAGGCTTGGACGCGCTTTCTCTGGCCGTTGTGGGTGAACGTAATGGATTCGGCCTTCTCTGCACCTTCGATGGCGAACGCGCTGGCTCCCGCGAACGTCTGAACGCCATGGCTGCGGATTTTCTTCAGCATCTGGCTGCCCTTGGAGAGGTCTTTCCAGCCGCGCAGCGCGCCCAGGACATGGGAGGCCGCACGCAGATAGTCGCCCGTCCCCGTGGTGTGGATCAGCGCCTTGATCTTGACGCCCGCATCCAGATACTGCTGCGCCAGCAGAAACAGCAAGGGGCCACAGCCTGCCAGCACCACGGGCTCTGTCGGAACGGCGCCCGAAGATTTGTACAAAATCTGGGCCGCGCCCGCGCCCATGACTCCCGGCAGCGTCCAGCCGGGCACGGGAAAGGGCCGCTCCATCGCACCGCTGGCGAGCACCAGGCAGCGCCCCTGAATTTTTTTGCTGCCGCCGTCGAGAAGGTAGGACACCGTCTTGTCCCTGGCGACGTTCCAGACGGCAGCACCGCCCACGTGCACGGCACCGCAGGATGCAAAATCCTGCGCGAGTTTTGTGCCGGCGGCGTAGTCCGGGCCAAGCACTTCGCGGCGGCGGGGGCTGGACTCCTCGATGGCCCGGTAGATCTGGCCGCCAACCCGCCGCTGCTCATCGAGCACGGCCACTGAAAGCCCGAAGCGCCGTGCCTCGATGGCCGCCGAAAGCCCTGCGGGGCCCGCACCAATGACCACCAGGTCAAACAATTCAACGCCGGTTGCCATATCAGTTCTCCGCACTTTGCATGTTCAGCCCGGATGCGCCCTCCTGGCGCTGGATGAGCATGCCGTCCCTCACCTGCGTGAGGCATGACTGGCGGCTGGGGCGGCCGTCGATTTCCACGAGGCACTCAAAGCAGACGCCCATCATGCAATAGGGTGCGCGCGCAGAGCCGGAAACCGGGGTCGAGCGGAATGTCCGCACGCCCGACATGAGCAGCGCCGACGCTACGCTCACATCGTCCGGAACGTCCAGCGGCTGGCCGTCAAAATAAATGCGGACTTTCTTTCCCTGCGAGCCGGCTTCGGACATAAACAGGGAAATCTTTGTTTCTTGGGTTTCAGTATGCATTGCTGAATTTCCTATTGGGGTCCAGGAATCGCTCGCCAGCGAATTCCCCGATGCCATCCGGCGCTGGTTTCACCCCCGCGATCCATGGCGCGATTTCGTAGGCATGGGAGCCTGCCAGGGAGACTCCGCTGTGGCTGGTGGCGGTGAATGCGCCGGGGTATTGGGCCGATTCCTGATAGACCGGCGAACCATCGGGGGTGAGCACACGAAGCGATCCCCATGCCCGCACGAGCTTGACCGACGACAGTATGGGAAAGGTGGCGACCGAGCGTTTGGCGATCGACTCGATGGCCTCCACCGTCGTCCCGTCGTCCAGTCCCACGTCCTCCGCCGAGAACCCGAGCTGAACCGTGCCCTCGGCGGTCTGGCGCGCCTTGTTGGTGGGGTGCGGCAGGAATTTCTTCAGCCGCTCGGTGATGAGCACCTGGCCCCGCTTGGGCAGCACGGGCGCGTGAAGGCCCAGTTGGGGAGCGAGGGCGTTGTTGCTCAGGCCTGCGGCAAGCACGATTTTTGTGCCGCTCCACCGGCGGCCATCGCTGCTTTTGGCCTGAAAGCCCCGTCCTCCGCCGAGCGAGCGAACCTCGCCCACGTCAACTCCGCTACAAATGCGGCCGCCGAGCGCCTTGATGCCCGCATGCAGCGCATACAGCAACTTGAGCGGGTTGGCGTGGCCGTCCAGAGGGCACCAACTGCCCCCGGCCACCTTGGGGCCGATCGCGGGCAGCCGGGCCTTGAGCGCCTGATGGTCGAGCATCTCGAAGGGCGTGCGGCCGTCGGCATTGATTTTTGCCAGCATCGCCTCCCGCTCGACGACTTCTTTTTCACTGAAGCCAATCCAGAATCCGCCGCTTTGCTGGAGATCCACATCGACCCCGGTAAGCTCACGGAGTTCGCTGGCAAGCGGCCCCCAATGGTCAACGGCATCCCGGCTCCATCGGGCGTAGCGGGGAAACCCCGCGCCCTTGCTCTGAAGCCAGACGAGGCCGAAGTTGCCGCGCGAGGCGCGGTGCGCCACGTCGCCCTGATCGAGCAGGGTCACCGGGCCGCCGGACCTGGCCACGCCGTATGCGATGGCGGCCCCCACCAGCCCCCCGCCGACGACGACGACAGTTTCATTTGAAGACATAGATGTTTACCGGGAAGTGCGCTCCAGAGAGCTTTTCTCAATCGAGCGTGATGTTGTTGCGCTTGATGACCTCGCCCCAGCGCACGCTGTCTGCATTGAGCATTTGCCTGTATTCGGCAATTGAGGCGGGGGCCACCTTGGCGCCGAGCCGCTCGTGCTTCTGGATGACCTCGGGGTCTGCAAGCACGGCGTTGATCTCCCGGTGCAGCCTTTCAACAATGGCCTGCGGCATATTGGCCGGGCCCACGACGCCGCCCCAGGTTTCCATTTCCAGGCCTGGATAACCGGCCTCCCGGATGGTGGGAACGTTGGGCAGCAAGGGGGAGCGAGTGGGTCCCGTAATAGCAAGCGCGTTGATGCGGCCCGCCTTCACCTGGGGCTCCATCGAGGTGAAGTTGCTAAACATCATCTGGATCTGGCCCGCCGCCAGGTCCATCTCTGCGCCCGGGGCGCTCTTGTACGGGACGTGGGTGATCTGGGTTTCGGAGAGGTTGCCGAACAATGCGCCGAGCACGTGCAGCGCGGTGCCGTTGCCCGTGGAGCCGTAGAAAACCTGGCCAGGACGGGCCTTGGCGTAATTCACCAAGTCCGCAACGCTCTTGACGGGAAGGGCCGGGTTCACACCCAGCAGATTGGGCTGCGTCCACTGCTTGGCGATGGGCGTGAAGCTCTTGGCAGGGTTGTAGGGCAGTGATTTCGCGGTCAGCGCGGTAACGGTGTAGGTCGCGAGATTGGAGTTGCCGATCGTGTATCCATCCGGCGCGGCCTTGGCCACCGCATCCAGCCCGATGGCCCCCGATGCGCCGGGCCTGTTGTCGATCACGACGGGCTGCCCCAGGCGCTTGCTGAGACCGTCCGCCAGAACCCGCGCCGTGCCGTCCGCAGCGCCGCCTGCCGCGGCGTTCACGATGAAGCGGATCGGTTTTTCCGGCCACTCTGCCTGTGCAGCAGATCCGAGCGAAATCAGGGTGATGAAAGTAGCCGCGGCCATAAGGGGCCGGTGCTGGTTGTGATACGACATGGAAACTCTCCGTTGGACATGATGAACGATCGAGTTCTCATGGTAGGGAGGGATCCCGCCGATATCTATGGATGCTGGATCATCAATACATACATGGATGTTATGTTTCTGCGCATGAAGCCGCCGCGACCAAACGAATTAATTCCTTGGCCGGGACTGAAAGCTTCGCGTCGCTCATGGCCGTGGCATAGACCGTGTAGCCGATCGAAGGGCGCAGGGGCAAGGCCACGCCGCCCCTCTTCTGGTGTTTTGCCGCCGTCATGGGATCGACCACGGCAATGCCCAGCCCCTCCAGGCAGAGATCGCTGATGGACTGGAACAGCGACGCTTCGATCATGGCATCGGCTTGTACCCCGTTGGCACCGAGCCAGGCATTCAGGCGCGTCTGGAACGTTCCGGATGAAGCGATGAACGGTTTGTTGACGAATTCGCCGACGTGAATGTGGTCGGACCTCGGATCGAGCCACTTCTCGGTGCCGATGCATACACATTCCGAGGGAAACTCGGCCACCGTCTCCAGGTCTCCCAGCGAGAGCGTATCTGCCGTGAGCCCGATATCGGCCTGCCGGGTTTTGACGTGCCTAGCCACTTCAATGTACGAAGCAACTCGAAGGCTGATGAAGACGTCGGGAAATTTTTCTCTCAATTGGCGGATGACGGCTGGCAGGATGGAATGCCCGATGGAAGGGATTGCGCTGATCGAGAGCTGGCCAAGCTTCTGCTTTCGCAGTTGATCGGAAAAATCGACGATTTGCTCCAGCCCCAGAAAAGACTGCTGAACCTTTGCCATCAAAGCATGGGCCTCTTGCGTGGGCTTGATGCTGCGTCCGTTTTTGGCGAACAGCAAAATACCCATGGATCTTTGGAGATCGGCTATCAGCCGACTCATGGCCGGTTGGGTGATTCCCAGCGCATCGGCTCCGGCGCTGATTCCGTTATGCAGCATCGCAGCCTGGAAGGCCTCAACCATTCGGTGGGTGACATTTCGATACTTCATGGGGTTTACCTTAAATAGTTATTTGGGTATCGCAAATAGCGAAATCTCAAAGCCAAAGCTGAGATCGTGGGAAGAGGAATGACAACATTTCTGGCTTCCCCAGCGTGTCGACGTAGCAAATTAGCTCAACCCAGAAGCGCAGCACCTTGCCGCACAAGAGGCAGTTCAGAAGTGGCAGCTGCAAAACGGCCTGCTGCCTGAGTACGGTACCCACTACAACCCGCTGCTGCGCTGCATTGTGCGCCGCACTCGGGCCTACCTGGAGGCCACTATCAACCCCGCCACGGGCAGCTACTTTCTGCCCAAGGTGACGGTGAAACTGTTTGGCGAAGACCACGAAGGTGCGTTGGTGCTAGGCAGCTACCTGCGTGAAGCGTATGTGGAGGCGGAAGAGTTTTCACAGCTACTGGCGCAACGGGTGAAAGGTGCGGGGTTTTTCAAAACTTTGTTGCTGCGGCGCTTGGGCAGTTCGATGGAAGCCGGGCGGCGCACGGTTGCCAAGCTGCTGGGCGAGGAGCCTGACGCACCCGACGACGAAGACGATGATGACGCCGACGATGAGGCACCGGTGCAGGTCGGACGGCCACCGCAAGGGGCGAGCGATTTCAAGAACTTCACCGATAAGGAAATCGATTCGCTACAGCGCTGCCTGAACCTGCTCAAGCAAGGCGGCAACAACGACCCCAAGCTGGAGGCGCTGATCGGCTACTTGCTAGGCACCCACCCGGGCGTTTCCGAGAGCTGGCTGGAGCGCGGCTGTATTCTGTTCTCAC
>JAANMT010003523.1_pt1 | contig 11005 bp, 7 predicted proteins | sample 7279711 | NCBI WGS metagenome assembly JAANMT01 (sample SAMN14094538, study PRJNA606508) | bioreactor metagenome | isolation source: A lab-scale SPAN reactor treating ammonium-rich wastewater day 1 | place: Ireland: Galway | collected 2017-01-16 | reverse complement strand
CAGGCCGATGAGCCCGCGTGCGTGCTGCGCGAGCAGGTCCTTGTCGATGCGCGGCTTGTAGTCGAAACCTTCGGTGTAGCCGGCCGACACCAGCTTCACGAGGTTGTGGAACCCTTCGTTGGTCTCGGCCAGCAGCACCAGATGATTGGCCGTCTCGCCGGGCGTCCCGCTCCTGGTCCGGCGGTCACCCGGCGCGACGTAGACCTCGCAGCCGAGGATGGGCCGGATGCCGTGCTTCTTCGCCGCGTCGTGGAAGACGACGGCCGAGAACATGTTGCCGTGCTCGGTGACGGCCAGCGCCGGCATGCCCAGCGCCCTGGCCTGCTTCATCAGTTCGTCGACGCGGCAGGCGCCGTCGAGCAGCGAGTACTCGGTGTGCAGGTGCAGGTGAACGAATTCGGTCATGCCTCGACGGCCCCTGGATGCGATGTGCGGCGCGGCGCCAGTCCTATTCGGCGCCACGTGCCGTGGGCGGCGTCTTCCGATTATCGGCGAGCCAGCCGCTCTTTGTGCCGGCAAGCGGATTGGCCGCGATCCCGACATCTGCTCGCGCGCGACCCCGATGCCGGACGGCCCGCGCCGCTGCACGCGCCAACGGGAACACGCCGTGAGAACGAGGATTGAACCGCGCCGGCTTCAGCGCTCCCCGCGTTCCGGTACAACAGCGAACGTCGAGCTACACGAACAGCTGCCCGCTGGCCACGGTCACGGCCTCGCCGGCGATCTTCACGCGCAGGGAGCCGTCCCGGCGCTCCCATGCGGCATGGACCAGGCCATTGCGGCCGATCTCGATCCCCCGCTCCGCCAGGTAGCTGCCGCTCGCTTCCTCCGCATGCCTGTGGCGCGCGACATGGGCCGCCACGCTGCCGTTGCCGGAGCCGCACACCGGATCCTCGGGCACGCCTTCTCCGGGCGCGAAGGTGCGGACGCGGTAGTCCGCTTCGGGCGTGGCCGGTTCGACGAGGAACACCGTTTCCGACAGGTTCATCTCCCTCGCGATTCGCTGCATGACCTCCCCGGGGATGCCATCGGCGTCGAACACCACGGCAGCGGGGTTGCCATGGAGGGGGCGATGAGTGAAGACGTCCACCTGGACGAAGTCGACGGGCATGAACTCGGTCTCCAGAGATGAGGGGACACAGGCACTCCATCAGGCGGCGGAAGCAGTGACGGGGACGCGCTCGCCGCCAGCGCCTTCGCCACGGCCGTGCGGTCACCAGGGCTGGTTCGCGGGGCCGACCGTGAACTCGTTGACCGTCGTGTCCTCGGGCTGGTCGATGGCGAAGGCGACGACGCGGGCGATCCGGTCGGAAAGAATGAACAGACCGGCTGCAAAGCTTAGTGCAATTTATAGTGGCGAGAAAGCCATCACTCCTGATACTGCATTACAGCTTGAAAAGGTAACTGGTGTGCCCGCACATATATGGACAGGATTGGAATCAGAATATCGTTTAACATTAGCTCGTTTGCAGGAAAAGCGTGAAGAAGAAAAGAATAAAAAAGAAATCCCACTTGTTACTAAGTTTGATTACAATGAACTCGTTAAGTATGGCTATGTTGAACGAAAGACCAGGGCATTGGACAGAGTTAAAGTATTACAATCATTTCACGCAGTAACATCACTTTGTAATGTAGAAAACCTAAAGCGATATCAGACTTTATTTAGACAAAAAGTTAGCGCTAAAAATAAAGTATTACCGGAGGCTTTAGCTTCCTGGTTAAGAATCGGTGAAATAGAAGCTCAAAAATTTAATACAAAACCCTTTGATGAAGACGGATTGTATAATCTTATTCCTGAGTTACGTGCTATGACACTGCAATCACCTCCAAAGTTCCAGAAAAAAATGGAAACGAATTTTGCTGATGTTGGTGTAGCTCTTGTAATTGTTCCTCATCTTCCTAAAACCTGTGCACACGGTGCTTCTTTCTGGATCAATAAAGAAAAAGCGATCCTGATGACAACCATAAGGGGTAAATGGGCAGATATTTTTTGGTTTAGTTTATTCCACGAATTGGGTCATATTCTCTTGCATAGTAAACAGGAAGTTTTTATTGAGAGTGATACGGTTGATTATGTTGCCAAGGATTTAGAAGTTGAAGCGGATAAATTTGCGACAGATAATTTAATACCACGTAAAGAATATGAAAGGTTTGTATCGGAAGAATCATTTACTAAGAGCGATATCCGAACTTTTGCAAATAAAATTCAGATTCATTCGGGAATTGTAGTTGGAAGATTGCAGCACGATGGAAAAATTCCTTATTCACAGCAGAACGATTTAAGGGAAAAATATTCGTGGGGTAAATAGGATGACATATACTGATACATCTGAGAAGGGATTAGAATCCTTAATTATTTCCCAACTGATTGACACTTCAAAAATTGCAGAACCCAGATATCCCTTTTCACCAGCTATTAGAATTCCAAATTATGTGGAAGGAGTTTCAACAGACTTCGACAGAGACCACGCAGTAGATTTACGTTACTTATTGCAATTCCTTAAAACCACTCAGCACAAAACATATAACGAATTAAGTCTGGATGAAGAAGGAACATCCCGTGAAAAATTCCTACATCGACTACAGGGTGAAATTGCAAAACGTGGTGTAATAGATGTTCTAAGAAAAGGATTTAGTCACGGCGCTCATTCAATAGATCTGTTTTATGGGACGCCTACGCCCGGCAATCAGAAAGCTATTGAGTTGTTTTCAAAAAATATCTTCAGCATCACAAGGCAGTTAAGATACAGTAAAGATGAAACAAGACTTGCCCTCGATCTGGCAATATTCATAAACGGCTTGCCGGTTATAACATTCGAATTAAAAAATAAGCTAACCAAGCAAACAGTTGATGATGCAGTTAATCAATACAAACGTGATAGGGATCCAAAAGAATTATTATTCCAGTTTGGTCGCTGTATGGTTCATATGGCTGTTGATGATCATCAGGTAATGATGTGTACACATCTTAAAGGTAAGGAGAGTTGGTTCTTACCATTCAATAAAGGATTTAATGATGGTGCCGGGAATCCTCCAAACCCTGATGGTGTAGCTACAGACTATTTATGGAGGGAAGTGCTTCAGCCTTTAAGTCTGGCAAACATTATCGAGAACTATGCTCAGATTGTTGAAGAAAAAGATGAAAAGACCGGCAAGAAAAAGAAAGTCCAGATATTCCCGCGCTATCATCAACTTGATGTTGTAAGGGAATTATTAAAGCATTCAGCAAAGGATGGAGTTGGAAATAAATATCTTATTCAACATTCCGCAGGATCGGGTAAGAGTAATTCAATTGCCTGGCTTTCTCATCAACTGGTAGAGCTGAAAAAAGATGACAATCCCATTTTTGATTCTGTTATTGTTGTAACTGACAGAAGAATATTAGATAAACAGATCCGTGAAAATATTAAGAAGTATGCTCAGGTATCAGCAGTGGTTGGAGGTGTTACTCAAGGTTCACAGCAATTAAGAAAATTTATTCGCGATGGGAAGAAAATAATTATTTCTACAGTTCAAAAATTTCCATTTATACTTGATGAGCTTGGAAGCGAGCATAGAAATAGGAAATTTGCAATAATTATTGATGAAGCACATTCAAGTCAGGGCGGTAGAACATCAGCGCAGATGAATATTGCTCTTTCCGAAAAAGGTGAAGAGGGTGAGGAAGAAACCTTTGAAGATAAAATAAACCGCATTATGGAAGCTCGTAAGATGTTAACTAACGCGAGCTATTTTGCCTTTACCGCTACTCCCAAAAATAAAACTCTGGAAATGTTTGGAATTCCTTATCAGTCCGGTGAAGAGACGAAACATAAACCATTTCATTCTTATACAATGAAACAGGCAATCCAGGAAGGTTTTATTTTGGATGTATTAAAAAACTATACTCCGGTTGATAGCTGGTATCATCTTAGTAAAACTATTGAAGAGGATCCAACGTTCGATACAAAGAGAGCGCAAAAAAAATTAAGAAGATATGTTGAATCGCACGATCACGCTATTAAACTTAAAGCTGAAATAATGATTGATCATTTTCACGATTACGTAATTGCTCGCAGAAAGCTTGATGGGAAAGCAAGAGCGATGGTTATAACTAGCGGCATACATAGAGCGATTCAATACTTTCACGCATTTGAAACTTATCTGCGCGAGAGAAAGAGTCCTTATCGTGCGATTGTTGCTTTTTCAGGAGAACACGAATACAATGGTGAAAAGGTAACAGAAGCAAAACTGAATAAATTTCCAAGCAAGTTTATTGAAGATAAAATTGCCGAAGACCCGTACAGATTTTTAATCGTTGCAGATAAATTTCAAACCGGCTATGATGAGCCATTACTTCATACTATGTATGTGGACAAACAATTAGCAGGTGTAAAAGCAGTGCAAACTTTATCCAGGTTGAATCGTGCTCATCCTAAAAAACACGATACATTTGTTCTCGATTTTATGAATGATACAGAAATTATTCAGAAAGCATTTGAGCCATATTATAGAACAACAATATTAAGCAGAGAGACGGATCCAAATAAATTGCACGATCTAAAATCCGATATTGAAAGCTATCAGGTTTATAATCAGGATAATGTTGATAGATTAGTTGAGTTATATTTAAGTGGAGCAGACAGAGACAAACTTGATCCGATTCTGGATTCTTGTGTTGCAATTTATACAAGTGATTTGGATGAGGATGGTCAGGTTGATTTTAAGGGTAAAGCAAAAGCATTTGTAAGGACATACAATTTTCTTTCAACCATCTTACCATATACTAATGCTGCGTGGGAAAAGCTATCAATCTTTCTGAATTTCCTAATTCCAAAGTTACCGGCACCAATTGAAGAAGATTTATCAAAAGGAATTCTCGAAACAATCGATATGGATAGTTATAGAGTTGAAGTAAGAGCAGGCATTGATTTAGTATTGCCTGATTCCGATGGTGAAATTGAACCTGTTCCTACATCCGGAGGAGGAATGAAGCCAGAACCGGAACTCGATCTGCTGAGTAATATAATCAGATCGTTCAATGAGAACTTTGGTAACATTGAATGGAAAGATGGTGATAAAGTCCGGCAGGTTATTAGTGAAGAAATTCCAAGAAAAGTTGCTGCAGATGAAGCATACAGAAATGCCAGGCAAAATGCTGATAAGAACACAGCAAGAATTGAACACGATAAAGCGTTACAGAGAGTAATGACTGATATCTTAGCAGATAATACTGAGTTGTTTAAGCAATTCAGTGATAATCCAAACTTCAAGAAATGGCTTTCAGATATGATATTTATGGCGACGTATGATGTTCGGGAAAATGTTTCCCGGATTTAGCTCTTCAAAAATTTAGAATTTTATTAAAAATTGATGATTCAGGGTTGGCATAATATTTATTAAACTTTTACAATCGAGTTAAATTATGCAATTATCAGATTTCACAAGAAACCTTACAAAGGAAGCTAAGGAAGGATTATTTGATCCTCCAATAGGACGTGACAATGTAATAAATGACGTATTCAGGATTCTCTCTCAGGAAGGCAAATCAAATGCTCTTATTATAGGAGATGCAGGGGTAGGGAAAACTAATATAGTTGAAGGACTTGCATATTGGATTGCTAATCAAAAAGTTCCGCCGGATTTCAAAAAAGATGAAATAATTGAACTTAATATTACTCAGCTAAATAGTGGTGCAATGTATGTAGGGCAGTTTGAAGAAAGAGTTACAAAGTTTCTGAACGAAATGGTGGCAAATCCAAGGACTATGGTTTTCATTGATGAGATTCATATGATTATGGGATTTGGTGCTACATCTAATTCAAACGCCTCAAGAGATTTCTCGCAGATTATAAAACCATTCCTTGCTCGGGGTTCAATTTCAGTAATCGGTGCTACAACCAGGCAAGAGTACAAAAGATATATTGAAAATGATTCGGCTTTTAACAGAAGATTTGAATTAATAGACTTACCAGAACTTGATGTTGACTCAACGTATCAGATATTAAAAAGAATATCCATAAAATATAAACTAAGAAAAGGACTTGAATTCACAGAATCAACCTTAAAGAATATTGTTGAAGTCTCAAAAAGTTCTCTTCCTTCAAGATTCCAGCCGGATAAATCAATTGATATACTAAAGAGATGCGTGAGAAAATATGACACCAGGATAAGTAATAACTCTACTAGAAAGTCTGATAAAATTGATGATTACATTGATCATTTAAATACTCAACTCAAATTAATTCAGATTGAAGATTACAAGCGAGTAATTAAAACAACAAAAGACTGGCTGGGTGTAATAGATAAAGAAGCTGTCCAGTTAAATTTATCACTTAGCGAAATTAATGACTTATTAAAAAAATAATAATTAAAAATATGTTTGGAAATAAACTTAGCACGAAGCTCTTCAATAAATATTCAGATCAGTGGAACCTAAGTTTGCCCGTGACTAAAGATGATTCTCTTGTAAGGGTGATGATCCTTGGAGAATTTAATGCTGGAAAATCATCGGTTACAAATGCACTTATGAACAGAGACATTTTGCCGGTTGATATATTCCAGACGACAGCAACTATAAACAGGATAAAATACTCTCACCAGAATTACTACGAGGTGGTTGATCTCAATGATAAAGTAATTAAACGGGATGAAGATTTTTCAACGCTAAATAATTTTAATGCAGACTTTGGAACACACGAAAATATCAAATGGATAAATGTTTATCTGAGTGATTTCCCGGAAGATATAGAACTAATTGATACTCCGGGATTTAATGATCCAAATCCTAAAAGGGATCAACTGTTCCTCTCAATGCTGCCCACTTCGGATGTGCTGATATTTGTTTCAGATGCAAATCAGGGACTAAAGGGATCAGAAATTCCATATATCCAAAAATATTTTCTTCGATATCTCAACAGAATAAATTTTGTTTTTAATCATTCAGACACACTGGATTCTTATTCGAAACTAAATTATGTGCGGAATTCTATTAAGGAAAGCTTGTCAGTTCTTATAAACGATTCAATAACTATGTTTGAAAAATATGGAACTGATTATGCTAAAGAACTAAAAAACTCTTTTAATTTGGATGAGCACATATTTTTTATCTCATCACTTGTAACACCAAGCCGACGTATTAAAGAAATGAGAGATTCGGAATTAGAAGCAGAATTAAAAAATCAGTTTAACAGATTAAAAGATATAATATCAGGCTTAGCAGCAAATAAGGATAATATATTCGAAAGTATTTACATTTCTGATTTGATGATTCAATTGGAAAATCGAGGAACAGTCGTTTTTGAAAATTTATCAGCACTGGAAAAGTATCAATCAAACAAGGAAAGTTTAAAGCAAGATTTATTGAGAAGAATTCAGTCCCAGATTGATTTTCTAAATAGTTCTAAAAAAATTGAGAAATCTCTTCCTGATAAAATAAATCATAAATTGGAAGAAATATGTTTTGTAGAGTTAGAACCTTTATCAGAATCAATAAAATCGTATGGCGATGATTTTATTTCAGCATATGCTATACAATTCTCAGAGCAACAGATTCAAGGTATTATAGAAAAAATGATTGAATCAACAAAGGGAATTTTAAACAATGAAATATCGATGGTTTTTGATATTGATAGAAATCAATTAGGTATGGTAAATCATAGACTAAATGCAAATTTACAAACCCGTCGTGATCGTTCATTGGATATGAGTGACGATATGGTTAAGGCAGGATTAGCTGCTACAATTGGGGCAATAGTGGGAGCAGTATTTTTTGGTCCAATTGGGGAAGCTATAGGCGGTGCTCTGGTGGGAGGATTTTATAAAATGAATTCGGTGAAGCAAGAAAAAATTGAAACTGCAGAAGCTTATGATAAACTTTTAAAAAACATAGAAAAGATACTTATCAATGTAAGAAAATCAATTGTCACATCAGTTATCGATTCAATGAATATCTATCGTAAAGAAATGTTAGGAAAAAGTGAAAATGTTCAATGGCATATTTTGGAGCTTGCTGATGTAGGAATTAATGCCGATGAATCAAAAATTAAAGATTTTAGAAGAGAATTAAATGAACTTCAACAAGCGATTAACAGTTGTAATGACTCATTAATCAAGGTGAGTAATTTGTGAACTCTGCGGATATTAAATTAAAGGATAAAAACCTTAGAGACGGATTAGAGTTACTTGAAGAGATAGCGTCTTCGACTGCTTTAAGTAGAACCGACAGAAAGCAGGTAGATGAGTTCATTACCGAAATGCACGATAAGCTTGATAATGTAAAGTTAAAGCTTGGCATAATCGGAGAGTTTAATTCCGGTAAGTCGACTTTATTGAATAATTTACTAGGACAAAAACTGGCAGTAGTAGGGGACAGACCCTGTACTCCTGTTCCCATCTATATTGACTATGCTAAGAAAACGTCAATGATTGTAAATTTTGAAAACGGGAAAAGTAAAACTGTTCCTATATCCGAATATGAAAAATTCACTGATTATGAAAAGGCTCCTAAAGGAATTAAAAGCATAAATATTTCAATCAATTCAAATTTTTTACAAAAATTCACTATCACTTTAATTGACACTCCCGGAATAAATGCGATAGATGAATCCCACACTAAGATAACTGAATCAGTTATACCAGAGATGAATGCGTCTATTCTTTTAATCTACAGTAAACAGCCAGGATCAAAATCAACAATTGAATTCCTAAAAAATGTTTCTAAATACATTAGTAAAATATTTGTATGTGTTTCCAAGTCTGATTTTTTAAATGAAGGACAGCTTAATAGAATCAGTTCCGAATTGCCTAAAAGATTATCAAAAGCATCGAATCTTGAAATTGATAAAGTGTGGACAATTTCTTTTACAGAAAAAGGGTTGACTTCAGATACGCAAGAATTTTTTGAGAAGCTAAAGCTCTATATGGAATCCGAATATTATAATGACTTAACTAAAGATTTGTATAAGATAATGAAGGAATATTCGGCGAAAATTAATGAGCTTTTAGAAAACAGGATTATGTTACAGGAAGAAGTATTCTTTGATTATCTGAAATCCAAACCTACGGACTATAAAAAAATAGCTGCGGATATAAATAATGAAGCAAAGAAAATAGTTAACGCGGCATTCAATCTGGATGACTTAAATGAATTTACTGATAAATTATTAGCAACTTTCACTAAAGGAGTTGATCAAGGGGTACGTAATCATTTGAATGCAGATCATTTGCATTTGGGGATAATTAAGCAAAGGGTTACTAAGGATTCAATAAAATCCACAAGTAAATTTCTCGAAAATTATACGAATGAAATATCAGATGGTTTTATTAAGTATTTAAATTCAGGGATTGAACTAGTATTTGATGGAGTACTAAGCACAAGTAAAAAATATCTTTCAAAATTAAACAAGACTTTAGCAGACTTTGACAATAAAATTCTTGAAGAATTTAAAAAGGATGAGGAAATTAAAAAGCAGGCTATTGAAGCACGACAGGGGAGATTTATGGTATACATAGGACCTGCGTTGATTGCAACAATCATTTCATTTTTCTTTTTAGACTATAGCAATTTTATTTTTCCAATTATAGCAGCAACATTAAATTTGGGCATACTTGTTTATCTTTTGGCAACAGCAAATCATTATTACTTGAGAAGTATCGAGGTATTTGCCTGGGTAAAGAAAAATGAAATAGAAACATTTACTATTCCTGAATTTACTATTGATACTCTGTCAAACTTAAGCTTCAACTCGCTTGATTCTAAGAATTATGAATTTAAGAATGAGTTTGCTATGCAATTTGGTGCAGCCAGGGCAGGTGTAACAGCTTTTGGACCAGCTGGCGCATTATTAGGACTTGGTGTTTCTGCTATTAGTTATCTATCAAAACCAACTGCATCAGAAACTCATCAGAAAATTATGGATGAATTGAAAAAACAGATCAAGAAATTTAAAATAGATGCTAATAAACAATATAATCAAATTAGATCGAGTCTGGATGAAGCAGTTGAAGCATATGTGAATTCAATACCAATTAATTATAATAAAGTACTGAATAGAGCCTTTAAGCTTAATACAAACTTAATAGACAGGGTAAATAAAAAAATTACTCTTCTTAAAAAGTATAATGAACAACTTTCGGCTTTCGAGAAGAAGTTCTCTTCAATAGAAAAAGTTGCATAACTATTGTTGTTATCGTGGTATAAGAATTTTAATATAAAATATCTATTAAACACAAAATTCATTCAGAAATTTAGTCAGAAGTTAGACTTAAGTAATTGGCAGGTATAGTTAAAATAATAGCTCATAACCCGAAGGTTGTAGGTTCAATCCGCCGCGGCGGACTGCCCCCGCTACTAAGAAATAAAGACCGGCTTTTAGCCGGTTTTTTGTTTTAAATATTTATGAAATACTATGTTTATGTGATAAAAAGTAGTGAAGGTTATCGATATACTGGATTTACTGAAGACCTTGAAAAAAGAATAACTGAACATAATTCTAAATCTGTTTCCTTTTGGACTAAACGAGGCACTGGATGGAAGTTGATTTATCAAGAAGAGTTTGAAAACAAGGCAGAAGCATTAAGAAGAGAGAAATGGCTCAAAACTGGTGTAGGTAGAGATTTTCTTAAAAACAATGTTAGTGATTATTAAGCTGTAGGTTCAATCCGCCACAGCGGACTGCCCCCGCTACAAAAAATAAATCCTTTTTATTCAAGAAGGATTTTTTATAATAATAGAAAAGCAATTGGTTTTAATGAGGGGTCTATAATCAAATATTTTTATAACTACCATACACTAAATTATTTCAGGATTCATTAAAATTAAGTTAGAATTCAAAAATTTAATTTTGTAATTTTATATATCACATTGAAAATACTTCAGACTGTAAGCATTGGTTTCGCTCTCTTTTATATTCTTATAGTAATAAGGGATGACGCGTTGTTGGGATAATCAATTGTAAATACATTTCAAAACACTAAGGGTTTAGTTCTTGAAATCACTTAACATCAGCGAAAAAGAAACACGCTA
>JAANMT010003513.1_pt1 | contig 11036 bp, 10 predicted proteins | sample 7279711 | NCBI WGS metagenome assembly JAANMT01 (sample SAMN14094538, study PRJNA606508) | bioreactor metagenome | isolation source: A lab-scale SPAN reactor treating ammonium-rich wastewater day 1 | place: Ireland: Galway | collected 2017-01-16 | reverse complement strand
GGCCTGATCGACACGCGGCGGGGCGGCCCGCGACAATGCGGTTCATGCCCGATCCACGCCTGCTCTCTACCGAAACGGTTTACGCCGGCCGCCTGTTCAACGTGTCGCTCGACCGCATCGAAATGGACGGTGGCGTGATCGCCCTGCGCGAGACGATCCGCCACCCGGGGGCGGTGTGCATGGTCCCGGTGACGGCGGAGGGCAACCTGCTCTTCGTGACCCAGTACCGGCACGCCGCGGGGCGGCGGCTGCTGGAGTTACCGGCAGGCACGCTCGAGCCCGGCGAAGAGCCCCTGGCGGCAGCCGCGCGGGAGTTGCAGGAGGAAGTCGGGAAGCGGCCGGGACGGATCGAGCCGCTCGGTGGGTTCTTCGTCGCCCCGGGGTACACGAACGAGTACATCTCTCTTTATGTCTGCGGTGAGCTCGAAGCGTCGAGCCTCGATGGCGACGAGGACGAGGACATCGAGGTTGAGGTGCGGACGCCGGGTGAGGCGGTGGCGGCTATCGAGTCGGGGGAGATCTGCGATGCGAAGTCGGTGATCGGGGTGTTGCGTTGGATTCGGACAGTTGAATCAACTAATCGATAGGTACGACCAGGTTCTATAGCACTAATGCATGGGGCTGCATTGCTGGCCCCCCGGAGCGGTCGTAGGATTCGGCATGGGACAGCGGCATGGCACGGCCGTCCGCCTGTCACGGGATCGGGCCCGCAGCTCCGTTCGCCAGGGGAATTCCGCCGGCGCACGCCTCCGTCCGTCCGTTCTGCGTTCGTCCAAGGAGGGTGGGCATGCACACAGGTTCGGCAGCGCGCGGCCCAAAGCCGCTGCGGCAGCGGCGGGTGCGGCCGCGATTCTGGCTCCTCGACTTCTATGGGTCGGCTGTAGGGAAGAAAGCAGTGATGGCCGTCACGGGCATCTTGCTGCTCGGCTTCGTGCTCGCGCACATGCTCGGGAACCTTCACCTCTACGAAGGCTCCGAGAAGATGAACCACTACGGGGAGTACCTGCGGACGATCGGGTCGCCCATCCTGCCGCATTCGGGCGCGCTGTGGGCCCTCCGGACGGGATTGATCCTGGCGCTTGTCCTGCACATCCACTCAGCTGTGACTCTGACACTGATGAACCGGCAATCGCGGCCAGTCGGGTACAAGGGCGGACGCGACTACCTCGCCGCCAACTATGCCGCCCGGACGATGCGCTGGAGCGGCATCATCATCGCCTTCTATCTGCTCTTCCACCTTTCGGACCTGACCTGGGGCACCGGGATTGCCGCTACGGACGAATTCACCCGCGGTGAGCCATACCAGAACCTGGTGGCGAGCTTTCAGCGAGAGCCGGTCGCGATTCTCTATATCGTGGCAAATGTCCTCCTGGGGCTGCACATCTATCACGGCGCCTGGAGCCTGTTCCAATCGCTGGGGTGGGCGAACCCGCGATTCAATCACTGGCGGCGAGGGTTCGCGATCGTTTTCGCTGCCATCATCGTCGTCGGAAACGTGTCGTTCCCGGTCGCGGTCATGACCGGGCTCGTCGAGTAGGAGCCGCCAGATGACACTCGATGCAAGGATTCCTGCCGGCCCGCTGGCCGAAAAGTGGAGCAACGCAAAATTCGAAATGAAGCTGGTCGCTCCGCAGAACCGGCGCAAGTTCGACATCATCGTGGTTGGCACCGGGCTGGCCGGTGGTGCGGCGGCCGCCACGCTCGGCGAGATGGGCTACAACGTCAAGGTATTCTGCTACCAGGACAGCCCGCGGCGGGCACACTCCATCGCCGCCCAGGGCGGTATCAACGCCGCGAAGAATTACAAGAACGACGGCGACAGCGTCCACCGGCTGTTCTACGACACCATCAAAGGTGGCGACTACCGGGCGCGCGAAGCGAACGTGCACCGGCTGGCGGAGATCAGCCTCCAGATCATCGACCAGTGCGTCTCACAGGGTGTGCCGTTTGCGCGGGAGTACGGCGGGCTGCTCGATAACCGGTCGTTCGGGGGCGCCCAGGTGTCCCGGACGTTTTACGCGCGCGGCCAGACAGGGCAGCAACTGCTGCTGGGAGCGTACCAGGCCCTCGAACGCCAGATCGACGCCGGCACTGTGCAGATGTACACACGGCACGAAATGCTGGAACTGGTGGTCGAGGACGGCCGGGCGGTGGGTATCATCACGCGCGACCTGGTCTCGGGCGCGATCGAGCGTCACGCGGCGCACGCGGTGGTGCTGGGCACCGGCGGCTATGGCAACGTCTTCTATCTGTCGACGAACGCGAAGGGGAGCAACGCGACAGCAATCTGGCGGGCGCACCGGAAAGGCGCGTACTTCGCGAACCCGTGCTACACGCAGATTCACCCGACCTGCATCCCCGTGAGCGGCGAGTACCAGTCGAAACTGACGCTGATGAGCGAGTCACTCCGGAACGACGGCCGCATCTGGGTACCGAAAGACAAGGACGACAGGCGGGCGCCAAATCAGATCCCGGCGGAAGAGCGGGACTACTACCTGGAGCGCATCTACCCCTCGTTTGCGAACCTGGTGCCGCGCGACGTGGCCTCGCGGGCGGCCAAGCGCATGGTCGACGATGGCTTTGGCGTGGGGCCGCTGAAGAACGGGGTGTACCTGGACTTCAAGACGGCGATCGAGCGGCTGGGACGGAACGTGATCGAAGAGCGCTACGGCAACCTGTTCGATATGTACGAGAACATCAGCGGCGAAAACCCGTACGAGGTGCCAATGCGCATCTACCCGGCAGTCCACTACACGATGGGCGGGCTCTGGGTGGATTACAGCCTGATGTCGAATTTGCCCGGGCTGTTCGTCATCGGCGAGGCGAACTTTTCGGACCACGGGGCGAACCGGCTTGGCGCTTCGGCGCTGATGCAGGGCCTGGCGGACGGCTACTTCATCCTGCCGACCACCATCGCGGGCGAGCTGGCAAACCACCTCGGCACGCCGGCGCCGTCGCCGGACTCGGCGGCGTTCCAGGAGGCGGAAGACGCGGTCCGCGCCCGGACGGAGAAGCTGCTCAGCATCAAGGGGAGCCGGACGGTCGACTCATTCCACAAGGAGCTGGGCAAGATCCTCTGGGAGTACGTGGGCATGGCCCGGAACGCGGCGGGGTTGAAGCACGCGCGGGAAGAGGTCATCAAGCTTCGCGAGGAGTTCTGGCGGGACGTGAAGGTGCTGGGTGACGGTGAGTCGTTCAACCAATCGCTGGAGCGGGCGGGCCGGGTAGCCGACTTCTTCGAACTGGCGGAGTTGCTCTGCCAGGACGCGCTGGCACGCGAAGAGTCCTGTGGGGGGCATTTCCGCGAGGAACACCAGACGGCGGAAGGCGAAGCGAAGCGCGACGACGACAACTTCGCCTACGTGTCGGCCTGGGAGTTCAACGGCCCGGGGAAGGACGCCACGCTCCACAAGGAAGACCTGGTGTTCGAGAACGTCCACCTGGCGCAGAGGAGCTACAAATGAGCCTGAACCTCACCCTCAAGGTCTGGCGCCAGAAGGGCCCGAACACTCCAGGCGACTTCGAGGTCTACGAGGCTCGCGAAATCGACGAGGACATGTCGTTTCTCGAGATGCTGGACGTGGTGAACGAGCGGCTGATGGCGGAGAACAAGGAGCCAATCGCGTTCGACCATGATTGCCGCGAGGGGATCTGCGGGTCGTGCGGGGTGGTGATCAACGGGATTCCGCATGGGACGAAGAAACTGACGACTACGTGCCAACTGCACATGCGGAACTTCAAGACCGGCGAAACGATTACCGTCGAACCGTGGCGGGCCGCATCGTTCCCCGTGATCAAGGACCTGGTGGTCGATCGAACCGCGTTCGACCGGATCATCCAGGCTGGCGGTTATGTTTCGGCGCCGACCGGCGCGGGCCGGGACGCGAATGAGATACTCGTGCCCAAGGCGGTAGCAGACCAGGCGTTTGATGCGGCGGCCTGCATCGGGTGCGGTGCGTGCGTTGCCGCCTGCCCGAACGGCGCCGGGCAGCTGTTTACGGCGGCGAAGCTGGCGCACCTGAACCTCCTGCCCCAGGGGCAGCCTGAGCGCTGGAGCCGGACGATCGCCATGGTCGACACGATGGAAGAATACTTCGGCAGTTGCACGAACTATGCCGAGTGTGAAGCAGCGTGCCCGAAGGGCATCAGCATCGACGTGATCGCGAAAATGAACCGCGACTACCTGCGGGCCAAGTTCAAGGACCCGCGGAGCACCATGCAGATGGACACGAGCCAGGCCGGGGGGTAGGCCGCTCACCTGGTTTTGCACATCAACAAGGGGCTCCCATCTGGGAGCCCCTTCGCGTTGCGGGCGCCGGCTGTGCGCTCACCTGCGGCCAATGTAGAGGCCGCCACTCACGACGCTCAGGAGGAGCGTTATGGCGAGTGCGATAAAGAACACCTTGGCGACGAATACGCCAAGTCCGCCGAACAGGATGATCATGAGCAACAACAGGAGCAGGACTCCAAGCATGGGTTTCCTCCGTTAGTTCAGGTGCGTATGGGGCGGTTCGACGATGTCGATGGACGTTGGTCGGCCGCGATAGAACGGCGCGAAGGTCGCGAGGAAGAGCAGGTACATGAGGATCCCGAAGAATCCGACGCCCATCAGGATCCACCCGATCGCCGCGATGTCTACCTCGGCGACCTGGTAGTTCACTGCGAATGCGAGCACCGCACCAACGGCGAACAGAAACAGGCTGATGCCACCGGACATGAGTTGTCCTCCTTTCGCACCGGGATGCACCCGGTGTCCTGCATATGAGGATGCCAGCCGGGGCATTGCATCGATGTAATTGCCCGTCGAGGCAAGGGATTACGGGAGCATTACAGAAGTTTGTGTCGTATGTCGGCGCTGGCGGTGAGATGTTCCTGCCTCGCGGGCAGGGATCCGCTGCAGGGCAGTTCATCGCGGAAAGTAATGTTTTCCATGGGCTAGGGACAACGCGATTTGGCAGTCCTACTCTGCTGGCATGTCAAATACAGGATCGTTCCCTGAACGCACGAGCCATCCATGGACGCCGCGCCAACGCGAGGTACTGGACCACATCGCACGCGGAAAGACGAACCCGGAAATCGCGGCAGAGCTTGGCATCAGCCTCGCTGGCGTGAAGTGGCACGTCAGCGAGGTGCTTTCCATCCTCGGCGTCGATTCACGCGAGGAGGCCGCGGCCTACTGGCGACGCTGGAACACTCCACTGGCTCGCGGGCGACGGTGGCTGGCCGCGCTCACCTGGGCGGGGACGGTGAAGGCGACCGCGGGCGCGGCAGGAGTGGCGGCGATGGCGGGGGCCGGGCTGATCGTCGCGGGCTCGTGGCACGACAGCGCTGCGGTGGGCCACGAGCCGGCCATCTCCGGCCTGAATGCGAGCGTCACACCCCAGGCCCCTATACCCACCGGAGACATGGTGACCATCACGAGCATCCCACTCGACGGCGGTGGGGAAGCGCGGCTGCTCGGCGCGAGGACGGCCGGCGGCCTGTGCCTGGCGTTGGAGCGTACGCAGTTCGTAACGACCCAATGGTGCCAGCCAGAGCCTTCGTTCCAGGGAGGCTGGGGATATAGCCGCCCTTCCGTGATGCACGGAGCGACGGCCAAAGCTGCCCACCATGTGGAGGTCTCGCTCCACGACGGGACTTCGCTGGTGGTACCGCTGGCGGCAGCACCGCCTGAGCTGGGTACCGACGCGAAGTTCTACCTCTTCGCGGCGCCACGTGCCGAACTTGTCGGTACCGTCCGGGCGGTGGATGGCGCCGGAAACGTCCTCGACTCGTTCACGCTCTTCGATCCCCCGGGGACGCCGTCGCGCCGGGAGCCGCCACCCCCGCTCGAAGACATCGACGCGCGCTGGAGCGGCCGCGCCGACCCCTCGACCGGCAGCGTGCCGTTTAGCGGGGGGCGCCGGGGAGCAACGGTCGCCGCGGAGGGCGGCACGTACCGGTTCCAACTTGAGCACGACGGGGCGGCACGACCGCGGATCATGCTCTGGTGCCAGACTGGGATCATACCCCTGGCGTACGAGGACGGTCCTGACCCGGCGGGGAATGGCACCATCGTGGCGCGAATTCCGCGAGACAGCGCGGCATGCTTCTTCCACACCGAGGGCCTCGACGGGAACCTGCGGATAGTTGGGTTGGCCGCGGAGAGCGAGGTAGGCGTGAGTCCTGGGGGCTGGAAGGGCGGGCCGTAGGGAAAGGCACGCGTCCGGAAAGCCGGAGGCTCAGCGGCCCAGGCGGGCCCCCACATCGGCGAAGTTGGGATTCTGGGCGTAGATGGCGTCGTAGTCCTGGTGGGCGCGGCCGGGCTGTCCCAGCTCTTCGTAGACGCGGGCGCGATGGTAGCGGGCGGAGTGGAGGACGGGCGCGCTGCGGCTGCGCGACTTGAGGGCCTCGCGGAGCGCGGCGAGCGACTCGTCGAACTGGCCGAGGGCACCGAGAGCGGCGCCCCGGTAGCTGAGCGTGAGGGCCGAAAGGTCGTCGGTGTTCGTCACGCCATCGGTGACGCGGACCGCGTCCTCCCAGCGCCCTGACGACGCGTAGAGCTCGGCAAGCGAGACGCGCGCCAGGGGCTCGGACATTCCGGCCTCTGCGAGTCCTTCGACCAGGTCGGCGGCCTCGCCGATGCGATCGGCGCGCTGGTAGAGCTCGGCGAGCAATAGGGCTGCGCCGGCGCTATCGAAGGGCAGCAGCGTGTCGATCCCGGGGACGATCCGGACCTCGATCTGGAAGCCCAGCTTGTCCATGTACTTCGATACGAAGGCGTCGGGGAGTTCGGTCTCGCTTGCGATGACGCGCTCCAGCAGCGGGATCGCCGCTGGGTCGTGGCCGAGGCGAACAAGGGCACAGGCGAGAAGGAGGTCGTCGGCGTCGTGGCTGGTGTCGCGCTGCGTTGTCTTTTCGAGATTGGCGCGGGCGTCCTCCCAGTCTCCGCAGGCGGCCGCGACCACCGCCTCCCGGAACGACTGCTCGGCACCGGAGGCCATGAAGCCCGTTTTCGGGACGAGGTCCTCGGCCCGCGCCCGCGTGACCGGGAGCGCGGCGCGGGCTGGTGGCGCGGGCACCCTTCGCGCTCGGGACGGGGCCGTGCGGGGTTTCGAAGCCGTCGTTTTCGACGTGGTCTTCCGCGTCGCCGGCTTCTTCGCGGTGGAGGTTCGTCGCGTCGTGCGGGAGCGGGATGTGCCGCCGGTCGAGTCTCTGTAGCTGATCCCCGTGCCGGGAATGTTGATGGAGGTGGTGCTCCGGCCGGTGGTCGAGACGTTGTAGCGGTAACCAGTGCCGCCAACGGAGATGCTGGCGGACTTCTTACCCAGGTTGAGGCGGATGCCGGGCCCGAGTTTCAGCGACTTCCGGAAGCTCCAGGGCATTAGTGGGTGACCTCGATGCTGATCTTGACCGCACCGCGGCGCTTGTCGAGGGCGTGCTCGAAGGCTGCATTGGCCTCTTCGAGGGGGTAGGCTGCCGTCCTGAGTTGCTCGAGCTGGCGGGCGTAGCGGGCAAGCTTGCCGACGGCGGCTCCAAACTCGGGCTGGCCAGATTCGTGGCCATAGACGACCGAGCCGATGAGGCGGATTTCCTGGTTAACGAGCTTCCGAGCGGGGAGGCTGACGTCGCTGGTGAAGACGCCGAGGGCGAGGACGGTGCCGCCGGCCCGCACAATGTTCACCGCTTCGGACAGGGTCTGGGCAGCGCCGCCCACAGACTCAAATACGGCATCGACGGGGTTCGCCTTCGCCCATGAGGCGAGCGCCTCGGAACCGGGCTCGAAGACCGCATCGGCGCCGAGGGCGAGCGCGAGTTCTCGCTGGTGCGGGTAGCGGGCGGTAATGGCGACCGCGGTGGCCGCTTCGCGGGCCAGGAGGAGCGTGAGCAGGCCAATGGTGCCCGCGCCGAGGACCACAACGCGGTCGCCCTGGACGATCCGGGCGCGATTCATCGCGCGGACGGCGACGGCGAGGGGCTCGGCGAGCGCGCCAACTTCTGGCGAGACGCCGGGCGGGAGCGGGAAGACGTTCGCCGCGGGGACGGCCAGGTACTCCTGCAGGCCGCCCGGCTTGGAGATGCCCATGAGGCGGAGCTGCGCGCAGGTGGGCGCCTGGCCGCGCAGGCAGGCAGCGCAGGCACGGCAGGCGATGGTCGGCTGGATGGCAACAGCGGTGCCGGGCGCGAAGCCATCTCCAGACTCGACGAAGCCGGCGATCTCGTGCCCGGGGACCATCCCGGGGAGGCCCCGAAACTCGCCGCGATAGAAGTGGAGGTCGGAGCCGCAGATGCCGACGGCGCCGGTACGGACGAGCACCTCGCCGGAGGCGGGCTCCGGAACCGGGCGTTCGACGATGTCGAGGGTGTGGGCGTTGTTCCAGGCGGCGGCTCGCATCGGCGCCTATCGTACCCGAGCGGGTCGCGGGATGAGCCGGACGCCGGTACGCTCTGTTCGTGGGCCACCGCAAGAACCGCAAACGCGAACGCCGTCACCAGCTCCAGGGCGAACTGCAATGGCGCCATGCGCCGCAAGTGAGCGAAGAAGATTTCCTGAAACCGGACCCGTTCTCGCTCCTGGAGATGGCGGGGCTGCGTGACGGGAGCGGGTTCCGGACCGATCAGGCGAAGGCATGCGGCGGATGCCGCGAATTCGTCGAGGATCACGAGGGAGGGCGTGGCACCTGCCTCCACCCCGGGAGCGGGGTGCTCAACCCGTGGAGCGACACGGCTGCGTGCGATTTCTTTGCGCGCGGGCGGGCGATGAACCGGCGTTAGCGGGGGTCCGCCGGGCGCGTTTGGGCGACTGTGAATCTGGCCTCGACAATAACTATGAAACAGAACTGCCACAATATCTTGTGGCAGGAGTATTGACGGGCTACAACATGTTGATCCATACTCGGCCCCGCACCCGAGGGAATTGCTAAGGTGCCTAGACGCTTCAAGGATTTTTACGTCAACCGTGCGCTGCCCATATTGCCACTTCCGCGACTCAAAGGTCACCGATTCCCGCGCAAACGACGATGGGATCCGGCGGCGACGGCAGTGCATCTCGTGCGGCGAGCGGTTCACCACGGTGGAGACTGTCCAGTTTTCGAACGTCCAGCTGGTGAAGAAGGACGGCCGGCGGGAGGACTTCAACCGGGAGAAGCTGCTCCGGGGCCTGCGGGCCGCGTGTTCGAAGCGCAACATCTCAGTCGCCCAGCTCGAAGCGCTGGTTGCGGAGATCGAGGCGAAGGTCACGGCCGACGGCCGCCCAGAGATTCCATCGCAATTCGTGGGAGAGCTTGCGATGGACGCCCTGCGGCGGCTCGACCACATCGCCTACATCCGCTTCGCCTCGGTCTATCGCGCCTTCACCGACATCGAGTCGCTGAAGGAAGCGGTGGAGGCGCTGGAAGAGGGGCGGATCCCGACGGCCGAGGAGCGGAGCCTGCAGCTATCGCTGCCAGACGTGCCGGACGAGCCGCGCGGCCCTCGTCTGCTGCAGGACGTGGAGAGCCGTCACTTCGCCGAGTCGGTGAGTTAGCGATGAAGATCTGGGAAGTCCACTCGCTTTCGACCAATGGCGCCATCCGCACGACCGCGGACGGGGATGCCGATGTCGCAGGCCTGCTGCTCTCGGAAAAGGCGTACCTGCTCGCCGTGCGGGACATCCGCCCGGCGCAACTGGTCAACCTGGTGAACGAACGGGGCCCGCATGCGGCCGCCGAAGCACTTGTCGCGCACTTCGCCCAGGCGCAGCCCGACACGACTGGGCGATCGCTGGTGCGGGGACGGTCACGGATGGGGGACCCGATCATCCAGCGATCGGACGAAGCTCCGCAGCCGGTGACGCCGGGGCGGCTATCTCCCGGAGACCACTAGCCAGACCCGAACGTTTGTTCGTATCATCACGAGCCCCGCCTCCGCCGCGGGGACCACAATGGGAGGAACGCCATGGTCACCACAGCATCGGAAGGTCTCGGCTTGAACAACGGAGATTTCGAGCCCGCGCCGCTTTCGGAGAACGCGAAGGTCGTCATCGAGCGACGCGTGGCGCGCCGGAACGACCGTGGGGACGCGCAGGAGACGCCTGACGAGGTGTTCCGCCGGGTGGCGCGGAACCTGGCCGAGGCGGAGCTCCGCTTCGGGGGGGCCGAGGGTGACCGTGCCGCGGCGGAAGAGAGCTTCTACCGGCTGATGGCCTCGCTGGACTTCCTCCCGAACTCGCCGACGCTGGTGAACGCCGGGCGCGAACTGCAGCAGCTCTCCGCCTGCTTCGTCCTGCCCGTCCCGGACTCGATCGACGGCATTTTTGAGGCGATCAAGAACACGGCAATCATCCACAAGTCGGGTGGGGGCACCGGGTTCGCGTTCTCGCGGCTGCGGCCGGCGAACGACCGGGTGCAATCGACGATGGGCGTCGCGAGCGGCCCGGTCTCGTTCATGAAGGTGTTCGATTCGGCGACCGAAGCGATCAAGCAGGGCGGGACGCGGCGGGGGGCCAACATGGGCATCCTGCGGGTGGACCACCCGGACATCGACGAGTTCATCACGATGAAGTCGGACATGACCACGCTGCAGAACTTCAACATCAGCGTGGCGGTGACGGACGCCTTTATGAAGGCGGTGGAAGCCGGGACGACCTACGACATCATCAACCCGGTCTCGGGCAAGGTGGTGGAGAAACGGGACGCACGCGAAGTCTGGGAGAAGATGTTCGCGAACGCCTGGAAGAACGGCGACCCGGGCGTGGTCTTCATTGACCGGATCAACGGAGGGCGGGCGAACCCGGTGCCGAAGCGCGGCCCGGTGGAATCGACCAACCCGTGCGGCGAGCAGCCGCTGTATGCATTCGACTCGTGCAACCTGGGCTCGATCAACCTGCACCACTGCACCAAGGGCGCTCCCGGGGCAAAGGAGGTCGACTATGACCGCCTGGGCCAGGTAGTACGGCGGACGGTGCACCTGCTCGACAACGTGATCGAGATGAACCACTACCCGATCCCGGAGATCGCGGAGACCTCACACGCGATCCGGCGCATCGGACTGGGCGTGATGGGCTGGGCGGACATGCT
>JAANMT010003511.1_pt1 | contig 11039 bp, 7 predicted proteins | sample 7279711 | NCBI WGS metagenome assembly JAANMT01 (sample SAMN14094538, study PRJNA606508) | bioreactor metagenome | isolation source: A lab-scale SPAN reactor treating ammonium-rich wastewater day 1 | place: Ireland: Galway | collected 2017-01-16 | reverse complement strand
GAGAATGGAGAATGGAGAATGGAGAAAGGGGGCGGGGGCGGGGAACTCCTACGGTTGTCCTGGTGCCTTTCTCCATTCTCAATTCTCCACTGTCTGTTTGATTCGCTTATGCCGAATACCGGCCGTATTCGTGTGCCGCTTCGTACATCGCCCTCACGTTGGCCAGTACTTTGTCCGGCAGGGGGACGGAGAACGGAGCAGACGTGGGTAGCAGGACGAATCCGCCCCCGGGCGCGCCTGCTTCGATGGCCTCGCGGTGGAAGCGGACTAATTTAGGCAGCTTGTCGCGCGTCGTCCAGCGATAATCCAGTAACTCGGTGCTCAAGTGTTGCACATCGTTGCGGGCGCGGCACAGGAAGGCGATATCGAGATGCCCGCGCACCTCGCCCGGCTGGATCAGCACCGGAGCGAGCACGGACACTTCCAGGCCCGTCTCCTCGCGAAGCTCGCGCCTGAGCGTTTCGCTTGGCGCTTCGTTGCGCTCCATCCAGCCGCCGGGCAGGCCCCATGGCTCCTTGGGATGGAACACGTGCTGAACCAGCAGAATCTCGTCCTGCGCGTTGAGCACTACGCCGACCACACCCGCGCTGAAGCGTGTGCGCGTCCCACGTACAGCGGCGACCAGTATCGAGACCAGCCACGGCGCTCGTTGAAAAACACGCGCCAATCTCTCCTTGGCCCGCGAGGGGCGGTGGCCGTCTGCCATGCTCAATTTCTGCGCTGCGCCTTTGTCTCCAGATGCACAGTAACCACCCTGTTCCGGTGGTCACTCGACTATACCAGCTTGTCTGGGGGCCTGCCAACCTGCGGCCACCCTGCGGATAGGCTGTCCCCGGTCGGCTATTCGCCAAACGAGAACACGGCATTGGTGCCTGCCATGACTTGCAGAGGCTCTTCGCCTGGCTTCTCAACGTCGATCAGCCGGATCGTCTGCTCCCGGCTGTCCCGGTCTTGCTCAGCGTATACAACATAACGGCTGTCCGGTGACCAAACCCGTTGGCTCTGCGCGAACTGGTCAAAGAACTTCAGCGTGTACCACTGTTCTGCTGTGGGCAGGAATTGCGTGAAGCGTGTAGCCTCGCCGCTTGCCACATCGAACACATACCACGCGAAAGCGAAGTCCTCCGGATTGCGTTGCTGCCCGACTTGCCGGGCGCGTATCCCACTCCCCGCCTGCGGGAGCGGGCTTTCATAAAGCACCAGTGCTACAACTGCCAGGCGTGTGCTGTCTGGCGACCAGAAGAAGGCGACCACGTCGGGCACGGCAGCCAGCACGCGCCCGCCGCTCCCGTCGGCGTTGATCACTGTAATTGGTTCGAGTGTGTCCCCACCCGACGTGTAAGCTATCTGTCTTCCATCAGGGGACCAGTTAAAATGGGCGTACCCTTCAATTGGCAGCCCCAGCTCGATCCGGTCTTCTCCGTCAATGACCGTCATCCGGCTCCGGCTGGCCTCAGCCCGCGCAACCAGCAGCCGCTCATCAATCGGTGACCAGGCCGGAGCCATGAACCGCCCGGCGCTGTCTGGCAGCTCCTCGCGCACGTCCTCACTGACGATGTCGTAGATGGCAAGGGTATGCTCGTTGCGGTACCAGAGCATCGATGTGCCATCAGGAGCCCAGGAATAGTAAAAAGGTGCTGCCCGCCCGATGATAGTGTCCGTCGCTTGAGGTGCGTCTCCATTGCTGACCTCAGCCAGGTGCAGCGCTAATCGGTCGCCATCGTTCATCAGGTAGGCGAACCGTCCGCAGTCGGGCGCCCCGCTGCATGCCGCCGGCGACCAGTAGCCGTACACATAGGTGGCATCGGTGGAACTGAGGATCGTTGCCGGCTCACTTTCCGCCGGACGCACGGCCAGCACGTCGAGGCGGGGTGGTTGGTCGGGGAGCGTTTCGGCCCGCACGTAGGACAACCATCCCGAGACTGACCAGGTGGGGTGCTGGTAGACGCGCCCGCTCAGTGTTTCAGCATCGATGCTGGTTGCGTCATCGCTGATCATGCGGGGAGACTCGCCGCGCCTCAAGACAACCAGATTGCCGTCCATGTCGATGACTGCAAGCTGCCCGCTAGCGGGCAACTCGGCGATCTCTGGCGAATTGGCCTCAGCGGTCTGGTCAGCCGCCTGGGTGGCAGGGGGCGGCGAGGTAGGGGTTGGGGTTTCTGGCGGCTGCACACTCACAAGTGGGAGGCCCCCGCTACAAGCCAGCACAGCCAGCACCATACCTGCCAGCGCAACAAGTGCCCATGTCGAATGCCCTCTGTCTGCCATGGCCTGCTGCCTCGAAAACTGTTTTAGCATGTGCCATCTTATTGTATACTAGGCGAAGAAGGCATTTCAACGCGCGCCACGTTGCGCGCGCTGGCCCCGTCTGACACACCACCAAAGGAGAGAGCAAAAACATGCCTGAAACAGTGAAGGAGCTGATCGAGGCGCTGCCCGGGCAGTTCAATGCCGATGCCTGGGGTTCGGAGGATGCCGTTCTCAACCTCCAGATTACCGGCCCGCAGGGCGGCAACTGGGTGGCCCGGATTGAGAACGGCAAGCTTAGCCTGGCCGAAGGCGCTGCCGAGAACGCCAGGATGACGATGACGACTTCCGATGAGGACCTGCTGGCGATGGTAAACGGCAGCCTGAATCCGGTAAGCGCGTTCATGGGTGGCAGGGTGAAGATCGACGGCGATATGTCGCTGGCTATGAAGCTGCAAACCCTGCTTGGCGGCTGACAGCGCAGCCCTGGCGCGGAATCAGAACGGCCCACCATACCCGGTGGGCCGTTGCTTCCTGGTCGGGGCGGACGGATTTGAACCGTCGACCTCTACAACCCCATTGTAGCGCGCTATCCAAACTGCGCCACGCCCCGAACGACCGGTAGTGTAGCACATCACGCTGCCCACCGCAAGAGCCTACGGCAGCATCGGCGGGCCCCCACGTCGCTGGCCTGGGAGGCGTCTTGCTGGCCGCTCAGTCTGCGGATTGGGAGCCGCAAGCGCGATGCGAGATGTGGCGAGCGTCAACCCGACGAATGTCCACAGGAGCGTGACTGCCGGGTGGAAACCTATGTTGAAGAAGTAATGGTCGAACATGCCATTTACCAGTGCACCGATCAGCCCGGCCAACAAGCCGATCAATACCGCGCGCAGCTCCGGCGCACGCTCAATGCGGCGCATCGCCTGCCAGCCGTAGGCGAAGATCGCAGCCATGAGCAGCAGGAAGGCCCCCAGACCGACCAGCCCCATGCTGGAAGCGATGGTCAGGTAGACGTTGGCTACGCCCAGGTACACGTCGATGTCGGGTGTGCCCGCAAAGCCTACGCCGAGCAGCGGGTAACGCCCGACAAGCGTCAGCGCGTCGCGGTACTCGCCGAAGCGCATCTGGGTTGCCAGGTCGGCCCCCTGGAAGCCTTCGACCAGCCGCAGCACATAGAACTGGGTCCAGGGTAGCACCATCATCAGCAGCGCGATCACGACCAGAATAAGCAGCAGCTTGCGATAGCGCAGCGTGGCGATGAATACAAGCGCCACACCGAAGGCGAGCATCGACCCGCGAGAGAAGGTCAGCACCAGGCAGACGGTCAAAGCGCCGAGCATTGCCAGTGCGTGCCAGCGCTTGCCGCTGATCGGGTGCTCGGCCATCGCCTGCGGCGCGACGAGCGCGGCGATCATGACCAGGAAACCGCCCAACGAGTTCGGGTTAGCCGCTGTGCCGATGGCTCGCTCAGGCAACGCGGGATTCTGCTCGGTGTACTGGATGATGTTTGCGTCCGGGTAGCCTATCACGGCCAATTGCCGCAGGATGCTCTCGGCGAGTGTGTCGGGCATCACCCAGAACACGATCCCGATCAGGGCTGCCGCCGCTCCAGCCACCATGATCACAAGCACTATGCGCCTCAGGTCCTTGCGATCTTTAAGCACGTCCACCAGCGCGAGGGCAAAGACCATGCTCAACAGCAGCTCGGCGAATTGGCGCAGCACAGTTGGCGTCAGGCTTGCGTAGCGCAGCCCGGCGACGAAGCTAAACACGCTCAGCAGCATGAACAGCACCACAAGCGCATGCACCGGTGTTGTTGCCAGCCGCCGCCGTTCGCCGGTCATCCACTCGCCGATGTAGAGGAAGAAAAACACGCCCATCGCGATGTCAAGAAAGGTCGGCGTCACGACGATCTTGAAAGGCAGCGCGGCATAGGGCAGCAGCGCAATGATCAAGATAATGCTGAGAAGCGCGTTACGCAGCCCGGCGATCATCCACACGCCACCTGCCAGCGCAATGAGCAGCGCCAGCGTGTACACCGGCCCGATGACTGCCAGTGCCAGGCCAACCAGCACCGCTGCCATTGCCAGTGACGCGCCAAGCGTCGCTGCTACCGCCCGCCGGTCACCCTGCGCCAGGAAGTCGCGCAACGAGCGCTGCCGGTTCATGGCCTCCCCTCGCCGTTTTCCGCCAAGCGCAGTGTGTGGCCAAGCAGCGCACCGGCCACGACTGCTGCTAGGCTGAGCATGGATACCGCCACGCCGACGCCGAACGTCGCCGGACGGTAGGTGAAGACGATCTCATGTTCGCCAGCCTCGAGCGGTAGTGCCCTCAGGCCTGCGTTTGCCCGCCAGATGGGTGCGCGCTGCCCGTCCACGTCCGCACGCCAGCCGGGGTAGTCCATCTCGCTCAGCACGAGCACGCCGTCTTCGGGCGTCATGACACTCAACACTATTCGCTCCGGCGCGTAGTCTACCACCTGAACCTGCACCCCAGTGGGCAACTCTGCGGGCAAAGAAAGCTCAGGCTCCCGATCCAGGATCACCGTCGTGCGCGGGTCAAATGAGGGGTCGGCCAGCCAGCCGAGCGCCTGCGCCTCGTCCGGCGCGACCATGACCCAGTAGGCCATCCAGGCACGGGGCAGCGGATCGTCGAGCGCGTGCAGATAAGCGGGCGGCTGCCTGCCCTCGTCGCGGTAGATGATGGTGCTTGGCCTCTCCAACTCCACCCAATCGGTGAAGACGTACTTGACGTTGAGTATCTCGTGCAGCCGGTAATCGGGCAGGCGGGTCTGGTACTGTTCTAACGTCTCCAGCCGGAGCGGGCTGATCCCGCGCACGTCCTGCAAGCCGATCAGTGTCGCGTAGTTGCCGTGAGACAGCCCCAGCCGCCCATCGACCCGATACAGCCCATCGTCTTCCAGCGTCACGGCTGCCATGTCTCGCTCGTAAAGCGTTCGCTCGCCGGGGGGGATTGGCTCCCAGTTCGTGTTCATATTCGCGCTGAACAGGTCGAACACGACCAGCAAAATGAGTGCGGCGGGCCACCAGACATGCCCCGCGCGGCTTCCCAGACGCCCGACAATCACCCAGGCACCGGTCCCGACAACGGCGAGATAGAACGCCTGGTTCACGAGGGCAGATGGTTCTCCCTCGCTTGTCAAGTGGCTGATCACGAACGCCTGCACGGCCACCACCCAGGCCAGCGTCGCGCCGATCCCCAGCGCCCGCGCCAGCTTGCGGGTCTCGGCAGGCTTCTCCAGCAGGGCTGCCGTGCCCAGCCCGGCCATGATCGCGACCGCGTGGGCAACGACGTAGGCCGTGCGTTCCTGCCCCCGAAACCATGAATAGCCAGGCGCGGTCAGATACGCCAGGTGATACAGGAGCGTGCCTCCGCCAAACGAGAGCACGAGGGCCGCGAGCGCGACGGCAAGCCAGAACCAGGCCCCATCGCGCTTGCGCCCAATAGCGACTCCGGCCAGCGCCAGCGCGGCGATCCCGCTGTAAAGCGGTGACCAGACGGACACCACATTCGGCAGGACGAGCGAGACCAGGTCTCCGTAAGGAAAACCGCCAGCCAGTTCGTCAAAGCCCAGCCCGGCGCGGACGGTCAGCCGCGAGTACTCCAGGCCCGGCAGCACCTGAACCGCTGCCATCCCGAAGCCGAGCACAGCCACCCCTGCCATCGCTGCCAGCGTTGGCAGCCACCCGATGCGGGCCCTGACGGCCCGGTGGAAGATGTAGGCCATCAACACGTAAAGGAGCAGCAACGTGGTCTGCGGATGCCCGGCCAGCAGGCTCAATCCCAGCGCCAGCGCGCTGACTACCAGCCAGCGCACCTGCCACCGGTTAGGGGCATTGCCCGGTGTTGGCTGCGATGCCTTGAGCACGCCGAGCAAGCTGATCGGGAGCCAGATTCCCGCTTCGAGTACCGCAAGCTGGAGCGGCGGGTAGCCGGTCAGGTAGCCGCCAAAGGCCAGCGTGATGGCGCTCACCAGCCCTGCGACCCGCGAGCGCGTTGCTGATCGGACGAACACGAACATCGCCAGTCCGCCGAGCCAGACGTGCGCGAGCGCCTCGGCCTGGAGCGCAGCGTAGCTCCAGCCGCCGGTGAGTTGGCTCAGGAAGATCGTCGCCAGCCGGAGCGGGTAAAAGACCGCCGCTTGCGTGTCGGCCAGGAAAGGATGTCCGGCGTAGTTGTAGGGGTTCCAGAGAGGCACTTCCCCTGCCAGCAGCCGGGCAGCCTGGTACGCGCCGAACGTCAGGAACTGCCCGGAGAAGTCGCCGTCCGGGTAGGACACCTGGTTGGCCGGGTTGGGCGTCAGCGCCCGCCAGAAGAACAGCGCCCACAGCGCGGTGAAGACCAACACTGCTGCCAGGTCCGCACGGCGCGGCTGCTCTTCCAGCCACTGGCGGACGCGCTCCAACGTGTGCCCTGCCTGGTTCATCGCGCTGCCACCCGCACAGTGCCCAGCGGGATCACGTTGTCGGGGTAGGGGGAGCCGTCGGGGGCCGCTGCCTGGGCGCGCGGCAGCGCCGGGTCGGCGAGGTTGTAAAGCCCCATGACGACCTGGTAAGTCCCGGCGGGCAGGTCGGAGGGCAGGTGCAGGGTGCGCAGGCCTTCCACCTGGCATGGTCTGCGCCACAGCGACGTTGGGTAATCACCGTTGAGCGGCTGGCCATCAGCTTGCGCCACCACCTGCCCGTCCGGGCCAACAAGATGCAGAAAGACCGTCCAATCATGGGGTGTGTCAGCCAGCCTGTCCCAGACCAGCCGGACCGCTATCTCGTCGCCGGGTTCGGCGACGGTGTCCTGCAACCCGGCCCACACCTGGGCAAAGCCTCCCAACGTGGCTGTTGGAGCGGTATCCTCGCTCACCTGAGCCGTGCAGACCTCTTGTTCCGCCGGGTACGCTACTCCGGCATCGACAATGGCACTCATCGTCTCTGTCCCGTCAGGCAGCCTGCCGCTCAAAACGGTATAGCGCGGGCGTTCCCAGAAGCCCACTCCTACCGCGATGCGCAAGGCTGTTGGCGCGTCGAAGGACGGATCGAGCTCAAGCGAATAGTCATCTGCGTAGATGACGCCCGGCTGCATATGTGTGGTAGGCAGCGCACCCCCGCCGGGATAGGTGTCAATCTTTCCGATCTCCTCGTCGTCACGCCCCAGCGCATGCAGGTAGAGACTGTAGTCCACGTCGAATGCCCGGTTGGCCCGCAGGTAGACGGTGACCGGCACTCGCCCGCCTTCCTCGACGTTGACGTCGTGCGCGCCGATGGCGACGATCTCCAGCCCGTCGAAGTCTAACCCGACCGCTGTCGCATCTGCCGGAATCTGCTCTACGATGGGCGGCGGCGCGTATGCCGGAGCGATATACCGGAATGGCGCGATGGCGGCTACCGCCAGCAGCGGCACGCCGACGGCTGCCAGCGGCGCGAGCCGCCAGTCGCGCGGAACCCATGCTACCAGCCCAAGTGCCATCAGGCTGCTGATCGCCCCGATGGCGGGGAACATCAGCCGCCCCTGCGACCCGTAGGTGATCATCGTCCAGCGCACCAGCGCGGCAAAGGTCACTGCGACCTGGAAGGCCAGCACGCCGGGAATCAGAAGCTGATCCCAGGCGCGGCGGCGTGCAGCCCTGTACACCAACCAGGCGAGGCCGCCCACGGCTATCCAGGACACCACGGCCAGGAAGTGATAGACGATCTGGTCGGCCAGGATGCTGACGCCACCGAACAGCGCCCAGTACGATACCCAGAAACCATACCACTCGCGAGCAAGCCCCGCCAGCGTGATCGTCTCACGGCCTCCGGCGACTGCTATCATCGTCTGCGTGCCGAGCAGCTCGCCGTACAGCCGAAGATTGCGTGCGTACCACCAGCCTGCTAGCACTGCCCAGGCGGCGGCGATCCCCAGCCCGGACAGGATCGCTTCACGCCACCGGCCTGTGCGCCGGGCATGGATGGCAAGCGCCAGCCCGACCACCGGCAGGAAGGTCAGCCCGCTGATCTTGGTCAGCGTTCCCAGCGCGACGACGACCGCCAGCGTTGCCGCTCGCTGTGGCGAAAGTCCATACTTCAGCACGCGCACCACCAGCAGCAGCACCCAGGAGCCGAGCAGCACCATCAGGCTGTCATTGTTGACCGATCCAGTGATAAAGAGGTACATCGGGTTGAAGGCGACGAGCGTTGCTGCCAGCGGGGGGAACCAGCGGTTCTCCGGCAAAAGGGTGTGCGCGATGGCGTAGGTCAGCGCCACGCTGCCCGCGCCGAAGGCCACGCTCAGAAAGCGGATGAGATGTACCGCCAGCACTGTCCCGTGCCAGGGAGGTTGCTCGCCTCCTCCGTGGATGATGATGTTCTTGTTATCCGGGTCGAGCGGGATACCGAGCTTGGCGTGCGGGTTCAGCCGCCGGACCTCCGGCAGGTCGCCTGTGTCGATCCAGAACGTCAGTGCCGCGCCCATCAGATAGTACAGCGGTGGCTGGCTGCCTTCCTGTTCCCACATCGTGCGGATGCCAGGCCGCTGCACAGGCAACTGCCCGGTTGTGCTGATGTGATGCACCACCGGATAATGCAGGTACTCGTCAGAAACCTCGAAGATCGGCGAGACCAGGCTGTAGGTCGTCGCCAGCGCCGCGAACAGCGCGACGAGCGCAGCAGCCCAGGGGTGGCGGCGTATGGCGTCTATCATCTTTGCTCGCTTGCCGTTGTCAGTTTCAGTCACTGGCGGCCGCGTCCTCCAGAAAGGCTGCCGTGCGGGCCGCGATTCCTTCCCAGCCGAACCGGTATGATGCCTCACGCGCGGCCTGCTCAAGTGTCTCGCGCCGCGCCGTGTCCTCCCGTAGCCAGGCGATAGCCGTAGCCAATGCTTCGGCGTCCCCCGCCGCAACCGTTTCGAGTACCCCGGCAAGCTCCGGGGCATCCGACTGTGGCTCGGTGGTGACAATGGCTCGCCCGTGTGCCAGCGCGGCCATCAACGTCCCTCGGCGCAGCGAGACGCCGTCCAGATACGGCAGCGCGCAGACGTCGCTCGCGTAGAAGTAGGCGCTCACTAGCGGGTCATCCACAAAGCCGGTCCAGTGGACGCGTCCGGCCAGCCCGCTGGCCTCGATCAGCGCGTCTACTCGCTCGCCGTAAGCCAGGTCAGTCGGGTCGCTGGCCCCGGCCCGCCCGCCGATCATCACCAGCCGGGCGGGCACGCCCTGCTTGGCGAGCTGCGCAAGCGCCTCAACCAGCACCAACCCACCTTTGCTCTCGTTTAGAAAACCGAAGTAGCCCACCAGCAGATCGTCCGGCCCCACGCCCATCTGGGCACGCCACGCGGCGCGGTCATAGCCAGGCGGGGGCGTGGTGCTCACGTTGCTGCCGATCGGTATCCATGCCAGACGGGCAATCCGCCATTCGTCTCGGAGTCTCGCTTCGTCAGCGCGGTCGGTCGTGATCACCCCGGCAGCGTCCTCGGCCAACTTGCGGACAATCCAGGCGCGCAGCCTGCCTGCCTTGGGGAACAGGTAGGGCTCTCGCAGGTCGTGGAAGGTTACGACGACCGGCGTCTCGTGCAGCCGGGAAGGCAGGCAGTGAATCGCGGGGCGCATGTCGTAGGCCGCCGCCTGGAACTGGACGTTCGCCACGTCCAGACGGTTATCACGCGCCCAGGCACGGATCGCGGGGATGGTGCGCCAACCCCAGCGCCTGCCCGCCCACGCGGCGATCTGCACGCCGTCATCCGGGCTACCCACTGGTGCGGCTTTCGCACGGGTGAAGACGTGCACGTCGTGGCCTATGCGCACCAGCGCGCGCGCCACCTCCCGCGTGAAGGCCCCCACGCCGCCCTGCATCGGCGGGTACTCGCCCGTGACGAACCCGATCCGCATCAGGGTTACTCCTTCAGCCCGGAGCGGATCACCTGCCAGTACGCGCGCACGCGCTCGCCCCGTATGGCGCGCTTGTGTCCCAGCAGCCATTTTGTGCTCTCCAGCGCGACCTGCCAAATGTAGTTGGCGAGCAGCACGCCGCGTACTGCCAACCCGGCCAGCGGCCCGTGATGCTTTCGGAAGTAGCGCACCTTGCTCGTCTGGAAGTGGATATGCCGCTCAGCGCTGGCCTGGTCGCTGCTCCTGCCCCCCAGGTGCACGATCTTGGCGTCCGGGTAGTAGATGACCTCCCAGCCTGCCGCCTTGATGCGCCGCTGCCAGTCAAGCTCTTCTGAGTACATGAAGAAGGCCTCGTCGAAACCGCCAACCTGCTCGATGACCGCGCGACGCACCAGCAGCGCAGCGCCCGTTACCCAGTCTACAGCTGCGAGCTGATCGTCGGGGAGGTCGCGCATCGTATAACGCGCCAGAACGCGGCGCGGCGTGAGGGACTCTAGCCATGTGCTCTCGAAGAAGGCTGTCCACAAGGTCGGGAAGCGCCGCCGTGAAGATTGCACGCTGCCGTCATCATCGAGCAATTGCGGCCCTAATACACCTGCTTCGGGATGCGCGCCCATGGTGGCTGCCATGCGAGGCAGCGCATCGCCAACCACGCGCGTATCGGGGTTGAGCAGAAGGATCAGGTGGCCCCCGCTTGACTTGATTCCGATGTTGTTTCCCTCGCTGAAGCCTGTGTTGCGCCCCGGCTCGATCAGGCGCGCCCACGGGAACGATTCGCGCAGCATCTCCACGGTGCCATCACTGGAGAGGTTGTCTACCACGATCACCTCAACTGGCAGATGGCCCGGCTGCAGCGCCTGCCCGGCGTCAACAAGCACGACGGGCCCGGCACGGATCGAGTCCAGGCAATCGCGCA
>JAANMT010003506.1_pt1 | contig 11056 bp, 20 predicted proteins | sample 7279711 | NCBI WGS metagenome assembly JAANMT01 (sample SAMN14094538, study PRJNA606508) | bioreactor metagenome | isolation source: A lab-scale SPAN reactor treating ammonium-rich wastewater day 1 | place: Ireland: Galway | collected 2017-01-16 | reverse complement strand
GCCAGTCCGTTGGGCGACCAGGCCGAAGCGTTTTTCGTGTCGAGGCGGCCCACCTCGCGCAGGCAGGCCGCGTCCCATTCGGAGCAAAACAGGAGCGAGAGGTCCTCGCGCCCACGGAACAACCTGGCCAGCGGCATGTGGCGCGCGTCGGCCGCGCCCCGGTAGTCGTACCGCCTCCCGAGGTGCTTCCGGCAGAACATGGTCAGCCGGCGCGACTCCAGCGGCCTGAGCGGCTCGACGAGCGGATAGTGCCAGACCCGCCCGCGGTATTCGAGCACGCGCTGCCGGAGGTGGTGCAACTGCACGCCCTCCACGCGCCGGCCCTGGACCACGCATGGCGAGTCGGCCAGCGTGGTCGATTCGCACAACAGGGGCCGGCGGCACCCCGGCCACTCGACGACGATCCCTACATGGCTCAGCCCTCCGCAGCAGAGGAGTCCACAGGTGCAGAGCCGGATCGCCATGCCCGAGGCCGAGCACTCGGCGAACCCCATTAGGTCGCCGGGCTTCACGCGGTGCAGGTGGACGGGCGGGCTGGCTCGCATGGGCTTCCGTACCTCGATCGCGCGCATTGGAACAACCGAGGGGATATGCGCCTAGCCCGTTTTGCGCCGTGCGGGCCTGTGCGGCTCGTGGTGGCGGGGTCCGCAGCGGCGCCGGCCGATCGAATCCACGCGGGCCTCGGGCAGCATCACCAGCTCCACCAGACCCGCGCGGAACGCCTCCAGGGCCTCGCGGGCGTCGCTGGTCCGGCCGGCGTCCGTGGCCGTCACCAGCGCCCGGGCCGTGGTGATCCAGAACGCCATCGGGTGCTTCGGGCACCGCAGGACGTGGGCCAGGACGGCCTCGGTCTGGGATTGCGCGCAGTAGGGATTTTGCGGCGGGACCCGCTCTCCGCACGCCTCGCAGCGGACGGCCACTTGGACGCGCGTCCCGCAGTCGGGGCAGAGGTGCCTGGCCGCGGCGTCGAGTTCGGCGCGGAGCGTGTGCAGCGCGGCGCAGAGGCGGCCGAAGAGCCCGCTGGCCACGATCCGCCGCAACACCGTCTCCGGCGACACCCCGAGCGTGACGGCCGCGGCCTTGAGGTCGCCCCTGGCCCGCTCGACGGCTTCACGCACCTGGTCGTCCGTCACGCTCGGCTTGCGCATTTCGGCACCTCACGCACGCGCAGGTCTTCGGGCCACTCGGACTCGTCGCCGCCCTTGGGGTCGTCCAGGTGAACGTCGCGGAGCGGCCACGCAAGCGGCTGATCCATCGAGGCAATCTGGAGCCGTGACATATCCGGCCAGCCCTGGCCGCGGTTTGTCTGCGGCTTCGCCCCCAATTGCTTGACGAACACCGGCACCCCGGCCGCCTTGCACTGGTCGCGGATGGACCGCACCCACGCGACGTTGCACGGCCGGGCGTTGGGGCCGCTCTCGCCGCCGACGATCACCCAATCCACGTTGGGGCAGACGTGCTTGCCCGCGCCGCGCACCGGACACGCCTTCACGTGGGCTTCCCCAAGGTCGATCGGTCCCAGCAGCGGCTCCAGGCTTAGGAACCGCACGGCCGCCGGGCACCGGAGCAGGTGCGCCAGCCGATCGTCGAGTTCCTTCTGCCGGCCGGCGGACGCGCCCAGCCAGACGTTCGCGAGGGGCCACGGCACAGGATCGTCCAACCGGCCGCGGCCGGACTGATCGCAATGCTCCAGGTAGAACGTGTTGGCCTTGCTCAAGGCGCTCTCCGCCATTCTCTGGGCGTCCATCGCCATGCCGACTTGCAGGCAGAGGTATCGCAGCTTGGCGGCCTCCGTGCGCCACCAATCGTAGAAGTCGTGCGCCCTGTCCGGCCGCTTGGTCAGCATCAAGTAGGTGTTCCAGGGGGTGGCGATGGCCACTGCGAACACTTTCAGGATGAAGTCGAACGGCACGTCCTTGTGGAACAAGTCGCCCATCGAGCACACGAACACCCGCCGCGGCTTCCGCCACCGCAGCGGCTCATCCAGCCTGTCCGGGTGCAGCGTCACGCGGAACGGCTCATCGGCCGGGTAGCCGTTCCGCCCCGCGAGCCGCGCCGCCATGCGCCTCGCGTAGCAGTTGCGGCAGGAGGTGTCCGCCTCGGTGCAGCCCGTGACGGGGTTCCAACTGTAGTCGGTCCACTCGATCTTGGTCTTGGTCGCCATGTTCTTCTCCCCCAGGCCCACTGGCCGCTCTTCAATCGTCCGACGCCATCGGCCCCAGCAGCTCCAGCATGTACTTCGGGCTGCTCCACTCGCTCTGGATCCACGAGCCCACGGCGCACTGCTCCAAAGTCTCCTGGATCGTTTCGATGGCAACGTGATACTGGAGGCTGGTTGGCAGTTTCGTCGCATTCGCAATCCGGTGGAGCACCGAGACCGCCAGCGTCAGCGCCGCGAACTCCTCTTCGGATAACCACGGCTGCCCGTTTCGGATTTCCATGTGCTTTCCGTCCACCCTGGTCTTGGCCGCGGCGCGCGGGATACAAAGCCGCGAGCCGCGGCCTATCGGGTTTGTTTCACGCCGCCTTGGGCTTCTGCGGCTCGGCCGCCGCGCGGACCGCCCCCAAGGCATCCTCGATGGCCTGGCGGGTCGAGTCGGCAAACCGCAGCCCCAGGGCCCACACGCCGGGCTCGTCGTCCATGCGCCGGGCCAGTTCGCCCAGCGTGGGCATCCCGGCGTCGCGGAGCTTCTCGCAATGCGCCTCTTTGATCTTCCGGTTGTTGGAACTCAGGAACTCAACGCCCGCCTTGCGCCAGTCGGACGGCTTGCCGTTGCCGGACTGTTCGATGGCTGCCAGGAGCGGGCGGTCGGCTTCCTCGACCGCCTTCTTGGCGGCGTCGTTGAGTCCGAAGCACGCCTCGGCCCCGTAGCGCTCGACGATCTCGCGGTGCTCCTGGAAGTAGTGCTTCCGCATCCTCCAGCACAGGGCCTCGCGGGCGTTGATCTTCTGCTTGCCGTGCCGGTCCAGGTCGGGCGCGGCGTGGTACAGCTCGTGGTCCATCACCTGCCGCTGCCGGTCGGCCGAGAGGCGCGGCCACGCCTCGGCGTTCAGCTCGATGACGTAATCCCACTCGCCGCCGAACAGGTACTTGTCGGCGTCGGTCGCCTTGCGGATCTGCGCCAGCTTGACCACGCCGTCCACGTCGGGCTTCCATCCCTCGCGCCAGGCCAGCGCGATCTTGGCCTGGTCCAGGTTGCGCAATACGCCGTCCACGCGGTCAGCGTGGTGGTCCGCCACCAGCTCCTCCATGAGCCGGTACACCTCGACCACCTTGCCGGCGTGCTTGCGGTCGATCAGCCGGACCTTGACCGGCTTGCGCTTCTCCTCCACGGCTTCGCTCTTCTTGCGTCCCATTGGGTTTACCTCCTGGGGTTCGCGGGTCTCGAAAGAAAGGCTCTCCTGCTCTGGGGCCGGCGGCTCGTCGCCGGCTCCCGTGATCTCGATGTGGCATCCGTCCTCGGTGCCCTCGACGCCCAACGCCTCGCGCAGCTCGTCGCCGAGGCCCGGGTCCAGTTGGTTCAACTGATCCCAGGACGTGATGGCGTCAACGCCCTCAAGCGGCGACGCCTCGCGCCGGATGTACCGGAACCCCTTGCGCTTCCCGGCGGCGATCTCGTCCAGCTCGGCCTGCGTGCAGGGGTTCGTGTTCGTGGGCTTGACCTTCTCAGCGAAGGGGAGGTCCCAGTATTCCACGATCCGGTTCCAGTTGATCTCGTCGGGGTTCATGTCGGCCTTGGCCTGCCGCATGATGTCGGCGAACATCTTGCGGATGCCGTCGTGCAGCAGGATCTTCGGTCCGGCCTGTGCGAGCTGCACGTTCACCGGGTAGGTGTTGCGCAGCCAATCGTGGACGGCGCAGCTCGCGCAGTAGCCCTTCGGCTGCTTCGCGTAGCGGAGCATCTTGGCGTCCTTGCGCCCCGGGCCGGCCACGCGGCAAGGCATCCCGCATCGCTGGCACGTGCCGACGGTAGTTTGGTCGGTCATTTCAGAACAGGCTCCTCTTGGTGGATGCCGCGTAACTCGGGCCGTTGAGGATCAGGCACTCCACGGCCCGCACATCGTTGTCTCCGCGTCGGCCCTGGTGGGCCATCGCCTTCGACACCTCGATACGCCGCACGGTCCAGCCGGGGTACAGTTCGGCGAGGCGCGGGTGGTCGTAGTAGCTCACGACCACGCGGGCCTTGCGGAAGCGGGCCAGCTCGGCGGCCAGCCGTCCATGGTCCGCGTCGGTGAAGTCATGCACGTACTTCGCGCCCTTGACGAGATACGGCGGGTCCACGTAAATCGCGGTCCCCTCGCGGTCGTCGATCTTGGGCAGCAGCCCGAAGGCGTCGCGACAGAGGATCGTCACGTTGCGGAGCCGTCTGCGCCACGCCGGGATGGAATCGACCACGCTACTCCACCGCTTGGCGGCGTGCCCGCCGTTTGCCGTGTAGCGGACGCAGAATCCCTGGTTGTAGCTGGCGGTCCCCGCCACGCCGTTGCGGCCAAGCCACGCACAAAGGAAGTAATCATACGCCGCGTCCAGGTCCGCCGGGCAGTCTGCTATGTAGCCGCGGCTGTTCTGCCGCGAGGCCGCTTCGCGGTGGAGCGTCTCGTGCATCAGCGTGCGGCGCAGGCGACGGTACAGTTGCGGGCCGAGCGTCCCATCCTGGATCACCCGGGCAAGGTTGATGAGGTCGCCGTGCAGATCGTTGACCGTCTCCATGACGCATGGCGGCTTGACAATCAGCGTGGCCATCGAGCCGCAGAAAGGCTCCCAATAGACGCGGTGCGGACCCAGCTCGCGGACGATCTCCGCGGCCAGGTTCCGCTTCGCGCCGAACCACGGGGCCAGGGCGGTAATGTCGGGGGCGTCATTCACTGAAACAGCCTCGCTTGGGGTGACTTGGCCCGGGGCCGGCGGGGCTTCGGCATCGCGGCCGGCGACGTCTTGCCCTGCCTGGCCATTTCCAGGATGAACAGCACGTCGGCCGCATCGTCGTCGTCGGTCTCCACGTCCAGCAGCCGCTTGCACGCCCGGACCATCGCGGACTTGTCGCCCTTGGTGCTTTTTCCCGCGCAGCCCGCGAAGCTCTTGATCGTGATGGGCGCGTAGAACACGACGGGCACGCCCAGGTCGGCGGCCAGCAGCTTGACGACCGCGAGCAGCTCCGCGTGCATCCTCAGCGTGTGGCGGCTCCGCTCGCCCACGCCCAGGCAGGAGTCCTCGCACGCCACCAGGTCCACGGGGAACCCGGCGGCCAGCTCCCGCAGACCGTCGCGGAAGCGCCGCAGACGGTCCCCAGGGTGCCGGTCGCTGTTTCTGGCGATCAGCCACCCGCCGAACAGCCGCCGGCCGTCGGCGCCGAGGTACGCCCAGCCCGTGCGGTTGGCGGGGTCGATCGCCAGGATGCGTTTCGGTTCAGTCACAGTAAGAACACCCCCTGGGGATCACGCACGGCACGCGCCTCCGCCCGTTCGGCCTTCCATCGCGTCTGCTGGGCCGCGCTCTCCTGCCTGTGGCACTCCCAGCAGAGCGTTTCGAGATTGTCCAGCGAGTTGTCCCCACCGTCCTTTCTGGCCACTCGGTGGTTCGCCTCCCATTGGTCCCTGTACCAATCGGTAGGGTGCAGCCCGAGCAGCCGGGCGAGCGCGGCTCGTTCCGGGCCACGGAAGTCGCGCACAATGTACCGCACGATCCTCCTCTGGAGTTCCGTGTCGCAACCGCACCGCGCACACACCCCGCGGTCGCGTCGCCGTACCCGTTTCCGGATGTGGCCCCAGTCGTGCTCGTCGCGCCACGCCTCCACACACGCCTGGCTACACCACGTCGAGCGGCGCTTCCCCACGGGTCCGCCGCACCAGGTACACTGGCCGCGTGTCCGTCCGTGCAGCACTCGGTATTGGGCGGCGTTCATGCCGGCCCTCCCGCGTAACAGGCCAGTTCTACGGCGGTCGGCTCCCGGCCATGGATCTCCAGAAACTCCGCACGGACGCGATCCCGCAACGGGAGCCGCGGTTTGCGCGGGCCGCCCGGCACGAGCCACAGCTCGCCCGGCGGGACCACGCGGCGCGTCCCGTCGTCCAGCAGCACGCCGACGCCGATGCCGGCGATCCACTGCACCGTACAGCGGCGGCCGCGCAGGTAGCGGGTCGAGCCGATCAAGAGGGGTTTTCCTCGGGCCATCGTCAGAACTCCGCGAGCCTAAAACGGAATCTCCTGCTGCGGGTCCGCGGCCCCGGCCATTGCCCCCTGGTGCTTTTCCAGGAGGGCCGCCACGAACGCCCGGGCCGCCTCGATTTCTTCCGGGTCCGTCTGCCAATGCAGGCGCCACTCCCCGTCCGCGTCTCGGCGCCAGAGGGCCAGGTCGCGCTCCGCGTCGAGCGCCCGGACCTTGGCCCGCCGGTACGTCGCGCCGGCCGCACAGGTGCAGGCCACGAAGCACGAGTAGGCCGCCAGCCGGACGATCTTCGGCCGGCCGAAGAGGTCCTCGCCGGCTGTGACCGTCGCGCCGATCCGCGGCCGGGCGGGATCCTGGAGTTCCGCCGCCAGGTCCTCAAGCGACGCCGGGTGCCAGCACTCGACCGCGCCGTGGTCGCGGCACTGGAGGCACTCAAAGACCCACTCGCCGTCCACGAGCTTCGGGCCGTGCCTGGCGTGCCGATCCGCCTTGGGAGTCTCACGGTCCACCTTCCGGGCGATGGCCAGGATGGACGCCGGGAACTTCGAGAACGACCGCGGCTCCGGCTCGTCGCCCGCGTGCAAACGCCGCACGGCCTCCTGGGCGTGGGGCAGCTCCGCGTGGCGCAAGACCTCGAACCAGCTTTCCAGCGTCTCGGCGCGGCGGTCCTCGGACATGCCGTTGAGCCAACTCTCCAGCTCGGGGAATCGGGCGAACAGGAACGACTCGTGGAACTCGCGGAACTCGTCGCGCTTCATTCGTACACCTCGCCCTTCTCCGCGGCCTTCTGCCGCATGATGGCCCCGACGTCCACGGTCGGACGCGGGGCCTTCGCGGCAGACGGGTGGGGCGCGGACACGCGCCCGCCGTTTTGCACGCGCTCCATCCAGCGGTTCAAGAAGGCCGGCATCCCGCGCGGCGTCTTGCGCTTCTTGTCGTTGGTGACGCACCAGGCCCGGGCCTTCGCGCATTCCGCCGCCACGTCCACGCCGGGGTAAGCGGCCCGAAGCTCCTCCAGGAGCGACGCCGGCATCGGCCACTGGTGGCAGTCCTTGCCCACGGTGGGGAACAGCATCACAGGCGGCTCGGAGCCTTTGTCCGCAAAGGGCTCCGAGCTGTCTTCTCCGGAGCGCAGCGCAGGAGAAGACTCCTGCTCCTGTTCCTGCTCCTGTTCCTGTTCCTGTTCCTGTTCCTGTTCCTCGCGCGCGCGCGTCCGGCAGGGGTCGGATACCCTATCCGATACCCTATCGGAAACGAACCGCACGACGTTGGGGTAGTACGTCAGGAACTCGTTAATCAGAAAGGACTTGTGGAGCGTCTCAAGATGTTTGGCAACGCAACGCTCGTTTTTCTCCCCCCTCCCCTGGTAGCGCATCATGTTGCGGACCCAGACGACCGCCGTTTTCTTGTCTCTCCTGGCAAATCCAGCGTCGGATACCCTATCCCATAGGGTATCCAGGGCTCGCGGCTGCAAGCCCGTCTCGGCCGTGATTAGGGTATCTGGGAGGTAGTAGATTCCCCCTACATGGCCGTGGGGGTTTGTCACCAGGTACAGGCAGAGGAGCCGCGCGTTGGAGCAGAGCGACTGCATCTGAGGGTCCGTCCAGAACGAGGTCTCGATGGTGCGGTACATTCGTCACCCCTCCGCGCCTTCCGCCGCAAACCTCAGCTCCTCCACATCCGCAAACGGCACCGCCAGGTAGTCGGACTCCCACCGTCCGGGCACATGCACGAGCAGGTAGCTGCCGTCCGGCCGCCGGTACGGCCGCGGGTCGAAGCCCACAGCCTCGCCCGAGAGTCGCTGTCCGCGGTGCGTGAAGTGGACTTGGCGCCCCATCATGCCGATCGCCAGTTGCCGGTCGTCTTGCATCCGTCACCCCTCCAGTCCCAAGAGCAGTGGCTTCCGCGACGAGCCGGCCGCGTCGTAGCTCGCCGCCAGTTGCGGCCGGACCACCTCGCCCACGGTCCGGCCCGTCTGCGGATCCACGATGTGGGCGAGGAACTCCGATTCGAACTCGCTGATTCCCGCCTCGACGGCCTCCAGCTTGGCCTTGATCGCCAGGGCCAGGGCACGCCACCGTTGCCTGCAGGCTTGCTCCCAGGCGGCCTGGGCCTCGGCGGGCGACCGCCGGTTGCGGCGGGCCGGCGTCCTGGTGAACTCGTCCGACTTCGGATCGGGCAGCGGGAGAAGGAACCGGATCACCCGCCCGTCAAAACGGAACTGGATGGTCGATCGCGTCTCGCCCTCCAGGCTCCACCCGCTGACGAACTGCGTGGCCCCGTAGCGCTGCAGGATCGACTCGATCTCCGCGCGGGACTTCTCCACAGGGACGGACGTGTTCTGGGCGTAGCGCATCACTCTCCCTCCCGATCCAGGAGCGGCAAGACGCGCCGGCCGCCCGCAATGCTCACGCCGCCTTCCCACTCCCAAAGCCCCAGGGCGCCTTTGGCCGGGATGGGCTCGGGGAACGGGCGCAGGTTGTTGGTGAGGATCGCGTAGCGGCCAGGCCGGTAGTCCCCGAAGGCCAGCTCGTCGCGCGAGATCAGCTTGTCCATGCCGCCGGTCGGCTTGCAATCGACGACCTCGACCGTCGAGAGCACGGCGCCGCAAGGAAGATCGCGGAGGTTCAGGTAGCCGGCCCGGCGGAGGACTTCGCGGATCCGCAGCGCGTCAAGGTCGTCCCGACCCGCCGTTTGCAGCCATTCCATCACGTCCCGCGGCATCCTCTTCGAGGCGTGGATCGCCAGCGGACCGCGGTGCCGGCAGTACCAGCCCCGCGTCTCGATCCGCTTCGCGCCGATGGCCATCAAGCTCGCCCACGGCTGACAGAGGGTGAGGGCTTTCATGTCATGCCGCCTCCACAAATGTTCGGCAGAGGGCCTCGGCCACGGCCCCGGTGGTCGTGCCCCCCGCGCCGCAGAACAAGTCCACTGCCTTGAGTTTCCTGGCCATCAGCGAGGTTCCCTCCGTGTCACCCACAGACCGGCCGCCAGGCCGACGAGCCAGGCGGCGATGAGAGCGAGATCGATCCACGAAGCCTCCATGCTCACGTCCTCCGGGTCCTCCGTGCGCGACGCGCCTTGTACTCCTCCCTCCGCGCCGCAATGGTCTCGGGGCGGGAGTAGCCCACGTCGCCGTCCTCTTCCGGCTCGAACTCCATCTGGCAGTGGTGGCAGTACCAGGCCCGCAGCGTGCTCCCGCCCGGCGTGTCGGTAGGGCGATTGCACCGCGGGCAGCGGGCGCGGCCGGCCAGTTGAATCGGCGGGCCGGTGACTTTCGCCACCGGCGCGGCGGGCGATGGGTTCGAAGGGCCGTTGTCCATCGTGCGGTGTTTGCCGGAACGGTTCATGCGATCTTCTCCAATGGCAGGGTGATGTCCGAAGCCATGCGAGCCGAGACTGCGTTGAACTTCCGAACGACCGCGTTGCCGAGGTCGAGCCCCAGTCGCGCCGCGAGCAGGTCTGCATAGATGATCGTGTCGGCCAGCTCGTCCGCGATGGCCAGGAGGCAAGCCGCTTCGGTCTGGGGGTCCTTGGCCGTATTGCAGCCATCCTGGAGCCGGCGAAGCTTCTTGACGGCGTTGCACGTTTCGCCAGCCTCGCCGGCGAAGGCGGTGGCCCAATCGGTCGGAGACCAGGCGTTCAGCGGATGGAAAACCTGTACGCAGCGGCGAAGGTTGGCGTCGCGTAGTTCATGGAAGTTCAGGGCTGGCATTGGAACTCTCCTTTCTCCTTGTGCGGACAGTTGTGCATTTCCCAGCACTCCTGGCAGAACGGCCCTGCTCCGCAGTCGCAGTAAATCGAGCCGTCGCCAGGGCCGGCTTTCCCGGTTGGCTCTCCGCAACAGAAGCAGTATTCCAGGGGGATTCGCTTCATGCTGGCTCGTCCTCGTCCAGGAACCACTCGATCTGACCGCGCTCGATCTCTTCGCGGCCCGGTAGCGGGTTCGCGTTGCACCATTCGCGCGACGACAGACACGACCACCAGCCCCCGTTCCCGTCGCACGTCTGGCATACCACGTTGTCTTCGGGGTACATACAGCAACAGCAATCCTCGCCGCAGTCGTGCCCGTCGTAGCCGTCTTCGCACTCTTCGCAGTGCGTGTAGTCGCAAGACGATCCGCAACGGGCGCACTGGCAGTTCCAGTTGCGCCCATCGGCCGGTGGGAATGGTTGGATCAGGTTCGCGTCTTGCTTCATGCGGTTTCCTCCGGCCGGAATTTTTCCTCCGCGACCGCCCGGAGCCGATCCATGTCCGATTCGTCCAGGTAGTCGGCCGCCTCGCGCAGGAGGCCCTGCGCCTCGTCCGGCGAGTCCGCCTCGCGGATCGAGCGGCTGTAGCCGGCCAGGTCGGGCGCGCCGGCCGGCATGTACCCGCAGCGCGGACACGGGTGGTCGCCGCACTCATCGGCCGGCACGGCGAACCGATGCCGGCAGTTGGGACAACTGCACATCGCGGCTTCACGTGGCATGGTCATCCTCCAGGCTTCACCACAGAAATCGCCACATCGCCCGCAGGCACCGCCTGAGAACGCCCGGCGTGCGCACTGGCGGCTTCGGCTCCTCCCATGGCGGCGATTCATCCGCCGGCTTCGGACGCACGCCAGCCAACCGCAGGGCGTCCCGGATCGTTCCCAGGCGGGACTTGCCTCCGCCGTCCACATGGATGCGGAGTTGCCCGCCATGCGGCCAGCAGTTCACCAGCCGCTCGCCGCCGCGAATCTGCCAGTGGTGTTCGGTGCAGTTCCGCGGGGTCAAGCCGGCGGACTCCACGTGGCGCGCGAAGTCCTGGTAGGTAGTCGGCGGCTGCTGTCGTCTGCGTCGTCTCGCCATGTCAGCCCTCGCGTCTGAAAAACCGCGGCGCCCGGAATCGAACCAGGCCCGGCTCGC
>JAANMT010003503.1_pt1 | contig 11059 bp, 12 predicted proteins | sample 7279711 | NCBI WGS metagenome assembly JAANMT01 (sample SAMN14094538, study PRJNA606508) | bioreactor metagenome | isolation source: A lab-scale SPAN reactor treating ammonium-rich wastewater day 1 | place: Ireland: Galway | collected 2017-01-16 | reverse complement strand
CCGTCGCGGTTATGGTTACCGCAATTTCAATTCCTTTCGTCTACACGTTTTGGTCGCTTTTGACCCGATTTCCCGTTAAAAACGGGAGAGCCGAAATTTTTTACCAGGCATGACCGGGATTTCCCCACGCTGTTCCTCTCTTCGCTCGGGATGCCGCTCGTCGAAATGACAGCGAGGGCGTTTCTACCTGGTCTTGTACCCGATCATTCGCAAAAAGTCCTTGCGCCAGGCGATGCCCTCTTCGTCTTCGATGCCCTTGGGGGAGAAGCCGTCCACCACGCCCAGGATGCCGCGTCCCTGTTCGGTCTGCGCGACCAATACTTCGGTGGGGTTGGCGGTCGCGCAGAAGACGCGCGCCACCTCGGGCACGTTCTTTACCGCGTTCAGAACATTGATGGGATAGGATCCCGCTCCCAAAAACAGGATGAACGAATGTCCCGCGCCGATCGCCTGCGCGTTCCTCTTCGCCAGTTCGATCATCGCTTCGTCCGTGCCGCTCCAGCGGATGAGGCATTTGCCGGACGCCTCGCAGAACGCCAGCCCGAATTTGATGCCCGGCACCGAAGCGACCAGCGCTTCGTGGATGTCCTCCACGGTCTTGATGAAGTGGGATTGACCGAGGATGAAATTGATCTCTTCCGGCTTTTCCACTTTTACGCTCTGTATTTCCATTGAACATCTCCTTTATTCAGCGCTGCCGTTTTGTTATGCGTTATATGCGAAAATTGTTCAGACACAAAACCGGGACTCTCTTGATTCTAACAGAACCTGCCGTGTTTTCTATGGTAGTGTGATACAATCGCGTCAATTCCGACATTTCGCTGAATGATGCCCCATGTTCCGGCTGCGGGGAGGTGGCGGGCATTATCCAAGGGTTGTTGTGACGCAAATACGCTTCTTCATGGGTTACGCAAAACCAAGTGGAGTTGACAATGCAACCAGCGTCCAATGAGCGTGAAGTTCCGCTGTTCGCAAGAAAGCAAGATATCCCGAAGTCCGTGCGCTTCGAACGGGACGTTTACGCTTCAATATATTTTTAAGTGGAGAGGACGAAATGGAAAAATTCCAGGCTATCTTCGAAATACTGTATTTCCTGTCTTCCGTTGACGGCGAAATCCATCCGAACGAACTGAATGTAATCACCGGCTTTCTCTCGGCGAACTACGGAAAGGTCAATTTCAATCCCGTCACGGTCGCCAATTCCCTTTCGAACCTGACGGGCCAGGGAATGGCGGAGGAGTTGCTGCGCGCGGCGGCGATATTCAAGAATTCCAGCACCGCCCAGGATCGAGTTGTGGTTCTGGATTTCGCCCTCCAACTCATCGGCGCGGATAATAAGATCTCCAATGAAGAGGGCGCGCTCTTCTTTATGTTGGGAGACGCCTGGAATATTGATATGCCGCGGTATCTTGCAAGTAAAGGCATCATGGTATAGCGGAACGTTCCGATCCGGTCGAACGACAAACTGATAACTGACGTTACGCGGTTTTCCCGTGTCGTAACGCCGTCCGGAAACCCGCCTTACGGTTTCGGGAACCGCGGAAGGAAGGCGCTGGTTTTCCGCATGTACTCTTCGTAGCCCGGCTTGAGTCGCATCGTCCGTTCGAGCATGGGGACGCCGGAGACGCGCAATAACAGCCAGGTCATCAGAATGGGGGAGAAGATCGTCCACCACGCGCCCGCGGCAAGCGCGACGACGTAATAGCCCCACCACAAGACCGCCTCGCCGAAATAGTTCGGATGGCGGGTGTATTTCCACAACCCGGTCGAAAGCAGTCTCCCCTCGTTGAATGGATCCGCCTTGAAACGCGTCAGTTGAAGGTCGCCGATGGTTTCGAAGAGCAAGCCCAAAGTCCAGAGCGATGCGCCGATGAGGTCGAAGGGGGTCAGGATGGCGGGGAATCCCGAAGTCTGCGCGGCGATGAGGGGCGCGGAGACGATCCACATCAAAAAGCCCTGCAATAGATAGACTTGAAGGAACGAGAACCACCACCAGCGTGGACCGTTCTCTTCGCGCCATTTTGCGTAGCGGAAGTCTTCGGGCTTGCCCCGGTTGCGGATGCCGATGTGCAGCGCAAGCCGCAAGCCCCAAACGGTCGTGAGCGCGCAGGTCAGGATCTTGCGGGGGAGATAACCCTGCGCCGTCGAAAAAGCGAACCACGCAACGACGACAAAACCAATGCCCCAAAAGATGTCCACGATGCTGGCGTCTTCGATGGCAAGGCTCGACAGCCATAACAGGGTCATCATCGCGAGGATGAGCGCGCCTGCCATCAGAAAGATGGTCACGAACGGCACGTCATCCCTCCTTTTTTCGATAGAAGACCAGAAGCGTGCTTCCGTATTTCCTCTGATCGAACTCCTCGAGATTTTCAATCGCTGGCGCGGACGTTCGGTATTCCCTCGGCGCGATCTGCGCGATGACCCAGCCGTCGTCCGCAAGCCAGCCGATGTTTTCGTCCACCAATTCCACCGCCTTCGACCACATATCCTTGAATTGCGGCGGCGCGATGTAGATGTATTCGAACGTCCTGTCCGGCGCGGCGGCGAGATGCGTGAACGCGTCCGCGCGGCGCACCTCCGCATGGGATTCGAGTTGGCAATGGCTGAGGTTGTATTTGATCGTCTCGATGGGTTCGCGGTTCAGGTCGGTAAATCTTACGAATGCCGCGCCGCGGCTCAGCGCCTCGATGCCCACCGCGCCCGTGCCGCCGAACAGGTCCCACCAGTTCGAGGCGATCACGTCGCTGCCGAGGATGTTGAACAAAGCCTCCTTGACGCGGTCGGTGATGGGGCGCGTGACATCGCCCTCCACCGATCTGAGTTTGCGCCCCTTTGCCCTGCCGGAGATGACTCGCAGGCTCATCTGACCTCGCCCCCGGCCCCTCTCCTGAAGGAGAGGGGAGACCGGCTCGCCGCCAGGATGTTTCCATGCGAGGCGACGACAGGGACGACGCACCCCGTACCGAGGATGAACCGTTTACCCTCCGTTTGTTGGATGGCGTCCGCCGCTTCTTTCTGGACTTCGGCTCGATCCGCGTAAACGAGCGTATCCTGTCTCATGCCTCCGCAAACGACGCCGGAATAGGTCTGTTGCGCTTCTTTCAAAGACGGGGATGTTTCGCGGTCGTGCCAGTTAGCGATTGGAAAGTGGAAATTGGAAAGTAGGGAGAAGTAAACGTCGCGTCCGTGCAAATGGAGTAGATTACACCATAAACCTTGCGAAGGTTCGAGAACATTTAGATCGTTTGGCAGGCTGAAGGTCTTGTATTCGTCGAGGGTCAACAACTCTGCCTGTGCGTGCTGGATGGCATAGAAGATTCCGTCCATGCCGGTTTCGAGACAGGCTTCCACGAAGCGGCGCGTGGTATCGGCGATTGCGGCGAGTCCCTTCATCACGGATTCGGGATACAGGCGAAGATGCGCGAGCAGCGTCTCGTTGCCGGCCAGGTTCTTCGCCTGCGCCAGCGGACTGAACACCGTCTGGAGCAGGGGAGTTTCGGAATCGAGTTCGGAACGGATCATGCGGAGGCAGTCCAGTTGCGCGGCGAGATGCCCGGAGGTTGGATCGAGACTCGGGAGGCGCTCCCAGTCCCTCGGTCCGCGAATGACGCGTTTGGTGTATTGTCTTGTCCCCTCGATGTGACCTCTCCATTCGTCCTCCGCGCCCCAATCCTTCAAACAAAACGAGGAGGCGGGCGTCACCTTGACGAGATCGAAATCGTAGGTTTGTTGGAAATGAAGCGTCGCTTTGGCGAGCGGTCCCGGCGATTGGTCGTCCACCGGGAAGTGACGCCACAACGCGACCGGCGGGCTGTCTATGAGTTCGCCGCTCATGGCGGCTTGGATGCGTTCCCTGTGTGTGATCATGGGATTTGCCTTATGGTGCAGAATGTCGCGCCGACGCGCCCGATCTCGATCACGGCCGGGGCGCCGGCAAAAGTATTGAGATCGTCGTTGAGCCGCGAGTTGACCAGCACGTAATCGCCGGATTGGATCTCGTCTCCCGCGCCGCGCAATTCGATGACCTGGATGTTTTCATTCGCGTATCGCGCCGCGATGTAGGATTCGCGTTTCACGAAGAGTTCGATCGGGGCGGTCGTTCTTTCGTCGAGCGCCTCCACCGCGTCCTTGTAACAGGTGAGCCAGTAATCGGTTTCGTAGGTGCGGAAGGCTGTGTTCGTGCCGCCGATGTAGAGATTGTAATACGTGTATTCGTAGGGATGAAGTTTGACGATCCAAAAAACGCCGGACAGGATGAGGATGAGCATGGCGCCTGCGTATAGCCAGGAAGATGGTATCGCCCATGTGGATTTCATCCACCGGAAGAACGACCTTGTCAACGAGTTGACGCTCCGCACCGCCAGGTCGAACGCCAGTCCGATGAAGACGAAGATCGGCGGGAGGATGAAGAGGAAGTGCCGGATGCCGTCGTACATGGAGGGTCTGCGGATGAGGACGTAGGCGATCAGGACGAGGAACCATAATAGCAAAAGCGAGAGGGAGACGATCCGGTCGCGGCGCGTTTCATTGCTTTCGGCGCGGTCCTTGGCCGGTCTCCACCAGCCAGCCGCAAGTCCAACGATGAACAGCGGAAGCGCCGGCTCGGTCAGCGTTGTGGCGAGCATGAAGGGAAAATAGCGCCGGGGCAGGTTGTTGGCGCGATAGACCTCGCCTTCGAACAGCAGACCCAGTTGAGTCGGGTTGTCGGACATGAAGCGGAAGACCTCGAAGAAATTCCTGAGCGGGTTTTCCCACAGATAGGGCCAGGTGACGAACATGACGACGACCGCGACGAATCCGTACAGGACGAAGGAACGCCAGGCGGACTTGTCCCGGATCGTTCCGCGCTTTGCAAGGAAATAGATGAATACCAGCAGTCCCGCGTACGGTCCCAGCACGCGGATGGAGGTGGCGATCCCGAGCAGGAAGGAGGCAATGAGGATATTTTTCGTTCTGCCTTTTGCGTTTTGCGCGATCGCATCCACCATTTCGAACCCCATGCAGACCGACGCCAGGAAGAAGGTCATAAAGGGCGGATCTTTGGGGTTGATGAAGGCGTGTCCCCACAGGAGCGGCTGGGTGGAGAAGAAGAGCGCGGCGAAGAACGCGGCGGGTTCGCTCATCCATCGCTTCGAGATGCGATAGAGGAAGTAAACGCCGAGTTGGAAGAAAAGGAAATTGACCAGGTGCCAGGCTGAGGCGGAGTCCGAGCCGAGCGCTTCCAATCCAAACACAAAGTTGCGCGCCAGGAAGAGGTAGGCGGGTCCGCGATTCTTGTGGTCGTCCGCGCTGGCGCCGTAGGAATTGCGAAGGTCGAAGTCCCCGCTGAACCATTCCTTCGGGGAGTAGGCGTAACCGAGCGCGTCCCCATAACTGTAAAAAAGAGGTTCGTCCCAGGCGAGTCCGAAATCGCGAAAGATGAAAAGCCCGATCAGGACGTTGACGGCGATAAGGACGAGTATCGGTTTTTCGATTATCTTTTTGAAGGTGGAGGTCATAACAAGGGATTGCCGTTCACGTCGAAGGTTCTGACCCTCGCCCTGACCGACGGACTGTTGGGATACTCCTCTTCGAGCAAGCCCCAGATCATCGAGTCGCTCCAGCCGTCGAGGAAGGGCGTCTTTCGGCGCAGGGTGCCTTCGTGGGTGAAGCCGAGTTTGCGCGGGATGGCGGCGGAAGCGTGATTGGCGGGATCGCAATGGATTTCGAGGCGGTGGACGTGGACGATCTCGAAGGCGACCTTGACCAGCGCGGCGGCGGCTTCAGTGACAAATCCTCGATTGACGTAATCCTTATGGATCCAGTAACCGATCTCCAGTTGCCTGTCGCCGAGGCGGGTGTGCAAGCCTGTGCTTCCGACAAGCCTGGTTTCTTCGGGATCGAAGATGCCGTACGTGTAATCCTTTCCAAGGTCGAACATGCCTCGCGCCCTTTGAAGCCGCTTAACCTTTTCCTCGAAGGGTTCGGGTTCGTTGTGCGCCCAGGGCATCCAGGGTTTGAGGTGTTCGAGGCTTTCCGTGACCGACTCGGCGAGCAGTCGCGCGTCGGAGGGTTCGTAGCAACGCACGACGAGACGTTCCGTTTCGATGCGATAGGCGGGGTTGACGATCTTTGGTTCGGTCATTTGCGTCTGCTGGTTTTCTTTTGGGGGGAGTCCTTTTTCCCAAAACCGTTCAGCAGCGCCCGCATCTCCCTTTCCTCGGTTTGTTGCCCTTTGAAATATTCGCTCATGTACGAGGAACGGCGCAGGCGCAGGGTCATCGGAGCGACGGCTTTGAGATCGTCGAACGTGACTTCGTCGCGTCCATCCGCCGCGGCGTAGGCGCGCGCGGCTTCGAACCAGGTGATCTCGGCGCGCAGGGAATCCACGCCCATCTTCTGCACCAGTTGGATGGCGGAATTTGCGATTCGATCCGGCAATTTGACCTGCTTCACGCGCTCGCGCGCGGAGCGGATCTCAGCCGCCGCCGCTTCCATCTCCGCCGCAAACTGCGCGATCATCTGACGCGGATTCTCCAGATACGCCTGCACCCTCCGATACGCCTCCAGGCGTTCGTTTGCATCCTCCAGCCCGCGCACGATGACGCGCAGACCGAAGCGATCCAGGATCTGCGGGCGGAGGCGTCCCTCCTCGGGGTTCATCGAGCCGATCAGCACGAAGCGCGAGCGATACGTCGCGGCAAGCGGACCGCGCCGCACGGTGTACGAGCCCTGCGCGGCGGCGTCGAGGATCGAGTCGACGATATCGTCGCCCAGCAGGTTGATCTCGTCAATGTAGAGGATATTCTTATCGGCTTGCGCGAGGATGCCGCGCCGCAGTCTCATGCGTTCGTGCGCAGCGGCGCGTTCGTCTATGCCGCCCACCACGTCTTCGAGGCGCGCGTTCAGGGGCAGTTCGATCAGGCGGACGGGATCGGGCGCGGTGAGGGGAATCCCTTCGCCGTATCTCCTGGCGCAATCGGGGCAGACCGCTTCGATGCCGCCGAGTTCGATGTCCTCGGGAAGGCAGCCGTAGTAGCAGACGCTTCGTTCCACGTGCGGCAGGAGGTTCAACAGGCTGCGGACCGCAGTGGTCTTCGCCGTGCCGCGCGGACCGACGAGCAGAATTCCGCTGACGTTGGGGTTGATGAGCCCAAGCAGGAGCGCGAGTTTCATCTCGGTCTGCCCGACGATGGCGAGGAAGGGGAAAGGCGTGGGTTCGATGATCCGGCCGTCGTCAGGGGGAAGAGGCGGGAGCGTCCTCCCTGAAACGTGGTCAATCAATTCGCGCAGGCTCTTGATCGGATGCGCGACGCGTTCCTTCGGTTCGGGCTGGGTAAGGTCGGGTGCGGTCACTTCTTCTTCAACCTTCGTTCCTGTCTTTCGAGCGCTTCGCTCATTTTGCGCTCTTCGTCCGCGGTCTCAGCCATCAGCGGCGGAACCGGCGCGGGCTTGCCTTCGTCATCGAGGGCGACGTAAACGGTGTAGGCGGTGTTGGTGTGCGTCTGTTCCCCGTTGATCGGGTTTTCGGCAATGACCTGCACTTCGGCTTCCATGGAAGTGCGGCCCGTGTAGGTGACCACTGCGTTGAGGATGACCAGGTCGCCGATGCGGATGGGTTCGCGGAAGGTCATCGAGTCGATGGCAACGGTGACGACCTTTTTCTGGGCGTGGCGCATGCAAGCGAGCGCGCCGGCTTCATCCACCAGTTTCATGATCCATCCGCCGTGCACGTTGCCCAGCAGGTTGGCGTGTTCCGGGTGCATGAGTTGGGAGATGGTGATGCGCGAGGCGCGCATGGGTTTGGGAGTGAGTGCGTCGCTCATGGCGGTAAATCGTTACGAGTTTACCATAAGGCGAGGATGTCGTTTTACGTTGTCGCTGACGCGTTTATCTCATCCCCTGTCGCCCACTCCGCGCAAGAGTCCCGCCATTGACCCGTCGTTCAAACGAAACGAGGACGCTCTCTACGCCGCCTTCTCCGGCGCGTGCGCCCGGTAATATTTCAAATACCTCATCCCATAACTGTCCCGTCCGCGCAGCAGGTCAACGGCGCGGATGGCGAGGGTGTACTTCATCGGGTCGGTGATGGCGCAGGTCGCGCCCGCGCCGATGGCAAGCGCCAGGAAAGCCTGGTTGATCACGTCACGCTCGGGCAGACCAAACGAGACGTTGCTCGCGCCGAGGTTGACGTTGACGCCGAACTCGCGTCGCACCATTTCGATGGTGGTCAGCGTGACCAGCCCGGCGTTGCTGTCCGCGCCGACGGTCATCACGAGCGGATCAATGACCACGTCTTCGGGCGGGATGCCGAGTTTGCCGGCGCGTTCGATGATCTTCGCTACCGCGGCGAGGCGCGCTTCGGGATCGTTCGAGATGCCTCCCTCGCCGATGGTCAAGCCGATGACCGCCGCGCCGTGTTCCTTGACCAGCGGCAGGACCGCATCAAGAGATTTGTCCTCGCCGTTGACCGAGTTGACCAGCGCCCGTCCCTGCACGAGGGGGAGCGACGCCGCCAACGCCCTGGGGTTCGGCGTATCGAGACACAGTGGAATATCGAATTCCTCCGCGAGTATCTTCACGATCCTCGGCAGAAAGACCTCATCGTCCGTGCCAGCCATGCCCACGTTGACGTCGAGGATCTCCGCCCCCGCCTCGATCTGCTTCCTTGCCAGGTCGCGGACGTAATCGTAATTCTCCTCCTGCAACGCCGCTGCGAGTTTCTTGCGCCCCGTCGGGTTGATCTTTTCCCCGATCACCACAAACGGACCATCCGTGCTGATGGTCGCTTTTTTTGTTTTACTGCTGATGGTTGTTTTCATGGAAATATCACCACGTGTCACCCTGGGCGAAGGGTCTCTACACAGAGATCGCGAGACTCTTCGGTTGTGGCGCGAGGCGCCACGACCTCAAAGTGACATGAATCTTATCCCTTCATCAAACTCTTCGCCATGTTGACCGCGCCGACGGCGTCCTCGCTGTAGCCGTCCGCTTCGATCTTCTGCACCCAGTCCTTCGTCACGGGCGCGCCGCCGACCATTACACGCGTCTTGTTCCGCAGACCCTTCTTGTCCATCGCCTCGATGACCTCCCTCTGCCGGACCATTGTCGTGGTAAGCAATGCGCTCAACCCGACGATGTCCGCGTTCATCTCTTCCGCTTTTGCGATGATCTGTTCCGCAGGCACGTTCACGCCCAGGTCATACACTTCGAATCCCGCCGCAGTCAGCATCGTCCCGACCAGCGACTTGCCGATCTCGTGGATGTCGCCTTCCACGGTCGCGATCACAACCCTGCCCAACACCTCCCGCGCAGTCCCTTTCCTCTTGAGTTCCGGTTCCAGCACGGCGATGGCGGCTTTCATCGCCTCGCCTGCCATCACCAGTTCGGGCAGAAACACGTTGCCGCACGCGTAACTATCGCCCACCTCGTTCACCCCTGCAACGTATCCCTTTGTGATGGCATCCAATGGATCCATCCCCGTCTCGATGGATTGCCTTGCCAGGTCCGCGGCGACCTCCGCCTCCCCGTCAACGATGCTTTGCGCCATCGCCTTCAAAAGTTCTTCAGACATACTGTTCTCCTTCTCCGATCCTATGGTGAATTTTCATGCCCCATTATTGCACACTACACCTGACAAGTCATGTGATGTTTGTCTTGATTTTCGCACATGATGTAAAATAAAACCCATGCGAACCGTGTTCTGGGAAGAGAACCAACTCAAGATGATTGACCAGCGCATCCTGCCCGGTCGATTCGAGATTGTTTCCTATCGGGATCACGCGTCTGTTGCGCAAGCGATCAAGGATATGGTCGTACGCGGCGCGCCCGCCATCGGAGCCGCCGCCGCGTTCGGGCTGGCGCTCGCGGGATATGAATCCGCCTCCTCCTCGACCCGCGACCTGCTCGCCGATCTACAAGCCGCTTCCGACACTTTGAAATCTGCCCGCCCCACCGCGGTCAACCTGGCTTGGGCTGTGGATAGAGTCATGGGCGTTGCGGCAGGCGTCGGCGGGGAAAGAAGCGCAGAAGAGATCCGCCAACTCGTCCTCGAGGAGGCACAGCGCATCGCCGATGAAGACGTCGAGATCAACAAACGCATGGCGGAGCACGGCGCGGCGTTGATCAGCGACGGCGATACGATCATCCATCACTGCAACACCGGCGCGCTGGCGACAGTGGATTGGGGCACTGCGCTCGGAGTCATCCGCACCGCGCACGAGCAGGGAAAGAGCATCCACGTTCTGGTTGACGAGACACGTCCGCGCTTGCAGGGCGCGCGTCTCACCGCCTGGGAATTGGAGCAATACGGCATTCCGTATGAGATCATCCCCGATAACACCGCCGGATATTTCCTGAAAGCGGGCAAGGCGCAAAAATGTTTTGTCGGCTCCGATCGCACCGCCGCCAATGGGGACGTGGCAAACAAGATCGGAACCTACATGCTGGCGCTTGCCGCATACGATAACGGCGTGCCGTTCTATCCTGTTGTCCCCACCTCGACGATTGACCTTTCCCTCGCCTCTGGAGACTTAATTCCCATCGAAGAACGCGACCCGCAGGAAGTGCTGGGTTTGGAGTTCATGGGCGAACGCGTCGCGCCGCGGAATGCCAAAGCCCGCAATATCGCCTTCGATGTGACGCCGAACCGTTTGGTCACAGGGATCGTCACAGAGAACGGCGTGGCGTATCCGCCGTTCGAGGTCAGTTTGAAGCGGCTTGTAAAACGCTGAGAAAAAATGTATATTTATCCCATTGAGTTGAGAGGTATTCCATGTTGCGAACTGTTGAAGCGACAATTGACGAAATCGGCGTCCTGCGGATGTTGGAACCTGTGAAATTGCCGAAACTTCGGCGAGCCATTGTCATGATCCTCGATGAAGAACCGGCGGAAGATACGCTGAATCGGGCAAACCGCAATCAAGAAATTGCGCTATGGAAAAGCAACACGAGAAGGGATATGCGGGGTTTCCTTCAAATAAGGGTTCGTAAAAAAATAAGCTCCCTCACCTTCCACGAAATGGATGTCATTGCGAGGGTGTTCGTCCCGAAGCAATCCCCACTTTGCAGGAAAATC
>JAANMT010003499.1_pt1 | contig 11068 bp, 11 predicted proteins | sample 7279711 | NCBI WGS metagenome assembly JAANMT01 (sample SAMN14094538, study PRJNA606508) | bioreactor metagenome | isolation source: A lab-scale SPAN reactor treating ammonium-rich wastewater day 1 | place: Ireland: Galway | collected 2017-01-16 | reverse complement strand
CAATTCATCATCTGAATTCTTGCTTTGTGGAACTAGTATAATTTTTTCAAATTCTTGACTTAAATAAATCAACTCATTGATTAAAAAGGGCACCTCTGATGTATTTCCAAAAGGGTAAGAATTGGTAAACAAATATAGAGTTTTTGTCATTTATTGCGCCAATTTTTCAATCAATTTTGCCAATCGTTCTGTTGACTTGCCATCGAAAAAGTGCACATAATCACGAACAAGCTGTTCACGTTGAGCTTTATACCACGACCGGTCGGTAAGGGCGTGATTGATAGCAGCTGCCAAATCATCGGTTTTTTCAATTATCGGGACCAAATCCAGATCTCTCAAACGGGCAAAATGAGTTGAAAGGTGTTGGGCAAATTGAATTTTTCCCAATTCTGGTTGATAAGTATGGAAGATAGGGACAATTGTTGGAGTGTCAAAGATTGCTGATTCGATAGTAATGGTAGAACCAGGCGATAGGATCACATCCGAATGTCTGAGCAAATTGCCAACAAAATGCACATCATCCTTGGTCATTGTCCACGCCAATGAAGGTATATATCCTTCAATCCATGATAAGTATACAAAATCATATCTTTGGTATTTCAGAAATTGTTCTAATCGAGAGGCTGGATGTAGACGGCATACCAGTTGGCTTTCCTTTGGAATAATCCCGTTTTGAATGGCTTCGATCAGCCAGTCCATTAGGTAGGTTTCATCATATTGATGTTGGAAAGGACCTAATGTCGCGAGAGTAATAATCGGTCGTTCAGGATCCAGGTTCAAGGCGTCGGCAAATTCAGCACGACTCTGCACTCCCTCAGGATCAAAATAAGGGTCAAATTGGGTTGACCCAATCATTTCAACTTTTTGAAGCGGGTACTTCATCAAGCGAGTGGCTTCTTCACGATTAACCGGGTTCCATACAGCCAAAACATCCGGGCGCAGGCGAAGCCCTTTATAAAGATTGTCCCAACTACGAACGACCCCAAGGGTTGAAATGCCTAGCGCTTGGGCTGCTCCGAAAACGGGTTGCTCATATTGCTGCATTGGGTTGGTAACAACGACCAATCGAGGGGTTCTTTCTTTAAGAATATTTACTATTTGGGCATCAGGTCTAGTAAACAGTTTTTGTTCCAACTTTGCCCAAACAGGTAATAAGAAAGGAGCGTAGTTGATCAACCGTTTGCGAATTTCCTGGGCCTGATAACTCTTTTTATCCATAAAATAAGGTTTAAGTGGAAAAAAAGATAATCCAGATCGTTGCCATTTCTCCTTGAAGGATGGGACACACGCCGCAGGGGTGAAAATATCAAGGGAATAACCCAGATCGATCAACAAATCAGGCAAGTGATTATAAAAAAGATCTCGAACAACGCGGCCTTCGGTAAAGGAAATAGCGATTTTCTTGTGCATTATGGTCATTTTTTATCGATTTCGGATTATTTCAGTAATTGTCTGAATCATTCCCGTTTCGCTTTCAGGCAATTTCATAAAAAAAAGTTTTTCGAAAGCCAACAATTCGGATGGCGATAAATTCCACCATTGCCATTTTAATAATAAATCAATCAACTCATCACTAAATCTTTTTTTTATTACTCTTGCGGGGTTACCAGCCGCTAAAACATAGTCAGGAATATCTTTAGTAACGACTGATCCCGCGCCAATAATGACGCCAGAACCAATTTTCACACCAGAAAGAATTGTTGTACCGATACCAACCCAAACATCATTCCCAATTTGCACAGATTTATATTCATCCAATTCCTTTAATCTCGAATCAAATAAGCGTTTATTATTATATGCAGTTAATGTTTGCAATGAATGATTTTTTGAGTATATAGAAACATAAGGCGCCAATTGACAATACCTACCTATACTTATGTCCCCCCCAAAAAGAATATTTCGCGTACCGATTAATGAATAACTTTTTACTGATACCTTTCCTACAAAAAAAGACTCTGTTTCAATCTGACACTCTCCCCCCAGGGTAGTAGCATCACTAAAAACAACACCCTTTCTAACTTGGTTATATATATATCGTTCATCGTTTATCCGCCTGGAATATTCCACAGATTCTTCAAGAAGGTGATGCAACCTAGCAAGTATTCCCATACCTATTTTGTTTTTAATAATCTTCTTTAGCATTTATCATTATCCTAATTGAAGGTTGAAAACATGATGGCAAGCACAACGCGTTCTCCGTTTGCATTGATCTGAAATAGTCTTATATTTTATAACAGTTATCCATTTTTATATTTTTTTGTACGCCTTTTTCGTCACTAAAATTCCATAAAACTGGGGGGTTTAGCAATCCCTGTAGGTTCTCATTATTAACATGATAAACGATTTCAAAAGGAATGGTTTGTGACACAATCTTAGTGTTAAATCTTCCTAATGTAACTATCTTGAAAAACATAGAATAATTACCTGGTTTCAACCAAAGAGCAGGAAGGGAAATTTTTATTTTGTGTAAACCTCTCTGTAACCCTTTTGAAACCTGCTTTCCCGAAATTACAGAATGCACTAATGTATTGGAATTGTCATCTTGAATGATAAAAAAAAAGTTGTAGTCGATAAGGGGATTATTAATAAATAAATCAGTCGTAGCTGTAATTTGAGAATTTGAAACTGGAAATTCAGGTTCTAAAGTAATATTACTAAACCCCTCCTTTCCAAATTCTATGTTGTGTTCAGCTGGGATTTTATTTAATCCCGTATAGGCACGAATAATTGAGGATGTTTTGCCAATTCCATGAATACTTCCCTTATCAATTAATAAACTACTACCACAAAGCATTGTAACCGCCGCCATATTATGACTCACAAACAGCACCGTCCTGCCTCCCTGCGCCACCTCCCCCATCTTGCCTAGACACTTCTTCTGGAACTCGGCGTCTCCCACCGCCAGGACTTCGTCCACCACCAGGATTTCGGGGTCCAAATGCGCGGCGACCGCAAAGGCCAAACGCACATACATCCCGCTGGAATAGCGCTTGACGGGGGTGTCAATGAACTTCTCGACCCCGGCAAAGTCCACGATCTCGTCGAACTTGCGGGTCACTTCCTGGCGGGTCATCCCCAGGATGGCGCCGTTGAGATAGACGTTCTCGCGCCCGGTCAATTCGGGATGAAAGCCAGTGCCGACCTCAAGCAGGCTGGCGACGCGTCCCTTGACCCGGATCCTGCCGCTGGTGGGCGCGGTGACGCGTGAGAGTATCTTGAGCAGGGTGCTTTTCCCCGCGCCGTTGCGCCCGATGATGCCCAACACCTCTCCCTGCTCGACGGTGAACGAGACGTCCCGCAAGGCCCACAGTTCTTCGCCGTCACGGTTGCCGTGGTCGGTCTCGCCGATGCGCAGGTGCGGATTGGGCTGGCCGCGCAGTCTCGCCCACCAGGCTTCGAGATCGCGCGAGAAGGTCCCGGTGTTGATCTGGCCGAGGCGGTAGGATTTGGAGAGATTTTCGACGGAGATGACGGAATTGCTCATGATTTCCGGGGTCTCATTCCCCCGCTTCCTGCAAGGCAAAATCTTTCACAGAGATGATCGCAATAGCGGACCGGTGTTGATGACGATTTCCTGCGTTTCAGGCATTTTTCAGATCGGCTTCCAGTTCCGCTTCATCAAGGGCAATCATCGAAACGCCGTAGCGATGAAGGGAAAGCAAAAACGCGACCCGATCCATTCCAACCAGTTGGGCCGCCATACCTGAGGATAACTTCCTCAATTCAAACAATTTGACCGCCATCGCCATTTTCGCTTCGCGTTCGAACTCCTCCTGCGTTTGCTGAAGCGCGTCCGGGAGTAACTTTGGATATTTTATGATCAATTGCATGCCGATCCTCCTTTCACGGTCAGTTGAGGCTGCCTGCCGCGTATCCACGCGCAGTTCATTATATCGTATCCAAGCGCCCGCGCCGTTGCGCCCGATGATGCCCAGCGCCTCTCCCTACTCGACGGTGAACGAGACGTCCTTCAGCGCCCACACTATATCGTCTTCTTCGCTGTTTGAACCGCGAAGCCCGCTAAGGCCGCCAGGATTTAATTCTTCCTTTGCGCTCTTTGCGCTCCTCCCCAGTCCCCTCCCGCTACCGAGGCGATTTTCGAAACGCAGACAACTTGATACACAACTGACGACCCTGCTCACGTAAAGCTAAAAGACTTCCTGCCGAGGCATAGCCATGGAGTTCGATCAAATCAAAACAGGCGGCTGTTTCCAGATACGAGCGCAGGGCGAGCCATAAAAAACCGATTTTGTTCCGGGGCGATGTTCAGCGCTCTCATCCTGTCTTCCTGCGGACGCGAATCTTGCGGCTGGTTGCAATGACAACCGCGCCTGATAGCAAGTCATTGGCATGATGCTTCAGAACATATTCAACCAAAGACAAGCGCTCGACGCGGGGCAGGTTCTCGAGACGCAACACGCCTGCATGGGGTTTATTTTCCCGCCAAATCTTTTCCTCGAAATCCTGGTCGGTTGTGACGATAATGCGCTCCTCGCGTATCGCTAACTCTAGAATCGTATCGTCCCACATTTTGGGATCGAGGTCTTTCACCAGAGTTACGTTATGCCCGCGCTCCGACAACCAGCGCGCCAATGAACCGCTTGCATTAACGTCCAACAGAAATTTCATTTAGGCGGCCATGCGGTCAAAAACCAGTTCGCCAGCGACCAGATGCTGCGCATACGCGAGCGCCGCTTGAATGTCCTGCGATTCAAGGAGGGGGTAATCCTCCAGAATTTCCTCGGGCGCGCTTCCCTTTGCCAGCAATTCGAGGATCATTTCCACCGAGATGCGCATGCCGCGAATTACCGGCTTGCCGAGCAGAACATGCGGGTCAAATGTGATTCGTTGCAGTAAATTTTCCATCAAAGCTTCCTTTCGTAATCATCCACTCTTCCAGATGATCGCGATAATCCTGCATAAAAAACATCCCTGGGCAGGATACCGCTCAACCGGCAAACGATGGGGGCATTATTCAATGGTTCAAGAGCGGGGATCCGGCGCAGATAGGCCTCAACCAGGTCTGTAAGCGTTGTATTGTTCTCCGCCGCGTAGCGCTTCACGTTTTCCAGTAAACCCCGCGGTATGCGCACAGTTAATTTTGTTTGTTCCATGGCAAATCTCCTGTCGTACATGTTAGTATTGTTTTGTACGGCTGTCAAACAAAGAGAGCGAAAGTTTGAAGACGGGAGATGGGAGACGGGCCGGTCCCCCGTCCCCTACACCGTATCCATAAACGTCTGCTCCACCCGGTTGAAGATGACCGCGCCGATGAAGACGACCGCCAGCATGAAGCCGAAACTGTAGAGCAGGCGGCCCAGGTCCACGCTGCCCGCGCCCAGAAAGGCGTAGCGGAAGGCTTCCACGATGGACGTCATCGGGTTGGCGAGGATGACCCACTGCCAGCGCGCCGGGATGGACGAGACCGGGTAAATGACCGGCGTGGCGTACATCAGCAGCGACACGCCAAAAGCGACGAGGAAGCGCAGGTCGCGGTACTTGGTCGTCAGCGAGGAGATGATGATGCCGAAGCCCAGTCCCAGCCCGGCCATGACGAGGACGAGCAGCGGCGAGAGCGCGGCCCACAGCCAGTTGACCCGCACGTCCGAGCCGCGCAGCGCGAAGAAAAGGACGAACGCCAGGAACAGGCCGAACTGGATCAGGAAGGTGATCAGGTTCGAGATCAGGATCGAGACCGGCACGGCCATGCGCGGGAAATAGACTTTGCCGAACAGGTTGGCGTTCTGCACGAAAGTCTCGCTGGTCTTGGTGAGGCAGGCGGCGAAGTAACTCCACACCACCGTCCCGGACATATAAAAGAGGAACTGCGGCAGTCCGTCGGTGGGCAGGCTGGCGATGTTGCCGAAGATGACCGTGAACGTGACCGTGGTCAACAGCGGCTGGATGAGATACCACAGCGGCCCAAGGATGGTCTGCTTGTAGGCCGCCACGAAATCGCGCCGCACGAAAAGCGCCACCAGGTCCCGGTAACGCCACAGTTCGCCCAGGCGCAGGTCGAGCAGGCCGCGCTGGGGCTGGATGACCATATCCCATTGTTCGTTTTCGATCATTCGTTGAATTCCGAGCATCCGCCCTTCCGACAGGAGATATCCTTCGGACAGGAACCGCGTCGTAAAGCGGCGAGTGATGGAGTCTCAACTCTCTTGCGGAGGCCGCGCTGCGCGCCCGCCCATCGTCTTGTTGCCTGTCTCATAAAAAAACCGCTGGTCATTCTTGATTCTCGTCAAGGCCAGGCGGTCCGGCAGAACTTGGGCGTTACAGCATTGGACTTTGATTCAAGCCCAGTCCAACCTGCTTCTCCGTTCGAGCAGAAGAGCCATTGTGCATACCATTCCCATCGAACGGCGGTATTATACCGCAAAAAACCCCTCGCGTTCCCATTCTTTTTATACACGGATTTTTTGGCTCTATCCGCGAAAATCTGTAAAATCCGCGTAATCCGTGTACGCAAGTTAAAGCGGGATTTCACGCCGCGGCGCGGGAGGCAGGCGCGGAGCGCTCCTTGTATCCCAGCAGGCGCAGCGCGTTGAGCGCGACTACCAGCGTGCTCCCCTCGTGGAAGACGACCGCCAGCCCGACACCGACGAAGCCGGTCAACGAGGCCGCCGCCAGCAGGACGATCACGCCCAGCGCGATGGACAGGTTCTGCACGATGACCCGCCGCGTGGCGCGTCCCAGCCCGACGGCAAACGGCAGCTTGGAGAGATCGTCGCCCATCAAAACCACGTCGGCGGTTTCGAGCGCCACATCCGTCCCCGCGCCGCCCATGGCGATGCCCACCGAGGCATTCGCCAGCGCGGGCGCGTCGTTCACGCCGTCGCCGACCATCGCCGCCTGCCCGTATTCCTGCGTCAGGGAGCGGAGCGCGGCCAGTTTATCTTCGGGCATCAGTTCGGCGCGGTACTCGGCAAGGCCGATCTCGCGGGCGATCGCCGCGGCCGCGCGGGCGTTGTCGCCCGTCAACATAACGGTATGCCGCACGCCGATCCTTTCCAGGGCCTTCATCGTCGGCGCGGCCTCGTCTCGCAGCGTGTCGGCCAGCCCGATCAGCCCCAGCGCGGTCTGTCCCTCGGCGACCCACATCAAGGTCCTGCCCGCGTCTTGCAGCGCCTGCGCTTTCTGGAGCGCGTCTTCGGGCAGTTCCACGCCGGCCGCGTCCATCAATTTTTGGCTGCCGATCCAGACCGTCCGTCCTTCGAAGACGGCGCGCAGGCCGCGCCCCGTCAACGCCTCCACTTCGTCCATCGCGGCAACCGGCAGCCCCCGAGTCTGAGCCGAGCGCAGGACGGCTTGCGCCAGCGGATGCGCGGAACGGGATTCCGCGCCCGCCGCGATGGAGAGCGTCTCCGCTTCCGTCCTCGGGGAGGCGGGAAACACGACCAGGTCGGTCACTTCGGGGCGGCCATGCGTGAGCGTGCCGGTTTTGTCGAACGCGATGGCGTCCAGGCGGCCGAGGTTCTCGAGATGCGCGCCGCCCTTGACCAGCACGCCGTTGCGCGCCGCCTGCGCGATCCCGGCCAAAACGGGGGCAGGCGCGCCCAGCGCCAGCGCGCACGGCGATACGGCAACGAGCAGGCTCATCGCCCGCAGGAACGATTCGCGAAACGGGAAGCCGAACAGCGGCGGGACGACGACCGCCAGCGCGGCGAGTCCCAGCGCCGCGGGGACGAAGACGCGCTCGAATTTTTCCACGGTTTGCTGCGTGGGCGATTTCTGCGCCTGCGCCTCTTCGACCATCTTCATCACGCGGGCCAGGGTCGAATCTTTTGCGAGGCGGGTCGCCCTCACTTCCAGCGCGCCTTCGCCGTTGACCGTGCCGGCAAAGACCTGGTCGCCCGGGGCTTTGTCCACGGAAAGCGATTCGCCCGTGACGGGGGCCTGGTCCACGCTGGAGCGGCCTTCGGCGACGACCCCGTCCACGGGGATGCGAACGCCCGGGCGGACGATGACGACGTCGTCGAGTTGGAGCGATTCGACGGGGAGTTCGCGTTCCCGGCCGTCGCGCCGGACGAGGGCGGTCTTCGGCGCGAGGTCGGCGAGAGCGCGGACGGCGGCGCGGGCGCGGTCGAGGGCGCGTTCTTCGAGGGCGTGTCCGAGGCTGAAGAGGAAGAGCAGCAGCGCACCCTCGGCGAACTGTCCGAGGCTGGCCGCGCCGATGGCGGCCGCCACCATTAAACCGTCGGTGTTGAAATGCCGGCCGCGCAGGGCGTGCCAGGCGTGGCGCGAAATATCCCAGCCGCCGAAGAGGTAGGCGGCGGCGTAGAGGCCGAGACTGAGGGAGGTCGGGAAGCGCAACAGAAGTCCGCCCAGCCAGCCAACCAGCAGGAACAGCCCGGAGAGCAGGCTGAAGAGCAGTTCGCGGTTTTCCAGCAGGCGCGAGTGAAATTCGTCGAGCGGGACCTGGTAGCCGAGCGAGCGCACGCGTTTTTCAATGGCGGCGCGGCTGGTCTTTTGGCGGTCGTATTCCACCCACATGGTTTCGGCCGGGTAGTTGACGCTGACGTTCAGCACGCCGTCCATGCGCCCGAGGCTGTGTTCCACCACCAGGCTGCAATCCGAGCAGTCCATGCCTTCGATGCGGATGGAGGCGTGGCGAAAGCGGCTGGCGATCTCCGCGCCGGCGCGTTCGGCCATGCGTTTGACGTCGGGCAGGGTCAGGAGGTTGGGATCGTAGTGCAGGCACACGTCCGCGGGCGATCGTTCGCGTTCGACGTGGGCGCGCAGAATCCCCTTGCGGTTTTGCAGCGCGGCTTCCAGGCGGGAGAGGCATTCGTCTTTCTCGTCTTCGATGCCCGGAAGCAGGAGCGGGAGGTCGAGCTTGACGGTTTTTTCCATCCGGGGGTCCGTTTCTGACGCGGTTGTGGGGCGGCTCATCCGTGGCGGACGTGGTCCAGCCCGCGTTGAAAGAGTTCGACGATGTGGTCGTCGTCTAGGCTGACGAACACATTGCGTCCCCGCTTGCGGGCGCGGATGATGCGTTTGTCGCGCAATCCGCGCAGTTGGTGCGAGACGGCGGATTTGGTCAATCCCAGCCGCGCGACGAGTTCGCCGACGCCCACCTCCCCATCCATGAGCGCGCCGATGATGCGCACGCGCGTGGGGTCGCTAAGGGCCTCGAAGAGGCTGGCGAGGCGGGAGGCGGTATCGGGAGGGATGAATTTATCCGGCATGGTAATGGACGCTCTGTGTTCGTTTAGTTGAACGATTGCTCAACTGTTGACAATGCTACCATGCGCGGATAAACGCTGTCAAGAGGCGCGGCAGAAGCGCGTCGCCGCGCCGCCCTGTGCGCCAGGCCCCAAGCGGATGTACAATGGAGACCGTTCGCCCCGATCGCAGCGGCCGGGGCCGAATTCCCAGTTTTTCGACAGCCTCGTTGGACGGCTTCGCAATCACATCAAAAGGAGTGTACACCATGAAAAAATCGTTCCCATCAGCGCTCTTTGCGTTTGTCGTGCTGGCAGTTTTGTTGAGCGGATGCGCCCCCAAACCCTGGGTAAGCGCTGCAAGCATCGTCTCCAAACAAGATCGCCCCATGGAAAAACAAAATGCCTCCGACCAGTGGGACGGCGCGTTACTGGCGGAAAATCTGCTCTTTTCCGGCGAGTTCGAGATGAAGTTGAGCATGAAGTCGGTTGGCGAAAATATCATCGGTTTAACGTACGCTGAAGGGGGAGGGGAACCGTGGTGGGCAGGCACCAAGCGCATGGAGCTCTCCTGCATGGACGGGAGGCTGGGGGTCATTCTTCGCGACGGCGCGTCAGAATCTCCCGTATACACAGATGAACTGGATATGCCAGGCGGCAACTCCGAAACCAGTTGCGATATCACAATTAGATTCGATCAATCTGCAAAGAAAATCCAGTTTCTCCAAAACAACGAGGCTGTTCTCCTGCTCGTTCCAGAAGAGGTCGGGGATTTTCAAGGCGGGTTATTTCCTGGCGGGAAAATCATGAAAGTTGATTTAAGCCTGCCTCCGAATGCGGGTAATTCGAATTCGGGCGTCGAATTTTCAAGCGTCAAGCTGATCGAGTTGGTTTTTTCTGTTCCGCCAGGCGAGTAGCGTCAAAACGCACGCGCGTCCCCGCGCCGGTTTCTGTCAAGCGCGGGGACGCCGCCAGGTTTAGGGTCGGTCGGGCGGCTGCATGGCTGAGGCGGCGGTAGCCATCGCCTTCTCATGCGGCAGGCCGCCGTCTTCCAGGTTGCAGTTGGACGCGCCATGAATACTCTGAAAAACATTCTGTTCGTTCTATCCACAGGATACGTCTTCGTCTATTTTTCGGAACATTTATTTTGGGCGCATGTTCGGGCAGACGATTCGCTCAAAAACTGGTTCAGCGCATGGATGGTTTATTCGCTGATGGCCTACATTTTCCTTCGCCTGGTTTCCTATTTTCGAGTTAAAGGAATTTGGGCCTTATTTCTGGCTGGGGCTGTTTTTGGCTGGCTTGCCGAAGGCGTTATTGTGCAAACCGCCTATGACATGCTCCCCTTATCCATCTCATTTACAGGACTCGCCTGGCATGCCCTGCTGACCGTATGGATCGGTTGGTATGCGGTTCAAAAAGCGCTCCTGTCTTCCAACATCTGGTCGAGCATAAAACTTTCCAGCCTGACAGGGTTGGTTTATGGTTTTTGGGCCACCAGCTGGTGGACTGAGCCGGACGGCAGGGTCTCATCTGTCCTTGAATTTTCCGCGTTTACTTTCACGACTACAACGCTGGCAATACTTGCCTACTGGCTGGCGAATTGGAGTTCGTCAACCCCGATGAAGTGGAATCGCTGGACGACGATTGTAATCAGCGGCTTGTTTGCGCTTTATTTCCTTTTAATAGCGGCGCCCGCCAGCCCAATCGCAGTCATTATCCTGCCCATTCTTTTTGGGCTATCGTACTGGGGATTGCGTCAAAATCGCGCGAGCGAGGCCGAGGGGTCGCTGCTGGAAACACTGAACGGCCGCGCTCCCCTGAAAAACTACCCCGGGTTATTTGGCCTGCCTGTTACAAGCGTCCTTATATACGCTCTCGCCATGTCAATAAACTTAACG
>JAANMT010003497.1_pt1 | contig 11072 bp, 8 predicted proteins | sample 7279711 | NCBI WGS metagenome assembly JAANMT01 (sample SAMN14094538, study PRJNA606508) | bioreactor metagenome | isolation source: A lab-scale SPAN reactor treating ammonium-rich wastewater day 1 | place: Ireland: Galway | collected 2017-01-16 | reverse complement strand
GTGCTCGACCCGGAGACGGTGGTGCGCGTTGCGCCTGCTGAACTGGCGGTTGAGGCCAGCCCGTCGCTCATCTTGAGCGAGGTGCTCAGTGCCGGGCGTTCGCCCGATGCCGAATGGGCCTGGGTGGCCTACAACGATGTGGAGACGCTGGCGAACCTCGCCTGGCTCTCGGCGGGCGAGATCGCCTGCCTGCCAGGCGTTGTCCTCGATGACTACGTGGCTGTTGATCCGGGTGGGGCGGTTCTTGCCACACCGCAGCCGCCCGCTTCCGACTCCGGCAGCCTCATCACGAACACGCCGCAACCCGGTACACAAGAGGCAGTCACCGCCACGCCAAGCGGATAAGAACATCGGTCTATGGAGATGGTTAGAGGGGCAAACCCGCAGGTTTGCCCCTTTGCTTACGTGCGCTGGTTGCCAAACGCCTACCGGCTCAGCACCGTCTGCGCTGTGCGCCGCCCCTTCTTTGTCAGGCTGAGATGCCCGCCCTGCTGCTCGATCAGTCCCTGATCCGCTGCCCGCCGCACGGTGGATAGGGCTGCGTCCTCTGCCCAGCGCATCTCTCGCACCAGGTGCTCAAGCCGGTTTTCCTCCTGCTCGCTTGCGGTGCCTTCGTGACGGCTCAGGTGCACGAGCAGCATCTCGACCGCGAAGCGCCGCTGCCGCCGCACTTGCTCCACACGCCGGGCGATCAGCCCCCGCTCCGGCGCAAATACCAGCGCCAATAGGAACGCCACGCCCGTCATCGTTGCCATCGCCCCCGCAATGTTTGCGTCGAGCGCGCGCGCCAGCCAGTAGCCCGCCAGCGCCGACCCCACGCCGATGCCCACGCTCAACCCCAGCATGGCCGAGAGACGGTCGGTCAGCAGGTAGGCTGTCGCCGGTGGGGCGATCATCAGCGCCACCACCAGGATTGACCCTACGTGGTCAAACGCGCCTACCGCCGTCACCGAGACGAGCGCCATCAGCCCATAGTGGATGGCGACCGGGCTGAAGCCCAGCGCCGCCGCCAGCGCCGGGTCGAAGGTCGCCAGCTTCAGTTCCTTGTAGAACAGCAGGATCGCCGCCAGGTTAATCAGCAGGATGCCGCCCATCACCCAGATGCCGTACGGCAGGTCCAGCCCGAACAGCATCAGCCGGTTCAGCGGCGCAAATGCCAGTTCACCCAGCAGCACCGCGTCGGTATCCAGGTGGACGCTGCGCGCCATGCGGCTGATCAGGATCACGCCGATGCTGAACAGCGCCGGGAACACCAGCCCGATGGCCGCATCCTCCTTGACGCGCCGCGTCCGCAGCAGCGTCTCGACGAGCCACACGGTCAGCAGTCCGCTCAGCGCAGCGGCCACTACCACCAGCGGGTGGGCCGTCTGCCGGGCGACCAGAAAGCCGAGCACGATCCCCAGCAGCACGCTGTGGCTGATCGCGTCGCTCATCATCGCCATGCGCCGCAGCACCAGGAACACGCCCGGCAGCGCGCAGGCTGCCGCCACAATCGCCGCGATGATCTGGATCTCCAGCCTGGGGCTCATGGCGTCTCCTCCTCGCCTGCCCGGAACGCGCTGATGAGCGCCTGGCTGCGAGCCACACCTTCCGCAGTCAGCGCCCAGCGTTCGCCCTCCGTCTCAGCTACCAGCCCCTCCAGCGCCAGCCGCTTGAGCGTGAAGGTCACGTCGCGCTCGGGCAGCGCGGCGCTCAGGCTTCCCAACGGGTGCGGGTGCGTCGGATCGCCGTGGTGCAGGCCGAACGTGTACAGCACCTCCAGCACTGCCGCACCTGCCAGCCGCCGCCGGTTGCGCCGCTGCCGGATCGCGTCCCACAGCAGCCCCCGGTTGGGCGCAAGCAGCAGCGAACCGAGCACCAGCCCGCTCACCGCCAGTACGATAGCAGGGCCGGTCGGCAACCCTGTGGTGGCAGCGCTGGCCAGCGCCCCGGCCACCCCCGCCGCCGCCCCGAAGGCCGCCGCCACCACGACCATCATCCCCAGCCGGTCGGTCCACTGCCGCGCGGCTGCCCCCGGCGCGACGAGCATCGCGCTCATCAGCACTACGCCCACCATCTGCAGGCCAATCACAACCGCCACGACGATCAGCGTCGTCAGCAGCGCGTCAAGCCGCCGCACCGGGAATCCGAGCGCTGCCGCATATTCTGGGTTGAAGCTCAGCAGCTTGAACTCTTTCCACAGCAGCGCGACCAGCGCCAGCGCCACCGCCCCGATGATCACCATCACGACCACGTCCCGCGCCACCAGCGCCGCTGCCCGCCCGAACAGGAAGCGATCCAGCCCGGCCTGCGCCGCGATGGGCTGCCGCTGCAGCCAGCTCAGCAGCACCAGGCCCACCCCGAAGAAGACCGCCAGCACGATCCCCAGCGCGCTGTCCTGCTTGATGCGCGTCTGCGCGGTGGTCAGCATGACGAGCAGCGCGCCCAGCCACCCGGCCACCAGCGCCCCGGCGATCAGCACGAGCGGCGTCTTGAGGCCGGTCAGCATGAAGGCCAGCACTACGCCCGGCAGCGCGGCGTGGCTCATCGCGTCGCCGAGCAGGCTCTGCCGCCGCAGCACGGCGAACACGCTCAATGTTCCGCTCACGATGCCCAGCACGGCAGCGCCCAACGCGACCGTCCGCAGCGTGTAGTCGGTGAATACCTGGCTCACCAATCCCAGCCCGTCCATCGTTTACCCCTGCTGGTGGAGTCCACAAAGGACACTAAGACCACAGAGATTCTCTTGCCTTTGTGCCATCTGTGTCCTTAGTGGACTTAATCAATGTCCCGCCTCGCTGACGAGCAGTTCCATCCGGCCCCCGTACGTCTTCCGCAGGTTCTCCGGCGTGAAGACATCCCGCACCCGTCCGCAGGCGATGGCCCGCACGTTCAGCAGCAGCACTCGCTCGAAGTACTCCGGCACGGTTGCCAGATCGTGATGCACGACCAGCACTGTCCGGCCCGCGTTGCGCAGCGTGCTCAACACGCCCACGATGGCCCGCTCGGTCGTCGCGTCCACGCCCTGGAAAGGCTCATCCATCAGGTAGATCTGCGCGTCCTGCGCCAGCGCCCGCGCCAGGAAGACGCGCTGCTGCTGCCCGCCCGAAAGCTGGCTGATCTGCCGCCCGGCAAAGCTCTGCATCCCGACCTGCGTCAGCGCCTCCATCGCCAGATCATGCTCGCGCCGGCCGGGTCGCTTCAGCCAGCCGAGCGCCCGGTAGCGGCCCATCATCACCACGTCGAGCGCGCTCGTCGGGAAATCCCAGTCCACCGAACCGCGCTGCGGCACGTAGGCGACCCGGTGCCGTTGCTCAGGGTAGGGCCGCCCGTAGATCAGCACGCGCCCTGCGGCGGGCTCCACCAGCCCCAGGATCGCCTTGATCAGCGTGCTCTTGCCCGCCCCGTTCGGCCCGACGATAGCCATCAACGTGCTCTGCGGCACGGAGAGGTCCAGGTCCCACAGCACGGGTTCCTGGCGGTAGGCCACCGTCAGGTCTTCGACCAGAACCGGGTACTTCTCTGCTGCGTCCACCGTGAAGCGCTCTCGCGTCTCTCTGCCTGCCATCACCACCATCGCGTCTGCTCCGTTCTGGCTGTCGGTTCGCAGCTGCCAACCGCTATTGCTCGCCCGCCAGCGCCCCGACTATTACATCGGTATTATGCTGGATCATGCCCACATAGGTTCCTTCCGGCGTGCCCGGCTCGCCCATCGCGTCCGAGAAGAGTTCCCCGCCGATCTCGACCGTGTGGCCCTCTGCCCGCGCTCCTTCTATGATCGCCTCGACCACGTCCGGCGGCACGCTGGTTTCGACGAAGATCGCCGGGATGCGGCGGCTCACCATCAGCCGGATCGTCTGCCGGATGTCCTCCACGCCTGCCTCGGACTGGGTGCTGATCCCCTGCGGCGCAAACACCTCGATCCCGTAGCGCTGCCCGTAGTACTGGAAAGCGTCGTGGGCTGTCACCAGCACCCGCTGGTCTGCCGGGATGCGCTGGATTGCCTCCTCCGCGTAGGCGTCCAGACTCTCCAGCTCGGCCCGGTACGCCGCGGCGTTGGCCTGGTAGGTTTCCTCGCCCGCCGGGTCGAGCGCGATCAACGCGTCGCGTACGGCGTCGGTTGCCTTCATCCAGTGCTGCACGTTCATCCACACGTGCGGGTCAGGCTGGCCCTCGTAGCGCGGGTCAGCCAGGCGTTCGGACTCCGGCACGCTCTCGCCCACGGCCACCACCGCCTGTGTGCCACCCATCCGCGCAAAGACTTCGCCCATCCGCGCTTCAAGGTTGAGTCCATTATAGAAGATAATGTCCGCTTCGCTGAGTGTCAGCACGTCGCCTTCGGTGGCGGCGTAGAGGTGCGGGTCGACCCCCGCGCCCATCAACTGCGTCACTTCGACGCGCTCGCCACCCACGTTGCGCACGATGTCCGCGATCATGCCCGTCGTTGCCACCGCCCGCACGGGCCGCTCTCCGGGCGGATCGTCTGCCGCCAGCGTGGTCTGGCAGGCGGCCAGCGCCAGCGCCGCCAGAATCGCCAGCGCCGCGCCCGGCCACTGCTTCATTCGCTTTCGCTGTGCCATCATGTTCATCTCCACCAATCCAATATCACGCTGTCTCTCGTGGCTCCCGGCGAAATTGTAAATGTCACCATCGGATTTTCTTTAGGCATGACTAAATTATAGCGTTATCTGTGCATCCGTCAAGACCCCGTGCGATGGCAGCGTTGTCGCGGGCCAATCGCCACCTGTGATACAATGCCCTGCGAGGAACTCACCGCTCGCCCCTGGCGTATTGGTTATGAGGCGCTTGTTCGATGCAGTGTGTTGTGGCAGGAGCAACCCCGTGAGACGACGCCCCACCGCGCAGACGCTGGTCGCTCTGGCCCTGCTGGCGCTCGCCGGGTTATGGCCTGCTGCTCAGGCCCATGCCGGTACGCTCCCCCAGGCGGCGGGCGTGGTCCGGCTGGACGTCCGACTGGGTTTCGACGGCTACGTGCAGACCGGCGCGTGGACGCCCATCACCGTTGTTGCCAGCAACGACGGCCCCGACCTTGACGGCGAGCTGCGCGTTGAGGTCGATCCGCTCACCGGCTCGCGCACGCTCTACACTCGCGCCATTGACCTGCCGCAAGGCTCGCGCAAGGCCGTCACGCTGTACGTGGCCGATATCACCGCCTTTGGCAATGAGGTGCGCGTCGATCTGGCCGGGCGCGGGCGCATCGTCGCCAGCGAGCGCGTCCGGCTGGCCACCGTCAGCCCGACCACGCTGCTCGTCGGCGTGTGGAGCGACACGCCCCAGGCGCTCGCCGCGCTCGATGGGGTGAAGCCATCCAGCGGCGAAGTGCGCCTCGTGCTCCTGGGCGCAGGCGATCTGCCCGACTCGCCCGTCGGCTGGCAGGCGCTCGATGCGCTGGTTGTCGCGGATGCCGATACCGGCCAGCTCTCGCCGAGCCAGCGCGACGCGCTGCGCGCCTGGCTGGCAAGCGGCGGGCGGCTGGTCGTCGTGGGCGGGGTTGGCTTCCAGCGCTCCCTGAGCGGCTTTGCCGACCTGCTGCCCGTGTCCGTCGAAGGCACGCAGACCGTCTCAGTAGGCCCGCTGGCCGAACTGGCGGGCGTGCCGTTCCCCCCGCAGGCCCTGCTCGATGCGCCGGTTGCCACGGGGTCACTTGCGCCCGGCGCGCGCCTGCTGGCCCAGTCGGGCAGCGTCACGCTGGCTGCTTCGCGTTCACTGGGTTATGGCCGCGTCGCCTACCTGGCCGCCGACCCCGGCCTGGAGCCGCTCCGCTCATGGGATGGGATGGAAGCGCTCTGGCGCGCGCTGCTCTCAGGCGGCGAGCCGCGCCCGGCCTGGGGCTACGGCTTTGCCTCGCAGTGGGATTATGCCCGGCAGGCAGTGGTTGCCGTGCCAGGCGTCAGCCTGCCGTCCGTCATCCAGCTCTGCGGGTTCCTGCTGCTGTACGTCGCGCTCGTCGGCCCGGTCAACTACATTGTGCTGACCCGTCTCAAACGGCGCGAACTGGCCTGGTTCACCATCCCGGCGCTGATCCTGGTCTTCTCGGCCATCGCCTACGTCACTGGCTTCCAGTTGCGCGGCTCGCGCGCCATCCTGCACCGTCTGGCCGTCGTCCAGACCTGGCCGGATGAGGATGTGGCGGAGGTCAACGCGCTGGTTGGCGTCTGGTCGCCGCGCCGCGCCCGCTACGACGTGATGCTGGAGCCGGGCTACCTGGCGCGCCCGATGCCGCGCGATCTGGGCGGGGTGCTGGCTACCGCTTCGGAGGCCCAGGTTGACCAGGGTGAGGCGGTATCGCTGCGCGGCCTGCGCGTCGATGTCGGGTCGGTGCAGGCGCTCGTCATCGAAGGCTTCAGCGAAGCGCCGCGTATCAGCGCCGAGCTGACAATTCGCGCCGGGCCGGACGGGCTGCGCGTGACCGGGCCGCTCAGCAATGCCAGTGACCTGACCCTGCGTGATGCTTCGCTCGCGCTCGGCGGGGCAGTCGTCTCGCTTGGCGACCTGCCCGCCGGGCAGGTGCTCCAGGTTGATGTCGCGGTTCCCGGTGGGCAGGCAGCGCGCGCCCCCGGCAGCCCGCTTGACCCGTTCCCGGCTGATGGTGGATGGGGCTACATGGGGAGCTATGATGCATTTGTGACCGGCGTTGCGGGCGGCGACTGCTTCGCCACGCCCGCTGACCGCCTGCGCTGCAACCTGCTGCTGAGCGTGCTCAATGGTCAGGCTTACGGATCGGGCCTTACGCTGTTTGGCTGGGCCGATTCCGTCCCCTTCACGACGCAGGTCATTGGCGCAGGGGCCGATAATGTGGATACGGCCCTGGTCGTCGCTGCCCTGCCATCCCACCTGTCGGTTGGCGGGCAGGGCGCTCTCGAAGTGCCGCCCGGCCTGATGACCTGGCGCGCGCTGGAGGACGCTTACGGCTACGTCACGCCCTACGACCTCTATCTCTATTCCGGGCAGGAAGCCAGCTTCCGCTTCGAACCGTCGGCAATCGTGCCGCCGCTCGCCGTTGAGGCGCTTGACCTGCACCTGGAAACGCCCTACAGCGAAGGCCAGCCGCCCCTGGTCATGCTGCGCAACGTCCAGACGGGGCGCTGGGACGCGCTGGCGCTGGTTGATTACGGGGTGACGACCGTGCGGGACGCTGAGCGTTACGTAGACGCCGCCGGAGGCGTCGAGGCGCGGCTGCTGGCCCCATCAGACGGCTTCGGCCTGCAAATCTCGCGTTTTGAGGTGTCGCTGCGCGGCACGCTGCTGGCAGTCCGCTAAAGGCCGGACGCACCGCTCATCAGCTTGATCTCTGGGGGTACTGGCGACCATGGCAGCCATCATCGAGACAAAGGGCCTGACCAAGCGCTACAAGAACGTCCTGGCCGTCGACGATCTCTCACTCAGCGTCGAAGAAGGGGCGATCTACGGCTTCGTCGGCCCCAACGGCGCGGGCAAGACGACCACCATGCAGATCCTCACCACCCTGCTTGAGCCGACCGGGGGTGAGGCCTTCGTCGCCGGGTACTCCGTCACCAGGCAGCCGCGCGACGTGCGCCGCGTGATCGGCTATATGCCCGACTTCTTCGGCGTGTATGACGACATGAAGGTCTGGGAATACCTGGACTTCTTTGCCGCGTGCTATGACATCCCGGAGGCTGAGCGCCCGCCGCTGGTGCGTGACCTGCTGGAGCTGGTTGACCTCACCCACCGCACCGACGACATGGTGGATACCCTCTCGCGCGGCATGAAGCAGCGTCTCTGCCTGGCGCGCACGCTCGCCCACGACCCCAAGGTGCTGATCCTCGACGAGCCTGCCTCCGGCCTCGACCCGCGCGCCCGCGTCGAGATCCGCCAGCTTCTCGTTGAGCTGGCGCGGATGGGCAAGACGATCTTCTTCTCGACTCACATCCTGGCTGACGTGCAGGAAATCTGCACGCAGGTCGGCATCATCGAGGCGGGCAGGCTGGTTATGCAGGGCGACATCGAGGAGATGCAGCGCCAGCTCGTCCCCCTGCGCGAGATCGTCGTAACGCTGCTGGGGCGAGTTGAGGAGGCCAAGGACCTGCTGTTCGGCGCGAAGGGCGTTGAGCGCGTCGAGGATTTGCCAGGCGAGAATGGGCGCGCCCGCCTGCACGTCAGCCTGGCGGGCGAAGATCAGGACGTGAGCGCCCTGCTTGCCGCGCTCGTGCGGGCGGAAATCCCCATCATGCACTTCACCGAGGAAACACGCGACCTGGAGTCGGTGTTCATGCGCGCGACCAAAGGCATCGTCTCGTGACGGATCAGCCAGCCGCCCCGCCGGGCCCGTTCCGCGCGGCCCGTGACGCGCTCGCCAGCCGGGTTGGGCCGGTCGCCGCGGCCTGGTGGGCCAACCCGCTGCTGCATCACCGGCGTATTCTCAAGCCGCTGCCGCTTGGTTTGCTGCGCCATGCGCTGCCCTGGGTGGCAGGGGGGCTGGCTGCCCTCTCGATTGCCGCCTGGGCGGCAGGCAGCCTGCCCGCCGGGCGCGCGCTTGGGGCGGGCCTGGCGGCCCTGAGCATCGGCGCGGTGCTCATCCCGCTTGTGGCTGCCGCGCCTGCCGCTTCCGGCGAGGCCATTCGCCACGATCCCGCTCTGGCCGCCGATCTGCCGCCGGGGACGGTCGTCTGGGGTCTGGCGCTCGCCGGGCTGTGGCGGGTGCGCTGGCTGATCGTGCTGGCGCTTGCGCTCGCCCCTGCCTTCATCGTCGGCCTGCTGCACCTGGAGGCGTCGAGTTTTCTCGCCTGGCGCGATTCGGCGCAGGCGCTCGGCGGGGCGACGCCCACCAGCCGCGCGGCAACGCTGCTCACCGAGGGGAGGCTGCCTGTGTTCCGGCTGGCGCTGCGCGTCCTGAGCGCCGGGCTGCTGCCCTGGGTGCTGCTGCCGCTGCTGGCGGCGCTCGGCGTCGCGATTTCGCTGCGCCTGCCCGACCCGGCCCTGAGCGGCCTGGCGTCCCTGCTGGGCGGCGTGGGGGTAATGCTGGTAGCGGGGTTGGCCTGGGCGTTCTTGTCTGGCACGCCGCTGCTGGCCGGGCCGCGCGAAGTGGCGCGTTTGCTGCTGATCGTGGGGCTGCTGGCTGCGCCGGGCATGCTGGCCCGCTGGCTGAACGGGCGCAATGCGTGGCTGGCGACTGGATAACTCATGTGCGGTAGGGTAGGAATCCGATGACCACATCCCCCGAAACAAGTCCTATCCCTGCATCCCCCTCGCGCCTGGGGGCCTGGGTGCGGCGCAACCCGGTTGCCCTCAAAGAACTGCGTGGCCGGATGCGCGGCGCGCGCGCTTTCATCGTGCTCACCGTGTACGTCGCGCTGATGAGTCTGTTCGCCGTAACCCTCTACCTGATCTACACCGCCTCGTCCTCCATCTCGCTCACCACCACCGGGGGTGTGATCGGCAAACTGATCTTCGGGGGCGTCGTCGCCATTGAGCTGTTTCTGGTGTGCTTCGTCGCGCCCTCGTTCACCGCCGGGGCAATCAGCGGTGAACGCGAGCGGAGCACCTTCAACCTGCTGCGTACCACGTTGCTTTCGGCCCGGCGATTTGTTTTCGGCAAACTGCTCTCCGCGCTGGCCTATATCGTCCTGCTGCTGCTCGTCGCCGTCCCGCTGCAAAGCCTGGCCTTCCTGATGGGTGGGATCACCGTCGCCGAGGTGTTGCTCTCGATTGTGCTGTTGCTCGTGACCGCCATCGGCTACGGCTCGGTGGGTCTGTTCTTCTCTGCCGTCACCCGCCGCACGCTGACCGCCAGCATCCTGACCTACACCTTTGCCCTGGTCGTTACCATCGCCCTGCCGCTTCTGGCGCTTGTGCTGGGGACGTTCTCCGGCGGGCCGCTGGGAGGCAGTCGCCCGGTGCTGCAGGCCATCCTGACCTACGCCGCCTACCTGATCGTCGCGACCAACCCCATCGCGACCGCAATCATGACCGAGATACTCCTCCAGCAGCAGGGCGCGCTGTTCATCACCTCGCAGACGCTATCCAGCGGTGCGAGTATCCCGCTCCTCTCCCCCTGGGTGATCTTCACACTCCTTTACCTGGGCGGCTCAGCCGCGCTCATACTGCTCACCGTGCGCGCCGTGCGCCACACCCAGGCGTCGGACTGAGGGACAGGCGCGTGAAGGAGCCAGGCCGCCAACGACGCCCCATGCCCGCCGATCGCCGATTCGTGACTTCGTGCTTTCGTTGTTTCGTGTTTCGCCTGCTGCGCCACACCCAGGCGTCGGACTGAGCAATGCGGTATGATCCAGACAGCGATCAGTCCAGAAGGATCGACATGACCCAGCAAGCCCTGGGCGGGCAATCAGAATTACGGCAGATAGCCGCCGCGCTGAGAGCGTGGGATGCGCGCACCCGCCTCGGCGAAAGCGTGCGCTGGTTCCCGCGCGGGCTGGCCGCCGGGGTGGCGCTGGCCGCCCTGCTCGCGCTGGCCGCCCGCCTGTGGCCGCTCCTGCCCCGCCCGGACGTGATCCGGCTGGCCGTGCTGCTGGCCATCTCCGGGGCAGCGGTCGCGCTGCTGGTGGTGTGGCTCCGGCAGCGTGCCCCGCTCGACCTCGCCCGCCGCTACGACCGGCAGCTCGGCCTGCGCGAACGCCTCTCGACCGCCCTGGAGCTATCCGGAGGGCTAATCCCTGCCGAGTCGCCTGCACTGGCTGCCGCCCAGCGCGCCGACGCAGCGCACGCGCTCGCCCAGGTCGATGCCCGCCGCCGCCTGCCCATCCGCCATGACTGGCGCAGTTGGGCGCTCGCCGCGCTTGCGCTTGGCGCGTTCCTGGCTGCCATCCTGATCCCCAACTCGCAGGAGGAAGTGCTCTCCGGGCAGGCTGCCGTCGAGGAGGCCGTCGCCGAGCAGATCGAGGCGCTGGAGGCGCTGCGCGCGCAGGCGCTGGAAGACCCCACCCTGTCTGAGGAACAGCGCGAGGCGGTTGTTGAGGCGCTCGACGGCGCTATTGAGACGCTCTCGCAGCGCGGCGTCAGCCGTGAGGAAGCGCTCGCCGCGCTGGGCGCGGCCACCCAGGAGCTGCGCGACCTGAGCGAGCAGGCCGCCGCCGAACGCCAGCAGGCGCTTCAGG
>JAANMT010003494.1_pt1 | contig 11086 bp, 10 predicted proteins | sample 7279711 | NCBI WGS metagenome assembly JAANMT01 (sample SAMN14094538, study PRJNA606508) | bioreactor metagenome | isolation source: A lab-scale SPAN reactor treating ammonium-rich wastewater day 1 | place: Ireland: Galway | collected 2017-01-16 | reverse complement strand
CCGGTCTTCCAGCCCCGCTCTGCACACAATTCCCGGTCGTGGTTATGGACATGAAGTGTGAGGTCAAAATCCAGGCCCAGGGGTTTGTCGATCCGGGTCAAGAGTTCGATTTCCCCCTGCAGGGCCAGAGTCGATGCCGCAGTCACACCCACCGAATGGTAATATCGCACAATGTCCCGCAAGGCGTTTTCCAGAACATCCGTTTCCGGTCTGGGAAGGAATGGCCGAACCAGATCCACCGCACTTTCTTTCAGGATTCCTGTGGCGGCTCCGGTAGTCGAATCACGCTCGATTTCTCCGCCCGGTGGGTTGGTGGTGTCCCGCCGAATTCCGATCTGCTCCAGTGCCATTGAATTTGTCCAGGCCACACGGCCATCGGAGCTCAGCAGGAAAACGGGATGATGCGGTGATACCAGGTCGAGATCGGCGCGATGCGGAAAACGCTGCCATCCCCAGTGGCTTTTATTCCAGCCATACCCGGCAATCCATTCTCCCCGTTCTGACCGGCGTGTGGCCTGCTCGATCATGGCGAAAATTTCCGGCACATTCAGCAGGCCTGATAAATCGAGAAAGACCTTCGCTCCGATCTCATGGCTCAGAATCGTCAGGTTATCGACAAATGATGGGAGGACCGCACGCCCATGAAGGTCTATTTCCAGATCCGGAGACGGCAATGCCTCACGGGCTTCCGCCGCTGTTCCGATGCGCAGAATCCGGCCTTCACGGATCGCCAGAGCTTCGGCCCGGGCCTCCTGTCCATCCATGGGATAGATCATGCCGTTATGGAGAAGAACGGACTCGCTCATGCTCTCTCACCTGTGGAGAATCGACCGATGATTTCCGGAAGAAACGGCGTAAAAGGATCTGGCTGAGATGCCTGAATCATTGCCAGTCAAGCAGAGGGGAACTCGCAGTCGCATAGAGTTTTTTCGGAATACGCCCCGACAGGAAAGCCTGGCGCCCCGCAACCGCGGCAGCCTTCATGGCTCGGGCCATCCGAATCGGATCCTTCGCCCCGGCAATCCCTGTATTCAGCAGCACCGCCACACACCCCAGCTCAAATGCCTGGCAGACATCGGAGGCAGTTCCGACTCCGGCATCGACCACGATGGGCACCTGGGCGCGCTCGAGAATGATTCGAATGTTGTTCCGGTTCAGAATCCCCTGACCCGAGCCAATCGGTGCCCCGGCCGGCATGACCACCGGAACCCCGATATCCTCCAGCTTTTTCGCAAGCACTGGATCATCCGAGGTGTATGCCATGACATAAAAACCTTCTTTGATCAGCTGCGCAGCGGCTTCAAGTGTCGCCAGGGGATCCGGCAGCAGGGTTTTTTCATCCGCCAGAACCTCGAGCTTGACCTTGTTATGGCCACAGGCTTCACGTGAAATCTGTGCGATGCGGATGGCATCCCGCGCATTGTAGCATCCCGCTGTATTCGGAAGGATTTTATATTTCCCGGGATCCACATGGTTGAGCAGGTGATCTTCCGCATTGAAGTCCACTCTTCGAATCGCCACTGTGACGATCTCGGCCCCGGAAGCCTCGAGGGCACGCTCTGTGGTTTCAAAATCAGGGTATTTTCCGGTCCCGACAAACAGCCGCGAATGGATCGTCCAATCCGATAGAACCAGGGGATCCTGGTCCAGGCACTCACTTTTTTCGCTCACAGCTTTTATCTCCTTTTTCATCCTCTTCAGGGATGATTCCGAGGATCACTCCTGAAATTATCATGCCCCCTCCAGCTCAGCAAGCAACCCATTCCCTTCCCGGAACGGAAACTGTGATGCACACACCTGTTAACATATCCGCCGGATCAGATTCCAAATGGACAGAGATAGAGGAAACGCGAACCAGTGAACATTTCCAGATTGACCTTCAGGCCGAACAGCCCCCCTTCGCTCTCCATCTTCTTTGTGGTTGTCTTTGGATCCTTCCCTAATCCAGCCTGAACACCGGCGCGATCGATGGCATCCTGAAGGGTTCCGATCCGGTCGACCAGCCCCACCGCCAGCCCCTGGCGGCCGGTATAGATGCGGCCTTCAGCCAGGGTCTCGACTCGTTTTCGGATTTCCTCATGGTTAAGCCCATCCGCAAATAATTTCGAAAGGATTTCTTTATCCTGGGAACTGCTTTTCTTCTCCCCGGTCGCTGTCATCGAGGAAACCACCTCAGGCGCGGCAATGGCCCGCGTGGCTGAAGCCACTGAGGATGCGCCTGTGGCTGCAACCACCAGGCTGCCTCCCAGCCCTGGTGATACACTTCCCCAGGCTGGAGAGGGATACAGCATCCCGTCCAGAGAAGCCGTGCCGGACACCTCCGGGATCGCCCCCCCGGGGAGCGGCTCGTTCCATCCACGTGAGAGGGAAACACGATTACGGTCCCGGGACTGGACCACCGCCTCGACAAACTGCTGGTAGTAATCATCGACCACAGATTGAAACATGGCCCGCTCGTAACCCTTCATATCCCGCGAATAATCACCGGCGGTTTTGAAAGCCCCTTTTTTAATCGTGTTGAATTCAACCCCCCAGCGTTTGAGCAGATCGGAAAGGTTAATCGCCTGAATATACACTCCAATGCTGCCGGTCAATGTGCCGGACATGCAATAAATCTCATCCGCAGCACAGGCGGCATAATACCCCCCGCTGGCTGCAACCGACCCCAGATAGGCAATGACCGGCTTGCCTTTATCGGCCACCTTGCGGGCTGCATCGAATATTTCCTGTGTGGGAGCAATCGCCCCGCCGGGTGAATCAATGTGCATCACAACACCTGCGATCGAGCTGCGATCCGCACAGTCTTCAAGGGCATCGACCCACTTCTCTGCGTCATAAATCGCTCCGAATATCTCCACCACAGCGATTTTCTTCCGGAACAGGCCCAGTCCATCCTCATCCTCGAAAAGGGATATCACCAGCCAGGCTCCAAGCAGCAGAAAGACCAGAACAAATACACTGATGGAGAAAACCAGGATGCCGGTCCCGGACCGGGAAGAGCGCGGCTGAGGGGCTGGAAGTCTTTGAGGTGAGTGGCTCATAGATCGATTGATTATCCTTATTGAATTTCAGTATCCCGGGGCCTGGCTGGGATTGGCGCTGCTGAACCCGGATGGATTGAATGCATGGGGAAAAACATCCACATCGGTCACCAGCAGCCCGCTCTCGAACCGGGCGGTAAATGTCCCGATTTTCCCTGGCTCGAGAATGGCCGGTTCAACCATGGCCGTCTGGCGTTTTTCCCCGCCACTGAGCCGGATTTTGCCCGAGCGCCCTTTGAGAACGACTTCCACCTGGATGTTGGACATCGGAAGGTTCGATTCATTCACGATCTGCCCGGTCACCAGTGTCCCGCCGGAACGGGTATTGATGCGCGTATTCTGAACCTTCAGATTCCTGTGGGGATTGAGATCATAAGTCCGATCCAGCAACCGTTGAGCCTGGTGTTCCTGATTGGACTGGATCTGAACCAGCTGGCGCTCCAGGTTGGCAATCACGGCTGTCAAACCATCCAGCCGGGCGAGAATCTGTTGTGGCTCCGCCTGTCCAGCGGGCAGAGCTGTTCCTGTGGCGGGAGGGATTTCTCCGGTTGTGGCCCGCTCAATCTTGAACCCTGTGACATCGGCAAGGGGGATGTTGTGTGTCCCAACCGCCGATTTCACTGTCAATTGCCCATCCTGCAGGGACAGAACTTCCGCCTGGATCGAAAGCCCTCCGGTTCCATAGATCGTATCGGCCTCAGCCGCCGGAGAAACCAGCATCAGGGCCAGAATCGATGCCATCCCGGCCTTGCGAAAGGAGGTCAGACACTGAATCGAAAGACGAATAAGGTTTTTCATGGCATTCATCAAATCTCTTTCTGGAGATTTCTGCGCGCTTCCTCGGTGACCTGGATGGCAAGAGCCAGGGCACGGCGGCCATCCTCGCCTGAGACCACCGGTGGGCGCGATTCGCGAACACAGCGGATAAAATCTCCGAGCTCCGTTGTCAGCGCATCTTCCTCTCGGTCCATGTGCAGCACATAACGGCTCACTCCCGGCATGGGATCTCCCATCATCGGTTTTTCGTTTTCCTCCAGCTTTCGGAACACCGCATATTCCTGTTTCTGGTAATCCAGAGAGATGAAGGTGTTCCGCTGGAAAATCCGGATGCGCCGTTGCGGTTCGATCGCCACACGGCTGGCGGTCAGATTGGCGACACAGCCATCCTCGAAAGTGATCCGTGCGCTGGCGATATCCTCATGCTGTGTCAGCACAGGAACTCCCACCGCATCACAACGCTCCACCGGGGATTTCACCAGGGACAGAATCAGGTCGAGATCATGAATCATCAGATCCACCACCACCCCGATGTCTTTGACACGCGGGCTGTAGGGGCTGAGGCGGTGCACCTCGATATAGCGGGGGGACTCAAGCACCCGTTTGATCTCCATGACCGCTGAATTGAACCGTTCAATATGCCCCACCTGGAGAACCACCCCGGCTTTGTGCGCAAGCTCGATCAGCTCATCAGCCTCTTCCAGAGTTTTTGTGATCGGCTTTTCGATGAAGACATGCTTCCCGGCTCGCAGGGCAGGGGCCGCCAGGCAGTGGTGATGGGTGGTCGGTGTCACAATATCGACCGCATCGCACTTTTCAAGGAGATCTTCCCAGCGTGCATAATACGGGACCTTTTCCCGTTCGGCGATTTCCTCTCCACGCTGGGGATCGGTATCGTTGATCCCCACCAGCTCCGCGGTGGGAAGGGCATTCAGGATTCGCGCATGGTGCTTTCCAAGATGCCCGACCCCGAAGACTCCGATTTTGATTCGTTGATTCATAACCGTCATTTTATTCCAACCCTTTGTCCGGGCAACCACCCCTGTCTCAAAACATTTTTATTGACAAACACCCCGAATCGGGGGCATATTTAAATCAAGCGCGGAAAGGAGGTGGTCACTAAATGATAGAAGGCAGTAGACGTACCTATCGTAGTTCGTTGAGTCGGCAGATGTCGTCGGCGAGCGCAGGTGGCTGGGAGGGCAGTCCAGGTTAAGCCGGAAAACCTTCATTCCACCTGTATGGGGTGCAGGAAAGTGGTTTTCAAACCACAATCCGGCCGATCCTGGCGCTCGCACTCCAAACCACACAGTCCACTGATAAGGGGTCTGAGAAATCAGGCCCCTTATTCGCTTTTGCCTCCCACTTCCTCAGGAGCCCATCCTTGCAACCATATAAGCGAGTATATCGAGAAACAGCCACAACAGGAAAATCAGTATCCCGATCGAGAAGTCAACCGCCCCGATGCGTGCAAATGGAAACAGGCGCCGCGAAAAACTCACCCAGGGTTCAATGATGAATGACAGCAGCGCCAGGGCAGGATTATATGGATCAAACCCCGAGAAACCCGAGACCATGTTGAGCAGCAGCAAGATGAAAATTCCCAGAAAGAAGGTGCGCGCCAGCTGCAGAAACACCACCGGCAGAAACAGCAATGGCGTGTCCACCATCTCGACTCCCTGTGGATGAAGGACCATGGGAAGCGCCGATATCGCCGGTGACTGCTGGAAAGGCAGCAGGGTCACCACCAGAAGCAGCCACTGAAAAATCCACAGAATCAGGAATACGACAAAAAAAACACTCCAGGGATGATATGAAGGCAGCAGCCTCCGGATCATCAGAATGAAGCGCTTGGCCAGATCATGCAGCAGCATGGCCGGGACATTCCCGATGATGTTGGCCTGGTGCCTCGAAAACTGGATGTCGATATAAATGATGAACAGCAGGCAGGGGACCAGCAGCCGGGTAAACAGCTCCTGAAAACTGAGAGTGACTCCGAGCAGGATGACTGTAAAATCCGGACGGTTCAATGCCGCAGCGGCGGCATACACAAGCCCGCGGCAGAACAGAATGATCCCCAGGGCAAACAGCGGAGTCACATCCCGCTGCGGAACCTGAATCAGCCGCCTTGACATATTCTCCAAAGGCGCACAGACCCAGCGCGCCGCAACCCAGACAAAACGGGTCAGTGGATCCAGCCCGTAAAACCGGAATGGCTGGACAAGGAAGTCATACAGCAGGATCAGTGACAGAACATCTCCCGCAAAACGAACCAGCAGGACAATAAGATCCATTTAAGGTTGCAGGGCTGCCTCAATTCGAGTTCGCAATTCTTTGAAAACCCTCTTCCCCCAGCCATACCGCACATCGGCAATCTTATGCTGGCGGTCCAGAATGACCGCAGCCGGCAGGACTCCGATCGGGATTCCATACATCGAAAGCAGGTTGGGATCCGTATTGCGCAAGGTCACCATGTTTGCATCCAGGACAGCCAGCGAATCGATTGCATCCTTGTCGGTGGCATCCAGGTTGATCGGATAAACCAATAACCCACGCGGCTCATATTCTGCCTTCATCGCTTTCAATTCACGGATCGCCATCAGGGATTCCCAGCTCATCCTCGACCAGAACACCATCAGAACAGGCTGCTGGCCCGCCTGCGCCAGTGAGTAGCTAGTGCCCTGGGGATCCTTCAGAGTCCAGCTCGGAGCTCCGCTTCCGACAATTTTCTTGCGGGATGCCCACAGGCCCTGGAGAACCGGCAGCTCGGCTTTCATCACCTGCATGTGGTTCTTAGCGAGAGCCGCAAAGATCGAGGTCTGGTTCGCGGTCAGATAGGTTTGCCACATCTGTTCGAGCGGCGCCAGGGTGATGGTCGCCGAAGACAGATCATCATTGGCTTTGAACAGCAGATCATCGTGCTGCTGCAGAGCCACAAAAAATGCCCGAGCCTCTTCACGGCGCTTGGCGGCCCACTGCTCATCCTTCTGGACAACTCGTGTCAGTCTGGCAGTGGCATTGGAAACAATCATAGGCCCCTGCTGGGTCTGCTGGGTGGTTGCCAGGCGGATTTCTTTGAGCCAGTTGGCTTTGGGGTCGAAAAAAGCCTCTCCACTGGTCAGCACTCCGACAATCTGATCCATTTTGTCTTCACCATACTGGGCAAAGGAGCACCTCACCAGACCATTTTCCTCACCGAGCGGCTGATAGGAAAAATAACGCCCGGTCACAACTGGGGGGCCTTTCCACACCTTGTCGAAAGCGGTTACCTGGGTTAAATCCGGAATGAAGGTTTCCACCGCTTCCTGAAGGATGTATGTCACTTCACGTTCCCGAGGGAAAATCTTGGCGCCATATTTATCGATGGTCAGCAGGAGCGCGCCAGCCAGGCTTTCCTCCGGCTTGCGTGGATTGTTGAAAAACACCCAGATCGCTTCGAACTTCCCAGGCTCACGCTCCCCCAGCAGCCAGAGCTCATAGCGGATCGCCATGGCGGGTTGCCCCATGCCAACCGATGTCGCATCAAAAATGACCTGGGTTCCAGCTTGGAATGGATATTCCAACCCCTGAGCGGCTCCAGTGACCAGCAACATCAGGACAACAGGCAGAATGTATATCCGAAACATGAAAAAAGACCCTTTCTCTTACTGTTTAACGGGCTGATCCTAACGCGAGTCTCGCTGCCAATACAGTCCCTCATGCCAAGCCTTTCCCCTTCCATGTAAAACAAGCTGGGTGGTTCCTCCACCTGCTTTCCACCCCCTGAAATTATCATGAGGTTTATCTTTCGAATGGAAAGGATCTGCTAATCCCTGAACCATCTTAACTTACCATCCTTTTTGGCCTTACAGAATAATTCCTCATAAAGTTTCTGGAAGCTGGGACGACACTGTATAGCGGGTTGGGGATGCAGCCTCAAGGAAACACCAGGCAATGAAAACAGATGCCGCCAACCCCGGAAGACAATCAGAACTGCAAGGGCAATAAGCGCTTACTGCTTCCTCGGCCAAGAGTGCGCTGTGCCCTTTTTAAGGGCTGGTGCCCATCCCAGCCCCGGCCACTACCTCCCCCTCAGGTGGTGGCCGGTACCTTTCCAATTCGCGGAGTTCTCCCCTCCAGGAGGACTCCGCTTTTTCTCGTTCTCAGAAAGAAAAAAACTCAGGCTTACATCTTTGCTGCCGATAAGATACACTATCAGCGTCTGCTGAATTGTTTTGCTTATTGCCATCGCGGGGTGAAATGGGTGGATATCGTGCATTTTGAGGGGAAATGCTATGACTGATGTCCGTAGTATCAACGGGATTAACCCGTCAGATGTACCTGTCGCCAAGGTGCGGCGCATCGAGAAACCGGCACAACCGGACCCGGTCCGGGACCGTGTCGATATCTCCGCTGTCGCCACCAAAGCCGCAGAAGTGGCCGCTTACACAGAACTGGCCAAAGGGGTTTCCGACATCCGCATCGACCTGGTTCAACAAGCCCAGGCTCGCGTGGCTGATGGATCCTACCTGAAACCGGAAGTGACTCGCGAAGTCGCCCGGAAAATCCTGGATTCCCTGTAAGCACCTGCGAATCACCTTCCTACCCGATCTCACAGGGCGTGAATCCCAGGATCCTGGCGAAGGCTCCCAGGCTGGTTCTCCAGTCACCGGGAACCAGGGCCAGATGATGGGTCCCTCCCAGTTGTGAGTAACTTTCCAGAAATCTCCTGACATCGCCCGACGGACGAATCCAGGCCCGAATCCAGTCTTTGAGATGGGGATGTGTTCCATCCGGATCGATCGTCACCAGGCTGTACAGCAGATTGAACTGATTGCCCGCATCAGGAGCCAGATTGACCAGTGTGGCTGCCCCAGGCTGAAATGCACACGCCAGTGTGGCTGGATTTTTCGCCGGGGTGAATGGAAACTCTTTTTCGTAAAGGCGGGGTTTCCCAGCCGCCACTTCAGGGTTGACCTCCCCCATGTGGGACAGGAACAGGCGGTTCCCTTTCCAGTCCGGACAGAAAATTTCTGTGAAGGTTGTCCTCCCGAATCCACGCTCCAGAGCACCGACCAGGCCGGCTGTCAGAACATCACCCTCTCCGGCATACCCCACTCCTCGCTCCATCGCCTTGCAGCACTCCAGAAAGGGGACTGTTTCTATCGGTTCATCCGGAGAATCAAAGGCATTGAAGTTCATGCTGAATGCCGTAAAGCCTCCCTGGTCGAGGTAATCGCGCAGCCCAAGCCCCAGGCGCACCGAACGGTCATGCACTGCTGGATCGAGATCGATCTGATAGCGCTGCCGATCGAGGAGAATCTCCTCCTCGATGGATCCAGGGGAAACTGAAAGAATGGACTCTTTGAGTTCCAAAGGCTTGATCTGCTGGACCGTGATTCCGAACCGGCTGGCAAGAAGGGTTTCTTCCACCTGAAAATCCCCCATCCCGTGGAAGACCTCTCCGATGCGGAGGATGCGCTGATTTTTCCATTCCCTGGCAGCCTGTGCCCCCCGGGCAATATCGGCGCAACGCTTCATCACCGACTCATCCCCCACATGCCCGGCAGCCACCTGGTAATCGCGGCCGTGCCGTTTCAGCATCGAGGCCAGATCCTGAAGCCCATGGATCCCATGGTTATAAAGCAGGCGCAATGGATCGACATCGAGGCCGAAGTCCTCATCCGGTGTCACATCGAGCATCAGGATGGGCAGAGTGGAAGCAGCCAGACACCCCACCGATTCCAGCGAGGGCGAATAGGCCAGGTGGAGGGTCACAAGCAGATCGATATCACACTCTTCCAGGTGCCTCAACGAAGCCGCAAACTCCTCCCGGACACAGGCGACCGGAGCCACCGAAACCTGCAGGCCCTGCTGCTCAAGGCCCCGTACCGCCTGGGCGAGAAAGGGTTGCTGCTCTGCCCGCAGTGTGGGCAGGCTGCGATCATAGAGTTCGAGATACAGGGGAAGGATTCCCACATGGGGATTACGTGGCATGGCTATTGATTCTCCTCCCGAGTCATACAACGGTTAATCTGAAATGCAGTCCCTGAAGGATCTTTTCCATAAATTCGGGAAAAAACCTCCAGATACAGCCGATATAATTCATCCAAACGAGATTTCAGGTCTGGATTCAGAATTTGGATGTCACTCATTGCGGATGAAGCCGCAGGAGTTTCGAAGAACGACAGACATCCGCGTGTCGCTGCCAGATCCTCTTCCAGGATCCGCTTGACAGGCAGCGGTGAAAAGAGGTGGCCGATCAGCTGCTGAAAGGCATGTCCTTTTCCGGCTCCTCCCGAAACCACCAGGCATTCAATCAGTCCCTTATGGCATACCTCTTCGAATGCACGCCGCAGCTCACAGACCATTCCCAGAGCGACCGCACGCAGGAGATCCTCCCTGTCACTGGAAGGCCCAGCTCCGAAAAAAGATAAACTTCCAAGGTGTTCAGGCCGCAACGGATTGGGGCGATTCAGCCATGGCAGTGAAATCAGGCCTCCCCCCGGCAGAAGGGATCGTTCGAAAATTTTCCCGGCTTCAACCAGCGCTCTCTGCTCATGCCCCCCGGCAAATGTTTTTAAGGCCCAGTCCCAGGCGACATTCCCGGCAAGCAGGGGTTGAATGATCAGCCGCCCCGATTCCCCGGGAGCCGGGATCGACAGCTGAAATGGCGAACGCCCGGATATTCCTGGACCAAGAATGAAATTCCCCACCCAGGCGGTCCCGAGGGACAGCTGCAATGGAGCCTTGCGGGCAGACCGGGCCGACAGAAACCCCGCTTCCTGGTCGATATAAGGCCCGGCAACCGGAATCCCCGCATTGAGATTCATCCGCCCGGCAGCAGCCGGAGACAGAGGCAGGACAGGTTTGGGATCCCTGAGCGGCGCAAAGAAGCTGAGATCAACACCGAGGGTATCCAGTGGAATCTTTGTCAGACAGTTGTTGACCGCATCGTAGCAACCGGTCTGAAGGGCATGGCAGGGGTCCTGCCGCCACTCCCCGGTCAGATGATGATAGACTAACTCGCCAGCCCCGACATACAGGTTCCCTTCCGTGAATAACTCCGGAGATGTCTTACGGAGGCCTGCCAGGCGTGCCAGGCCCATGCCGGGTTCATCCCGAAGCGAAAAGGAACACCAGTATTCTGGCGGATGGCTTTCACGAATCCGGCGGAATTCATCAAAGGCCCGCGGGTCATTCCACAGAATCAGGGGTGTCTTCGGCGCGCCGGTCGCACGATCCACGATCAGGGTGCTGCCACCCTGAGTGGCCAGGCCGATTCCACA
>JAANMT010003484.1_pt1 | contig 11122 bp, 8 predicted proteins | sample 7279711 | NCBI WGS metagenome assembly JAANMT01 (sample SAMN14094538, study PRJNA606508) | bioreactor metagenome | isolation source: A lab-scale SPAN reactor treating ammonium-rich wastewater day 1 | place: Ireland: Galway | collected 2017-01-16 | reverse complement strand
CGAGCCGGGCAACCCACCGCCAGGGCTGGAAGGGCCGCCGGGGCGCGAGCCGGGCAACCCACCGCCGGGGCTGGAAGGGCCGCCTGGGCGCGAGCCGGGCAACCCGCCGCCGGGGCTGGAAGGGCCGCCTGGGCGCGAGCCGGGCAACCCACCGCCGGGGCTGAAAGGGCCGCCGGGACGCGAGCCGGGCAGTCCACCGCCGGGGCTGGAAGGGCCGCCGGGGCGCGAGCCAGGCAGTCCACCGCCGGGGCTGGAAGGGCTACTGGGACGCGAGCCGGGCAACCCGCCGCCGGGGCTGGAAGGGCCGCCGGGACGCGAACCGATCCCGCCTGGAGGGCTGGAGCGCCCCCCCGGCAACTCTTCTTCCTGACCACCGCCAAACGGCAGGCGCGAGCGGATACCGCCCAGGAACCCCCCGCCTTCGCTGCGCTGCGGGCTGCTGTCGCGCGGTGGCGGGCCGCCCCGCGCACCAGAGGACTGCCCTCCGCGCGGCGGCGGTTGGTCGCGGTCGTCTTCCTGCTGCCTCTTTGCGAATGGGTTCAGGCGTGACAGCGGAGACCCCTGCTCCTCATCGTCATCCTTGGACGATCCCCCAATGCCACCAGGGAGCCGGAAGCCACCACGCCGTTCAGGCTGTTCTCTCCGAAGTGCCATCGTCTTAACCTTACTCTGCCCCTGGGTGGCAGGGCCGCCAGCCCCTATCCGGTCGATACAAATGTTCGCCAAGTATCCCCATCTTAGCATAAACAGGGTGTTAAGACCAGACGGTGGAACGAGGGCCAGGCTATGGATGAGCAGCGGTGGGCCAGGGGCAGCACGGGCCCACCTGAGCCCGTCCGGCGCGCTGTGCCGGGCGACAACATCTTGCTTTGCTTGCCGTGCTTCTATTATCATTATCGCAGCAATTTGCGATTGGTTGTATGGGACAATCCGGCTGGTTCTCGCGCATCCCTTGCCGCCCGTCCCACCTGATGCCCTGACGGGCTAAACTTATCTGTGCAGGCAGCAGCGCCCTGCCGCCAGAGGAGCAAGGCCACTCTCATGGCAAAGCGTTTTAGCCTGGGTTTCTCGCTGTTCCTCGTGATCTCGGACGTGGTGCTGGTAGTCGCTGCCCTGTTTCTATCTGAGCAGGCCAGGATTCACCTGCCTTTTGGCAGAGAAGCTCCCCTCTCGCAATTCGACCTGCCGCTCCCCGTCTACGTGATGGCCCCCGCGATCTGGCTGATCACGTTCGTCATTGCCAACGTCTATGACCCAAAGCACACCGCCCGCCTGGTGAACGAGCTACAGACGATTATGCCAGCAGCCTTCTTCGCGTGGCTGGTATTGATTGGCGCGCTCTACCTGAGCTTCCGCGCCGTCTCGCGCCTCCAGATGGTCTATTTTCTGGTGTTTGCGGTGGGTCTGATCCTCGCGCAGCGCATCGCCGTGCGCGGGTACTTCCGGCTGGCCGGGGGGCGCAGCTACGACGCACGCCGCGTCCTGATCATCGGCACCGGGGGCATCGCGCAGGACATCGCCCAGATGGTGCAGTCCTATGCCTGGGCCGGGTTGTACCTGGCCGGTTTCATCGGAGATGGGGAGGGCGACGCCCCAGCCGCCCCGGTGGATCAAACCAAGCTTGATGCGCCACTGCTGGGGACGGTCGACCAGACCGCCGACATCGTCCGCGACCAGCAGATATCGGAGGTGGTCATCGCCCTGCCCTCTCAGAGCCAGCTTGACGTCAGGCAGTTGGTGTACGAGCTCCAGTGGCTGCCGATCAACATCCGCGTGGTGCCAGACTACTTCGACCTGGCATACCTGCACTTGCAGGTCGAGGACTTCGGCGGGATGCCGCTGCTGAGCCTCAAAGAGCCGACGCTGACACCCTTCCAGCGCATCGTCAAGCGCGTATTTGACGTGATGCTGACGCTGGCGGGGATGGTCGTTGCGCTGCCCGTGATGGGTGCTATCGCGCTTGCGATAAAGCTGGACAGCCCCGGCCCGGTGCTGTTCAAGCAGCCGCGCATCGGTGAGGGCGGCAGGGTCTTCACGATCTTCAAGTTCCGCACGATGACGGAGGACGCCGAGCAGCGGCAGGACGAGGTGATCCAGTACGACGAGCATGGCAACATCATCCACAAGCAGGAGGACGACCCGCGCATCACGCACATGGGACACTGGCTGAGGCGCACCAGCCTGGATGAGCTGCCCCAGCTTTTCAACATCCTGCGCGGGGAGATGAGCTGGGTCGGGCCGCGCCCGGAGATGCCCTGGCTCGTCGAGAAGTACGAGATGTGGCAGCGCAAACGCTTCGAGGTGCCACAGGGGCTAACTGGTTGGTGGCAAATCAGCGGGCGGGCAGACAAGCCCATGCACATGCACACCGAGGAGGACCTGTTCTACATCCGTAACTACTCGCTCTGGCTCGACCTGCAAATCCTGTGGCGCACGATCGGCGTGGTGATCACCCGGCGTGGGGCGTATTAGGGCGCAGCCCGCCTGCACATGAAGATCCTGCTGTGCCACAACTTCTACCGCTACCGGGGCGGCGAGGATGTTTTCGTCGAGAAGCTGGCCGCTTTGTTGGAGAGCCGGGGGCACGCGGTGCACTGGCTGGCGGCCCACAACCGCGACCTGGCTGAGCGGAACCTGGTGGGCAAGCTCGGCAGCGGAATCGCCGCCTTCTATGCGCGGGACACCATGCGGCGGGCGTATGCCCTGATCGACGCCCACCAGCCTGATATTGCCCACGTCCACAACGTGTTTCCCCAGCTTTCGCCGTCGCTGTACGTTGCGCTGGCGCGGCGGAGCGTGCCCGTCGTGCAGCACGTACACAATTTCCGCTTCCTGTGCCCGAACGGGCTGTTCTACACGCATGGCGAGCTGTGCCAGCGCTGCGCGGATGGCAACTTCGCGCACGCGGTGCGGCTGCGCTGCCTGCATGGCAGCCTGACCCAGAGCGCCGTCTACGCAGGCAGCCTGGCGCTCCACTGGGCGCTCGACACCTTTCCGGAGAAACTGGGCACGCTGATCGTTGCCAACCCCTTCACGGCCCTCCAGTTATGGCAACGGCTGGGGGAGGACTTCCCCGTTCACGTGCTGGAGCACTTCATCGATCCGCTGCCACGCGCGGGCCGGACGGCGTTGGGCAAGACAGTGGTCTACATGGGGCGTCTCTCCGAGGAGAAAGGCATCGGGACGATCCTTGACGCGGCGGCGCTACTGCCTGGCGTTCCCTTCAGGCTGGTCGGCAGCGGGCCGCTTGAGGACACGCTGCCCGGCGCGGCGCGTGAGCGCGGGCTGGACAACGTGGAGGTGCGTGGCTTTGTCGGCGGGGAGGCGCGCTTCGAGGCGCTGGAGGACGCGCTGTGCGCCATCGTGCCCTCGCTGGTCTACGAGCAGTTTGGGATGGCTGCGCTGGAAGCCTACGCCTACGAATTGCCCGTCATCGCCACAAAGATGGGGGCGCTGCGTCACATCGTCGAGGAGGGCCGTACGGGTTTGCTCATCCCCCCTGGCGATGCAGAGGCGCTCGCCGCAGCGATCCGGCAGTTTGCTGACGACCCGGAGCAAGCGCTGGCGATGGGCCAGCGCGGGCGTCGGCTGGCCGAAACCACCTACAGTCCGGACAGGTACTACGAGCGGCTGACGCAGGTCTATGGCGACGCACTAAGCTGAAACCAAACGGGACGGAGCAATGGCAACCGAACGGATCAGGAAGCTGGCGACTGCGCTGGTAATCGCCCTGCTGTTTGGGCTGGCGGCCCTGAGCGTTGTCCGCACTATCCAGAATACACTGGGCAGAACCGGGTCAGGCAGCTCGATTGACTTCCACTCATACTGGGACCCAGGCCACGCGATCCTGAGGGGCATCGACCCCTACACGGCCCCGCTGCGCGGCGAGCTAAACACCGCTGCACTGGGTCTGCCGGGCGCAGAGGGCGGCGAGGCGTTTGTGAGCATTGCCTCGAATACCCCTTTGCAACTGCTGCTGCTCTCCCCGCTGTCGCTGCTCGATTGGCCATCCGCCCGCCTGGTCTGGATGCTGATCAACTTTGCTCTGGCAGGCGGCATTCTATGGGCTGCGGGGAAGCTCTTTCCGCACCCATACACGCTCGCTGAGAAGACGATCATCGGGTTGACCTTTCTGGCGATGATCCCGACGCGCAACGCGATCAGCAACGGGCAGCCCATCCTGCTGATCATGCTGGCCGTGCTGCTCGCGGGGGTCGTCGCGCCGCGCAAGCCATGGCTGGCCGGGCTGCTGTTTGGCGTGGCGCTCTCCAAGTACTCACTTGTGCTGCCCGCTGCCCTGTGGTTCTTGATCTTCGGCTACTACGGCGCGCTGGCTATTGCTGCCGGGGTGCAGGTCGGGGGCGTGCTGCTGCTGGCGCTGATCACCAGCACCTCGCCGCTGGTGCTGGTTGGGCAGTATCTTCAGGTGGCGTTGGGGCACGTGGGCGGCGACGGCGAACTCGATATCGCCAGCTTCTTCATGCGGCTGGACCTGCCCCTCGCCGCTGCCCGCGTGTTGAGCGTGATTGGCGTGGCTGTGACGCTCTACGTGGTGGGGCGCTGGGCGCACCGGCTCTGGCAGCGGTCAGGCTGGCCGGTCCAGGCCGGGCCGCTCGGCAGGGCGCTGCTGCTCGTGGCCCTGCTGATTGCTTCGCTGCCATTCATCTACCATCACCTGTATGATGCCATCCTGGTGATCTTGCTGGTTTTTGCGGCCTTTGCCATCCGGCACGCGGACGCACCCGGCCTGAGGCGCAGCCCGCAATTCCCGTTCCTGTCCGCGGTTGATCTGATCGTCGGGGCGGTAGTGGCCGTCTTGCTGCTGCCTTACTTCGCAGTCGCCCGCTTTGTTCCTGCGTGGGATGCCCTCTACCCCCTGCTGACGGCGATCACGACGCTGGTGGCGTGGGGTGTGTCGCTGTGGGTACTGTGGCATGCGGGCAAGCCGGAAGAGGCCGAGGCCGCGTCCGGGTAGTGCCGTTCACTGGCCGAGCGCGTCGCGGATGGCGGCGACGAACCCGGCAGCGGCAGCCTCGATGCCGTTCTGGCCGATAATGCGCCGCGAGGACTCGCCCATGCGCCCGGCCAGCGCATCGTCGCTCAGGATGCGGTGCAGGCGGTCGGCCAGCACGGCATGGTCGGTGGGGTCGACGGCGTAGCCGTTTTCGCCCTCGCGCACCAGGTCTTGCGTCGCGCCTGCGTAGATCGAGGAGACGACGGGCAGCCCGGCGGCCATTGCCTCATTGACGACTACGCCGAAGGTGTCCTCCAGCGTGGGGAAGGCAAACACATCCGCGGCGGCCAGCCAGCGCGCGATCTCCTCAGGCCCGGCAAAGCCGGGCAAATGCACCTGCGCGCCCAAACCACGCGCCGCGGCCTGCTGCGCCAGGTCGGTGTGCAGCGGCCCATCTCCGATGAGCGCCAGGTGAACGCCCGGCAGCCGCTCCTGCAGAAGCGCCAGGGCGTCTATCAGGTGAGCCAGCCCCTTGCGCTCGATGAGCGAGCCGACGCTCACTACCAGCTTGCCCTTGATGCCGCGCTCGGCGCGCAGGGCGGCCCGGCCCTCGCGTAATGTGTCAGCCTGTGCCTGATAGTAGCCCGTGTCCACCGTCTGGATTGCGATGTGCACGTGCGCCGGGCTGGCCCCGTAGCTGAGGTATTTCTCCCGTGCGCCGCTGCTTACCGCGATGCAGGCTGCCGCGCGGGGGATGATCAGGCGGCGCATCAGCCGCTGCGCGCGCCCGATGTTGCGTTCGGCGTGCGGCGTGCCCTCCGACCAGGAAACATACCGCGCGCCGCTGAACCGCGTATAGAGAAAGGCAATGATGGCCGGGAGCGAGAACTCCGGGCACACCACGACGTCAGGGCGCAGGCGCACTAGCGCGGGCAGCAGGTCAAGGTTGAGGTTGACCAGGCGCGGTTCCCCGGCATAGTTGCGCCCGCCGGGCAGGGGCAGCACGCCCCCTTTGAGCACTGTGTAAGCGAATCCCATCTCGTCGGGGATGGCCCAGGTGCGGTCGGGCATGCGCGCTGTCAGGAAGATCACATGCGCATCCAGGCCGGGAGCCTGGGCGACGGCGCGAAAGAGCGGCACACGGTAGGGTGTGATCTGGTTGTGGATGATAGCAACCCGCCCGGCAGTCATCGCCGGGCCTCCAGCGCCAGTCGGAGCGCGTGCTCCAACTCGTCGGCCCGGTGACGCCAGTCGAGCACCTCGACGGCGGCCCGGCGGCCCCGCGCGCCCATCTCCTCGGCGCGGGCCGGGTCCTTGAGCAGCGAGACGATCTTCTCGACGATGTCGGCCTCTTCCTGGCTTGCCACCAGGCCCGTGCCGTGTTCTTCCACGAACCCGGCGATGTCGCCCACGCGGGTAATGACCACCGGGCGGCCCACTGACATGTAGTCGTTGACTTTGTGCGGCCAGCGGGCGCGGTCGACCAGCACGTCGTCGAGCAGAAAGTACAGCACATCGGCGCACGAGAGCCAGGCGGGCAGGTCGGCATCGTCCACCCAGCCGCTCAGGATAACGTGCTCCGCCAGCCCAAGCTGCTCGATCAGGGCCAGCGACTGCGCGTTGGGCTTGCCGACTATGAGCAGCAGCGCATCCGGCAGCGCAGCCTGCACAGCGGCGAAAACCTCGACCGGGCGGGTCGGGTTGCCGCCCGCGAGCATGCCGAGCACCGGGCGATCCGGCGGGACGCCGAAGCGCTCCCGCGCTTCCTGTCGCGCAACAGGCACAAGCTCGTCGCTGTGGACACCCTCCAGGATGTGGAACGTTCGTGCCGGGTCAGCCCCGGCGCGGATGGCGCGCTCGCAGAGCAGGGTCGAGTTGGCCGTCATGACCTTCGCCCACCGTACCGGCAGCTCCTCGAAGAAGCCGTCGATGCGGTGAGCAAGCCGGATGCCCCGGAACGAGTTAGCCGCCCCGGCGTGCCAGTCCACCCAGTCATGCAGATGCAGGACGCGCTTGAAGAGCAGCCCGGCGGCCAGTGGGACTAACACATCGGGATGGTGCGAGAAGCCATAGATCGCGTCGTAACGAGAGGTGATCACGTGCCACACCCGCCACAGCACGTCGGCAGGCCCGCCGCCCCAGCCGGGCCACCAGCGATACATCGCGCCGGGCGTTTCGACCACGGCCAGGTTCTCCTCTGGGTACTCCCAGCGCGTGTGCCAGGTCTTGCCGGGAGCGACGGTCGCCACGGTCACCTGATGGCCGCGCCGGGCAAGCTGCCGCCCGAAGGCCATCGCCCGGTGGTAGGTGCCGATCCCGCGCCGGTTGGCGTTCAGCATGAGGATTCTCAACTTCTCCATTGCCCTCTCGTCGCCATCCTCAGGGGCCGTCAATCAGGCCATCGCTCGCCTGCATCCAGGTACTGCTGGTCTTTGGCGGAGAGCGACAGCCCGGCCAACTGGCGGTAGAGCGCCCGGTAGGTCCGCGCGGTGCGCTCCCAGGTGAAGAATTCGAGCCGCGCACTTCCCCGACGGGCCAACTCCTGCCGCAGGCTGCCGTCGGCGGTCATGCGCCGGAGCGCATCAGCTATTGACTCGACGTCAAGCGGATCAAAGAAGAGTGCGGCGTTCCCGGCCATCGCCGGGAGCGAGGTGGTGTTCGAGCAGGTGAGCGGGGCTCCCTCGGCGAAGGCTTCCAGCACCGGGATACCCGCTCCCTCGAACAGGCTGGGCAGCGTGACGAACTCCGCCAGACGGTACAGCGCGCGCAGGTCGCCGGGTGAGACGAAGCCGAGAAAGCGCACCTGCTGGCGCAACCCCAGCTCGTCGATGCGGCGCTGGATGGCGGGCCAGTGCTCGTTCTGGAGGCCGGTGCACACCAGGTTGACGGTCAGGTCGTCCCGGTCACGCAGCAAGGCCAACGCCTCGACCAGCCGGATGTGGTTCTTGTGGGGCCAGGTCTGCGCCGGGTAGAAGGTGAAACGCTCCGGCAGGCGCAGGCGCAGGCGCGCCTCCGTCAGATCGGAACAATGGCTTTCGGTGATTTGCCCGCCAAATGGAACAACCCGGACTTTATCCCTGGGCAGGTCGTATTGCACGGCCAGGTCGTCCTTGACCCAAGGCGTGTCAGCGGCGACTAATGTAGCCTGCTGGCACCAGGCGATATACAACGCCTCGCGCAGGGCGAAGACCTCCGGTGTGAAGACTTCCGGGTGGTGGCGGTGCAGCAGATCGTGCGGGTTGAAGATCGTCTTCGCTGGGACGGGGGCGAATCGCTGGTGGGTGAAGTGTACGACGGTCGGCGCAAGCGAGGCGAGAAAAGGGTCAGGGGGGCTGGCTGCTACTGCACCGGCGGGCGAGGAAGCCCGGCGCACGCGCAACCTGAGCTGCCGCAGGCGCGTGAGGAGCGTCTCGGAGAGGGGGAGGCGCGCGGCGAGCCGCTCGCGCCAGCTTGCCCAGGGCCTGACCACGACTCGCTGGTTGCGCCCCAGGTACGGCCTGATCCAGCCTGGGTCACGCGGGCCGGTGACCAAGATGTACTCTTCGTCGCCATCATCCAGCGCGCCCAGCGCATGGGTCAGCCGTGCGATGAACTGCTCGATCCCGCCAGAGACGCCGCCGGAGACAATGTCGGCCATGATGACAACGCGCAGCGGGCTTCCAGATTCGCTCAATGGGCTGTGTGCGTTCCTGTGCGGTGTTCGACTAATACCTGCCGACTGGCTATAATACGCGGCGAATTTGCCAAAGCGATGTGTCGGCAGGCAAATAATAGCAGGTAGTGGAAAAGATCCCAACCGATGGCCGCTGTCACCGGGAAGTCCGAGCCAACCCTGGAAAGGAAACATCCTCCCCGGTCGCTGCCCGTCACCGTCATTCGACCGCTGCGCGGCTGGATACCGCTCGACCTCGCCGAGCTGTGGCAGTACCGTGAACTGTTCCTCTTTCTCGCCTGGCGCGATATCTCGGTGCGCTACAAGCAGACGGTGCTGGGGGCGGCCTGGGCGATTATCCAGCCGTTTGTGGCGATGGTCATCTTCAGCCTGGTGTTCGGGCAACTGGCTAACATACCCTCCGATGGCGTACCCTACCCTCTGTTCAGTTACGCGGCGCTGCTACCCTGGCAGTACTTCTCAACCGCGCTGTCAAGCGCGTCTTCCAGCCTGATCAACGATGAGAGACTGATCACCAAGGTTTACTTCCCACGCCTGACCATCCCTATCGCCAGCGTGCTACCCGCTGCGATCGACTTCCTGCTCGCGTTCGTCGTTCTGGTGGGCATGATGCTGTTCTACGGGGTCATCCCAACCTGGAACGTGGTATGGCTGCCCCTGCTGCTCGTGCTGGCAACCGCGACTGCCTTAGGAGTTGGGCTGTGGCTGGCGGCGCTTAACGTGAAGTACCGTGACTTCCGGTACGTGGTGCCTTTCCTGCTTCAGATCTGGATGTACGCCTCGCCGGTTGTGTACCCCAGCTCGCTCGTCCCTGAGAGGTGGCGCGTGCTGTTTGGTATCAATCCGATGACGGGCGTGATTGAGGGTTTCCGCTGGGCGCTGCTGGGCACAGAGACAGCGCCAGGCCCGATCATTCTGGTCTCGGCAGTGACGGCGCTGGCGCTGCTGATCTTCGGCGCGTTCTACTTCCGGCGGATGGAAAACAGCTTTGCGGACGTGATATAGGCGATGAGAAGCTATACGGCAATCCGCGCAGAAGGGCTTGGCAAGGCCTACCGGCTCGTCCGGGGCGGTCGCGCCAATCCCAGCTACACCTACAAACGTTTCTCGGAGGAAGTCGTTGATGCCCTCCTCGCGCCGCTGCGCCGCCTGCGCGGGGCGGGCAACGGGCAGCCTACCATCGAAACCTTCTGGGCGCTGCGCGATGTGTCGTTTGAGATCGAGGCGGGCGAGGTTGTCGGACTGATCGGGCGCAACGGGGCGGGCAAGAGCACCCTGCTGAAGGTGCTCAGCCGCATCACCAACCCGACGGAAGGCATGGCTAAGATACACGGGCGTATCGGCAGCTTGCTGGAGGTCGGCACCGGCTTTCACCCGGAGCTGACCGGGCGGCAGAATATCTACCTGAGCGGCGCGGTGATGGGCATGACGCGCGGCGAGATACAGCGCAAGTTCGACGAGATTGTCTCCTTCGCCGAGATCGAGCGCTTCCTTGACACCCCCGCCAAGCGCTACTCCAGCGGCATGTACGTACGCCTGGCTTTTGCCGTGGCTGCCCACCTGGAGCCGGAGATCCTGCTGGTGGACGAGGTGTTGGCAGTGGGGGATGCGGCCTTCCAGCGCAAAAGTCTGGGCAAAATGGGCAGCGTGGCCCGGGAGGGCCGCACGGTTATCTTTGTCAGCCACAACATGGGCGCGATGACTGCCCTGACCGAGACGGCGATCTGCCTGGAGGGCGGCCAGATCATTGAGCAGGGTGAGACAGCGCGTGTCGTTGAGCACTATCTGGCACGGGTGAGCGAGGAGGCTTCCAACCAGGGCTACGCCGATCTCAGGCACGCCCCGCACACCGCAGGCAGCCGCGAGGCGGCGGTCTTAGAGTGGGTGCGTCTGCTTAACCGCGCCGGGAACCAGACAGCCGTTTTCTTTGAGCGGGAACCGGTCACCGTCGAGATCGGGTTCCGTGTGCTGGAGCCGCTGGCTAACGTCGAATTTGCCACCAACGTTCGCACGCTCGATAACGGCACTTCCCTGTTCATGTCGCCGTCCGGGGAACGCCACGCCGAGCTGTCGCCGGGCGAGTACAGCATCCAGACGGCGCTGGCTCCGAACTATCTGCGCGAAGGCACCTACTCACTCGCACTCTACATGTTTGCGGTCGGGCAGAAGATGGATGTCGTCAGCCCGGCGATCCAGTTCAGCGTCGAGCCGCGCCTGGAAGCCGCAGACAACCCGTTCTATCTGAAGTGGGGCACCGGCTTCTTCCGCTTCGATGACCACGGCTGGGGCGAGATCCAGTTCGAACGTTAGGCTGATGCATCTGCTGAAGGATGTGGTAGCGCCATGACCATTGACCGATACCCGATTGATGCCCTGGTACTCAGGAACATTGACCGAATCTCGATTGCTACCGACTCCCGCCTGTTCCACGCGATGGGGGCAATGAACTCAGCCGTCCAGTACGGGCTGCCAGCGGGTATCGCGCTGGTGGTGGG
>JAANMT010003483.1_pt1 | contig 11124 bp, 9 predicted proteins | sample 7279711 | NCBI WGS metagenome assembly JAANMT01 (sample SAMN14094538, study PRJNA606508) | bioreactor metagenome | isolation source: A lab-scale SPAN reactor treating ammonium-rich wastewater day 1 | place: Ireland: Galway | collected 2017-01-16 | reverse complement strand
GTCGAAGAAGGTGACCAGCGCCTCGTCGATGCCTTCGCCGGTGAGCAGGCTGCTCTGGCGCACCAGGCACTCATAGCCCAGCCGCTCAGATTGCGACTTCAGGCGGCGAATCTCGTTGCGGTATTCCTCCAGCAGCGCGTCGAGCGTCACCTCCTGCGGCCACAGATCGGCCTTGTTAGCCAGCAGCAGGAAGGCCTTAAGCGGCCTGCGCACCGCCGCTTCCTCATCGAGCATCTGGAGCACGAAGTTAAGCGCATCCTTGTGCTGGTAGGGGTTGGTGTGGTCGATCAGGAAGATGATGCCGCGCGGCTTCGTCTCGCGGAACAATGCGATCCAGTCCGCCTCCCACATCGCGTATTCGCCGCCCACGTCGCGGCGCGGCTTGAGCTTCATGCCCGCGCCGTCCGCGCCGACCGCCGCGCTGAACGCCGGGACAGGGTCGCCGCCCGCCGCCGTCGGGTTGGGGTCCCAGCCCTCCAGATCGGCCAGATTCTTGCGCAGCCGCGCGATGAGGGTCGTCTTGCCCGTGCCCCGGTAGCCGAGCACGATGAACGGCAGCCCGAACACGCGCACTGTCGCAAAGTCCACTACTGTGTCGAAGCTGTCGGCGAGCGTGCTCGCGAACTGCGCCAGCGATCTGAAGAGGCCGGATACTACGCGGCCCAGCGTCTGTGAGGTATTGTTCATCATCCCCTGCTTTCGCCCGCTTGATCGTGGGTCTACCCTGAGTGTAGCGTCTCGTTGATCCTTTACGCACGGCACGCGTCCGGGTTGCGCGCCCCCCATTTTGGCCTTTTCTCCGAGATCACTACAATGGTGCGGTAACTGCTCTGCGAGCGCGTGGAGGATGGGGAAGATGAGCGCAGACCTGCGGATCAACGCTGACCGCCTGCTTGCCGATCTGGCCGACCTGGCCCGGATTGGCGCGATCCCTGCGGGCGGCGTCCACCGCCCGGCCCTCTCCGACGAGGACCTGGAGGCGCGCCAGTGGTTCCGCGAGCGCGCCGCCGCCGCCGGTTTCGACGTGCGCCAGGACGGCGCGGGCAACATGAGCGCCCGCCTGCCAGCCGCTTCCCCGGAGGCCCGCACCGTGATGTGCGGCTCTCACCTGGATACCGTCCCTTACGGCGGGCGTTTCGACGGCTCGCTCGGCGTCGTCGCCGCGCTGGAGACGCTGCGCACCGTCCGCGAGGCGGGGCTGGCGCTCCCCGCCCACCTGGAGGCGGTCAGCTTCACCGACGAGGAGGGGAGCTGGGTGCCAATGCTCGGCAGCGCGGCGCTCTCCGGCACGCTCACCGCCGACGACCTCGCCCACCCGCGCGGCGACCGCGCCACGTTCGAGGCGCGCCTCGCGGCGGCGGGTCTCACACCGCAGGGCATCCTCGCTGCCCGGCGCGACCCCGCAACCATCGAGGCGTGGGTCGAGGTGCACATTGAGCAGGGGGTGCGCCTGGAGGAGACAGGGATCGCGGTGGGCGCTGTGACCAGCATCGTCGGCATCGCTGCCTACTGGCTCGACTTCCTGGGCCGTGCCGACCACGCGGGGACGACGCCAATGGATCGCCGCCAGGACGCGCTGCGCGGCGTGGTCGAGTTCGTCCGGCAGTCCCGTGAGTTGGTCGCCAACCGATTTCCTCACGGGGTGATGAACTGCGGGATCGTCGAGGTGTCACCGGGCGCGTTCAACATCGTGCCGGAGCGGGCGCGGGTGGCGCTGGAGTTTCGCCACGCCGACCCCGGCAAGCTGGATGCGATGCGCGAGGCGCTGCTGAGCCTGGCGCTGCATGTTGTCGAAGTGGAGGGGCTGGCGCTGGAGGTCGAGCAGGTGGGCTACCACGAACCTGCCCCGATGTCTCGCGAGGTGATCGCCGCTATCGAGCAGGCTTCGGGGCAACTGGGGCTTGCCTGCACGGCGCTCGTTTCCTACGCCGCGCACGACTCGCAGCCGATGTCCCGCGTGACGCGCGCCGGGATGTTCTTCGTCCCTTCGGTGGGCGGGGCCAGCCACAGCGCCCGCGAGTGCACCCTGGACGAGGACTGCGTCAACGCCGGGAACGTCCTGCTGCACGCGGTGCTGGCGCTGGCGGGAGCGGAACAGGATTGAACCTATTCCAGGCAGAGTCTAGAGTCCCCCGGCATACTCGACCTCGCTGAGGATGTAAGGGCGCAGCCGGGTGCAGGCTGTCACCCTACCCATTCGTGCGATCCGCCGTCCGGCTATATACTCAAGGCAAGCCGCCGCTCTGCCAGCGCGCTGGCCGCTCACCTGCCGAGCCGGCAGCAAGCCGCTGGTGCTCTCCGGAGGTTGCCATGCCCCCTGAATTATGGTCACTTTATGCCCTCATGCTGAAATGTCGCTTGTTCGAAGAAGCCATCGCGCAGATCTGGCATGACGGCCTGATCTCAGGCGAGATGCATCTCGGGACGGGTGAAGAAGCGATCGTCGCGGGCGTTGTTGCCCACTTGCTTGAAGGTGACGCCATGGCTCTCGACCATCGCGGCACCGCACCTTTGCTTGTGCGCGGTGTAGACCCCATCCTTATCCTGCGTGAACTGCTCGGTTATCCGGATGGGTTGTGCGGCGGCATGGGCGGGCACATGCACCTGTTTTCGAAAGAGCACCTGGCCGCTTCTTCAGGGATTGTCGGCGCAGCAGGGCCAGCCGCAGCCGGTTTTGCGCTGGCGGCGCAATACTCACGGCCTGGCACGGTCGCAGTTGCGTTTTTCGGGGAAGGGGCAATGAACCAGGGCATGCTGCTCGAATCGTTGAACCTGGCTTCGGCCTGGAATCTGCCCGTCCTGTTTGTCTGCAAGAACGACGGCTGGGCTATCACCACCCAATCTGAAAAGACGACCGGCGGGGATCTGAACGAACGGGCGCGTGGGTTGGGCGTCCCTGCCGTTGAAGTTGACGGCGGCGATGTGTCTGCGATGTGGGAGGTCTCTCATTCCGCCATTGACCGCGCCCGCTCCGGCCAGGGGCCAACCTTTCTGAACGCCCGCTGCGTGCACCTCGAAGGGCACTTTCTGGGCTATCATTTGTTGAGGGCCGTGCGTGAGCCGCTCAGGGAAATGCCTGAAATCTCGGTACCGCTCACGCGCTCATTCCTACAGCCCGGTGGGGCTGCTCTGCGCGAACGCGTGGCAGGACTGAGGGAAGTTATGGGGGCCGTGCTCTCGACGCTGCGCGATCCACGCCGGGATCCGGCCAATGACCCAATCCAGCGCGCGCGCAGGACCCTGCTCTCGGACCCTGCGCGCCTGCAAGAACTGGAAGACCAGGTCGAGCAGGAGATAAGCCAGGTGGTTGCGCGCGCGCTGGCGGAGGCGCCATCATGAGAACCATGTATTTCACGCAGGCCATCGACGACGCGCTCGCTCAGGCCATGGCGGGCGACCCGAGCATTGTCGTGTTCGGCGAGGATGTGCCACTGCTGCGGCGTGACCTCCTGGTGCGCTTCGGGGCCAGGCGCGTGCGGGGCACCCCCATCAGCGAGAGCGCCTTCCTGGGAGCGGGCGTCGCTGCCGCGATGGCCGGTCTGCGCCCCGTCGTTGAAATGTACATGGTGGATTTCCTCGGAGTGTGCATGGATGCCCTGCTCAACCATGCTGCCAAGACAAAAGCGTTCTCAGGTGGTAGGTGGGATGCGCCCATTGTGGTACGTACCCCCTGCGGCGGGGGCTACGGCGACGGCGGGCAGCATGAACAGTCTCTGTGGGGCTGGCTGGCGCACATCCCAGGGCTGACCGTCCTGGTTCCATCAACGCCAGCCGATGCAGGCGGCCTGATGCTGGCTGCTCTCCAGCACGAGGGGCCGGTCATCTTTCTCGAACATAAACTCCTCTCTGAGAGTTGGCTTGAATTCCTTGGCACAGGGGGGCGGCGCACAGTTCGGTATGATGTTCCTGCAGAGGGGGCAAAGGGCGCTGTGCCTCGCACCTGGGAACCCGTGTCTATCGGTGAAGCAGTCCTTCGCCGGGCCGGTCTTGATGTGACCATCGTCAGCGTGGGGGTGGGTGTGCACCGCGCTCTGGAAGCCGCGCAGGCCCTTGAAGCGGAGGGGATTTCAGCCGGTGTGCTCGACCTGCGTAGCGTCTCCCCTCTAGACACAGCCGCAGTGTGCGAAGCGGCCGCACAGACCGGGCGTCTTCTGGCGGTGGACGAAGACTACGAGGGCTTTGGCCTCTCAGGTGAACTGTCGGCGGTGATCATGGAGGCGGGCATACCCTGCCGGTTCGCCCGCGTCTGCACGCAGGCAACCATCCCCTATGCCCGCCATCTGGAGGACCAGATTCTCCCAAACAGGGGGCGCATCTGTGCAAGCGTCAGACAGTTGATGGGGTGATGGTCAAGGGAGTAAGCAGAGAGAAAGCGGCGGCCAACAGCGGGTTGCGGCCCGACAGTCCCGTTATGCCCAGCTACCGCCGAAATCGGGTTGGTGGCAGGCGCACTGCGTTTGCCCGGTGGCTGCTTCCCCTATCCTCCAATCAAGGCTATACTCCGACCGAGCCACAACGCCCTATTGAGCAGGGGAGGCTGCCCTTTGCCCAACCGTTTTGCCATCGACAAGACGCTGACAAACGGCGAGGTGCGCCTGCACTACCGCGACTGGGGCGGGCGCGGCTGGCCGGTGCTGCTGCTGCACGGCCTGTCGAGCACCAGCCACATCTGGGACTTGGTCGCCCCGCTGCTTGCCAGCGAGGCGCGCGTGATCGCGCTTGACCTGCGCGGGCACGGCCAGTCCGATAAGCCCGATGGCGAGTACGATCTGGAGACGATTGGCGGCGACGTGTTTGACGTGATCGCCGGGCTGGAGATGGACTGTCCGGTGATCGTCGGCCACAGTTGGGGCGCGCACGTCGCGCTGTGGGTGGCCTCCAAAGACGCGCTCGCCTGCGGTGGGCTGGTCATGGTGGACGGCGGGCTGGTCGATCTGGGCGACCTGTCCTGGGATGAGATGCTTGAGCGGCTCGATCCGCCGGAGATCGACGGCACACCCGTCGAGGAGTTTCGCGCGCAGCTCATGGCGCGCGCGCCGCAGGGGCTGATCTCCCCGGCGGTCGAAGCGGCCATCCTGGCTAACTTCGAGATCGACGCCGAGAACCGCATCCAGCGCCGCCTGCCGCGCGATCTGCACCGGCGCATCCTGCGCGCCATGTGGGAAACCCGCCTGGAGCCGCTCTACCAGGCCGTTGAGTGCCCGGCGCTGCTGCTCCCCTGCCGCCGTGAGAACGACGATCCGGAATTCCTGGCGCGCAAGACGCAGGGCGTCGAGAAGGCGGTTAAGACGCTGGCCGACGCTGAGGTCGTATGGTTGGAGAACACCGTCCACGATGCACCGCTCCAGCGTCCGCGCCGCCTCACCCAGGAGATCAGGCGCTTCCTGCGCGAGCGGCTGTGAGGGCAGCGTGAAAGTCAAGGCATCCCTTGCTCGGCTGTGCAGCGCGGCAGCCGCCCTGACCCTGCTGGCCTGTGTGCCAGAGCCGGGCGTGATCCTGCCGGACGTTCCGACGCCGTCGCCTACCCCCACCCGCACGCCCGACCCGACCAGCACCCCCGCCCCGCCCGCTACCCCGCCCCGCCCGGTGAGGCCCACACCTACCCCTACCCCTCTGGCCGACCAGCCCCTATCGCCGCGCGGCCCGTGGCTGGCCTTCACGGCGGCGGCCCACCCGGAATACGAGGAATGGGCTTTTGGCCTGTTCGCTGCCAACGCCGACGGCAGCGGGCTGACCCAGCTCGTCGCCGAGCCGGTGCTGCCCTTCACCCGCCCCGAGGAAGCTGTCGCGCCGGGTGGCAGCCAACTGGCCTTCATCGCCAGCAGCGAGCGCTTTGGCGGGGGGGAGCTTTCACTGAGCATCCTCACCCTGCCCGGCGGTGATATCAGACCCGTCACACCGCTCACCCCTCCCGACCCTGCCGCCCGCCGCGAGGCGGACCCCGCTTTCGCCTCTGCGCTGCTTGCCGTCGAGCACCAGACCGCCGTGTGGTCGCCGCAGGGCACGCACCTGGCTTTTGTCAGCGCGCACGAGGGGCCGAGCGCCGACCTGTATATGTACAACCTGTTCACCCGGCTCGCGGTGCGGCTCGGCAGCGAGCCAGGGCAGGCCGCCCAGCCGGTGTGGTCGCCAGATGGCCGCTACATTGCCTACGGGGTTGTCGAGGACTACGAGGCAGAGCAGAGTGCTCGCCTGGACGAGATATGGGTCGCCTGGGGCGGCGGCGGTTCCCGCTCGCTGGCCGAGATCACCGCCGGGGCAGACGACCCTGCCTTGGAAGAGGACATTATCGGCTGGTCGGGGCCTGACCTGCTGCTCGTGGCGGCCTGGGATAGACAACTGCCGCCTGAGTGCAACCGCCTGCGCCTGCGCGAAATCAATGTGTGGACAGGCGAACGGCGGGTGCTGTGGCCCGGCTCCTTCAGCGACGTCGCGCTCGACCCCGCGAGCGGCGTGGTGCTCATCGCGGCTGGCAACACAGGCGCAGGCTGCCAGGGCGAGAGCGGCCTTTACCTGCGCGCGCCGGACAAGCTGGTTGAGCGCGTCTCCGATCCTGACCTGGTTGGCCCGTTCCAGTCAGCGGTGTGGTCGGCGGCGCGCGGCGTGTTTGAGGTGAAGGTTGGCGAATACGGCGCGCCGGTGAGCGAGGTGCTCACGGTGAGCGCTGCGGGCCGCATTCAGGCGTTGAGCGTTGCGCCCGGCCTGTCGCTTGCCCCCTCGCCAGATGGCGAGCTGGCAGCCTGGTACGGCCAGCGCCCGCCGGAGGTTGCCGGGCTGTGGATCGGCCCGTTTGGCGAGCTGCCCGTGCCGGTGTTCGCTGAGCCGGTCAGCGCCGTCACCTGGTCGCCTGACAGCCAGAGCCTGTTCTTCTTCCGCCCGCACGACGTCGGCGCAGCGGACAACGACGACGCGAGCGTGTACGTGGCAGTGCGCCCGACTTTCATCCCCACCCGCCTCACGGCGGACATCCTGCCCGGCGCCACCATCTGGATGCCCGGCCCCGCGCGCTGATCGGCTTCGTGCTACAATAGGCGGCCAACGCCGGTCTTTACCGCCAGGAGGAGAGCCAATGGGCCTGGTGACAGCCATCCACGTCAGCGCCGGGCAGGGTCAGCCCATGCAGCCGCGCGACGACGCGCAGATCATCACCGACTACGGCCTGGAAGGAGATCGCAAGGCGAAGGCAGGCAGCACGCGGCAGGTGCTTGTCATGCCCGCTGAGGTGCTAGATGCGCTCGGCCTTGCGCCCGGCGTCGTGCGCGAGAACGTCACGACGCGCGGCGTGGACGTGATGAGCCTGCCGCGCGGGGCGCGCGTGCGGGTTGGCCTGGCCCTGCTGGAGGTCGCCAAGCCCTGCACGCCCTGCGGCCTGATGGACGAGATCCGCCCCGGCCTTCAGGAGGAGCTGCGCGGCCAGCGCGGGGTGCTGTTCCGCGTGGTGGAGGGCGGCCAGGTGCGAGTCGGAGATCGCGTCGAGGTGCTGGACGGCGTGTAGCCCGCCGGGCGATCTAACGCGAGAGGGCAGCCCGTCTCCGCCAATGGGCCACCCTCTGGTCTAATAATATGGTGCCGCCGAACTATCCCGAAAGCCCCACCCTCATGAGAAACCTGTGCCGCGCGCCGTCATGACGACGCGCACTCTGCCCTACCCACTCTTGCCAAGCGCGTACTGGATGGCAGGCATCAGTTCCGAGTCCAGCCGCGCCTTGCCCACGAACGCATCCGCCCCGGCGTCGAACGCCGCCTGGCGGTGACGCGGGCTGTCAAACAGCGTTAGGACGACGGTCGGCAGACCGGGCCACCGCGCCTTGATCTCGTGCGTCAGGTCGAGGCCGTTCATGTCGGGCATCCACAGGTCAACGATCAGAATGCTGGGGTTGGTGGCGTTGATCAGGCCAAGCGCCTCCTGGGCGCTGCCCGCCGCGCCGACCACTTCTATCCCGTCATAATCGCCCAGAAACTCCTGAAGCATCGAGAGAAATTTACGATTGTCGTCAACAAGTAGCACGCGATTAGTCATCGAGTTCGCTTCTGGCTAGGCTGTATGGTAAGGCACTGTATGCGCCCACCTTCTGAAATCCTACTTTGAATAGTATCCTACTCCCCCACAACCGTGAATGGGGGACTTCCCTACTCTGAGGATTGGGGCAGATCAAAGGGGAAAACCGGGCGAGAGCGGGCCCAGGGGCAGCCTGGCCGCTCGCCGGTGGAAGCTGTCAGGTTGTGGTGCAGGGATTCCTAGTCCGGCTGCTCGTCCGGCGTCGTCACAACTCCGTGCTCAACCGCGAAGCGCACCAGCCCGGCCACGTCGCGGATACCGAGCTTCTCCATCAGGTTGAAGCGGTGCTTCTCCACCGTCTTGACGCTGATTGAGAGCTTGACGGCGATCTGCCGGTTGGTGTGCCCTTCGGCGACCAGTTGGAGCACCTCATGCTCGCGCGGGGTGAGCCGCTGAAGCGGGTTGGGCAGATTCTTGCCCAGCCGTATGTAATCCTCGATCTCTTCGCGCTGCATAGGCGAAAACTGGCGGGTGAGGTACATCTCCCCGGCAACGACCCGGTCGATAGCCTCGCTCAGTTCGTCGGCGACGGCATCCTTGAGCAGGTAGGCGCGCGCACCAGCCAGCAGGGCCTGCACCACGTACTCCTGGCGCGAGTACTGCGAGAGGATGACGATCTGTGGTGCGTTGGGCAGCTCGCACAGGCGGCGGGTAGCCTCCAGCCCGTTGAGGTTCGGCATGCCGATATCCATGATCACGATGTCGGGATGCAGGCTGGCGGTCATGCTCAAGGCCTCCAGGCCATCCCGCGCCTGTCCCACGACCGTCACCGAGCCTTGCTCCTCCAGCAGCGCGCGCAGCGCCTCGCGGATCAGGTGGTGATCTTCGACCAGCAGCACAGATAGGGGTTTCATGCTTGACCTTCCTCGTGTGGCAGGCGGATCTCGATGCGTGTTCCCCGGCCCGGAGCCGCGTCGATCTCGATCAGCCCACCGACTGTATCCACCCTTTCAGCCATGCTCAACAGGCCCAGGCCCACGTCAGGCCCGGCAGCGTGTGTGACTGCCTCCAGGTCGAACCCATTCCCGTTGTCCTCGATGGTCAGGCACAGGTCGCCATCTACCAGGTCGGCGTTGATCTGCGCCCGGCTCGCATGGGCATGCCGCGCGATGTTCGTCAGCGCCTCCTGCATTACCCGGTAGGCGACCAGCTCCACGTCCGGGTTGAAGCGCGGGTTGGTTTCCCCACCTTTGAACGCCACCGGCAGCCCGGTGCGCTGCGAAAAACTCTCGCACAGCGCCTCCAGCGCCGGTTTCCAGCCCATCTCGTCAAGCAGCGGCGGGCGCAGCTCGTGCGAGAGCGAGCGCACGTTCTGGAGCATCTCGCGGATCAGCGTGTCAAGCATCGACATCTTCTCGCGCAGATCGTCTGCATCATCCGGCAGCGATTTCTCGATCATGCGCGTGCGGATGCGGGCGATGGTCAGCGCCTGCCCAATCTCGTCGTGCAGCTCGCGCGCCAGACGGCGGCGCTCCTCCTCGTGCGCCTGGGTGAGCCGGGTGGTCAGCTCCCGCAGCCGCTCGCGCGCCCGCACGTGCTGGCTGATGTCACGCGCGATGCCCTCGATCGCGATCAGGTTGCCATGCTCGTCGAAGATGGGCGTCATCCGCATCTCAACGTGCACCAGATGCCCCTGCTTGTGAATCCAGCGGATCACACAGTGGCGGCGCGGCCCCTCCGGATCGGCCAGATCGGAGAAAACGCTCTCGTAGATCGGCAGGTCTTCGATCAGGATACTGCGGTAGCCCAGGCCGGGGTCGGCGTAATGTTCTTCCGGCGTGTAGCCGATCATCTCCGTTGCCGCCGGGTTCACGTACTCGAACCCGCGTGCATACGACCAGCGGAAGATCATGTCGGGCGCGTTCTCGGCAATGCGCCGGAAGCGTTCCTCGCTCTGGTGCAGCGCGCGCTCGATCAGCAGCCGCTCGGTCACGTCGTGGAGTACCACAAACAGCAGCGGTTGGTCCTCCGTCCCGATCGAGCTGATCGTCAGCTCTGCGTCACGTTCCTCACCGCTTACCAGCCGCTGGCGGCACACAAGAGTAGCATCTGCCGCGCTCGCTGCCTGCGCCATCGCCTCCTGCAGACCGTAGCGCGGCTCGATCGTCAGGCTTACCAGCGTGCGCCCGACCAACTCGGCGCGGCTGTAGCCGTAGAAGCTGCACGCCGCCCGGTTGGTATCCCGGATAGCCAGGGAGTCGGGGTCGAGCAGCAGGATGGGCATCCGGCTGCCGCGGAAGAAGCGCTCGGACGCCTCGCTGCTGAGCGCGACAGGCTCCGGCAGGGCGCGGCGGGCCAGTTCCAGCGCTGCCCGGATCGTCTCCGTCAGCCGGGGCAGCGCCCCCGGCGATTTGCTGACAATAGGTACGGCAATATCCTGCGCCAGCGCCTGCAGGCGGCTGCTGTCCTCGGTTCCAGCCAGCAGCACGACCAGCGCCTCTGGCAGCGCGCGCCGCACTCGCGCCAGCACCTCGCGCCCGGTCATACCTCCGAACGTCAGATCGGCCAGCACCAGGTCAAAGGGCTGCGCATCCATGTGCCTGTCAAGCAGGCTGTTCAGCGCCTCGCCATCTGCCGCCTCGGTTACCTCCCAGCCCGCCGACTCCGGCACAGCTTCCAGCGCGGCCCGGATCTGCCCGCGCTCCTCAGCCTGCCCAGCGATGAGCAGAATACGGTGTCCTCCGGTCATTGCCTGCGCCACACAATCCTGATACAAAACTGTAACCTGGCTGCTGGCCGCATTATAGGGGGGAACCACATCAGCGCGCAAATCAGGGGCCGGGGCAGCCGGGCTGGGAGCCGCTTGCCCCATTGTGCGCTGGCGCGGGACTTCCTGTATACTACTGGTGTAGGCGTTACGCAGTTGAACAATAGGGCAGAGACACTTGTCCACTAAGGACACAAAGAACACAGATGAATCTTTTGTGCCTTCCGTGTCCTTAGTGGACTATCTGGCTATTGCTGCCAGGTAAACGCGCCAACTGTGTAACCCCTATGGTGAAAGATGTTGCGCTGTGCCCCTGCCTGCCTGGGCCAGATGGCGCACTGGGGCACCTGGGCGGCTG
>JAANMT010003477.1_pt1 | contig 11146 bp, 9 predicted proteins | sample 7279711 | NCBI WGS metagenome assembly JAANMT01 (sample SAMN14094538, study PRJNA606508) | bioreactor metagenome | isolation source: A lab-scale SPAN reactor treating ammonium-rich wastewater day 1 | place: Ireland: Galway | collected 2017-01-16 | reverse complement strand
GGCCAAGGAAAGCGCCCGCCTGACGGCTCTGCAGACCAAGCAGCAGCTGGGCGTGCAGGCGCTGTCGATCGCGAACCAGTCCAGCTCGATCCTGCTGGGTCTGTTCCGCTAATCCGACGCGGTTAGGGAAGGGGCGGGCCGCTGGTTTCGCCCCTTTCTCGCATCGTTGAGATGGGAGGCGCGGCAGGTCCGCGCAGAGGGATATGGCTGACAATGTCGCAGGAGTTTCCAGCGTAACCTATCTGGACCGCGAGCCGCAGGGCGTCGTGGCCGAGGCGAAACCCGCTGTTCAGGCGTCGCAGAGCGCAGCCGACGACGCCGGTCGCTACCGATTGACGATCGAGCGCGAGTCGACGGGCTATGTCTACAAGACCCTGGATCGCGTGACGGGAGAGGTGATCCGCCAGTTTCCCCGCGAGGAAGTGCTGAAACTGCGCCAGAGCCCAGCCTACGACGTCGGGAAGATCATCAAGACCGAAGCCTGATCTGCGCTCCTAAACAATGAAACGCCCCTCGGCATGGCCGGGCGGCGTTAACAGGCGTTGCGACGGCGTTAACCATACGCTCAGGAATCAGCGTCATTAATGCTCGCCAGAATCGGATCTGAGGCGAGAAAGCCATGAGCAACAGCGTAATCACCAATGCGTCGGCGCTTGTCGCGCTTCAGAACCTGAACGCCACCAACTCCAAGCTGGCGGCGACCCAGAGCCGGGTGAACACGGGCCTGAAGGTGCAGGGCGCCAAGGACAACGCCGCGACCTGGGCCATCGCCCAGAACCAGCGCGCCGACATGAGTGCGCTCGAATCGGTCAAGACCAGCCTCAACCGCGCCACCTCCTTGGCGGACGTCGCCCTGGCCGCAGGGCAGCAGATTTCCGATATCCTGGTCGAGTTGCGCCAGAAGGCGACCGCCGCGGCCGATCCTTCGGCGTCGGCGGCGACGCGCAAGGCCTATGACGATGAGTTTCAGGCTCTGCTGACATCGCTGGGATCGTTTGCGGCCAACGCTTCTTTTGACGGCGAGAACATTCTCGACGGCAGCTCGACCACGGCGCTGGATTTCCTCGCCAACGCCGACGCCTCTGAAACGATTTCGATGAATCGTCAGAATCTGACTCTGGCCGGGCTCTCGTTGACCGGGCTGGACCTGACGACCGAAACCAATGCAACCGCTGGCCTGACGGCCATCGAGGCGGCCTTGACCGACGCCAACGCCAAGCTCGCCGAGCTGGGCGCTCAATCCAAGCAGATCGAGAAGCACACCCAGTTCGTCACCAAGCTGATGGATTCGCTGGAAGTCGGCGTCGGCAACCTGGTCGATGCGGACATGGCGCGCGAAAGCGCGCGACTGCAGGCCCTGCAGGTTCAGCAGCAACTGGGCGCTCAGGCGCTGTCGATCGCCAACCAGGCGCCGCAGATCATCCTGTCGCTGTTCAAGGGCTGATCGCGGCCTAGCCCAGCCGTCGCTGCGCGCCGTGTCCTAGCGACAAGGGGGGCGGCCGACGGCGGGTCGGTCGAGGGATCAGGCCGTAGAGGCTCATCAGCCTCATCAATATCCAGCGCACGCGTGACATGGGCAGTCTCACCTCGGCTGTGGCGAGGCGAAAAACGGCGGTGTTCGGCGCGCGGTTCCTGGCGACTGTTAAACAGTTCGTTACCGTGGCGGGCGATGCTGACGGGCGGAGGTTTGCTTGGCGGCCATCAACAACAGTTATCTGCTGGGTCTTTTCGGCGCCGGAGCGGGTCTCGGCGGCCTGCCATCGGCCGCGCCTGCGGCCAAGCCCAAGACCCAGCCGACGGCGCCCTGGAGCCTGGACGCCAAGGAGAAGCCGAGCCAATCGGAGCTGCTGCGCTCGGCGCTGAGCGGACGCAAGCTCGTCAACGAAGAAAACGCGGTGCTCGATATCAAGGGCGCCTCTTCGAGCGACTATCGCAAGATCTTCGCCCTGTATCAGGGGCTGACGATGCTGGAGGCCCTGACCACGCGGGCGGGCGAGCGCAACGTGGGACGACTGGAGTCCGATCAGTTGTCTCGGCGCTTCGCCTCGGGCATGGCGGAAGTGACGGACTTTCTGGCCTCGGCCCAGTTCGACGGCGTGCGGATCGTTCAGGGCGTTTCGGCTTCGCAGAGCCAGTCGACGGCGGCCGTGGCCCGCGACAGCTCCAAATATCTGACCGGCCCGATTCATGACGGCGCCCTGACCGACGAGGTCGCCGCCTTCCAGGGCGATGTGCGTTTCGGCGTGACGGCGAAGACGATCGCGGGCAGCCAGACGGTCGCCATCGACCTGGCCGAGATGGGGTCGACGCCGCGCACGATGGATGCGGTGCTGGAGCACATCAACGGCAAGCTGGAGGCGGCGGGCGTGCAGACCCGCATTCACCGCCAGATGATCGAGGCCGAGCCGCGGACCGTGAAGGTCGGCGACAAGACCATCACCTTGCCCGCCGGGCCGACGCGCTGGGGACTGACGGTCAGCGGAACCCCGGCGGAGACGATCAGCTTCGTTCCCGCAGAGGCGCGGGATTCGATCCAGGTGGTGCAGGGCGTCGGGACCAAGGGCGGTCACGAAGTGCTGAAGTTCGACCCGGACGGCAATCCGGTCGCCGGCGCGGGCGGCGAGAGCTTCTGGGTCGAGGGCCGCAGCGGCGTCTCCAACCTGCCGGACGGCGTAGAGACGGTGCGCGCCAGCGCTGCGGGGCCGGACGGCTCCATGTGGATCGTGGCCGACGTCAGCGCCGGCTCTTCCACGCAGCCGATCAAGGGCCAGGCCGACGTCGTCCTGATGAAGCTGGATTCGGCGGGCAATGTGGTGGTCAGCCGGGCGTTGGGCGCGGCCTCCAAGGCCAGCGGCTACGCCATCGCCGTGGATGCGGACGGACGGGTGGCGGTCGCCGGCTCAGTGGTCGGCGCCTTGGTTCCTGGCGAGGCCGGAGCTTCGGCCACGACGGCGGACAGCTTCGTCACCGTTTTCGACGCCGACGGCCGCGAGCAGTGGACCCAGAGGCGCGGCGCCAGGGCCGAGGATGAGGCCACGGCCGTCTCCTTCGGCGCGGACGGCCGGGTCTATGTGGCGGGACGGGCCAAGTCGGCCATGCCGGGCGCGCTGGCCGTGGGCGGCTGGGACGGCTACGTCCAGGCCTTCAGCGAAAGCCAGATCCACAGCCTGGCGCCGATCAAGGCGACCGCGACGGGCGCGGCCCAGTTCGGCACGGCGGGAGACGACAACGTCCAGGCCATGACCGTCGACGGCGATAATCTCTACACGGCGGGGGTCGAGAACGGCGCCTTCGTGCTGCGTCACTTCCGCGTCGGTCCGACCGGGGCGCCTGAGTTGCTGAGCGTGCGGAACCTGGGCGCGTCCTCGGGCGGCGAGATCGCCGGTCTGGCGGTGGCGAACGGGCGGCTGATCGTGTCGGGGGCGACGGGCAACGGCGCCCTGAACGCGGGTCAGGTCGCCAACGCCCACGCGGGCGGGCAGGACGCCTTCGTCGCCAGCTTGTCCACGGACCTGACCGCTTCGGGCGCCGATCGGCTGACCTATTACGGCGGGGAGGGCGACGACACGGCCGCCGACGTCAAGGTGCACGACGGCAAGGTCTGGCTCACGGGCGTTTCGGACCGCCCTGTCGGCGCCAAGAAGGACGACCCCACGCGCGGCTATCTGGCGCGGCTGGACGCTCAGACCGGCCAGGTGGAATGGAGCCAGAGCTGGACGGCGGCCGAAGGACAGGCCAAGCCGCTGGCCCTGACGGTTTCGTCTGGCGGCGCCAGCGTTCTGGACCGGCTGGGCCTGCCGCAGGGCGAGATCGATCAGAGCGATTCCAAGGCCCTGGTGGACGCTACGGCTGTGCGCGCCGGCGACCGCTTCTATGTGCAGAATCCCGCGACCGGGCGGCAGACGGCCGTGAGCATCGAGGCGAAGGACACGCTACAGTCCCTGGCGCGCAAGATCGAACTAGCCTCGGGCCGCCATCTCAAGGTCACGATCAAGACGGACCGGGACTATCTGACGGGCATGGACGGCGACACGCGCGTGACCAGCGGCGGCGTCCAGCGTCTGTCGATCACCAGCGCCGACGGGCGGGCCGGCGCCGTGCTGATCCCCGGCGAAGGGGGGCGCGACGCCCTGGCGGGGCTGGGTCTGACGCCCGGCTTCATCGGCAAGTCGGCGGACGACAAGAAGAAGACCTTCGGGGTCAACCTGTCGCCGTTGCTCAACCTGTCCGGCGCCGAGGCCATCGCCAAGTCCAAGGATCAGGTGCAACTGGCGATCAAGGCCATGCGCGACGCCTATCGCGCCCTGTCGCCCGAAGCGTCCAAGCCGCCGGTCACGGGGCAGGCGCCGGCCTATCTGCAGGCTCAACTGGCCAACTATCAGGCTGCACTGGCGCGACTCACAGGCTAAGCCGGGGTGAACGGCGCTTTCGGTTGACGGCCGTGGGGCGGACGGGGTTAGTGGGGCCTTCGTTAGCGTTGAGAGCTGCATGGCCCTTTCCAAAGACAATCGCACGGTCCTGATCGTCGGCGCCGGCCTGGCCGTCGTCGGCGCGGTGGCGGCCGCCCTGGTGTTCAGCGGCGGGCGCGACGGACCTGTCGAGGCGCCGCCGGCGTCCAAGGGCGGACTGACCATCGATGTCGCCGAGGCCCCGACCCTGGAGCCGACGCGCGAGCTGCGTTGCTTCGTCAACGGACAGTTCGTCGGCCTGGCCACCCTGGCCGATTGCGCCCAGAAGAACGGCGTGGCCACCAGCGCCCTGGATGTCGGCCTGGATTCGACCGGCTCCCTGGTCGCAGCGCCGACCGCCTCCTTCGCGCCCCCGCCTGAAGCGCCCGTCGTGACGATGGCCGACGCCGCGCCTGTGGGGCAGCCCAGCGCCGCCGACGCCGCACGCCCTGCGGCCGCCGCATCGGGCACGGCCTGTCTGCGCCACACGGGCTCTGAATGGCGGCAGGTGTCGGGCAATATGAGCCTGGGCGCCTGCGTTCAGGCCCTCTACGCCGGAACCTGCGTGCGACCGGGCGACGCCCAGTACGGCCGCTGGGGCGACACCACCCTGCGTCTGGTGCCGCGCCGCGTCGAGCAGTCCAGCGACAACAACCGCTTCCGCACCCTGGCCCAGCAGGACCGCAACTGTCAGTTCCCGGAGCTGTGACGAAGGTGCGTGTTCTGACCTCTGGATTGGCCGTCGTGCTCGGCTCGGCCGCCCTGGCGGCCTGCGGCGCGCCTCAGCTCAAGGCGCCGACCGACAAGGGCGTCTGCTATCACGTCGGCGAACTGGCCAGCGACGCGCCCCGCTTCAACGTGGTGGCGCGCGATCAGCCGCAGATCGAGTTCTGCGCCGCGCGACTGGAAGAGATGCGCCTGAAATTCCTGAGCCTGGGCGGCAGCAACAATGAGATGGTCGGCGCCTATCAGGGCCAGTTCATCTTCATCGACCGCACGGGCGTCAAATTCAGCAAGAGCCTGGACGGCGCGCGGTTCTTCGCCCTGGCGCGGACCGGCGACGGCCGTCTGGCCATTCCGGGGGCCATCCAGCGCCGGATCGACGGACGCCCCGTGGCGGTGGCGCCCAACTAATCCACCCTGAATGGGGTGAACGAAACTAGAACATTTCGTCCGTTTCGGTTAAGGAGCGGACGACAAGACGAATAAAAGGACATCGGTCATGGCGGGCAGCGTCAACAAGGTCATTCTGGTCGGCAACCTGGGTCGCGACCCGGAAATCCGCTCGCTGAACAACGGCGATCGCGTCGCCAACCTGCGTATCGCCACCTCGGAAACCTGGCGCGACAAGGCCACGGGCGAGCGCAAGGAAAAGACCGAGTGGCACTCGGTCGTCATCTTCAACGACAACATCGTCAAGGTGGCCGAGAACTATCTGAAGAAGGGCTCGACCGTTTACGTCGAAGGCTCGCTGCAGACCCGCAAATGGACCGATCAGCAGGGCGTCGAGAAGTACTCGACCGAGATCGTCATTCAGCGTTTCAACGGCCAGCTGACCATGCTGGGCGGCCGCGGCGACAGCCAGGGCGGCGGCGGTGATCGCGGCGGCTACGGCGGCGGCGGTCGCGACGACGACTATTCCTCGGGCTTCTCGACGGGCGGCGCCAACAAGCCCTCGGGTCCGAAGGAAAGCTACGACCTGAACGACGACATTCCGTTCTAAGGTTCGTTCAGCGGAATATGAAGGCCGCGCCTCTGCTGGGGGCGCGGCCTTTTTCAATGAAGGATCAGCGCGCGAAGCGGCCCTTCTCGGCGGTTTCGGTCAGGGCTTGGCGGACGGCGGCGGTCAGTTGGTCCATCGTCTGGACCTGACGCACGCCATAGGCGCGGGCGGTGATGTCGACGTTGCCCTTGCGCCAGAAGCCCTCGGGGGCCAGCACGATCAGCTTTCCGCCGCGCGCGTGCAGGCCCATTTCCAGCAGGCTGATCGGGCTTTGCGTGCCGGGCGCGAAATACATGACGATGACGTCGGCGCTTTCCAGGGCGGCCAGCTCCCACTCGACCTGGCGGCGAAACTCGGGCTCGTCCGCCTCGGGGCGCCAGGCGGGGTTCCAGTCGGGGCGGCGGGGGTTCAGCACGGTGACGTCCATGTCGCCCAGGGCCTGCGTCAGCGCCGCCTGCCAGTCCGGCGCGCCGCCCATGTCGATGCTGCCGCCCAGGAAGACGCGCGGCCGAGCGTCGTCGATCGGCAGAGGCTGGGGCGAGACGACGACCGTCGGCTCGGCCATGGCGGGCGCGGCGGCGACGCAGGCGGTCAGGACAGCGAGGGCGGACAGCAGCGCAGAGGTCTTCATCGCGTCTCTATAGCCGGTTCGCACGGGCGGAGCAGGGGGCGCGGACGGGTAACCTGCGGTCATGCTTCGTGAGAGGCCAATCGTCGCGCCCTGTGGCAAGCATGGGGGCGTGTCCAGTTCCTCCTCCTCCCCGCACGCGCTGACGCCGCTCGAGATCGCCGCCATCGTGGCCGTTCTGGTCATCTGGGGGGTGAACAACGCCGCCGCCAAGGTCGCCACCGAGGTGCTGCCGCCGCTGATGACGGGGGCGCTGCGCTTCGCCATCGCCGCCGCCTGCCTGGTCTGGTTCGTGCGGCCGCCGTTTCCGAACTGGAAGAGCCTGCTCATCATCGCCGTGGTGGGCGGGCCGATCCACTACGGTCTGATCTACCTGGCCTTCTGGCTGGCTCATGACGTCAGCCCGGTGACGGTGGCGACCCAGCTGTGGATTCCGCTGACGTCCCTGTTCGCCTTCCTGTTGCTGGGCGAGCGGATTTCGCGGATGGCGACGGTCGGCCTGGTGATCGCCTTCATGGGCGTGGCCTGGATGACGCTGGACCCCCACGCCTTGCAGGACTGGAAGGCTATTCTGGTCGGGGCGCTGGGCGCCTCGGCCTGGGCGCTGACGACGGTGATCGCGCGCCGCACGACCTCTATCCCGCCGCTGAAGATGCAGGGGCTGCTGGCGCTGATGGCCTTGCCGGCTCTGACGCTGGGGTCGGCCCTGTTCGAGACGGGCCAGTGGGAGGCTGCCAAGGCGGCGACGCCGCTGGTGTGGGGCACCCTGATCTGGGCGGGGGTGATTTCGTCCGTGTTCGCGACCAGTCTGATGTTCTGGCTGGTGCAGAGGCGCGAGGCCGGGCGGGTGACGCCCTATCTGCTGGGCTCGCCCCTGGTGTCGATCCTGATCGGCGGCCTGTTCATGGGCGACGTGCTGACGCCGCAGATCCTGACCGGCGTGGCGATCGCCCTGGCGGGCGTGGTCACGGTGGCCCTGGGGGAGCGCGGCCTGCGCGCCGGCGCTCCCGCCAAGGTTTAGGCGGCCTACTGCGCCTTGATGACCGCGCAGGCCACGCGGTCGCCCGCGCCGCCGATCGGCTGGCTGGAGTGATCGTCGGCGTTGGCGTGGATCACCAGGGCCGAGCCGTCGGCGTCCAGCAGCCACTGGCCGGGGCCGTTCTGCGACAGGCGGGCGTGGCTGGTGAAGACCTCGGCGTTCACGGCGCCGCTGGCGTCGGCGAAGACGTTGGGCAGGTCGCCGTCATCGGGGCCTTCAGAGTTCAGCAGGCCGTGGGGCTTCTTGGGATCGCCGTGGTTGATGTGAGCGCCGGCCGAGGTGAAGGGCGCCTCGCACTGGCCCGTGGCGTGGATGTGGATGCCGTGCCAGCCGGGCGTCAGGCCCGTGGCCTCGACCTTGATCAGCAGGCCGGTCGAGCCCTGCGTCAGGGTGGCCTTGCCGATGTCGGCGCCCTGGCCGTTGATGATGGCGACCTGAGAGGTCTGGCCCGGCGTGGCGCGCATCATGGCCATGTGGGCGGCGTGCTGATCCGGCGTATGGCCTGCATGGCCCGCATGTTGTTGAGCCGACGCGGCGCCTGCGGCGAGGGCGATCGCCAGAACGCCGGGCGCGATGAAGGCGGTTGGTGTCAAGCGCATGAATTTCCTGTCCTTTTACACGCGGGGATTTCAGCGGCGTTTCTTTGCCACCACGGCCCCCTGATGATAGAAACCTGAATAGCGGATCACGTTCCGATTCCGGCCATCTAAAGCCTGATTTCCTTGACCGACGACAGCTACCAAAACGCCGCCCCCATGGCGCCGGGCGATATTTCGACCATCACCATCGAGGATGAGCTGAAACGCTCCTATCTCGACTACGCCATGAGCGTGATCGTCAGCCGGGCCCTGCCGGACGCGCGCGACGGTCTGAAGCCGGTGCATCGTCGCATCCTCTATTCGATGCACGATCTGAACATGACGCCGGAGCGCGCCTATTCGAAGTGCGCCCGCGTGGTCGGCGACGTGCTGGGCCGGTTCCACCCGCACGGCGACGCCTCGGTCTACATGGCCCTGGTCCGCATGGCCCAGGACTTCTCCATGGGCCTGATGCTGGTCGACGGCCAGGGCAACTTCGGCTCGGTCGACGGCGATATGCCGGCCTCCATGCGTTACACCGAGGCCAAGATGGCCCCGGCCGCCGTGGCCCTGCTGACCGACATCGACAAGGACACCGTCGATTTCCAGCCGAACTACGACGAGAAGGAGCTGGAGCCTGTCGTCCTGCCGGCGCGGATTCCGAACCTGCTGGTCAACGGCGCGGGCGGCATCGCCGTCGGCATGGCGACCAACATCCCGCCGCACAACCTGCGCGAAGTGATCGACGCCGCGGTCGCCCTGCTGGACGATCCGGACGTGTCGGACGACGCCCTGCTGGATATCGTGCCGGGCCCCGACTTCCCCACGGGCGGCGAGATCATGGGCCGCACGGCCCCGCGCAACGCCCTGCGCGACGGTCGCGGCTCGGTCATCGTGCGCGGCAAGGCGTCGATTGAAGAGATCCGCAAGGATCGCGACGCCATCATCATCACCGAACTGCCGTTCCAGGTGAATAAGCAGACCCTGATCGAGCGCATCGCCGAAATGGTGCGCGAGAAGCGTCTGGAAGGCATCGCCGACGTTCGCGACGAGTCCGACCGTCTGGGCATGCGCATCGTCATCGAGCTGAAGCGCGACGCTTCGGGCGATGTGATCCTGAACCAGCTGTATCGCTATACGGCGCTGCAATCCTCGTTCGGCGTCAACATGCTGGCGCTGAACCACGGCCGCCCCGAGCAGATGGGCCTGCGCAAGCTGCTGGAGCTCTTCCTTGACTTCCGTGAGGAAGTGGTGGTCCGCCGGGTCAAGTTCGAACTGGCCAAGGCCCGTGATCGCGGCCACGTCCTGGTCGGTCTGGCCGTCGCCGTCGCCAACATCGACGAGGTGATCCACATCATCCGCAGCTCGGCCGATCCGGCCGAGGCGCGCGAGCGGCTGCAGGCCAAGGCCTGGCCGGTCGGGGATATGATGGCCCTGGTCGAGCTGATCGCCGACCCGCGCACTGTCCTGGTCGAGGGCGACAAGATCCGCCTGACCGATGAACAGGCCCGCGCCATCCTGGCCCTGACGCTGTCGCGTCTGACGGGCCTGGGCCGCGACGACATCTTCGGCGAGGCGCGCACGCTGGCCGACACCATCCAGGGCCACCTGACCATCCTGTCGGATCGCAAGAACGTCCTGGCCATCATCCGCGAAGACCTGCTGCTGGTGAAGGATCAGTTCGGCGTCGATCGCCGCACCCTCATCGGCGAGGGCGACGCCGAGATGGAAGACGAAGACCTGATCCCGCGCGAGGACATGGTCGTGACCGTGACCCACTCGGGCTACGTCAAGCGCGTGGCGCTGAACGCCTATCGGACCCAGCATCGCGGCGGCAAGGGCCGCAGCGGCATGGCGATGAAGGATGAGGACGTCGTCACCAGCGTCTTCAGCGCCTCGACCCACACGCCGGTCCTGTTCTTCGCCACCAACGGCAAGGCCTATAAGCTGAAGACCTGGCGCCTGCCGCTGGGCAATCCGCAGTCGCGCGGCAAGGCCTTCGTCAACCTGCTGCCGATCGAGCCGGGCGACAGCATCATGAACGTGTTGCCCCTGCCGGAAGACGAAACGACCTGGGGCGACTACGACATCATGTTCGCCACCCAGTCGGGCGACGTGCGACGCAACAAGCTCAGCGACTTCGCCACGGTGAACCGCGCGGGCAAGATCGCCATGAAGCTGGAAGACGGCGACGGCATGGTCGGCGTGGGCCTGTGCACGGCCGAGGACGACGTGCTGCTGACGACCGCTCTGGGCCGGGCCATTCGCTTCAAGGCCGACGACGTGCGCGTGTTCAAGGGCCGCGACTCCACCGGCGTGCGGGGCATCCGCCTGCAGGACGGCGATACGGTCATCTCCATGGCCATTCTGGGCCGTGTGGACGCGACGCCGGAAGAGCGCGCCGCCTATGTCAAACACGCCAACGCCATGCGTAAGGCGCTGGCTGGCGCGGACGCGGAAGAAGATGTCGTTACGGTCGAGGCGGACGACGAAGAGGCCGGCGACGCCGCCCTGTCCGTCGAGCGCATTGCGGAACTGGGCGCGGCCGAGCAGTTCATCCTGACGGTCACGGAAACGGGCTTCGGCAAGCGGTCCTCGGCCTATGAGTATCGCCGCACGGGCCGCGGCGGACAGGGGCTGACGGCGCACGGTCTGGGCGGTCGCGCGGGCACGCGCCTGGCCGCCGCCTTCCCGGTCGAGGAGTCGGACGACCTGATGCTGGTCACGGAC
>JAANMT010003475.1_pt1 | contig 11150 bp, 8 predicted proteins | sample 7279711 | NCBI WGS metagenome assembly JAANMT01 (sample SAMN14094538, study PRJNA606508) | bioreactor metagenome | isolation source: A lab-scale SPAN reactor treating ammonium-rich wastewater day 1 | place: Ireland: Galway | collected 2017-01-16 | reverse complement strand
ATGCCATGAAAAATACCATCCTTAGATCAAGAGGATGAACACTGCCTGCGCTGGTGCCGGGCAATGGCCTCTTCCAGAGTCTCCCCGGGCTGCCATCCGTACAGGTCGCGGATGCTCTTCGTTCTGGCATGGCCGGGGGGCTTGAACTCGTAGCCGGCAGCGGCCATCTCGGCGGCTATGTCCTCGGTGATGAAGAACGGTTCATTTTCTTCGTGCAGTTTCATGCTGACACCCTAGCGACGATCTAAAAACCAGAAGCCTATCCACCTCCGACCCAGCCGATCAGTCAAGATCTTCCGGCCGGCTCCAGCACACTGGGACGCGCCACAATAGCCTTGAACAGATTGCCGGCCCGATCATCGATGAGTTCGATCTGCGGCCATGCCCGCAGTGAGCGCAGCAGGCCGCTACCCAATCCGCGATAAGGGAGGAGCTTGGCGGCAAAGGACGCCAGGATGGGGTTGCGCATATTTGAGTTGCCGGCCTTGATGTTCTCGATCGTTAGGTTGTTAGGTAGGTGGCCGGGGCTGATGATTTCGACCCGATCCGCAAACACCAGTACGCGGATCGGCGCGCTGACGAAGTAGTCGCGGTGAATGAGGGCGTTGGCGACCAGCTCTTCCCAGACGATGCGGGGAATCTCAGGCTGCCCCGGGGAGTTGAAGCCCTGTTCGCCCTGCGCAGCGCGGGTGTTGGCGACAATAAAGCCCAGCGTCTGCTGGAACACGTCAGCCAGCTTGCCGGCGATGTCACGGCTGTCGATGTAGCGTTCGTCCTCAATCTGGGTGCCGACAAAGGCGACGGCCTTGACGATGAAGGCGGGTAGCGCGTAGTGCGGTGATTTGGCGAATAGCAGACCGCCCGCCACGTTGAGCTGCCCCTGCCCGCCGTCGACCAGCAGCAGATCGGGCAGCGGCAGGAACTTGGCATCACCGGCGCGGGCGCGCTCCAGGCGGCGGGTGAGCACCTCGCGCATCATCGCGTAGTCGTTCGCCTCGTCGCTCTCGTGGCGGATCCTGAACCGCCGGTAGGCGCTCTTCAGCGGCCGGCCGTCGTCCAGCACGACCATCGAGCCGACGCTCTCGCGACCGTGCAGGGTGGCGATGTCGAAGCACTCGATGCGGAACGGCGTGCGCGGCAAGTCGAGCCGCTCGCGGAGATCGCTGACCGCCGCCTCGGATCGTTGCCGCTGCTGGTCGCGGTCGGTCAGATACCGGCGCAGTGATTCGGCGGCGTTGGCCTGGACCAGCTCGACCAGCCGCCGGCGCTCGCCCCGCTCGGGCACCAGCAACTCGACCTTGCGGCCGGCCAGCTCCGACAGCCACAAGGCGATCACGGGCTGATCCTCCACCGGCGCCGGGAGCAGCAGACGCCGCGGGATGGGCGCGCCGTCGGCGTAGTGGCGGAGAATGAACGAGCGCAGCGGCGTGGCCGGGAGGGCGTCCAGGGCGCCCTCCAGGATCACCCGCTGGTCGCCGGTGACCCGCCCGTCGCGGACGAAGAAGACCTGCACGCAACTCAGGTCCTCGTGCTGCGCGACAGCCAGGACATCGGCCTCGGTGCGGCTGGTGGAGACCACCCGCTGCTCGGCGGTCAGCTTGCGCAAGGAGGCGATCAGGTCGCGCAGCTCCGCCGCCCGCTCGAACTCCAAGGCCGCGGCCGCCTCGCTCATCTCACCCGACAGTCGCTCGATCACGTCGTCCGCGCGACCGGCCAAGACCTGGGCCGCCTGCTCGACCTGCCGGGCGTAGGCGCCGGCCGAGATCAGTCCGGCACACGGCGCGTCGCACAGGCCGAGGTGGTGGTCCAGGCACGGCCGCATCTGCGGCTCGCCGGTCAACTCGAAGGTGCAGGAGCGGACGTGGAACAGGCGCCGGACCAGCTTGTCCGCCCGCCGCATCGCCCCGGCGTCGGTGTACGGGCCGAAGTACCGGCCGCCGTCGGGCTCCATCGCCCGGCACTCGACCATCTGCGGAAACCTCTCGGCGGTCAGCTTGAGGTACGGAAAATGCTTGTCGTCGCGCAGTCGGACGTTGTACCGCGGCTGGTGCTCCTTGACCAAGGTGGCTTCGAGCACCAGCGCCTCGACCTCCGAGGCGGTCACCCGTACGTCGACCTCGGCCACGCGGCGGACGAGCACGGCGATGCGCGGCCCGTGATCGGCGCCGGGTTGGAAGTAGGAGCGGACCCGGGTGCGCAGGTTGGCGGCCTTGCCGACGTACAGGACAGCCCCCTCGGCGTCCTTCATCAGGTAGACGCCGGGGCGGGTCGGCAACGCGCTGAGATCCTGGTCGCGAGGCATGTTGTCGTCCGGGCCGGACTCGCAGTCATGATAGTACGACGGCTCCGAGTCCGGGCGATTGCCTTGGTCTAATTGGAATCGTATGGTAGGCTCTTGCGTTGATCGGGATGGACGGTGCGCGCGCGGGCGTGAAAGCGGGCTGGAACCAGCCTGGCGCGACCGGAGGATACGCAGCCGAATGCGCTTCCCATCAAGGTGGCAGAGGACCGTGAGGCGCCCGTCACGGGGCGGCTTCGATCTCCACCGCTCACGGGGGCGGAGCGTCTTCACCCCAGACATCGGTGCCGGGCTTCGGCTGCGCGCGGTGGTTGGCGGGGCGGCGAGCGTGACGGAGACGGTCAGGTCGAGGAGCGACTGAGCATGGCCATCCGGATGCTGGATATCCAGGCGCAATTGGGCCCGATCCAGGATCAACTGGAAGCGGCGGCGGCGCGGGTGCTGCGCAAAGGCCACTTCATTCTGGGCGAAGAGGTCGAGGCGCTCGAGCGCGAGGTGGCGGCGCACTGCGGCGTCCGGTACGGCGTCGGCGTGGCCTCGGGCACCGACGCGCTCCTGCTGGCCCTGGCCGCGGCCGGCGTGCAGCGCGGCGACGAGGTCATCACCACCCCGTTCACTTATGTCGCCACGGTCCAGGCGGTCACGCACCTGGGCGCCCGGCCGGTCTTCGTCGACATCGACCCGCGCACCTTCAACCTCGATCCCGAGCAGGTCAAGCGGGCCATCGGCCGCCGGACGCGGGCCATTATCCCGGTTCACTTGTTCGGCCAGTGCGCCGAGATGGACGCCATCAACGATCTCGCCGCCCGGCGCAACGTGGCGGTGGTCGAGGATTCGGCCCAGGCGGTCGGCGCCACCTACCACGGTCGCGGCGCCTGCGGGTTGGGGCACATGGGCTGCCTCAGCTTCTACCCGACCAAGAACCTCGGCGCCTGCGGCGACGGCGGGATGGTCCTGACCAACGACGAGGAGCTCTACCAGCGCCTGCGCCTGCTCCGGGTCCACGGCCGGGCCGACGGCTACTTCTACCTGATCGACGGCTTCAACAGCCGGCTCGACGAAATCCAGGCCGCCTTCCTGCGGATCAAGATGCGCGCCCTGGGCGACTACACCGAAGGCCGGCGCCGCAACGCCGCCCGCTACGACGAGATGCTGGGCGAGGTGCCGTTCGTCACCACGCCGCACGTGCCGTCGTACAACCGGCACGTCTACCATCAGTACAGCATCCTGGCCGACCGGCGCGACGATCTCCGCGAGCACCTCAAGGCGCACGGCATTGATTCAGCGGTCTATTACCCGCTGCCGCTGCACCAGCAGGAGATCTACCGCGCCTTCCATCGCCGGCTGCCGGTGGCCGAGGCGACCTGCCAGCGGATCCTGGCCCTGCCCATCGCCCCGGAAGTGGTCGGCGAGGACGAAGCGCGCACCGTCTGCGACACGGTCCGCGGCTTCTACAAGGGTTGATGCGCCGGGCGGTCCCCGCCGCCTGGCTCCCGTTTCGAATCACAGGGGACGGCTCGCGGTCGCGTCCTGCCTGACGGGCAGGCGGACCGCCGAAAGGAGTGGACGCGTTGAATCACGACGTCAAGGACCCGGGTCTCGCCGACGCCGGGCTGCAGCGGATCGAGTGGGCCGAGAACGAGATGCCGGTGTTGCGGCAGATCCGCGAGCGTTTCGAGCGGGAACAGCCTTTGCGCGGTCAGACCCTGGGCGCCTGCCTGCACGTGACCACGGAAACCGCCAACCTGGTCCGCACGCTGCGCGCCGGCGGGGCCGAGGTGCTGGTCTGCGCCTCGAACCCGTTGAGCACCCAGGACGACGTGGCCGCCGCGCTGGTCAAGCACTTCCAGGTGCCGACCTTCGCCATCAAGGGCGAGGACCGCGAAACGTACTTCGCCCACCTCAACGCCGTGGCCGACGCCGGGCCGACCATGACCATGGACGACGGCTGCGACATGGTCAGCCTGCTGCACAGCCAGCGGACCGACAAGCTGGGCAACGTCATCGGCGGGACCGAAGAGACCACCACCGGCGTCATCCGGCTCAAGGCCATGGCCGCCGACGGCGCGCTCAAGTACCCGGTGGTGGCGGTCAACGACGCCTTGACCAAGCACCTCTTCGACAACCGCTACGGCACCGGCCAGTCGACCCTGGATGGGATCATCCGGGCCACCAACATCCTGATCGCCGGCCGGACCTTCGTGGTCGGCGGCTACGGCTGGTGCAGCCGCGGCCTCGCGCTGCGAGCGCGCGGGATGGGCGCCAACGTGATCGTCACCGAGATCGACCCGCTGCGGGCCCTGGAGGCCGTAATGGACGGGTTCCGGGTGATGCCGATGATCGAGGCCGCCCCGGTGGCCGACATCATCTGCACCCTGACGGGCGACAAGCACGTCGTGGCCGGCGAGCATTGGGAGGTCATCAAGGACGGCTGCATCGTCTGCAACAGCGGTCACTTCGACATCGAGCTGGACCTCAAGGGGCTGGAGGCGATGGCCGCCTCGGTCCGCCCGGTGCGCCCGTTCGTGCAGGAGTACAAGCTACCTGATGGCCGGCGGGTGTTCGTCCTGGCCGAGGGCCGGCTGGTCAACCTCGGCGCGGCCGAAGGGCACCCGGCGTCGGTGATGGACATGAGCTTCGCCAACCAGGCCACCGCCGCCGAGTACATGACCCAGAACGCCGGCAGTCTGGAGCCGCGGGTCTACGGCGTGCCGGCCGAGCTCGACGCCGAGGTGGCGCGGCTGAAGCTGGAGAGCCTTGGCGTGACCATCGATCAGCTCACGCCGGAGCAGGAGAAGTACCTCAAGAGCTGGACCGAGGGCACTTGAGCCGGGTCGGACGGCGCCGCCTCCGGCGGCGCCGTCCGAGTGTCAGCCTCGGCGCCGGATAGGGTATACTAGCGACAGGCGCCGGAGGCGAATCAGTGCCGCTGACGAGTGGTCGGAGGGGTTCGTCCGGGCAAGCCGGGGAGGGTGAGCTGGACCGATGAGCTCTGCGAGCGCGCCCCTGATTCTGGTGATTGATGACGACCGCGCCATCGGGCAGGCGTTGAAGATGCACCTGCAGTTCCGCGGCTACGCCGTGGACACGGTGATGACCGGCCGCGACGGGCTGGATCGCCTCAAGCAAGGCGACATCGACCTGCTCCTGTGCGATATCGGACTGCCCGATCTGAGCGGGCACGAGGTCGTCAAACAGGCCGTGACCTACGCCCGCGAGCATGGCCACGAGCCGCCCGACGTGGTCGTCATGACCGCCAACGCCACCCTCGACAACGCCATCAGCGCGCTCCGCGAGGGCGCCGACCAGTTCGTCACCAAACCACTGTCGATGCCCTTCCTCGAGGTCGTCGTCGACCGCGCCATGGCGCTGCGCCGGCTGCGCGGCGAGGTCAAGCGGCTGCAGACCGAGCACACCGAACTGGTGCTCCAGTCCCTGGCCGACCTGACCCGCAACCTCGGCCTGGCCGGCGCGCTGGAGTCGGTGCTCCGTGCAGTGGTGGTCCTGATCCGCCCGACCGAGGCCGCCATCTGGCTGGCCGACCCGACCGAGGGCGATCTGCGCACTGTCGCCGTTCACCTGACCGAAGGCGCGCAGCATCCCGGCGAGCCGCAGCTTGAGGCCGCGCGGTCAGCCTACCAGTCCGGCGGCCTGCACCATGCCACGACCTCGGGTATGGTCGTTACCGCCGCGCCGGTGGTGGTCGACGGCGAGCGCGAGGGCGCGGTGACCATCTGCTGCCCGGAAACGTCCCCGGCCCAGTGGTCGAAGTCGCTGGAGCTGCTCGAGCAGTTGGCCGGGTTCGCCGCCAACGCGGTCCGCAAAGAGCGGTTGCTGGGCCATCTCGAGCAGTCGTCGATGCAGATTTCGTCGCTGTTCGAGGTCGGGCTGGCGATGAGCTCGGAGGTCTCCCTCCAGCGGCTGTTTGAAGTCATCGTCGACAGTGCCGAGCGGATCTGCGCCGCCGGGCGCTGCTCGTTGATGTTGATCGACCATGATGGCGAGACGCTCCGGATGCGCGCCGCGCGCGGCATCCCGGCCGACATCGTGGCCAAGGCCGAGGCCAGGCTGGGCGAGGGCATCGCCGGCACCGTGGCCGCCACCGGCGAGGCGCTGTTCATCGCCGACATCGAGCGCGACGGGGAGTTCAGCCGGAAGAACGACACCCGGTACAACAACAGCTCGCTGGTCTGCGTCCCCATCCGCGTCCACGACCAGGTGGTCGGCGTGCTGAACGTCAACAACAAGCAGGACGGGGCGAGCTTCACCGAGAACGACCTGAACCTGCTGACCCTCTTGGCCAGCCAGGCCGCGGTGGCGCTGGACAACGCCAACCGGTACCAGGACCTGAGCGAGAAGGCCATCACCGACGGGCTGACCGGGGCCTACATCCGCCGCTACTTCGACGAGTGCCTGGACCGCGCCTACCGCACCGGTCGGGCCACCGGCCGCGGCTTCTCGCTGCTCATGTCCGACATCGACCACTTCAAGAAGGTCAACGACACCTACGGCCACCAGACCGGCGACGAAGCCCTGAAGGTCGTCTCGCGGATCCTCAAGGAGGCCGTCCGTGATGAAGACCTGGTGGCCCGCTATGGCGGCGAGGAGTTCGCCATCATCCTCGCCCGCGGCTCGGCCGCCTCGGCCAAACGAGTCGCCGAGCGCGTCCGCGAGGCGGTCGAGGCCGAGGTGATCAGGACCGACGAGCACTCCCTACAGGTCACCGTCAGTCTCGGCGTAGCCACCTTCGACGATCGCTACAAATCGCCGGACGACGTCATCAAGGCCGCCGATCAGGCACTCTACGAGGCCAAGGAGAGCGGCCGCAACCGGGTCATCACCGCCGGGGGCCCACCCGAGTGAGGCGCCCGGCTCGGCCTCTCCTGATCGCTCTACTGGCGCTCGCTCCCCTTCGCGCCGCAGCGCCGCCGAGCGCCCTGCCCCAAGCCACGGTCGCCGAGCTGCGCGGCGTGTTGGGCGACGCAGCGCTCGCGCAGGGCTTCGCCGGCGCCATGGTGATCGCCGCCGGGCGGCGCTCGCCCGAGGCCATGGCCGCCGGGACCATGTCGGTCGTGCCCTACGACCACGGCCGCCGGCCCGTCCTGTTCGACTACCAGGCCGACAAGCTGCTCATCCCGGCCAGCTCTCTCAAACTGTTCACCGCCGCGGCCGCGCTCGATGCGCTGGGGCCGGCGCGGCGGTTCGTCACCCGGGTGGTGGCCACGCCGCCGCGCGATGGGGTGGTCGACTCTCTGACCCTGGTCGGTGGCGGCGATCCGTCCTTGACCACCGCCGACCTCAAGGAACTCGCCGCGGCGGTCCGCGAGGCCGGCCTGCGGCAGGTCGGCAGCGTGCGCGGGGACGGCAGCCGATACGCCGACCGGTTCGGCTATGGCTGGACCGTCGACGACCTGCCTTGGTACTACGCCGCGGAGGTGAGCGCGCTGAGCCTGGACCGCAACCACGTCGACGTGTTCGTCGCGCCGGGCGCCCCGGGTGGACCGGCCCGGGTCTGGTGCGACCCGGCCGCCGACGACCTGCGCCTCGAGTCGACCGTGGTCACCGGCCCGGCGCACGGCCGCAGCCAGGTCGTCTTCGACCGGGCGCTGGACCAGCGGACCTTCGTCCTGCGCGGCAGTATCGCCGCCGATGAGGGCGCCAGTCTGACCGAAGGGATGGCCATCAAGGACATCGAGCTCCACGCCGCCCACGTCTTCCGCCGCTGCCTGAGAGAGGCCGGGGTCGCCGTCAGCGGGGAAGCCGTCGCCGGGCCGGCCCCGGAAGCCGCGGTGGACGTGGCGCGGCGCCTATCCCCGCCCCTGTCCGACCTGCTTCACCGCACGCTGAAGAACAGCGACAACCTGTACGCCGAGCTGCTGCTGCGCGAGCTGGGCGTGCAGACCGCCGGCTCGGGCACTGCCGCCGGCGGCTTGCACGGGGTCCGGGCGTTCCTGCAACGCTACGGGATCGAGGCGGCCGGCCTTCGGATCGAGGACGGCTCGGGCCTCTCGCGCTACAACCTGGTGACGCCCAGAGCGCTGGCCGGCGTGCTCCGCGCGATGGCCTTCCACCGCTACCGCGAGACGTTCTACGCGGCTTTGTCCATCGCCGGGGTGGACGGGACCCTGGCCTGGCGGATGCGCGGCACCCCCGCCGCCGGCGCCGTGCGAGCCAAGACCGGCTTCCTGACCAACCATACCTCGCTCACCGGCTACGTCACCACCGGCGCCGGCGACTTCCTGATCGTCTGCACCATCTTCAACCACTCCCCCTCCCCAGCCCGCGACCTCCGCCGCCTCCACGACCGCTTCTTCACCGCCCTCGCACAAGTCGGGGACTGAGCCCTTTTTCATGTTGTGCAATATTCAGCCCCCCGGCACGGTTGCGAAACGCAAAAAAGGGCTCCGTCCCCAATTAGTGGGCATTGACTTGGGGGGCGGTTGTGCCTAGGATTGCGCGGGGTGGCGTCGCGATGTCGCTTGAAGACACGATCCGCTTCGACGGCGTGCATATCCTGTTGGTCGACGACGAGCCCAATCTTCTGCGGGTCGTGCGACGCATCTTGCGGCGGCGGGGCGCGGAGGTCGAGAGCGCGGGCGATGGGGTCGAGGCGCTGGCCAAACTTGACTCATTCCCGGCCGACCTCATCCTGACCGACTTGAAGATGCCCGAGATGGGTGGCGTCGAGCTGCTCCAGGAGCTGCGCCGGCGGGGGATCGAGGCGGCCGTGCTGGTGCTCACCGGACACGGCACCATGGAGACCGCCATTGAGGCGATGCGGCTCGGCGCGCGCGACTATCTGCTCAAGCCGTGCGACCCCGACGAGATCCTGCTGGTCTGCCAACGCGAACTGGAGGCGTTCCGGCTGCGGCGCGAGAACCTGCGCTTGCGGTCGGCGGTGTCGGCGCTGTCCAAACAGGTCGAGCAGCAGGCAGGCTACGGCGAAATGGTCGGCGACAGCCCGGCCATGCGCGAGCTGTACCGGCAGATCGAGCGCCTGTGCCGGTTCGACGACCTGACCGTCTTGCTGATGGGCGAAACCGGGACGGGCAAGGAGCTGGTCGCGCGCGCGCTGCACCGTGGCACGCGCCGGGCCGAGCATCCGTTCGTGGCGGTGAACTGCGCGGCCATCCCGGCCGATCTCCAGGAGTCCCAGCTTTTCGGGCACCGCAAGGGCTCGTTCACCGGCGCCGAGGACGACTACGTGGGCGCCTTCGAGGCGGCGCACCAGGGCACTCTCCTGCTCGACGAAGTCGGCGAGATGCGGCCCGAGCTGCAGCCCAAGCTGCTCCGCGCGCTGGAGGAGAAGGCGGTCACGCCCCTGGGCCGGCACCAGCCGCTGGCGGTGGACGTGCGAGTGATCGCGGCGACCAACCGCGACCTGGCCGCCGACGTCACCGACGGCCGCTTCCGGGCCGATCTCTACAATCGGCTGGAAGGCGCCGTGCTCCGCCTGCCCCCACTGCGCGAGCGGATGGAGGACCTGCCGGCGCTGGCCACGCACTTCCTCGAAGCCATCGCCCGGGACTACGACCTGCCGGCCAAGTCCCTGGCGCCGTCGGCCATCGCTCGGCTCCGGGCGCACTCCTGGCCGGGCAACGTGCGCGAGCTGGCCAACGTCATGCGCCGGAGCTTCGTGTTCGCCGACGGCGAGGTGATCGCGGCCGACAATCTCCACCTCGGCCCGCCGCCGGCGTCGACTGGCCTGCCCGCGGCCGTCGATGACGGGCTGGGCGAGCTGGAGCGGCAGGAGCGGGAGATGATCGTCCGCACCCTGGCCGAGACCGGCGGCAACAAGTCGAAGACCGCCGAGGTGCTTGGGATCGACCGCAAGAAGCTCTACCGGCGCCTCGACAAGTACGGTCTGTAGCAGGGCGATGAAGACCATCGAGCGTGCCGAGGACCCGGCCTTCCGCGAAGCCTGCGCGCTGACCACACAGGTCGGCCGGGCGACCGCGGGACGGTACCAGGTCGAGGGCGAGCGTCTGGTCCGGCAGGCACTGGCCGCCGGCGTGCTGACCGGCGCCTTCCTGATCGGCGAGACCGGCGCCCTGGCCAGCGAGCTGGCCACGGCCGGCGTGGATACCGGGCGGCTGCCCGAGCGGCTGCTGCCCAGGCTCATCGGCACGCGCTACGCCACGGCGGTCGAGGCGGTGGGCGTGGTAGTCCGCAAGCCGCTGGCCGCCTGCCCGACCACCGGCCTGCTGCTGGCCTGCGAGGCGCTTCAGGACCCGCGCAACGTGGGGGTGCTGATCCGCACGGCGGAGGCCGTGGGCGCCGCCGCGGTGCTCCTCTCGGACGACGGCGCGGATCCCTACAGCCGGCCGGCGGTGCGCAGCTCGACCGGCAGCATCCTCCGCCAACCGGTCTGTCTGACCGGCGCCCTGCCCGCCGAACTGTCGCGCCTGCGCGCCGCCGGGGTGCGGGTCGTCGGCACCTCGGCCCACACCGAGCGGACCTGCTGGTCGGTCGATCTCCGCGGCGAGGTGGCCATCGTCCTGGGCAACGAGAGCACCGGTTTGAGCGACGAGCTGCTGGCGGTTTGCGACGCCACCGTCCGCCTGCCCGTTCACGGCGGGTGCAGCTCGCTGAACGTCACCGTGGCCGCCGGAGCGATCCTGTACGAGGCACTGCGTCAGCGCTCTTCCTGAGCGGCCAGCCAGTCCGGGGTGAAGCCGACCGCCAGCACCTCGTCCACCCCACCCCGCCGCGGCGCGCGCGCGGCGTCGCGGTGGTAGCTCTGGCAGGCCACCAGCACGCGCCCGTCGGTCAACTGCGCCACGCCGTGGTTGCTGTACAGCCCCTCCGGAGCCCGCAGCAGGTCACGCCGTTGCGGCCAGGTCCGGCCACC
>JAANMT010003464.1_pt1 | contig 11175 bp, 10 predicted proteins | sample 7279711 | NCBI WGS metagenome assembly JAANMT01 (sample SAMN14094538, study PRJNA606508) | bioreactor metagenome | isolation source: A lab-scale SPAN reactor treating ammonium-rich wastewater day 1 | place: Ireland: Galway | collected 2017-01-16 | reverse complement strand
GCTCATATCTCAGAACTTGACCATTACAGTACACTATACTTTCCCTATCAACCTTCACATACAAACACACACCAGTCACATCACCTCAATCCCACTCACAACACACCTTCCCATCTCCAGACACTCCACGCCTCTACTGCTTCTGTATTGCTACACGCAAATTTCATTATCCAACATTCCAGCCCACCAGACACCCATACCCACCACGCCACCAGCCACTAGCGCCCGACTCAAACCCCACCAACTCACTCAGAATCAATTACAGGAAACCGCAACCATGCAACATTACACAAACTCCCGACGCAGTAAACAACGCAAGACACGCCATTTCCTTAACATCATGGCTAACACAGCTCTGCTCCTGATCATCATATTTGCGCTCATCATCACCGCCATCTATCAGCTCTCACCACAAGCCGCCGACTCACCCTTTCTTCTCATCCCACTTGGCATCATCTCGACAGCAATTGGCATCTATGCAGGCAACTATCTCACCAAACTACCCATTCCCCACGACACTCTGGACAACGCCCTGAAAGGCTTTCCAAAAGACCACGCACTCTACCATCATTGGTTCCCAACCACCCACGTCCTCGTCACCCCACACACCATATTCACTTTAACACTTCGCTCCCAAGACACCACAATCACTTTCTCAGGCGACAGCATCACAATTCACGACCGACTCCTCAAACGACTCCCTCGCTTCCTGGTCCAAAACAGTCTTGGCGATCCCCTCCACGACGCTCACCGCGACGCGAAAAAGCTACAAATCTGGCTCAGCGACACACTCCCCAACCAAGCCATTACGATTCAACCACTCATCATCTTCACCAACCCAAATGCTACTATCACGCTCAAAGACCTTCCTCCAATCCCAGTCCTCCACGCTGACAAGCGGAAGCCATCACTGAAGGCATTCATAAAAGCATATGCTCCTCCATCACAACCAGACCCACCACTCACGATCGCCACTATCAACACGGCCCTCGGCATCACCCAAGAAGATGCAAACTAACCAACAAACTCCCCACTACCTATGGCCAGCTACCACGCTGCTCTTCGCTGGCTTTGCCCTCCGCGTCTACCACCTCGACGCACAGGCCCTTAGCGGTGACGAAGCCTTTACTATCATTAACTGGTCCCGCGCACCCATCCAGCAGGTGCTCACTACTATCGCCGTGATCGATCCGCAACCACCCTTCACACTCCTTTCCATCAACGGTTGGCTGCGCTTAGTCGGCGACACCGAATTCGCAGCGCGAGCCCTCTCTGTACTCGCCAGCCTCCTGGCCCTTGCCGCACTTTACGCAATAACCCGCACGCTGTTCTCTGGTAGCCGCAATACAATCGCCATCACAGCACTCACGCTCGCGACGATCTCGCCCTTACAAATCTGGTACGCACAGGACGTCAGAAGCTACGCTCTCTGGATCGCAACTAGCGCACTATCAGCCTGGACAATCCTGCTCGCTGTGCGCAAACCCTGGAGAACAAGGCGGTGGGCAGCTTACGTTGCCATTGCCACAATTGGCATGTATACCTTCTACCTCGAAGGATTCTTTCTACTAGCGCAGAACCTGTACGTCTTGACACAACTGCGCGCAAAGCCTCGTATGCTCAAGCCATGGCTCGCCAGTCAAGCGACTATCGCACTGCTGCTCGCTCCCTGGTTCCTCCAGCCGATCTTGCGACGCGCCAGTTACCAGCCAACCGCCGGACCTGCCAACATTCCGTGGGCATTTGAGGCCTTGCTCTTCGGCGAAACAGTTCCCACAGGCATCAACACGCCTCTGCTTTCAATCGGCCCACATGCGTTCACTCCCGCCGCCATCATAGCAATACTGCTGACGGCCGTCGCGTTAACCAGCCTGGTCAAAACGCGCCGCGTCCATATCGCGATCTTTCTTGCCCTTTACACTCTGCTCCCAATCATGCTTCTGGCCGCCCTCACCACCATCACCAACCAGGGTTTCTTCCGTCCTCGATACATCGCCGCCGCATCCATACCACTCGCCCTGTGCACAGCCACTCTATTCGCAACCACCTTGCACAGCCCACACCTCACACGACCCACCAAAGCCCTCCTGACCGCGCTTCTCACGTTAAGCATCTTCTCCATCAACGCCACAAGTCTATGGACTTACTACTTCGTCCAATCCAAAGCCCCTGCATGGCGCGAGATCGCACAGACGCTAGCCACCCAAACACACGAGCACGACCTCATCATCCGCAACTATCCTGACCCAGCGTTTGACTATTACTACACCGCGACGACAGACCACGTTCTCTTGCCCAACGAGTCCAATACACCCCAACACACAACAGAACACCAGCTAACCACGCTTCTCCAGAAATACCGCTATCTCTGGCTTATGCCCGTCCCGAATCCCGCCTACGATGCCAACCAGACTGTCTACAACTGGCTCGAAAACAATGCGCAACGCATCTCCGCTCAATGGATCGGGGATACCCACCTTCTGCAATACGCCACGTGGCAGGTTAATCCAACGGCCATCGATCACCCCATGCACGCCGTCTTCGCAGAGACGGCTATTCTAGAGGGCTTCCGTATTACCCCAACAACCACACACCTGACCCGCAACACAACGCTCTATATCGAAACATTCTGGCGGCCACTCCGCCAAACTGAGCAGGGTCTAACGCTCTTTATCCATCTGCTCGGCCCACAAAACGAGACAGGCACGCCCCTATGGGCACAAGATGATCACCCACCACAGCGAGACCGGATCACTACCCAAACCTGGCAACCCGGCCAGCTCTACCGCGACGTGGCCGAAATCCAAATCCCGCCCGGCGCGCTGCCAGGCTCCTACACAATCGCCGTCGGCCTCTACGACCCCGATAGCGACGACAGAATACCAGCTCGATTGAGCACCGAAAGCAGCCCCGTCGATAGCATCACACTCACAACTTTCAACCTGCCATAGCTCATCCCAACAAAACAAAGCAGCGCGGGCCAATTAGCCCGCGCTGCACAACTCTTGGGTAACTTGAAACGATTTAGCTCAGATCATCAAGACGCGCTTTCCATTTCGCCACCAGCCGATCATAAGCTCCTTCGCTGATCTCGCCTTTCGACAGCCGCACATCCAGACTATCAAGCAACGCCTCGATCTCCTCGCGCGTCTGAGGCGACGGCTCGGCTGCCGCATCTTGCTGTGGGGATGCTTGCTGCTGCTGCGACTGTTGTTGCTGTTGCTGCTGCTGGAACATTCCCGCCATCATCTGGCCCATGCCAAGCCCAGCACCCAAGCCAACCCCTGTCCCAGCCGCACCGCCAGAAGGATTCTGGGCTGCATCGCGCAACGCATCTGCTGCCTGCAATCCCTGATAGGTTGCCAGATCGAGCAACCCCATATTACGCAAGTCATCAGCTGTGGTGCGCGCAGCTGACAGAGGTTTCATCTCGAACGCTTTGATCATGACGCCCACCGCGTCAAACTTATCACGCACCTGAGCCAGAACCACCATCTCAATCTCATTCAACATTCGATTGAGGCCCATCAGGTCGCCGGGCGCATGGGTGGCAATCACATCCTGCAGCTCACCCAGCACCAGAGTGAGCAGCCGCTCCTTGATGTCACTCAACCGGATAATGGGTTTCCCGATCGCATATTGCTTAGCAAAACGCTGCGGGTCGCTGATCCGGATATCCATGATCCCATGTCCCTGAAGCAGCAGCCACCCCAACCCTTTGCCAGGTGTCTCCAGGGCAAGCGGCTGAGTTGTTCCCCAGCCGACTTGCGGGAAATCCGCCAGGTTTAGGAAGTACATCTCAGCCGTGAAAGGCGACTGGTTGTTGAAGGCCTTGCCAATCAGGCCCACCAACAGCGGGATATTGGCCGTCGTGATCGTGTGGGTGCCAGGGCCAAATGCGTCGAGCGCATGCCCGCCGCGCACAAAGACTGCCGCCTGATTCTCACGCACTACCACCTGCGAACCTATACGGAAGTCTCCACTGCCCGCCTGCGGTTCACGGTAGGCCAGCTCCTCTGCGCCAACATTGGGGTGCTGCACAAGGTCAAGAATTCTTGCCATCTCACCAACCTCCTCTCACACTCGTTGAGCCAATACTACACCGCTTGTGAAGACATACTCTGAAGCACTTCCACGCGGCGCTTGAATGTCTCGTTCGCCTCAGTCACAACGCTCTCCAACTGCCGCAGCACATCTTTCACGCCATCGCTGCCAATGGCTTCTTCGAGCTGGTTCAGACCCGTTGACAATTGATCCTGGTAGGCCAGCAGGCCATTGTCGAAGGCATACAACTGTTCAAGATCAGCCTCTCGCACCTTGACCGCCGCGAACAAGCCCGCATACCCCTGCGCCGCGCTCTCTATCCGGTCAATAAAGGTGCGCAGCTTCAAGTCGATGCGCTGCGCCTGCTCCATATACATGATGCCACCTGCATCGATCAATTCCCGCTGCAGCCGGTTGAATTCGCTTAGCTGAGTTTCGAACCGCCGAGCGATATATTCACGCAGCAGCCGGTCAGCAGCTCGCCGATCCTGCTTCGCAAAGTAACCCTTGAAGCCAGGTATCTTGCGAATCAAGTCCTCAACCGTGCCCTGATCTTCGGTGATTCGCTGAAAGAAGTCAGCCATGCACGCACCCCCTTCACAACATACGACTCAGGTCAAGAAGTACTCAGTACCACAGAACGGGCATCTCAGAACGCCTTTCCCTGCCAGCGACACCTGGCCGCCGCAGTTCCTGCACTCATCGAGGTCTCGAAGCGCAGACGCTTCTGCCGAGTATAGCGTGCCTTGATCCCAGTTTACATAGCCGCTAAACACACCCATGCCCACCAGCTTATAGATCATGTCTTGCACAGCCGGCAGGCCAGTTTGAGTCTCAATAATTATATCCGAAACATTCACCTGGCCCCGGGTCTTAACCATATCCAGGATTTTGCGCTGCATCTCTGCCTCAGACTCAACGGCCACCTCACGCCGTGCCCGTGTGATCACAAAGATGCCAGCAGCAGCCAGCGGGCCAACAAGAACAAGCACCAGCACGGCAAAGCCCAGGATTGCACCCGCCGCCTGCAGGTTACCCTGAGCCAAGCCCGCGCCGAATAGCGCAACGCCAAGCACACAAATGCCCACCGCAGCTGCAACAAGAACGATCCCAACAGTGCGTGTCATCGATTGCTCCGATACTCACGGTAATTTTGTCAACAAGCGCGGCCTGCCGCACCAAAACTGTCAGCGCTTATCCGAAGCCTGCGCCACCACCACCGCCACCACCGCCACCACTAAATCCCCCGCCACTGAATCCACCACCGCTGCTGCCACCAGATGAGCTAGGGGCACTCTTAAAGACATTCGCAGTGCTGTTCAGCATCGTGAACAGCCCTGTGCTCATGCTGCCCAGGCTGCCAAACATGCTCTGGCTCATTCCATCAAGTGACGGTGCTGGCCGCACCGCATCACCCCGCAGATCACGCCCACCAGCACCGCCCGCACCAGCCATTCTCGGCATACCCGGCCTCATCTGCTGACGGCCCGGATCGTACGGCATACCAGCCGGAAAATACCAGGGCGGAACCGGCGTCCCTTCCACCCTCGCAAACTTGTTGACCCAGGCATGATCCAGGCCAAACGCAATTGCATAAGGCAGATACCGGTCGAACTGGTCCGTGACTTCCTTGAGGTCGGCATAACGCTCCGCGTTCTGCAAGTATGTCTTAAACGCCTTCCATTTTGCCGTCTCCTCAGCGCCCTTACGGGTCTTAACCGGCATCGCCTGCCCGACGCCAATCAGCGCCAGCGACACAACACCCAGCGCTATAAAGGGGCAAAGAATCGCCTCCACCTGGTCAACCAGCGCCGCGGCCACGCAGAAACCCAGCCCAACCGCCATCACAAGCCCGCCAATACCAATTACAAGCCAGCGCGATCGAATCGCCTGCGGGCTGCGCGGAAACAGCTCTTCTTTCACGGCCTCCTGGTACAGCTCGCGCTGGAGCTTGGGAATCGCCGTGTAGAATTTGTTGCGAAGATCGTCCAGCTCAATCTCCGTGCGCCGGCCAAACATCTCAGTGATCAGCATCTTTTCATATCGGCGCAACTCACCTTCGAAATCATCCCGGCGACGGAACACGAACTCCTTAGAAGTTGTAATGCCAAAGAGCTTCTTTTCCTGCTCCTGCATATCAATTGCGCCACGCCGTGCGAGATCGACCAGCGTAGCGATGATATCTTGCATATCCGCCTTCTCATCAACCAGCGTGCCCGTTACACCAGGCGGGAGATCAGAAGGTGGTTCTGTTAAGTACGCGGGAACTGCCCCAACCTTCGGATCGCGCCCGGACGTCATCCATAGCAGGTAGACACCCGCCAGCCCGCCAACAAGCAGGAACACACCCAGGCCTCCGGTCACCACATTCAGCAAGGGGCGGAAGGTGTCATTCCAGCGTTGATCCTGCTCGTATGCTGCCTGCCAAGAAGGCTTCACATTCGGCACATAGCCATTTGGAAAGCGCACGCCAACTTCAAACTCCCGGTTCGCCGGGATATTCTGCGCAAAGAACGACACACTGGCGAGATCGGCTGCTACCTGGTAAGTGCCCGACGCGCCAAACGTCGCTGGCTCGATCGACGTATCCACCTGAGCGCCAGGCGGCATCCGCACTATAACTGTTGAAGACTCGATTGCAAACGCATGGTCAGCGCCGACGGCTTTCCAGAAGAATCGGTCACCGACCTCCTCATTGATGATCAAGCCGCCAACCACCGTGTACTCAACCACAAATACCCGTGTCGCATCACGGGTAGGGGGGTAGAACCAGTTGATCACGTATTCATCACTGCTGCGATTCACATGGAAGGTGTTGGGCTGTTCGCCAAACCTCTCCTCGTAACGGACGTCGCCCTCGCGCACTGCGAAGTTCTCAAGCCGCTCGAATTGCCTGAATTCGATGTTGCGATACCCGAAGGTAAATTCACCACCAATGAACTCAATCTCGTAGACCTCCTGCACATCGAAGGTCCCATCCGAGTTGATCTGCACATCTACATCCCAGCGATGCCAGCGCAGGGTTCTGGTTTGCGCGTCCACTCCAGGCACGAAAACCAGCGCAAAACCCAGCGCAACTAAACAGACCACCACCCAGTTCAGAAGACGAGAGCGCATCGATGACTTCCCTCAATATCCCACGTGAATAACTTAGCAGAATCAAAGACTGCCCACTGCCACACAAGCCCGTGAAAAGACCTGGTTGGTGGCAACCGGGTCTTTGTAAGGTAGAAACGCGTCTAATATAATCCCCCCTGAATCTCTTGGCAAGCGGGAAGGTTAGATGGGCGCAAAAGACCAGGGCCTCGACCACTCCAAACACCGTTACCGGGTTATCCCACGCACTCTGACATTTATTACGCATCAAGGTCTGGTGTTGTTGCTGCGAGGCGCGCCGCATAAGCCCATCTGGGCAGGGTTATACAATGGCCTGGGGGGGCACGTGGAGAATGACGAGGCCATACTCGACTCAGCGCGCCGCGAGATTGCTGAAGAGGCAGGGCTCACAGAAGTGCATGACCTCCGCTTGTGTGGTGTGGCGAACATCACCACGCAGGACCCACAGACGGGCATCATGCTATTCATTTTCAGTGTCGAGAGCGCCAGTATTGACGTGCAGCCATCCCACGAAGGCGAGCTGGAGTGGGTAGACTGGCGCACGATCCCGGCGGGAGAGCTTGTCGAAGACTTGCCCCAGATACTGCCTCGCGTCCTGTCAATGACAGACCGCGAGCCACCCTTCTTTGCGCATTACTGGTACGATGAGAACGACCGGCTACAGGTTGCCTTCTCGCCTTAAGCCGACCTGCCAATAGTCAATGGCAGGCTTGACCTCATTTCGCCACACCCCACCGGGGGAATAGCATGAGCCGCTCATTAGGCAGAGCTGCACGCCTTCTACAGATTGAGAATCTTCTGTTCCGGCATGCCAACGGCCTGCGCGTCACTGAGATCGCTGCAGTCTGTGACGTCAGCCGTCGAACGATCTACCGTGACCTTGACCTGTTGAGCGACTCAGGTGTGCCCATCTGGGAAGACGAAGGGCAATATGGAATCATTCGCGACCAGTACATTGCTACAGTGCGGCTGCGGTTCAACGAGGCCGTCGCCCTCTACATTGCAGCCCGCTTGCTAGCCCGGCATGCAGACGAGCACAACCCGCACATCGTCTCAGCCCTTAACAAGTTAGCGACAGCCTTTCCCGACCCGCTTGTCGGGTACATCAATCGGACGGCAGAAGCAATCAAAGGGCGGCCCGTCAACGCAGCCTTCGTTAGCGTCCTGGAGGTGATTGCACTCTGCTGGGCTGAGAACCACAAAGCGCGTATCTGGTATCGCTCTCCACGGTCCGGCACACTGCGCGAGCGCACCCTGTCGCCCTACACATTAGAGCCGTCAGGGAATGGCGGACTCTACGTCATTGGTTTCGATGATTGGGCACAGGCCATGCGTACGTTCAAGCTGGATCGCCTGGAGCGGGCCGAGCGCCTGCCAGACGTCTATACTATCCCCGACAGTTTCGACCCTGCCACGCATCTAGCTGACGCCTGGGGCATCATGTCAGGGGAGACGCCGCTCGAAATCGTCCTGCGCTTTAGTCCCAGGGTAGCAACCTTTATCCGGGAGCGCGTGTGGCATCCATCGCAGCAGCTGACAGAGCAACCCACTGGCGCAGTTCTGCTCAAAGTGCGTGTTTCCGACTTTCGCGAGATGCGACCCTGGATCAGGAGTTGGGGCGCGGAGGTTGAGGTGCTTTCGCCGGATGAATTACGCCAGGAACTTGCCGAGGAGGCCCAGCAACTGGTGTATTTGTATCACAAGGAGATTGATCACAATTAGAGCCTTGCTCGCCAGACGTTATCATGCTAACCTCTTCAGAACTTGTTCCCATATCTCTAACCCATACACAACCTGGCCATGAACACAGATAATCAGCCACATTCTGACACCCACAGACCCGACCTGCGCATCCTGCCAATTGGCAAGCTGATGTCACACGAATTACATGATGAGCAGCGGGCTAACCCACTCATCCGCCGTCTGCGAGAGGACGGCGTTCTCAAGAACCCGCCGGTCGTCACGCCCGCCGATGCGCGCGAGGACAGGTTCGTCATCCTCGACGGCGCAAACCGTGCAGTAGCACTGGATGTGCTGAGCATCGGCCACGCTCTTGCCCAGGTTGTTCCATATGAAGAGCCTTTTGTCGAGTTGAGAACCTGGTATCACGTCATTGCAGGCATCAGCACAACTGACCTGGTGTCACGGCTCCGTACGCTGGAAGGTGTCGAGCACCAGGCTGCCGACTTGTTCCACGCACGCGCACTGCTGGCAGCCCGTACGATCCTGGCCTACTATGTCTTGCCCGATGGGCAGGTGGTAACGCTCGCTGGAGGCGGATTGGATCTGCACGAGCGAACCCGGCTGCTTCAAACAATTGTCGAATCCTACATCCACAGCGGGCGCCTCAATCGCGCGAATACTGACAAGATCGCTGAACTGCTCACCACTTACCCGGCAATGGCAGGCACACTGGTCTACCCCAAGTACGAGCCAGCTGAGATACTCGATCTGGCCCAGAGTGGGTTGCGCGTACCCCCCGGCATTACCCGGCATGTCATCCACGGACGTGCACTCCGGCTCAATTATCCATTGAGCAAGCTGAGCGCGCAGACCCCGCTCGAGGTAAAGAACCAGGAGCTAGCGGCGTGGATGCAGGAGAGATTTGAGAAGCGCGAAGTGCGCTATTACGCCGAATCGACTTACCTGTTCGATGAGTGAGTGTTGATCGCTACCCTGCTGAACTGCGCCGATCGCGCAGTGGTTTTTTGGCCTGGCACACCTTATAATCCGCCACATGAACCTACAGTTTATCACTGACCCCGAACTGGCACCGAAGGCCCGTGATGACATCCGCATCCTTCAGGTGGCTGTCACTCCCTATCAGGACGGACGGCGCATGAAGATTGAGATTGACATCACACCCTTTGCGCCGGCAGACCGTCCTAGCCTCGAGGTCATGGCTCGCAATTCCGCTGGCGCAAGCGTCAGCTCGCTCACCGTGATCGAGACTACCCAGCCCAGGCTGACCCTGACTCTGCATCTGAGAGACCCGGAACCTGCTGGAGAATACACATTCCAGACTGACCTGTATTTTGACCCGGATCACGTACAGCATTCAGTCGTCACATCGCTGGCTTTGCCCGCCGCAAGCCCCTAAAGGGGTAGGGGGGTGGCTGCCACAAAGACACCCCATCATACAGAGGAAGCCGTGGTAAACGAGCTATCTGGTAAAGTGCTGGGCAAATACGAGCTCGTTGAGCGCGTCGGGCGTGGCGGCATGGCCGAGGTGTATAAGGCCTACCATGCTGCCCTCGACCGCTATGTGGCGATCAAAGTTCTGCACCCGTTCCTGAGCGACGACCCGGAGTTTAAGGAACGTTTTGAGGGTGAGGCCCGCAACGTAGCCCGCCTGAAACACCCAAACATCGTACAAGTGTATGACTTTGAGTTCGACCCCAACCGGGCATTGTACTACATGGTGATGGAGCACATTGAAGGCACCACCTTGCGTGCGCGATTGACCTCACTTGGCACTCAGAAACAATTACTGCCAGTCGACGAAGGCCTCTACATTGTCCGTTGTGTGGCCCAGGCTCTGGCCTACGCGCACCAGCAAGGCATGGTCCATCGCGACATTAAGCCTGCTAACGTGCTTATGGAGACCGACAACCGCATTGTGCTGACCGACTTCGGCATTGCTCGCATCGTGAGCGGGCCAAATGTGACCGCCAGCGGGTCGATGGTTGGCACGCCAACTTACATGGCCCCTGAGCAGGGTCTGGGGCATCCCGGTGACCACCGTTCCGACATTTACTCGCTGGGGATCGTGTTATACCAGCTCCTCACAGGCGTACCTCCTTTTGACGCGGATACGCCAGTAGCCCTTATCCTGAAGCACATCAACGAGCCACTCCCCGCTCCGTCCGTCTACAACCCCGAGATTCCTGAGGGTTTGGAGCAGATCCTATACAAAGCATTGACGAAGACACCCGAAGAACGCTACCAGAGCGCCGAGGAACTGATCACTCACCTTGACGACCTGGAAACTGCAACTGCGCTTCCGGTAGAGCT
>JAANMT010003463.1_pt1 | contig 11175 bp, 6 predicted proteins | sample 7279711 | NCBI WGS metagenome assembly JAANMT01 (sample SAMN14094538, study PRJNA606508) | bioreactor metagenome | isolation source: A lab-scale SPAN reactor treating ammonium-rich wastewater day 1 | place: Ireland: Galway | collected 2017-01-16 | reverse complement strand
TATGGAATTATTGTCTAACTAATTGATTTACAATGTAACAACTACTCTAATATATCATCAACAATTGGCATAAGCAATTTAAAAAGTGGAGTTTACATTGTTAAGCTCATAGACACCAAAGGCTTGGTTACTATATCTAGAGTTGTTGTTGTAAGAGAATAAGCACATGACTTTTTTTGTTCAGAGTTACGTAAAGTGTATGCTATTTTTGAAAAATAAATTGTTTTTGTTAAAATATTGCAGGAATTAGATATTAGCAGAAAAATGAAAACGGCGCAATTTGTTTTTTACGATTTATTTTGTTGCCGATATGTTGTGCCTATGGTATAAGTTACACGCGGAGAATGGCGCATAAAATTCTACAATTTGACGAAATACGAGGTAATTGTTGTTCTGTTTTGTCGTAAAATCCTGACTGAATACGCCCCTGAATATAAATCCTCCACCGGGCAGTGGAAATACTCCGCAAACGGAAATGATTCGTAACGTGCGATAACGCTACCGAGTGCATTGATAATGGCAATTTCCGCAACATCGGCCGGCAACATTATGGTAATATATTCACGTGCCGGATTCGGAAATATGCCGTGCGTTTCGACGGTCGTGGCTTCTTGTGTGCCGGTCGCCCCCTTTGAGAGGCGATATACTCGGTCATCGTCCAAACCGGCAAAATAATACATGGCGTTTTCTCCAACAGAGAACACTTCTTTTCCCGCAAAACCAAAGTGATCCCACGAGCCATCTGCCGAATGTTTTATCCATAAACCGTCCTTTGTACAAGCGAGTAGCCGACCGGCACGATCGCGGTAGAGAGAATTTATCGTGGCTTGTGTAAATTCTGCCTGCCATATCGTAGATTTATGCTCAACTCTCTGGAGTTTCCGGTCGGTATAGCAATAGATGTTATCGAAAGCGGTTTCAATTTCTTCGCCGGATATATATTCTCCGAGTGTGCCGGATATATCTGTCCATACGTCCGATTTATTAAACATAGCGTAAATTCCACCATTTGTTGCGGCGAATATATTACCCTCTGAGTCCATTGCCAGTCCGCGCGTAAAGTCGTTGCGGATTCCGTATGAGAATTTTTCCCAACTATTGCCACGGTCGAGCGAGCGATATATACCATCTCCAAATGTAGCGGCGTAGAACCTGCCTATGCTGTCTTCGAGCATATCATAGACAAACATAGGCAACGGAATACCGTTTGCGCTTTCTTCCCATGTGTAGCCGTCGACGCAACGATATAGTCCGTTGTTGGTGCAGACAAATATTATGTCTTTGCTGTCGGTGAAGAGTCTGGTGTTTAGGATACCGATACCGAGGTTGCGTGAACTCCAAAAAATGCCGTTGTCTACGCTTCGTAGTGCCCCTGCCTGCAACGATGCAAGCCAAACATCATTGTTGGTTTTCGAGGTAATCGAAATAATGTATTTGTTTTTGGAAGGTAGGTAAGTCGAGCCGGTACGTTCCCAATTTGTGGCATCCGGTGCAGGTGTCCCCTTGTATATTTTCTCTGCGTCGCAGGTGTAAATTTCGTTGTTGCCATTGAAAGTTAGTCCTTTTAGCCCGAAAGCCTTGGGCCCGAGGTTTGTTGTTCCGTCAAATAGCGGTGTTAGCCGCACAATGCCGTTCGCACCGTCAATGATATACGGTGTATTCGCACGGCGGTCGAGGGTAAAGTGAGTGGCATTTTCACTGAAAACTCTTCCGAAAGCGATTCTGTCCCAAGTTGAGCCTCCATCGGTTGAGCGATAAATGCTTCTGCCGTCGAAGATATTGTAGCATAAAATCGTGTAAAGCGTTCCGTCGGGCATCTCAATAGGATTTGTTAGAGATTTGTATTTTATAGGGAACGCGGTAAATGTCGCATCCGTCCATAGTTGCCCGTTGTCGGATGAAATACGGAAAATATTCGTACCCCCGACGCGCAACAAATAAGAGCCGTTGCGGAGTTTCATGAAAAAGCCGATGCTGTCGGTTACTGCCTCGCCAAAAGGGTGCGAGATACTGTTACCGACGGTAACTCCGGCTGATATTTCCAGCAGAACGGCAGTGTCGGCCGCAAAAATCCGCGTACGATCTGCATAGACGGCGCGTATGCCGGAAATGCCGGCAGATATCTCGTTCCAGATTTTGCCTGCGTTACGGCTTACCAGAAGGCGGTTATCTATGCGGATATATGCAGCATTGTCGTCGGCAATAATAAGCGCGTCAGCGGTAGATAATTCCCCTTGTTTTCGCGGCAAATTATCGGTAATGGAACTCCACGTCGCACCGTCGTCGTTACTACGGTGCAACATTCCGTTTCTATAGCGGACAAATAGTTGGTTACTCGAGTCGGCGTATGTCTGCTCAATAAAGTCGTCGGGCAGTCCGCAGTCAACCCAACGTGTGCGGTCGTCAGGTGCGAGTTTCAGCACGCAGTTGGAATGAATGTAAATATTCCCGTCGGCATCAGAGCCTGCCGTTTTCAAGATTCTTCGGTTGCTCAACCGGGTTAGTGGGGCAAGCGTCCATTTACCATCTTTTTTTATCAGTAGGGTGTCTATATTGGTGTCGGTGTGAAAATCAAACAGCATGGCAACGTTTTCATTGTCGAGCGGAATAAGGGCATTTACGCGCTTTTCTTCACTGCCGAATTTTGTCTGAAACAGCATTTGCCATGTTTTGCCGGCATCCGGTGAATAATATAAATTCTGTCGCACAAACGAACCTTCTGTGGCTGCAATGAATCGTTCGCCCGACGGCAACGCGAGGATGTATGTGGGGTTGGGATAGTTTCCGTTGCCGTTGTAGGTCGGAGTAAAAATTTTCATCCATTGCCCTGTCTGCGGGGAAAATTCCCATAATGGATATTTGTCGGTATAACCCGGCGTTTTTTCGGTGGTTCGCCCGAAAAGTATATTGCCGCTGGCCATCAGGTCAATGCCTTGGGGAGCGTCAAGCAGTGAAAATATCACCGGCTGACCGTCGGCAACCACAATGCGGACAGTATCGCGGCCATTGGTTTGATACCGGAATGTACCGTAGAATCTGCCGGAAATATGGTGCAATGCAGAGAGTTTGCCATGCAAGTCGCCTACTGAAAAGACGAGCGGTTCCCATGTAAGTCCGTCGTCGTCCGAACGGAAAATCAGGCTGTCGGCTACATTGCGAAGAACAGTCCATAATGTTCCATCGGTACTTTCGACTATCGCCTCTACGTCAGTTCCCTGATGTTTTGGAAATCCATCGGTGTTTTCGCTCCACGACGCACCGGCATCGCTGCTACGGTAGAATGTGCCGCTGTCGAAGGCCAATACCACACCGCTTTGCGTAACAAACAAGAACTGAACGGCCGAGCGGGGAGCTGTTATCTCACGCCAATTCATCTGGGCAGATAGTTGCACGGCGTTTGAGAATATTATGCCGAGAATAAGGATAAGTATAATGAAAATGTGAGTTTTCTTCATATCGGCACCACGAATCTGTACGGAATTTTTTTATATCAATATCGGAAAAATATGCAAACAAATCGCACAATTTTACCTGAAAATCTAATTTCAACTGCATCAACGTTTATTTGCGCAAGCGATGTAAAAAATAAACGCAAGAAGCGAAAACGCCGAATGCACCAGTTTGATGCAAAGCAGAAAGGGTTATGGGTGCTGCACTTAACAAGGTTATAATTCCAAGTACAAATTGAACCATAACAGAAATAATAATTGCAATAACACCGTATTTCTGGGTTTTGCTGAGTTGCTCTTTGCGAATACGAATCCAAATTGCAACTGCAAGAGTAAGAACAATATATGCTAAAATTCGATGAACGAATTGAACTCCTGTTACATTTTCGGTTAAATTTTTCCAAAATGGAGTAAGACTTGAAATTTCCTGCGGAATCCATTCGCCATTCATTGTGGGAAATGTAATGTAATATTTACCTGCATGCAGACCCGCCACAAAAGCACCGTAAATAATTTGCAATATGGTAATGCAAAATAATGTCAATGCTAATACTTGCAATGATTTGGAAGATTTCTGTTGCGGAGTTTTTGCATAAATTAAATCTAATGCAATCCAAAAAGTATAGCCGAAAGTAAAAAATGCGGCTATCAGGTGAATTGCCAATCGGTAATGACTCACAAAAGGATTATCCACAAGTCCGCTTGCCACCATAAACCAGCCAAGAAAGCCTTGCAACCCACCTAATGCAAATAAAATCAAGAGTTTTTTGATAAGCGACGGCGATAATTTACGTTGGATTAAAAAACCGAGAAACGGAATCAGAAATACAATACCGAGAGCACGGCCTACCAGCCGATGAATATATTCCCACCAAAAAATAGACTTAAATTCTTCTACGCCCATGTGTGAATTTATCTTAGCGAATTGAGGCGAGCTTTGGTATTTGTCGAAAGCAATATTCCAATCGTCCTGATTCAAAGGCGGAATTGTTCCCATAACTACGTTCCATTCCGTAATGGACAGCCCCGAGCCTGTCAAACGTGTAATTCCTCCGATTACAACCATTGAAAAAATGAGAGCGCAGCCGATTAACAGCCATATAATAACAGGTCTGTTTGATGAGTTCATTAGACTATTTATGAGGTTTTTGTTGAATGTTGAAATCAGATAGACGAAATAAAGGCGCGACTTGTTGAAAAACGAGCCTTGTATATCGAAACAAAGAAATAATACGCACTTTGCAGCCCGTAATAAAACTGAGCATCTTCAAAAAGTCGGCAATCGCGCTTCGTAACGCCGCAAATCTCTGTGTTTTATGTATTTTTGAGAGAAGAATTTGTGTTATACGCTATGAAATGACGATGGCTTATCCCTTTACAGCAGTAGAATCGAAATGGCAATCAATATGGAAAGAACGCCGCTCCAACGCTACACCCGATGATTTTTCCAAGCCTAAATTTTACGCACTCGATATGTTCCCGTATCCGAGCGGCGACGGTTTGCACGTAGGACATCCCGAAGGCTATACCGCAACGGATATTGTAGCGCGATTCAAGAAAATGCAAGGATATAACGTGTTGCATCCTATGGGGTTCGATGCATTCGGACTGCCAACGGAACGTTATTCTATGACGCATAATATTCACCCTGCCGAAGCCACCGCCAAAAACGTTGCAAATTTTAAACGCCAGCTTAATATGCTTGGGTTCGCTTATGATTGGGAACGCGAGATAAACACAACAGAACCCGCGTATTACAAATGGACGCAATGGATGTTTCTGCTGATTTATAATTCGTGGTACGACGACGCAACCGAAAAAGCACGCCCTATTGACGAATTGCCCATACCGCAACATCTGTCCGAACCAAAGGAAATTGAAGCCTATCGCGATTCGCAAAGATTGGCATTTATATCCCATATTCCCGTGAATTGGTGCGAGCAACTCGGAACCGTACTTGCAAATGAAGAAGTTGACGAATGGAAAGAAAAGGGCTATACGGTTGAACGCAGACCTATGCGTCAATGGATGTTGCGAATAACCAAATATGCCGAGCGTTTGCTGAAAGACCTCGATTCGGTGCAATGGCCGAACTCTACCAAAGAAATGCAAAAGCATTGGATAGGCAAAAGCGAAGGAGCAGAAGCAAAATTCCAACTGCTTGGTTCAGATGAAAGTATTTGGGTTTTTACTACACGACCGGATACCATGTTCGGTGCAACGTATTTAGTGATTGCGCCGGAACATTCGCTTGCAGACCGGATTACAACGGACGAATATCGTGAAGCGGTTGCGAATTACAAAGCACAAGCCGCACTCAAAAGCGACCTTGACCGCACCGATTTGGCAACCGAAAAAACGGGAGTATTTACCGGCGGCTATGCTTTAAATCCAGCAACCGGAGCGAAAATTCCCGTTTGGATTGCCGATTATGTACTGGCGCATTACGGCTTCGGAGCAATAATGGCGGTGCCGGCACACGACGAACGCGACCATGAATTCGCCAAACGGTTCGGACTGCCCATCTCGCAAACTGTCCTGCCGGAAAACGGCACGGTTTGGGATTGCGAAGAAACTCCTTTTACGGACGACGGCACAAGCATAAATTCTTCGAATAGTGAAATATCACTTGACGGACTTTCTACCGCCGAAGCCAAACGTAAAATGACAGAATGGTTGGAAAATAAAGGTATCGGAGCAAGAAAAATACAGTATCGCCTGCGCGATTGGTTGTTTTCGCGACAAAGATATTGGGGTGAACCCATACCGATTATGTATTACGAAGACGGCTCGCGTCGCGCATTGGATTCGGATGAATTGCCGTTGCTTTTGCCTGATGTAAGCGATTTTAAGCCGGCCGGTACGGGCGAATCGCCTTTGGCAAATGTAGAAAAATGGGTGAATTTCATTGATAAAAAGACCGGCCGCCGTGCGCGATACGAAACCAATACAATGCCGCAATGGGCAGGCTCCTGCTGGTATTATTTACGTTATTGCGACCCGCACAACGAAAATGAATTTTGCACTGCCGAAAAAGAACGGTATTGGCTCGGAAAAAACGGTGTTGACCTGTACATTGGCGGTGCCGAACACGCTGTTTTGCATTTACTTTATGCACGGTTTTGGCACAAAGTACTCTTTGATTACGGATATGTTACTTCTGCCGAGCCGTTTGCGAGGGTGTTCCATCAAGGTCTAATTTTGGCCGAAGACGGACGCAAAATGAGCAAATCATTCAAAAACGTGGTAAATCCGGACGAAGTAACAGCAAAATACGGGGCTGATGCTTTGCGTGTCTTTGAAATGTTTATGGGTCCGCTCGAAGCCTCTAAGCCCTGGTCAACCAACGGAGTAGAAGGTATTTCGCGCTTTTTGAATCGTGTCTGGCGGCTTGTTGCCGACGAAGGCGGCGTTTTGTCGGATTTACTTCAAAACGCAGAAATGACCTCCGAGCAGGAATACGCAGCGCATTCAACAATTAAAAAAGTAGCGGAAGATATTGATTTACTTTCGTTTAACACGGCAATTTCCGCTATGATGATTTTTACGAACGAACTTACAGCAGCCGAGATTCGCCCCCGCGCCGCCATAGAAATTTTAGTAAAACTAATTGCTCCGTTTGCGCCTCATCTCGCCGAGGAATTATGGAGTATTCTCGGAAATTCAACTTCTGTTTTCGAGGAGAAATTCCCGATTTGCGACGTAAGCAAATTAACCCGAAAAACAGTAGAAATAGTACTGCAAGTCAACAGTAAAATACGCTCGAAGGCCATAGTCCACGCAGATATTTCACGCGAAGATTTAGAAAAAACAGGACTTTCCGACGAGAGCGTTCTGAAATTTCTGGACGGGCTGACTGTTCGCAAAATAATTGTCGTACCGGGCAAATTAGTGAATTATATCGCAAATTAGAAATAACGCAGTTACGTGTAATTGACGATACTTAACGGCAATTCGGATTAAGGCGGCCCGCCATGTGCGGTTTGCCTTTTTACCGTTGACAAGTATTAGGCTGACTCGGTAAAAAACGAATATTGCTCTGAATAAACACAAACATTCTTATAGTATGAATCTTCAATCCATAGCCAAATATTTTCCGCAGTTGCGTCCCAAATTACTGACTACATTACAGAATTACGACCGCCGGCAATTTATCGGCGACTTGAATGCGGGCGTGATAGTTGGGGTAGTGGCATTACCGTTGGCTATTGCTTTTGCCATAGCATCGGGCGTATCGCCCGAAAAGGGGCTGTTTACCGCAATTATTGCAGGATTTCTTATCAGCGCATTGGGTGGAAGCCGTGTGCAAATTGGCGGACCGACGGGTGCATTCGTTGTGATCATCTACGGAATTGTGCAACAATACGGCGTAAACGGTTTGGCTATAGCCACGTTGCTTGCAGGTGCAATAATGGTAATAATGGGGCTTGCACGGCTTGGCTCATTGATTAAATTCATACCGCATCCTTTAATTACAGGATTTACAAGCGGTATTGCGCTAATAATTTTTTCATCGCAAATTAAAGACGCTTTAGGTTTGCAAATGGGTGCCGTGCCGAGCGATTTTATCGAAAAATGGGCGGCTTATGCAAAGGCAATTTCTACGATAAATTGGGACGCGGCGGCAATTACAATCGGAACTGTAATCGGCATACTGATTTGGCAAAGATTTATACAAAAAATTCCCGGTTCGCTTATCGCTTTAATTGTTACTACCGCCGTTACTCAAATTTTTCATCTTCCGGTTGAAACCATAGGTTCGCGTTTCGGAGAAATTCCGTCTGCATTACCCGCGCCTTCATTTCCTCATCTTGATTGGGGAGTAATTCGCAGTATGATATCGCCCGCTTTCACAATTGCAATGCTCGGCTCAATCGAAGCATTGTTATCGGCAGTTGTATCTGACGGTATGATCGGCGGCAGACACAGAAGCAACATGGAACTTGTGGCGCAAGGAATAGCAAATATTTTCAGCCCTATATTCGGCGGAATACCGGCCACGGGAGCAATAGCCCGCACCGCAACCAATATTCGAAACGGGGGACGTACACCGGTCGCAGGTATTATTCATTCCGTTACGTTATTGCTTATTATGCTGTTTTTCGGGGTTTGGGCAAAATTAATTCCAATGTCTTGTCTTTCCGGAATTTTAATTATTGTCGCATATAATATGAGCGAGTGGAGGTCGTTCCGAAGCGGCCTTACAGCACCAAAAAGCGATGTATGGATTATGCTGATAACATTCACGCTCACGGTGTTTGTAGATCTAACGGCCGCAATTCAAATAGGTATGCTGATAGCCGTTTTTACGTTTATGCATCGTATGGCTACCGTAACGAACGTGGGCGTTATTACGCGAGAAATGACAGATGACGTAGAATCGGCCGGCGAAACGGGCAATATTGATTTGCAAGGCGTTCCCGACGGCGTTCATGTTTTTGAAATAAACGGCCCGTTTTTCTTTGGTGCGGCAGATAAATTCAAAGAAGCAATGCATCAAATCGGAAGGCCGCCGAAAGTAAGAATAATACGAATGCGCAATGTTCCCGCACTCGATGCCACTGGGTTGCATGTACTCGAAGAGACATGGCGCGAATCTAAGCAACGCGACATTGTATTTATTATCAGCGAGATACACACTCAGCCTTATATTGCCTTGCAACATTCCGATTTGTTTGACAAAATAGGCGAAGAAAATATTATCCCGACCTTTGACGAATCATTGGAAAAAGCGCGACAAATAACGACGCATTTTGCTTGACTGTACGAATCTGTCGCTTGCGATAATATTACCCGTATCCGGTTTGGCTGTGAGGCGCAGACCTACGGAGGTTTTTCGCTTTTTTTGCATTCGTTCGATTTGCTGCCACTATCCGCGCAACAACTCACACCGTAAAGTATGAAAAGCACCGCGCAAGCAGGTGCAAACACAGAAAAAGTACTGCTTCCGTGCGGCTTTTGTAACTTTTAACCGAAAAATGGATTTTTAAGATAAGTTGGACATTTGCGGCATTATAGTTAAACGCAATGAGCGATTACGCGCTAAATAGCGACGAAGAGCTTTTTAATCTTGTTAAAAAGAACGATGAACGTGCATTCCGCGCGTTATACCAACGTTACAGCAAGAGGATATATGCGTATTGCTTGCGTATTGTAGGCGTTCGTACAGCTGCCGACGACGTATTTCAGACGGTTTTTACTGCCGTTTACGAAAAACGAGAAACATTTACGGGCGGCAGTTTCTCTGCATGGATTTTCACTATTGCACGTAATTTTTCACTTAAAGCGCGGAATCAACAAAAAGTTGTTTTGTCAAAAATAGAAGCATTGGATAATTATACGGATTATTTGCCCGACGAAAGCGACCATACGGGCGACGATATATATATCCGCGATGCTTTACGCGCCGCCATAGCCTCGCTCAGCGAAGAATTTCGGGAAACGATAGAACTGCGTTATTTCGAAGAATTGAGCTACGAAGAGATAGCCGAAGTACTCGGCATTGGTATCCCTTTGGCAAAAATCCGCGTATTTCGCGCAAAACAACAACTTCAAAAAATACTGACTCCATATATTCGTGAAATCAGATGAATATTTCATCAGAGCATATTGAAACACTAACTGCAAAATTGCTCGACGGAACTATTTCCGACGATGAATATCGGCAGATAGAACATTTGGTAAATTCACAGCCTGAATTTGCCCAAAATCTAACCGAAATGACTCGCATAGAGGATTTGCTTAAATCGTTGCATTGCATAAAACCTGCCGTAACGCCCGGTCTGCTCGAAAGTGTGGAAAATACCGTGTGTACCAAGATAAATGCGGGTGTAGCGGCTTCTTCGGGTGCGGCTTTGGCCGGAAAAACATTGTTGGGTTATGCGGCTGGAGCGGTCGGCATAGCGGTAATAGCTGTTGTATCGTATTGGGCGACTACGTCGTATCGTCAGTCCGTTCCGCAGCCCGAAGCGCCTCGTGCTGTGGCCGAGCGGCGGCAGCCGGCAGTCGAAACGAATCCTCACATTTTGGAAGATAATAGTTCGACTGAAATTATCGGCAAAAACAGCAAGCGTCCGGCTGAAACTAAAATTTCGCAGAATACGGTAACGGAAAAGCAGAACTTACCTGAAAGTCAAAGTTTACCGGTGCAGAATGCACTATCCGCAACAAATAACGACGCTGAAATAAAGGCTCCGGCTAATGCGGAACGTTTGCTGAAAGACATTAAATCGTACTCGGAACTATACGTGCAAGCCGTAGCCGCCGGCAATCAAATTAACGCAGCCGATAATGCAAAAAATCTTGGATTACTCTACGGTAAATTAAACGATGCCAAGCAAGCACGGTTGTATTTCGGGCGTTCGGCAGCTGCCGCACAAGCGGCAGGAATTGTCGAATCTGAGGCTGAAGCTTATGGCCAATGGGGAATAATGGAAGCAAAAGCAGGCGACATAGCCACGGCGCAAGAATGTCTGGGTAAAGCTGTACGGTTGCTCAACGAAATAAATGTCTCTTCGTCTAAATGGCAGGCACAACTCGATAAATTAAATGCCGTAAAATAAAATCGTTCGCTAATGAACGCAGCAAAAAGCCTGATTGGTATATTTTTTACCGTCGGGCTTTTTATTTTACATAGAGTTCAATAATTTATTACACAAATCTTCTGCAATTCATTGTTTGGTTTCTGATAGTGCGAAAACATAGTCCAAAATGCCTTCTTCCTTTC
>JAANMT010003460.1_pt1 | contig 11179 bp, 12 predicted proteins | sample 7279711 | NCBI WGS metagenome assembly JAANMT01 (sample SAMN14094538, study PRJNA606508) | bioreactor metagenome | isolation source: A lab-scale SPAN reactor treating ammonium-rich wastewater day 1 | place: Ireland: Galway | collected 2017-01-16 | reverse complement strand
CCAAAACCCGGAGCCGGAAAACGAGCATAAACCGATGAAAGAAACCGAGACAACGGACGCCACACCAGTGGAGTTGCTTCCCCCGGTCGCCATCGAGGGCGCCGAATCGCCATTCTTGCGCCCGGCCATCGCTGCTGGCGCAGTCTTGGGAGTTGCGCTGTTCAGTGTGCTCAGTTGGGTACTCGTGATGCGCTGGATGCGGCGTCCGCGCCCCGTCGTCGCCCGCCCCGCGGTTGTGCAGGAGCTGCCAGGTCTCCAGACCGCCGAAGCCGTCATTGACTCCGACCCGGTCTCCGCCTACCGCGTGATGTCCTCCGTGGTGAAGACGGAGCTCGCCCGCCGCTACAACCTGCGCGCGACCGCCCTCACCAGCAACGAACTGCGACGGCGGCTCGAAGATCGGGGCGTTGACCGCTGGCAGGCGCGCCTGGTCGGCGGCCTCCTCGAAGAGTGTGATGCCGTCATCTACGCCGGCTACCGCCCCGCGGCCGAGCGGCGCCAGGCCGACCTCACCATGGCACGCGAAATCGTCGAGGAGAGCGCCTGATGGAGTTCGCCCTGCCCGCCGCCCTCGCACTCGCCCTCCTGGCGCTCCCGGTAGCATGGCTCGCCCGCCGCCGCGCCCGCGGCTGTTCCGTGCCCTCGGTCTCGCCGGTCGCTGCCATCCAGCCGACCTGGCGCCTGCGCGCCGCCCGGGCCCTGCCGGTCCTTCGCGTGCTCGCGGTGGTGGCTCTCGCGGTTGCCATCGCCGGGCCCCGCAGGGGCAACGCAACTGCGGCCATCCCCGGCGAAGGCATCGATATCGCCCTTTCGCTCGACATCTCCAGCTCCATGGAGCAGCGCTTCGGTAATTCCACCCGGCTCGAAGTCACGAAGGACGTCATCCGCGAGTTCATCAAGCAGCGCGAGAACGACCGGATCGGCCTGGTCGTCTTCCAGAAGGACGCGCTGTCGCTTTCGCCGCCCAGCCTCGACTACGGAGCGCTCGACCGCATGATTTCCGGCGTCGAAAGCGGCCTCCTGCCCGATGGGACCGGCATCGGGGTCGGCCTTGCCAACGCGCTCAACATGCTCCAGGACTCTACCGCCGCCAGCCGGGTGGTCATCCTCCTGACCGACGGCGAACATAACGCGGACTCCATCAGCCCCGAGGAGGCAGCCCAGCTCGCCGTCGCCCTCAAGATCCGCGTCTATACCATCGGTGTCGTTTCCGGCGGCGGCCCCTTCAACAACGACCAGGTCGATGAAGCGCTCCTCCGCGACATCGCCGAACGTACTAACGCGCGCTACTTCACCGCCAGCAGCCCCGAAGCGCTCGCGGATGTCTACGAGGAGATCGGCAGCCTCGAAACCAGCCGCATCAGCCGCGAATCCTTCGAACGCTTCACCGAGCTCGCTCCCTGGTTCGCCGGCGGGGCTGCCGCCCTCCTCCTGCTCGAGCTGGTGCTCCGCGGCACGCTCCTCAGGAGGTCGCCCGCATGAGCGACGTGACCTTCGCCAACGCATGGGTGCTCGCGCTGCTTCCCGTGGTGGCCGTGGGCTTCGCAGCCTGGCTCCGGGGCGTCCGCCACGGCGAGCAACGCGCCCGCGCCGTCTCTCGCGTCCGGGGTGCGGCCCCGCCCTACCTGGCGGCGGCTCTGTTTTCGCTTGCCGCCGTGGCCGCCATCGGTGCAGCCGCGCAGCCGCGCTGGGGCACGAAGGAGTCCCGCGTACCCCGCACCGGCGCCGACCTCGTCGTCGTGATGGACATCTCTCGCAGCATGGACGCCCGTGACATCGCGCCCAGCCGCCTCCAGGCCGCGAAAGATACTGTGGCGGCGACACTCGCCCGCCTGGGCGGCGACCGGGTCGGTCTCGTGGTATTCGCCGGCAGTGCCCGTACCCGCTTCCCCCTCACAACCGACTTCGCGGCCGCCAACCAGGTCATCGGGTCCCTGGCCACCGGGGTCGTCTTCGTCGAAGGCGGATCAGCTGCCGGCCCCGGGCTGGAAGAGGCGGTCAACCTGCTGACCGGCCAGTCCTCCAGTGGCCGGGTCATTCTCTTGCTGACCGACGGCGACGACCTCGGAGGGGATTCCGCCGCAAGCGCGCTCCTCGTCGCTGAATCCGGCGCCGACCTCCTGGTCGCCGGCATTGGTACGGCCGACGGTGCCACGATCCCGGTGTTCGACTTCCGCACCCGCACCGAGGAGCCCCTGCGGGATGAGTCCGGCGCGCCCGTCGTCACGCGCCTCAACGAACCGTTCCTCCGCGCCCTCGCCGCCGCCGCGGGTGGCCGCTACCTCGGCTCCGATCTCTCCGTCGTGCCGGGAGTGGTCGATGGGCGCCTCCAGGCACTGGAACGCGCCCAGGTAGACGCCCGCCCCACGACCATACCGATCGAGCGCCACCGCTACTTCGCCGGCGCCGCCCTCGCGCTGCTGGTCCTTGGCGCGCTCGCCGAACGCATCGGTCGCGGTGGCTGGCGCCGGGGAGCCGCGCTGGCGGCCGCAATGTTTTTGCTTTCCGGTTGCGCAACGAGCGCCTACGAGGCCAACGAAGCCGGCCGCGAAGCCCTCGAACAGGGTGATACGGCCCTCGCTGTTGACAAGTTCCTCCAGGCGCAGGTCGACCGCCCCGACGACCCCAACGTGGCCATCAACCTGGCCGCTGCCTATCATGCCGTCGGCCGTTTCGATGAGGCGATCTTCTCCGCCCGCCGCGCGCTCGTCTCGAACAGCCCTGATGTCCGCGCCCGCGCCTACGCCAGCATCGGCCACCACCAGTTCTCCGCCGAACGCCTCCCCGAGGCTCTCGAAGCCTTCCGCCGCGCCCTCCTCGAAGTCCCCACCGATGAGTCGCGCCACGACTACGAAGTGGTCCTCCGCCTCCTCTACCCCCCTGCACCACCGCCAGAGACCGCCACTCCCACACCTGGGCCCGGCGACCAGCCCGGAGGATCGCCCACGCAACCCGGCCCCCAGGCGACGCCATCACCGGGTGGCAACGGCCAGAACGGGAATGGCACGCCCTCTCCGGGGTCCGGGACACCCGGCGCCGGCACCCCCGGTGCCGCAACCCCAGGGCCGGGACAGGGCGAGAGGACGCCCACGCCCGGCGCCGGTAGCCCTTCGGTCACCCTTGACCAGGTCGAACGCCAGATCCGCGACATCGACCGCCAGGTCACCCGGCTCATCCAGGAGGCGGGCGAGACGCCTACTCCCTCGGAGGCGCTCGAAATCCTGAACCTGCTTGCTGAACGCGCCCGAATCGCCGCGTTGCGCGACGCCCTCGGCGGTTCAGCCGCTCCCAACGATTACTGATCGCCACCGGGTGCGGCAAGACGGCGATTTGGCACGCCCTGTCGTACACTGCCGCCATGCGCGCAGTCTTCGTCATGGTGAAAGCCGAACCCGGCCACACAACCGAAGTGGCCAACCGTATCGCCGAGGTCGATAGCTTCTCCGAATGCTTCTCGATCACCGGCCAGTATGACCTCCTCGTGAAGCTCTACATCGAAGACGTTGACGGTCTCGGCCGCCTTATCGAGAGCCAAATCCACACGATCCCGCACATCCGGGACACCTTCACCATCCTCACCTTCGAGGCGTTCGGCGTCAGGTAGTAGCGCCACGTTCAGGGTGCCATGCGCCGGGCCTGGGGCCCGCTACCGGTAGTTGCCGAACTTCAGCTCGATCCCGTAGTCCTGTTGTTTCAGGTCGGCAATCACCTGCTGCAGCTCGTCGCGGGCGGGCGCGCTCACCCGCACGGCGTCCCCCTGGATCTGCGCCTGGGCCTTCTTGTACTTCTGATCCTTCACGAACTTCACGATCTTCTTCGCGATGTCCTGCTCAATCCCCTGGACCAGCGTCACTTCCTGCCGGACTGTCCCGCCGGAGGCCTTCTGCGGTGTCGCGCGGACCAGGTTCTTCACCGGCACGTTTCGGGCGATGAGCCGCTGGCTCAGCGCCTGCCACATCGCCTCCAGTTTGTAGTCGTCGGCCGCGTGCAGCCCCATCTTCGTCGCACCGTGCTCGTAGTCGATCTCAGCCACGACGTTCTTGAAGTCGAACCGCGTGGAGATCTCCTTCCGCGCCTGGTTGACCGCGTTCGCGACCTCCTGGAGGTCGCAGCCGGTGGTGATGTCGAACGATTCGTCTTTCGCCATGGATGAAGGTTACACGTCTCGGACGGTTCCGGGCACCGCGACCCCCGGCCGTGGGAAACCCGCTACACTTCTTCCACCCTCTTTCCGGCGAGGTGTGCCCGCCATGACCGACAACCTTGAGCGCGCGAAGCAGCTCCGCACCGAGTACGACGAAGCCGTCCTGAACGAGGGCAAAGAGCTCGCCGGCCCGTTCATGACCGTCTCCGGCCGCCCCATCGAGCGCCTCTACGACCCCACCGACATCGCCGGTCTCGACTACGAACGCGACATCAACCTGCCCGGGAACTACCCCTTCACCCGCGGCATCCATCGCACCGGCTACCGGGGCAAGCCCTGGACCATCCGCATGTTCAGCGGCTTCGGCTCGGTCGAAGAGACCAACCAGCGTTACAAGGATCTCCTCGCCACCGGCAACAACGGCCTCAGCATCGCCTTCGACATGCCCACCCTCATGGGCTACGACCACGATGAACCGTGGGCCGAAGGCGAGTTCGGCAGCTGCGGCGTCGCCGTCGACTCGCTCAACGACATGGAGATCCTCCTCAGCGGCCTCCCGCTCGAGAAGATCACCACCTCGATGACCATCAACAGCCCCGCACCGGTCGTCTGGGCGCTGTTCATCGCCGCCGCCGAGAAGCGCGGCATCCCGAGGGCAAAGCTCGCGGGGACGCTCCAGAACGACATCCTGAAGGAGTACATCGCCCAGAACGAGTTCATCTACCCGCCGGACCACTCGATGCGGCTCGTGACCGACACGATCGAGTTCGCCGCGAACGAAATGCCGCTCTGGAATCCCGTGAGCGTAAGCGGCTACCACATCCGCGAAGCCGGAGCGACGGCCGCCCAGGAGCTCGCCTTCACCCTCGCCGATGGGATCGAGTACGTGAAATGGGGCATCGCCCGGGGGATGGACATCGATTCGTTCGCCGGCCGCATCAGCTTCTTCTTCAACAGCCACAACGACTTCTTCGAAGAGGTCGCGAAGTTCCGCGCTGCCCGCCGCATCTGGGCGCGCCAGATGCGCGAGCGCTTTGGCGCGAAGAACCCGCGCTCGTGGCTGATGCGCTTCCACACCCAGACCGCCGGCGTCTCCCTGACTGAGCAGCAGCCCGAGATGAACCTCGTCCGCGTGGCCATCCAGGCCCTCGCGGCCGTCATGGGCGGCACCCAGTCGCTCCACACCGACGCGATGGACGAGGCGATCGCCCTCCCCAGCGACAAGGCCGCCCGGCTGGCCGTCCGCACCCAGCAGGTCATCCTCCACGAGTCGGGCGTCAGCAACACGGTCGACCCGCTCGGCGGCAGCTACTTTGTGGAGAAGCTGACCACCGACATGGAGAACGAAGTGCTGAAGTACTTCGAACAGATTGAGTCGCTGGGCGGTGTCATCCCGGCGATCGAGACGGGCTTCTTCCAGAAGGAGATCGCGGACGCCTCGGCGCGCTACCAGTTCGAAGTCGATACCCGCGACCGGATCATCGTGGGCGTGAACGAGTACGTGAGCGAAGAGAAGCCGGACATCCCGATCCTCCAGTTCGACCCGGAGGGCGAGAAGCGCCACCTGGCCCGGCTGAAGAAGCACAAGGCGGAGCGCGACGCCGCGGCCCACGCCGCGGCCATGACCGCCCTCGAACAGGCAAGCCGCGACCCCAGGGCGAACACGATGCCCTACATCATCGCCGCCGTGAGCGCCGGCGCCACGGTCGGCGAGGTCTGCAACATGTGGCGGAAGGTCTACGGCGAGTACCGCGAGCAGGTGATCGTCTAGCCCTGTGTGGTTAGGGCCCCGCTTTTCGCACTCGAGGAATGACTTCGCGTGCGAAGAGCGACAGGTCGTCCAACGGGTACGGTGCGCGGACGCTGAGGATGATGTGGTCTACACCTTGTTCAGCGAGGCCCAGCACCTGCGCCGCCACGTCGTCCGGCGTCCCGACCAGCGTCCGTTGCCGTACCTGGTCCGGGGTCGCATTTCGCTGCCGGGCAATGGCGGCGAGTTTCTCGTCCAGCTTCGCGGAATCCGCATCAATCACGAGGCTGCAGGCAAGGGACCTCCGGATGTTCGCCGGGTCCCGTCCTGCCTTGTCGCAATGTCGTTCGAGAGCGCCGAGGAGCAATTGGTAGTCCTCGCGCGGCATGAGGAACGTGTTCCAGCCGTCGGCGTGGCGCGCGACCACCCCCAGGGTGAGCTTCGGCCCGGCGCCGCCGATCCAGATAGGGATGTGGGGCGACTGGACAGGCTTTGGCTCGCACAGGGCGTCCGTAATCGTGTAGTGCTTCCCCGCGAAGTTCGTCCTGGGCTCGACCCAGAGCGACTTCATGATCTGCACCGACTCCTCAAGTGCCCGGATGCGGTCCGCGACCCGCGGGAAGTCGTAGCCGTACGCCCGGTACTCCATCTCCCACCAGCCGGCGCCGATCCCCATTTCCAGACGCCCGCCGCTCACGATGTCCAGGGTGGCCGCCATGTTCGCGAGCAGCGCCGGGTGCCGGTACGAGTTCCCGGTGACCAGGGTGCCGGCCCGTAGCCGGGGCACCTGGGCCATCAGCGCGGTGAGCGTCGTCCACCCTTCGAAGCAGGGGCCGAGGGGGTTGCTGAAGATGGGGATGAAGTGGTCGAAGGTCCAGGCGTGGTCGAACCCTTCGCGCTCCACGTGGTGCCAGACGGCGAGCAGCTCAGGGTACGTGACGTGCTGGGGACCGGTCTGGATGCCGAATTCGATTGGACGCTCAGCCATAGTCGACCTCCCGTGGGGTTGTGGGCGCGGAGCCTACCAGCCTTGCGACCAGTGCCAACTTTCACCGGCATTGGGCCTTCGGAACGTGGGCAAAGCCGGTGCGCTGGAACCTTTCACGGAGGCCCCCATTGCCCGAAGACAGGCAATCATCGAGCACTTCCACAGTATGCCCCGGGCAACCGATCCCTGCCGGGAGGGGTGAGCCCCTACTTCCCCTCGGCCGGCTTCGGGTTCACCATCCCGGCCCCCAGCGTGCTCGGGAACACCTTCACCAGCGAGTCCACGTCCCAGCCACCCTCTTTGTAGATGGTCCGCTCGCGCTGGGGCAAGGACATCAGGCTGACCTCGTTGCCACCAACGATGAAGTCGCGCCCGTTAATGTTGCTGGCCTCGTCGAAGCAGAGGTACACCACCAGCGGCGCCACGAGCTCCGGCGCCATCGCCGCGATGCCCACCACCGCCTGTTCGGCCGGCGTTGCCGGCGCGGCGGGGGCCGCCCCGCTCGCAGACAGTTGCTGCCGCCGCTCCCGGGCGGCCTCCATCTCCGGGCTCAGCGTCAGACGTGTCGCGGCCCGCGGCCGGATCGCGTTGGCCGTTACCCCGTACTTCCCGAGGTCGAGTGCCAGCGTCCGCGTCAGCCCCACGATGCCTTCCTTCGCCGCTGCGTAGTTCGCCTGTCCCAGGTTCCCCAGCCCCGACTCCGAGGACGTGTTCACAATCCGGCCACCGCGCTGCTGCCGCATCACGATCGAGGCGTGCCGGGTGATCGTAAAGTGCCCCTTCAGGTGCACCGCGATCACCGCGTCCCACTCCTCTTCGGTCATGTTGAAGATAATCCGGTCGCGCAGGATGCCGGCGTTGTTCACGAGGATGTCGAGCCGCCCGAATTTGTCCAGCGCTTGCTTCACCATGGCTTCGCCGTCGGCCATCGAGGCGACGTTCCCGTAGTTCGCGACGGCATCGCCGCCCATGTCCTTGATTTCCTGGACAACTTCGTCGGCCGGCGAGGTCGCGCCACCATCGCCCGCCGTGCTGCCGCCGAAGTCGTTCACTACGATCTTCGCGCCCTCCTTCGCCAGGAGCAGCGCTTCGCCCCTCCCGATCCCGCGCCCCGCGCCCGTGACGATTGCGACCCTGCCTGCGAGCCTCCCAGCCATGTCCGTGTACTCCTGAGATGGTGTTGTGCGGTCCCAGCGGCCAGGCGGTAGTTCAGGCCTGCCGAATGAGCGGGCACACTCTAGCAAAGCTGACCGCGGGTGTCCGGCGCTTCCACCCGCTACGATCTTTGCGATGCCGCGCCTCCTCGCCTTCATCCCACATCCCGACGATGAGTCCTACAGCTTCGGGGGCACGGTCGCTTTGGCCGCGCGCGCCGGATGGGACTGCTTCATCGAGTGCGCCTCGTTCGGCGAGCGCGGCAAGCGCCACGACAGCGGTGACACCAGCCCGAACGGCGTCGCCGAAGCGCGCGAAGCTGAACTCGAAGCCTCCTGCCGGCTCCTCGGTGCGCACCGGCCTCGCTGCTGGGGGCTCCCGGATGGCGAACTGCGCAGCCACCGGGGCGAACAGCCCCGCATAGCGTCCACGATCAACCGTCTCGATCCCGCGCTGGTCCTCACCCTCGGCTCCGACGGCGCCTACGGCCACCCGGACCACATCTCCCTCCACCAGTGGGTAACCGAAGCGTGGGCGGCTCTGCCGGACCCGAAACCGCCCCTGCTGTACGCCGCCTTCCCGCCCGCCCTGTTCCTACCCCAGTACGAAAAGTGCATCGGCATGATGGGCGATCCTCCCAGCCCCTCCCCCTCGGAGATCGGCGCCCGGGAACGTCACTACACGGTTGATATCCGGGCCGTGCGCGAAACCAAGCTCGCGAGTATCCGCGCCCACCTCAGCCAGCTCCCGGAGGGCGACCCCGAAGCGCTCTTCCCGCCCGGTATCGTCGCCGCCCTCCTCGAAGAGGAGTGGTTCACTGACGCTTCCGGCCGGGCGGACCCCGGCGTCGCGGCGCTGCTCGCCAGCCTCGCCTGAGGAACATTCCCGACCTTGCGAACGTCTGGAATCGCATGCGAAGGCTCCTGATGCTCGTAACGGTGGCCGTTGCCGTCGCGTCGGCGTCGATCACGCCCTTGCCCCTGCGCGCCGGCGCAGCGCGATCTGCCGATCTCGCTACCACCCGCCCGCCATCCGCGACCGTCGCCTCGCCCGTTCCCTACTTCGTCATCGTCGCCGGTGGCTTCCTGCTCCTCAGCTTCGTCCTCGTGCTCATCGGGCCGCGCAACGACCACCGCCGCTGACTGCTCGGCCGGTCGTCCGGTTCACTTCCGGTTGAAGCGGTTCCCGGCGGCCTCCGGTCCCTCCGCCAGGATCGCTTCCACCGCATCCGCCGCGTACTCTACCGCCGCATCCAGCGCCCGCTTGTCTTCGCCGTGCGGCACACCGAGCACCCACCCCGAAACCACCTCCGGGTCCCACGTGGGCTCGCCGTTCACCGTCGGCCGCCCGATCCCGATCCGCACCCGCACGAACTCGGGGCCTGCAGCCTGGCCGATGCTCTTCAGGCCGTTGTGCCCACCGTGTCCGCCTCCGGCCCGCACCCGCAAGGCCCCGACGTTCAGGTCCAGTTCGTCATAGAGCACGACGGTGTGCTGGATGTCGCAACCCGTCCACTGCAGTGCCTGCGATACCGCTTTTCCGCTCAGATTCACGTACGTCTTTGGTTTCACCAGCGCGACCTTCTGGCCAGCCAGCTCGCCCACGCCGATGTGCATCAGGCTGCCCGTCGCCTTCGGCTGGGTGTGGGCCCGCTTCGCCAGTGTGTTGACCACCCAGAACCCCACGTTGTGGCGCGTTCGGGCGTACTGCTCGCCCGGGTTCCCTAACCCGACGATCAGCCAGTCCGCGGCAAACCGCGGCCCGCCACCTCCCAGCAGCTTTCGAAACGCCATGACAAGAGTGTGCCCAACCGCGCACTTGCAGTCGCCACCCATGCACGCCCGCTTCCGCTACCATGAATCCCCATGCTCGATTTCGCCTTCGAATGGCTCTTCGGGACGCTCTACGGCGGAGTCATCATGCTCGCCGCGCTCCTCGCGGCCATCCCTTACGGCATCTGGCAGGGCCTCAAGCGCCTCGGAGCATGGGTCAAAGGAGACAGCCGCGATGGCAACAACTGAACAGGTCGCCGAACTCAAGCAGAAGATGGCCGAGGAACGCGCCGCCCTCATCGCCGCCGCCGCCGGCCTCTCGCCAGAAGACGCCCTCCACGTGCCGGTCGATGCCGAGGGCGAGGAACAGTGGACCGCCCTCGAGCAGCTTGCCCACCTCCTCGAAATGGAGCGCGCCTACGACGCCTGGGTCCGCGCCGCCCTCCGCGAAGACAACCCCGACATCTCCACTGTCAGGTCCGAGCCCGTCTCCATCCCCATCGAGCGTGCCAACGCTCACACCGTCGCGGAACTCCTCCGCGCGCTCGAACTCGAACGCGCCTACACCCTCGGCCTCATCGACGGCATCCCGCTCGACGGCTTCGATCGCACAGCCACGAGCCCCGTTTTCGGCACCCTCACCGTCCTCCAGTGGCTTCGCTCGTTCTACCGGCACGACCGCCAGCACGCGGCACAGGTGCTCGGCCGCCAGAGCGACTACCGCCCCAACTTCCTCGGCAAGGAGCCGAACCAGCGCAAGGCGCGGCTGGACCTCGTTGCCCGCCGCCAGTCGGGGAATCCTTAGGCGGTCAGCCGATTGGTGCCCTGTGCGAAGCGGTTCGAGCTTCGGATGGCCATGGCCCGCACTTTGACGAAGTTCAGTCATCGGTATTCACAGGTTCGATGATGCTGCTGTCCCATCCCCTCGGTTTCACGCTGGGAAATGGACGTGATGTCTCCTGCCACCCGGAAACCTCGCTGGCCGCGCACCCTTGTCCGGCCCACTCGCGTTGCCCCCGTACGGAAGGGATGGCTATAGTAGCCCGCAGTCTGCCATGCTCATCGACCTCCACAGCCACACTTGGCCTCGCTCCCACGATAGCGTCCTGAACCCGGACGACCTCATCGTGCGCGCCAAAGCCGCTGGCCTCGACGCGATCGTCTTTACCGAACACGATACCGTCTGGGACTACAAGTCGATCGAGGAACTCCGCGCCAAGCACAACTTCCTCGTCCTCGCCGGCGTCGAGATCAGCACCGATGACGGCCATATCCTTACCTTCGGCATCGACAAGTACGTCTTCGGCATGCACCGCTCGAAGGAACTCGCCAGCTACGTCGAAAAGGTCGATGGCGCCATGGTCGCGGCC
>JAANMT010003458.1_pt1 | contig 11186 bp, 10 predicted proteins | sample 7279711 | NCBI WGS metagenome assembly JAANMT01 (sample SAMN14094538, study PRJNA606508) | bioreactor metagenome | isolation source: A lab-scale SPAN reactor treating ammonium-rich wastewater day 1 | place: Ireland: Galway | collected 2017-01-16 | reverse complement strand
GTACCAGGGCTACCGCGTGCTCCGCGTCGAGCCGGACCACGTCGTCCTCTCCCGCGGCGGCGATGACATCGTGGTCGAGAAATCCGACCGACATGGTTCGGTCGTGAGTTCCGTCACGCCGCGCCCGGGCGCCACGAACCCCGCCAACGCGATGGTCATGTCGCAGCCCGGCACGGAAGACCCGGCGGCACTCCGCGCTCGGGCCGCCGAGCGCGCCCGCGAGGAGATCGCCCGGCGTCGCGGGGACTTCGACCGGATGAGAGTCGAGCGTGGCGGGCAGCCCGAGGACCAGCGTTGACCGCGCGCGTGTGCTACCTGGAACGAGCGGATCGGGGCGGACGCATCGAACGGGTCCGCCTGGTCGGCCCGCGCGACGAGGACTCCTGGGCGCTCCGCGCCGCCGATCCCTCGGACCCGATCTCGCTTGGGGCGGCCCTGCGCGAGGCCGCCGAGTGGGTCCGCGATCGCCTCGTCTCGACGGGCGATCGCCTCTCCTCACTCTGCGTCGATGCGGACGGGTCGCTCTGCGGCTGGGTAACAAGCGCGAGCGCGTCGCCCGAGGTCGTCGGCGCGATGATCCGCCAGGGTGTCGCGGGGACCGGGGATGTGGACGAAGGCCCGGCGCCAGTCGGGGGCACCGCCCTCTCCCTCAGCCCCGACCTCGACATCGAGGGAGCAGCGTCCGTCCAACCGCTCGCGGACGACGACAAAGAGAGCGGGAACGCCGATCAGGAACGCCGCCGACTCGCTGTCCTCGCCGTCCCCGACGCGGCCGTCCGCCTCTTCCTGGACCATCTGGACGGCCTCGGCGTCGAGACGCCTCGCGTGCGATCTATCTTTCACGCCGCCGCGCTCGCGTGGGATCCCGCCGCCCGCGCCGGCGCGGGTGCGATGAGCGAGCGGGTCGTCGCCGAGAGTGTCGGAACCGCGGCGGTGGTGCTGAGCGACCCACGGGGGCGGTTGCTGTGGGCTTGGTCGCGCGGGGGCGAGCTCATCGCAGCGGGAGGCATGCGGGTGCCGCGCACCCAGCCGAAGCCCGCGAGTGAGGAGGACGAGACTCAACCCCGCTCGTCCGATCGTGCGGAGGTTGCCGCCGGCAGCGCAGAGATCGCCCGCCTCGTCGGGGAATGGATCGCGTGGGCCTCGCAGCTCGGCGCCGCGCCATCCCGCGTGACCATCGTCATGCCGAACGCCGCCTGGACCGAGGGGGGGGGCCTCGGCGGCGCGGCGGCTGCGATCGGCGCAGCGTGGGCCGGGTCCACCATCGACGCAGCCGACGAGGACGATCCCATCGCGGCAACGCTCCGTGTCGCCATGGAACGCGACGACGCCCCCGGCGAGCCGCGGCCGTCCACCGCCCTCGTCGCGCTGAGCCGCCGGCCCGGCCGCGCTCATCGGACCATGATGCACTGGGCATCCGCCGCCGTCGCCGCGACCGGCGTCGGCCTCTGCGTCTTGGCGGCGCAGGTCTGGCGATCCGCGGCGCAGGCCCGCGACCTCGGCCGCGACGCAAGGGAGCGATGGTTCGAACGGGCGGCCGCGCTCCATTCCGTCGTGGCCAACCCGCAGGTTCGCGACCCCATCGACGAACTCGAACGCGAACTCGAACGCCGCCGCCGCGCCCTGCGACCGCGGGGCTATCGCTCCTTCATGCCCGTGATGCAGGAACTCGAAACCCTCTCCTACATCATCGGCAACGACATGATCGGCCTCGAACGTCTCAGCATCAACAACACCTCCGTGCTCCTCGAAGTCAGCGTCCCGGACACCGCTGCATACGAGGAACTCCGCACGTCTCTCGGTCGCATCTCCGGCTCCAAGGTCGTCTTCCCGCGCGACCAGGACTCGGTGTCCGAGCAGCCCGCTCGCGCCGGCTCGCCCGGGGGGCTGCGCTGCAAGTTCACGGGCATCTGGCCTGAGGAGCCTCGCTCGACAGTGGGGGAGGGTGGCGCATGATCACGCGCGACGCGGAACGCAGGGCCCTCAGCGAAGACGCCCGCTTCGAACTCGCCGGATCGGCCGCCGCTGCCGAACGGCGCAACCGGCCCACCGCGATCCTCATCGCGGCCCTGCTGGCGCTTGCGGTCGGCGTCGGGGTGCTGGCGTCGAGCCTTGGCGCGCGCGCCTCCGCCGGGCGTGCCCTGCGACTGGAACAGACCCGAGAGGAGCAGGTGGTCCGCCTTGCCGCCCAGTTCGAGGCCGTCGATCGCCAGCGCCAGAACACCGGCGCGGACGCTTTCGCTCCGATCCCGGACGTGCTCAGCCGCATCGAGGCCGCCGCGCGCGACGCCGGCCTCACCGACCGCCCACCCATCCCGAACCAGCGCAGCGAGCGGAGCGAGGATCTCACGCGGCGCGATTACGCCTACTCCGCCATGCGCGACGCGAGCCTCGACAAACTCCTCAAGTGGGTGGAACTCTCTACTCAATCCGTCCCCGGCCTGCACGTCACCGCCATCGAACTGCGCCCCGAGCAGCGAGCCTGGCAGGTGATCGTGACCTTCTCCAGATGGGAGCGTCAAGGGTGAACCGACCGACGAGACTGGCTCTGATCCTCATGTGCGCATCCGCCGCCGCACTCCCCTCGTGCACCGGCGGCGGCTCGCGCTCGAAGCTGCGAGCGGACGACCCATACGCCCAACTCGACGAGCGCGCCCGGCGCGGCCGCGAACTCTTCGCGCAGGCCGAGGTCGCGCAGAACCGCGGCGACGCCGACCGCGCCATCGCTCTCTACCGGGACGCAGTCCGAAACGCGCCCGACCTGGCCGAGGCGTGGAACAACCTCGGCATCCTCCTCATGGAGCGCTCGGACTACGCAGGGGCGGCCGAGGCGTTCCGCGTCGCCATGGACCTGCGCCCGACCGACCCGCGCCCCGCCGAGAACCTCGGCCTCGCGTACCTCGAAGCCGGCTGGGGCGTCGAGGCCCTGCGCTACTACGAGATGGCCCTGGAGCGAGACCCGAACCGTCGCGAGTCACTCCGCGGCGCGATCAAGGCCACGCACCTGCTCAACGTCGCCGATCAGAAGGCACTCGACCGCGTCCGCCGCGCGCTGCTCATCGAGAACGATCCCGAATGGCGCATGATCGCCGAGCGCGAGCGTGTCCGCATCGAGCACAGGCTCGAGGGCGAGCGCAGCCTCGCTCGCTGACGCCGACCACGCCGGGGCGCGAAGCACGCAAAGGAAGAACGTGCGCGAGAGGTTACGGCGTGAGCGATCAGGGCGGGACCTGGCAGGCCCAGTCCTTCCCGCATGATTGCCCTCTGCGCTCTCCGCGCCTCTCCGCGAGCAACTATCGCTTCGCGCTCACTGTCAGTGCGGCTCCCGGTTTCGCCGGCGGCTTGCGCTCGACGTGCAGCCGCTTGGTCCTGTGTTGCGACCAGTCCGTCACGCGCAGGTCAGGGCTGTCTGGGCCGTCGTGGACCCGCAGCACGTCATACACGTTGTCGCGCTGCGCCGGCGTGAACCCGGCACCCCGGATGAGCCGGCAGAGCAGGGCCTCGTCGAGGCAGTACGTCGTCCCCGCGGCGGAGACGACGTTCTCCTCCATCATCACGCTGCCCATGTCGTTCGCGCCGTAAAGCAGAGCGACCTGCCCCACGTGCGGCCCCATCGTGACCCACGACGCTCCGATCGAGTAGACGTTGTCCAGGAATAGTCGGCTCAGCGCCTGCGTGCGCAGGTAGTCCGTTGAGCCGCTCATCCGCACGCGCCGCCCGAACTCCGCGTGCGACTTCGGGTCGCCCGTGCCGTCCAGCCGCGCCACCGCGTCCCCGGGGAACTCGCCCCCATCCTCGGGTCGGCTCAGCCAGTCCTTCACCCGCCCCAGCGGCGTGTTCTCCCGCTGGAACGGCCACGAGATGAACGAGACGTAGTGGCCGACAGGTGTCGAGGGATCGAGGGATCGAGGGAACGAGGGGCCTTGTCCGTCGCCCTTGGTTCCTCGGTCCCTCGATCCCTCGCTCCCTTCCCGCAGCGCCCGATCCTGCCACTCGCGCACAAGCCGCATGTGGTGGACGCGGTCGGCGTGCCCCTCGATGTGCCCGAACATCATCGTCGCGCTGGTGAACATGCCGAGCGTGTGGGCGACGTACATCGTCGTCAGCCACGCCTCGGCGTCGCACTTGCCCAGGCCGATCCTGCGGCGCACCGCCGGGGCGAAGATCTCGCCACCCCCGCCTGGGATGGAGTCCAGCCCCGCGTCGCGCAGGCGAACCATCACCCACCGAAGTTTGTCCTCCAGCGTCGAGCCGGGGGGATCGAAGAAGTGCACAAACTCGATGAACTCCGGCGGGCTGAAGGCGTGCACGTGCATCCCCGGGAACCGCTCCTTGATCGACCGCAGCAGCCGCTCGTACCACTCCAGCGGCAGCGCGGGGTTCATCCCGCCCTGCATCAGCACCTGCGTCCCGCCGATCGCCACCAGTTCGCCGATCTTCTCCAGAATCTGCGACGGATCCAGCGTGTAGGCGTCATCCTCGTCGCCGTCGCGCCGGAAGGCGCAGAAGGTGCACCGCGCGTTGCAGACGTTCGTGTAGTTCACGTTCCGGTCGATGACGTAGGTACGGATCGACCCGCCGTGGATCGTGCGGCAGCGCGCATCCGCCCACCGCCCCAGGGCGGTCAGCGGCATCGTGCGGAAGAGGTCGAACGCCTGCTCCGGCGCCAGTCGTGCCTCGCCCTTCACCACGGCGGCCAGCAGCCCCGGGTCAGAGGCGGACAAGTGCGGATGCTCGGGCGGGGGGGCATAGAGGGGCATGTGGTCTCCGGATCGGACGTCGTTTCAGCGGCGTCTGAAAGTGCCGAAAGCATACCACCCGAGGGCCGTCAGCGACGACCCCAAGACCCCCCTTCGACGCCCTATGAGAGTTCGCCATTACAGCAGAGGACTCAGCAGCCGCGCCGTGTTGTCCACGGCTCGCTTCCACACCGGGCGGCGCGCCCACGCCTGCCGCGAGACCACCTCGCACTCGCCGAGGTACTCGCGCTGCAGCCAGCGCACCACGCTGGCGAAATCGTCGTCGTAGATGATGAGCGTGGACTCGAAGTTCAGCCAGAACGAGCGCATGTCAAAGTTCACCGATCCGACCATCGCCAGGCGTCGGTCAACCGTCAGGATTTTCGAATGCAGCAGCCCGCGCGAGTGCAGCGCGATGCGCACGCCCGCGTCGAGCAGGTCCTGGTAGTGCGAGCGGGCCGCCATCGCGACCACCGGCGTGTCCGTCGCCCGGGGCACGATCAGCGTGACCTCGACGCCGCGCATCGCCGCCGCGGCCATCGCGTTGCGGATGGCCTCGTCGGGCACGAAGTACGGCGTTGTGAGCATCAACTCCTCGCGTGCCGCGTAGATCGCCGTAAGCAGGAGGTTGTGAATGGAATCCGGCGCGATGCCAGGACCCGAGGGCGCGGCCTGCACCGCCGATCCGGCCTCGATCACGCCGAAGTCCGGCATGTACCTGCCGATGTCGCCGATCTGATGGCGGGCTTCGACCTGCCAGTCGTGCAGGAAGGTCACGCCCAGGGCCTGCGCGCCCGGTCCCTCGACCCGGACGGAAGCGTCGATCCACGGCCCGAGGTGCGGGCGACGCGGGTTGCGGAAGGTCTCGTCGGTCAGGTTGTGGCTGCCGGTGTAGGCGATCCGCCCGTCAATCTCGACGATCTTGCGGTGGTTGCGAACGTCGAGCCGCTCGAAGAGGCCTCTCACCGGGTTTACGGGCAGTGCGGCCACGACCTCCACGCCCGCCGAACGCAGCAGCGAGCAGCGCGTCGAGCGCAGGAAGCCCTTGCTGCCGACGGCGTCGAGGAGCATCCGGCACTCGACGCCGCGGCGGGCGGTTCGCTCCACCGCGTCGGTGACTTCGAGCGAGCGCCCGTCCGGCTGCCAGATGTAGAAGAGGAGGTGTGCGTGGTGAGTGGCTGCGTCGAGGTCGGCGATGATCGCGTCAAGGAAGGCGTCGGTCTCGTGCAGCAGCGTCACGCGGTTGCCGGCCAGCGGCGGCAGACCGGTGTAGGCGGTGGCCAGCCGTCGCAGCGCCTCGTCGGTGTCGCCGGGGGCGGTCCAGTCCTGCGCACCGCCCCTCCAGAACCGGGCGGCCCGCTCTTCGATGTCACGGCCAGCATCGAGGTAGCGCTTTGCTCGCTTCGCGCTCACGCGCGTCTCGCCGACGAGCAAATAGGCAATTGCCCCGACCACCGGCGCGAAGAGCAGCAGCACCAGCCACGCCAGCGAGACCGGGACAGCCCGGCGGCGCATGACGACGCGGAAGGCCAGCGAGAGGCGGATCGCCCAGTCCGCCGCCAAGACGGTGATCGTGAGCCACGCTTCCACTGCTTCACCCTACCCGGTTTTCGGGCGATCCGATGGTCGCTCGGCCGGAGCCATGCCGGCTGGGGCGGCTGCTGCTCCGAGTCCATCGACGCTCGAACCAGGACCAAGAGGCGTCTGTCTTGGCCGAGAGCGACGACGAGTCCCGGGCCTCATCGCCCTTCCACGCCGGGGCCTCTCTTGCCGTTACGAACCGACCATTCTCTGCCACGACCCGCCGAGGGTGCCGAGCGAATGACACCGAGCGATTCGTCTCCGGCCGGACGGGTCGGGTCCAGACCCGGTGCGCCCAGACGCCGGGAAGACGTGTCGGGCAACGCTCAAGAGTCTTCAGCATCTTGCCGTGGATCGCTCGGCTCCACCGGCCGGCGGCCGGGGGCGTTCGTGCGCGCGTCCTGCGTGTCATGCAGGTAGATCGCGCCCTGTGAGGGGATCGACACGGCGACCTCGTCGGCCAGCCAACGCTCGAGCTCCGTGGCCCTGGCATGGTCCAGCACAGCTTCGAGACGCCAGGTGTCGTGCACCGTCAGGCGGGCGATGACGTTCTGCCCGCACGGGACGAGTTCTTCGAGTCGCCCGCGCAGTCCGACACCGCGCTGTGTTGACACCGGTGAAAGGACGACTTCTTCAGCCCGGATGGCGAGATGTGTGCACCCGTTGCTCGATCCCGCGGCGAGGTGGCTCGCGTGCGGCGGCAGTTCGCTCAATGGAATGATGTTGCGAATGTTCAGGAAGCGTGCGACGGTCACGCTCCGGGGCTGCCGGAACACCCTGTCGCGCGAGCCGGCCTCCACGATCCGCCCGTCGATCATGATCGCCACGTCGTCCGCGAGAAGGCTCGCCTCGTGCAGGTTGTGGGTGACGAGGAAGACCGTCGTGCGCATCTGCTTGCGCATCTCCCGGAACGACCAGAGCAGGTCTGATGCCGTCGCCGCGTCAAGGGATGAGAACGGCTCGTCGAGGAAGAGCACCCGCGGCCGCACGATCATCGCCCGTGCGAGTGCGACGCGCTGCCGTTCGCCGCCGGACAGTGTGCCGATGTGGCGCCGATCGAGAATGTGCTCGATCCTGAGCATCGCGGCCAGTCGCTTCAGGGGGTCGCTCGCTGCCCGCCGGGCGGATCGCGAAGGCAGGCCGAAGACGATGTTGTCGCGCACGGAGAGGTGCGGGAAGAGCGCGAGATCCTGCGGGATGTAGGCGATGCGGCGCGCCTCGGGAGGGAGAGTCGTGACGTTCCGGCCGTCGAGCAGCACCTCGCCACGCCTCGGACGCCGCGCCCCCATGACGGTTTCCAGCAGGAGCGTTTTGCCGGCCCCGGACGGGCCGAGAATGGCCAGGCACCCGCCTTCGCGCAGGTCCAGATTGACGTCGTGGAGGGTGAAGTCGCCGTACGTCGCGCTGAGGTCGCGGACGGAGATCATGCCGGCTGCCCTCGCGCGAGCACCCGCACGCTGAGCAGGACGAGCAGGGCGATGGCCGTCAGCACCATGACGAGCGCGACGGCCGCCTCGATGCGCACGGCGGACCAGTTGAGCACGATGGAGACCGGGATCGTGTCCGTCTTTCCCTTCACGCTCCCGGCGATCGTCACGGTCGCGCCGTAATCGCCGATCGCGCGGCCCCACCCCAGCACCAGCGCGGCGATCAGCCCGGGCCTCGCCAGCGGCAGCGTGACCCGCCGCATCGCCGCCCACGGCCCGCATCCGAGATACCGCGCCACCTGCTCCAGCCTCGGGCTGATCTCCTCGAACGTCGCCTTGAGCACCCGGATCTCGAGCGCGAGCGCGATGATGAACTGCGCCAGGATGATGCCAGGCACCTCGAACACGAACCGGACCAGGTGCTCCTGGACCCAACCGCCGGGAGTCGATCGGAACATGAGAAGCAGCGTGATCCCGATGGCGATCGGCGAGATGATGATCGGGACGTCCAGCAGCGCATCGACCAGCATCCTGCCGGGGAAGCGGTACCGTGCGAGCGCATACGCCGCGGGAACGGCGAACACCATCGCAAGCCCCGCGGCGACGGTGGCGCAGAAGAGACTCAGGCGGATGGCGTGCTGGATGTCAGGCTGGGTGAGCGCGGCCAGCGGCTCGCGCACGCCTGCGTAGCCTACCTGGGCCGCGAGCATCACCAGCACGAGCGAGAACGCCCCGCCCAGCCCGCACGCGAGACATAATCCGAAGAGCCTCCGGCTCATGCACACCTCACGGCTCACCAGCCCTCCGGCAGCGGCCATTCGCCGCCGACCGGCGTATCCGGCAGAGCGAGCTGCCTCGCCGCATCGACCGACGTCAGATAGTTCCACTTGCCGTAGATCGCCCGCCCTTCCGCCGACGTGAGAAAGTCCAGGAACGCCCTCGCCAGTTCGGCGTCCTTCGTGCCGGTTCCGATCGCGGCCGGGAGGAACCCGATGCGAGGCACGCGCTCCTTGGGAAGGTAGATCGTCCTGATCTTCGTCGGCTCCCAGTGCTCGAAGACTTCCCAGCCGATCACGGCATCGACCTGCCCCAGCGCGACGACCTGCGCGGTTTTGGCGCACGACTCCGTGTTGTTCACGATGTTCGGGCGAACAGCCGACGTCAGTCCCGCACGCTCCAGCACCTCGACCGCGTACAGCCCGACGCAGACGGTATCCGGGCGGGCAATCGCAACACGCACGCCCGGCTTCGCGAGGTCTTCCAGCGTTTGAATGCCCTTCGGATTGTCCCTCGGCACGTTGATCGCCGGCACCAGGTACGCGACGATCGTTTCGCTCGCGGGATCGACCAGCCCCTCGCGCTTGGCAAGTTCGATGTAGTCAGAAGAGCCGGGGAAGTACACGTCCCCCTGATCGGCGAGTTTCATGCGGGCCAGCATCTCGCCCGAACCGCCGAAGTGCGCCTCGACCCTTGCCCCGGTCAGTTGCTGAAACCGCTGCACGGCCAGTTCCGTCGGCGGCTGCGACGCCGAGCCGACGAACACCACAAGCCTGCGACCTTCGTAGGGCCGGGCAGGCTGCCCGGTGCCGGGAGTCGCCGCATCGCCGCAGCCGGGTAGAAGCGCCGTCAGCCCCGCCACGAGCCACGCGGCCACGCTCTGGGCGACGTTCCTCCGCCAATGCTGAGGCCGCGGCTCACGGTCGGTCCGCGGCTGGAGAGTCTGCATCGCCATCGGACTGCCCTCCATCGCCCCGGCATCGAATCCTTGGCAGCCCGGGTTCTCGCGGGTAGTCGCCGGTACAACATCGCTATTCTGATGCAATGACACGAAATGCAATGCGCGTATCGGTGCTCTCGTTGTTGGCGATTCTCCCCGCCTGTTCCTCACCCCCCTCCGGCTCGCGGGACGGCCAGGCCGCCCCTCGCACGGCCGCCTTTCTCTTCGACGGATCCTCGACCGACGCCTGGGTCATGGCCCGCGACGGCTCGGCGTGCCGGTGGGAGATCGACGCCGAGGGGGCGATGGTGGTGAACGTCGGGGCCGGCTCGATCCGCACGCGCGAGTCGTTCGGCGACTTCTTGCTGCACATCGAGTTCGCCGTGCCGAACAACCCGCCGGAGTTCACCGGGCAGGCGCGCGGCAACAGCGGCGTCTATCTCCAGGGCCGCTACGAGGTGCAGATCCACGACTCGCACGGGCTGCCGCCGGCGGACAACCTGTGCGGGGCGATCTACTCGAAGGCCGCGCCGCTGGTGAACGCCGCACGCCCCGCCGAGGAGTGGCAGACCTATCTGATCGACTTCACCGCGCCGCGCTGGTCCACTGTGGGAGACAAGATCGCCAACGCCCGCGTCAGCGTCTGGCACAACGGCACGCTGATCCACGACGACTTCGAGATCGACGGCACGACCGGCGGCGGCGCGCCCGAAGGCCCATCGCCCGGCCCGATCCTGCTCCAGGACCACGGCGACAGCCGCGTGCGGTTCCGGAACATCTGGATCGTTCCTCGCTGACCTCGCCGAAGCCTCGCTGAGACAACCCTTGGCCGGATCGTTCCGGGCAGTAGAATGGCCCCATGCTGTGGAGTTTCGGCGGTCGCGGGCGGCTGCTCACCCGCGCCGAGATCGCCCGCCGGGAGCACGAGCGCTGGCTGAACCGGGCGATCGCCTCGGGGACGCCGTACCCCCGCATCCCCGTCCGTCAGGTGCGTTTCGGCGGGTTCTCGGGGCTGATGGCTCGACCCGGCGGGCCGGAGCGTGCAGCACGGTGGTGGGACGCGGCCCTGGCGCGGGTCGATGAACTGGGCGGATGAAGGCCCGCCGCGCCGGTCGCCGATGGTCTAGGGTCGCGGCAGCGGCCGCACACGGGAGGGGGTGATGTCGGAGTCCACTGTGCCGGAGTCCAAGATCGCGACGCCAACACCCACGCGCACGACGCTCGCACGCCGGTGGCTCATCCGTGTCGTGCTCATCACGATCGCGCTCTGGGCGTTCGGCGCGTGGGGCCTTTACGACGCGCTCGTCGCCTATCCCAAGCGCGGTGCTGCCTACGCCGAACTCATGCAACTCGAATACCTCCGCACCGCAAACGACCGCGGCGTTCTGGGACAGGCGAGCATCGACGACCCGGCCGGCGAACTCGCCCGACTCCGCGCCAAGGACGTGACCCAGCGCTCGGCCGTTGAGCAACAGCGCCTGCTCTGGCTCGAAGCCCTTGCCACGCCGGGCCTGAACATGCTCGACCCCCAGCACATACATCGCCAGCCGCTCCAGCCCATAGGTCAGCTCGCCCGAGACCGGGCGGCAGTCATGCCCGCCGACCTGCTGGAAATAGGTGAACTGGCTGACCTCCATGCCGTCGCACCAGACCTCCCAGCCAAGGCCCCAGGCGCCCAGCGTCGGGCTTTCCCAGTCGTCCTCGACGAAGCGGATGTCGTGC
>JAANMT010003452.1_pt1 | contig 11212 bp, 12 predicted proteins | sample 7279711 | NCBI WGS metagenome assembly JAANMT01 (sample SAMN14094538, study PRJNA606508) | bioreactor metagenome | isolation source: A lab-scale SPAN reactor treating ammonium-rich wastewater day 1 | place: Ireland: Galway | collected 2017-01-16 | reverse complement strand
ATGGCGCAAAGTTGTTGTTAGCGGACAGTCCCGAAGGGCGGTCGCTAACACAAAGCCGCCCGCCGTTGAGCGGGAAGCCCGAAGGGATTTCCGCTCAACTTGCCAATAACTTGCCTAGCCACGACATTCCTCCGGCAAATCCGAGCATTACGGAATATGCGAAAACGCCGATAATCAGCCCTATTTTCGGACGATAGCGTGCCACATAAGCAAGTGCCATTCCGACGGCGACATATTGCCACGCGGAAAACACGCCGATATTGGTAAGGAAACCGTAAAGCCACGGAAAATCCGACGGTGCAACGATAATCCCGACGTTCGGGGCAAAGCGCATACTTCCGGTTGCAAATTGCATAAGCGAAGAAACGGCTAAACCGGTTGCCGAAATCGCTAACCCGCTACCCGTACCTGCTATTGCCGCAGCAAAGGAAACTCCGCCGCCTATGAGAACAAAACATATCCAGAATAGAAGAGAAATCAGCAACAAACTCTTAAAGCCTTCAAATACTCCTGACTGTATCGCTCCCGTGATTGTAAAATCAAGCAAACCGGAACTGTTTTTTAATGTAGGATTGTCGGACGGTGCGTTTGCGGCGGCGGCACGCAACAATGCCTGATTATCGGCACGTATATCCGGGCTTGCCGAATAGAGATAAAGCGAGAATACGTGAGCTGCAATATAAAGCAACAAACCTGTTGCCGCAATTTTTCGCCGTTCGGATAAATTAGCCTTTAAAGTTACTCCTTTGCCTGTCCAAATTTCAATAAAAACCCGTAGCCATGTCATTGAAATGCGTGGGCTTGGCAACGGCGTATCTTCGGAGCGAGATGACGTATCGGACTGTTCGTTCATATCAATTTCAGATGATATAAGTGTGCTTTTCCTGTAAAATTACGGAGTTTTGCAATGCACAATGAAAGATATTTGCCTCATACAGTCGCTTGAACCGCGTTATATTTTGGGAAAAAAGATGTAATTTGCAATCAATTCTTCCCAAGTTTCTGTTTCTTTGCAAAACGGTATGGCAGACGAAAACAATTCGATTTTAGTCGGAATAACAGGCGGTATAGGAAGCGGGAAGTCCGCCGTCGCGTCAATTCTTCGAGAGCATGGTCTCACCGTTCTCGATGCCGATATAATTGCTTCCGAAATAACGGAGCAAGACGGGGCTGTTCGCACGGAGTTCCGCCGGCTTTTTGGCGACGGCATATTCCGTTCCGACAATACGCTTGACCGTGCGGCTGTTGCGCGGCTTGTTTTCGGTGAAACGCCGGAGCATTCAAGCCGCTTACGAGCGATGAACCGCATTACGCATCCTCGCGTTCTCGATAGGCTTCGGGCAGAAATAGAAGCCGTTGCCGCATCGGGTGCAAAAGTAATTACAGTTGATATTGCATTACTTTTCGAGACGGGATTGGCAGACGCTTTCGACTATGTAGTATTGGTTACGGCTACGGAGGCCGCAAGGATACAGCGTGTAATGCAACGAGCCGGACTTACCGAGGAGCAAATACGCTTCAGAATGAAATCGCAGGATACAGACGAACACAAAAAGTCGTTTGCCGATTTTGTAATAGAAAACAACGGTTCAATTGATAATTTGCGAAAAGCCGCGGAATTTCTGGCTGAAACACTTCCTTTGTTGCCGCCCAAACCCCACGATGACGAATCTGACGGTGAGGAGTCGTAATTTATGCGAATAACTCGCTCCATTATTCCCAATCTTTTTACTCTTGCCAATCTCTTTTCCGGATTTTCGGCAATAACGCTTATAGCGGACGGCGATATGCCCAAGGCGGCATTGTTTATTCTGCTTGCGGGAATATTTGATGCTCTTGACGGCGTTGTGGCACGATTAACGAAGTCTGCGAGTGAGCTCGGCGTGGAGTTGGATTCTCTTTGCGATGCCGTGTCGTTTGGAGTGGTGCCGGCATTTATGCTGTATGCGATTTACTTCAAGCCTCTCGGCAATATCGGATTGTTGATAGCCGCATTGCCGGCACTTGCCGGAGTGTATCGCCTTGCAAGGTTTAACGCCGAGTTGACAGGACTTGGCGATAAGGAATATTTTACGGGAATGCCGATTCCGGCCGGCGCAGTTACTTTGATTTCTTTTGCGGTATTTTTCGAGCCGTCCGGCTTATTGCCTAATATCGGCAAAGATTCGTTTGTGCCTGCAATTATTACCGTATTTACGTCGCTCGCTATGATAAGCCGCGTGAAATTCGACAATGTTCCGCGATTCACTGCAAAGTCGTTGCGCCAGCGCCCGTTTTTTTTACTTTGCTTTGCAACAGCTGTAATAATCGGAATATGGACAAAAGGAGTATTCGTTTTTCCGATAATGGCAATTTATCTTGCAGCCGGATTTATAAGGCATTTAGCGCAGATTTTCCGTAATAATACAGATGATGACGGCGATGACGAGTAACGCACTTTCCCTTGTACTCGAGCAAAATATGAAACTTTCTTAATTTGTCAACATATTGTCGAACAACAGCGTCTAAACATACCGTAACGGCAGTATAGCCCTTATATGTTTTCCTCAAATAAATGCAATCGTAATTTTACGACATTTTTCCATAATCATTCCAAGGTTTCTTCTATGAAAAAAATTATTGTTGCATCGCTTGCCGTGCTGTTTTTTGCGGCGGTCGGTGCTTTCGCGCAACCTAAATTAGAAATTGTTGGCGGCGACACCTATAATTGGGGCAAAGTCAACGGTGCTCAATCTCCTCTGAAAGCCGTTGTAGAAGTAAAAAATACAGGAACGGGCATACTGAATATTAAAGAGGTAAAGCCCGGTTGCGGTTGCACCGGAACAGTTCTCGACAAAAAAGAATTAGGCCCCGGCGAAATCGGTAAAATAGACGTGTCGTTGAATTTAAGCGGCGTTAACGGCCCGCTGACGAAAAATATCAGCATTATGAGCAATGACCCGAATAATCCGACAAAGGTTCTTTATCTTAAAGCGGAGGTTGCCCGTGCCATTACAATGTCGCCTACGCAGTATTTGGTATACAACAGCCTTGCGGTGGGGCAGCGCAGCGAAGCCAAAATCACAATTAAGAACAACAGCACAACCGACGTTACGCTTTCCGAGCCGCAGGCAAGTGAGGGCTTGGTTGTTAATATTAAGCCGAGCGTTGTTATAAAAGCCGGAACGGAGTTTGAACTTGTGGCTCAATATACTCCGAAAGCTAAGGGATATTTTAACGGAAACGTTAAAATCAAAACTTCAAACCCAGAATTCCAGATGCTTGACATACCGGCTTACGGTAATGTTATCGAGTCTAATTCGCCTGTTTTCGTTCCCAAACAGAATTGATGCGATTTGATTATATGCAACGCTCCGTTTGCCGTGCGCAGGCGGAGCGTTGTAATATTTAAGGTTGTGTTCCTGCCGGAAAAATCATGATTTATACACGGCGATAACGTGAAGGTCGTCGCCGCTGTGCGCGGTGAATTTTACCGAGAAGCGCGGCATATTGCTTAACCGATTAACGCCTACATTTTCGAAAATATGCTTGCCGCCGCCCATAATATTCGGTGCAATAAAAAAATGAAACTCGTCTATTAAACGTTTGTCGAAAAACGATGATGTAAGCCGCCCGCCGCCTTCGAGTAATATTGAGGTAATATTATGCTCGGCAGCCAATACTGCAAGTGCTTCTTTTTCGGCTATTCGCTCGTTTTCCGTTTCTACACCGACAACTTCTACTCCGGCTTCTGCCAGATTTCGGGCTTTGCGCGTCGATGTATATTTTCTATCGCATACGATTATGGTGTTGGCACGGTCTGCGCCGGAGAATAGTTTTATTTCCAGCGGCAGACCGAGTTTTGTGTCGAACACGATGCGTTTGGGGTTTCGTCCCTCAACCATACGCACATCAAGTGTCGGATTATCGGTTTGGGCAGTGGATTTTCCTATTAAGACAGCATCTAATTCCGCCCGCAAGATATGTACGCGCCTTCTGCTCTCTTCGCCTGTGATCCATTGCGATTCGCCTCTCGAAGTAGCGATACAGCCGTCGAGCGTTTGGGCGGTTTTTGCTACGATATATGGCAGACCGGTTGTCGTATATTTTGTAAAAGCACGATTTGCCCAAGCACATTCTTCCGCTAAAACTCCGAGTTCTACTTCTATCCCGGCTTCGCGAAGCATGGCTATGCCGCGCCCTTGTACTTTATGAAAAGGGTCTTCCATGCCGATTACTACACGCCGTAATTTCTTCTCGATAATCAGTGAAGCGCAGGGCGGTTGCTTGCCTTGGTGTGCGCAAGGCTCCAAATTGACATACAGCGTTGCTCCTTCAACGCTTTCAGTCGCACGCTCGATAGCGTCGGACTCGGCGTGAAGCGAGCCGTAGGCACGGTGCCAACCCTCGGCTATTACGCGCCCGTGTTTTGTGATAACGCAACCTACACGTGGATTGGGGCTGACATGGCCGCTGCCACGCAGTGCCAATACCAGAGTGCGCTGCATGGCTTGCTCATCGGTCATAGTCGTACTTGCAGAAAATATTTACGGCAAAATGGGTTATATTGAAACCTTAAAATCCGGCATAGTTGCCGATACCGCCATAGGCATAGTACCGGTAGTTACATTAACTGTTCTCTGCGAAAAGCCTATTGAGCCGAGCGATTGAGAAAAATCATCGGCACAATCGGCCAGAATATCACGCGAAGTGTTGCTTGCCGCATAAACATTAGCGGAAATATTGCTTTCGAAAGAAGCTAAACGTATACTTGTAGGCCCAAGTACGTCGGTTTCAACCGTTATGGAAACAGTATATTGTACAGATTTTTCTTTCTGTGAACGATATATCGTCAATTCGGTAAGGTCTTCGTTCTCGGAAATAATCCATAGTCGCATGGGCAAGTTGGCCGCTAATGCGCAAAGGTTCATGAAATAGCGGCTTTCTATCGTTTCGAGCAGAGCAGATGCAATTTTTGCGATATGCTCGGGCGGCTTAGTCCGAAGCAGTTCGGCGAGTATTCCGAAAAACGTAGAGCTTTTACCGTCGGCTGCGCTGATAAGAAACAATTGCAGTTTTTCACGAATATTAAGCGTAATATCGTCGGTACAAGACTGTAACGCTGCAAGTCGTTGCCTAAAAGGAAGATATTCACCGTCAAGCATATCGACGAGTTCGGTTGTCATCTGGCGAAACTCTGTTTGAGTTCTTGCAGACGGGGCGGCTTTTCGCAATGAAGCGGCGTTAAGTGGCGCACCCTGCCGATGTAAATCGCTTGTCAGGTCTACTGCATCTCTTTCGGACAAATGAAATTCTGCGCCGATGAATTCGGCCGCTGCTATAAACAACGCTATATCGCCCTTTGATATAACGGGCATATAATTCGCGAGTGCCTCTACCGATATTCGCGGCAGATGCTCTTTCGGAAATCCGAAAACTTCCAATGCCGGTAATGAAGTACTTTTACGAATTACGGACGAGGGAAGTGCATAAACCGCCCATGAACCGTCAGGCGCGAACAAGCCGTACAAGGCATCGCCTACAGAAAATCCGGCCGGTAAACGTAATTTAGTTTCTTTATCCGGCAAAATAATTACTGCCGTACCATCGGATAACAATTTGGTAATTTCACCTCGTAACGCCCCGCTGTTAGTCTTATACTTTTGTTCAAAACCCAAGCCGCCGCCATGCCACGCAGATTCTCCGTACTGTTGCAATGTTGCGCCCGATGTTTTGCCTATTGGTGCGATACTCGTATGTATATCTGTTTGCATAGTTGAAATATAGTAATGTTCCAAAATATACAGCAGTTTTCGCGCCAAATTATCGAAAAACTTCCTTAAAGGATAACTATTCGTAGCTGTAGAACCCTTTTTTGGTTTTACGTCCGAGATAACCTGCCGATACCATCTTTCGCAATAGAGGCGACGGGCGGTATTTGGAATCGCCGAAGCCGTTGTACAGCACCTCCATAATGGCAAGACAAACGTCCAGACCGATAAAATCTGCAAGCGTAAGCGGTCCCATCGGATGTGCCATTCCAAGCTTCATTACGGTGTCTATGTCTTCGGCCGATGCCACACCTTCCATTAAGCAAGTAATCGCTTCGTTGATCATCGGCATTAGAATACGATTTGATATGAAACCGGGATAATCCTGTACCGAAACGGGCGTTTTTCCTATGGATTTGGCAAGCTCTTCGACTATGCCGAATGTTGCATCGCTTGTGGCAAAGCCGCGCACAATCTCGCAAAGTTTCATCATCGGAACAGGATTGAAAAAGTGCATGCCGATAACGCGGTCAGCACGCGAGGTTGCTGCGGCTATGGTTGTGATGGAAATAGAAGAAGTATTCGTTGCCAAAATAGTTTCGGGGTGCGCAACCTTGTCAATGGTCTGAAATAGTTTAGTTTTAATTTCAAGGTTTTCGGTGGCGGCTTCTATTATCAAGTTTCCGCTTGCAGCGGCCGCTTCAATGTCGGACGATAATTGAATGCGTGCAATAGTCGCGGCCGCTTGCTCTTCGGTAAGAGTCCCTTTTTTTACTTGCCGCGCCAGATTGCCTTGAATTGAAGCCAATCCTTTGGCGGCGGCCTCCGCCGAAACATCTACCAGCGTTACGCCGAAGCCGTATTGAGCGAATGTATGCGCTATTCCGTTACCCATGGTGCCGGCTCCGATAACGCCGATTTGTCTGATTACCATTCGTATTGTCCTTGAAAAAGAGAAAAATATATTGCTGTTAGTCTGTAAAATTACTCAAAATACGGCTATTTTACAGAGTTTTTTCAGATAAAATAAGTGTGAAATATTCATAAAATAAGCGAGGCGCGATTCCGCCGGAACCGCGCCTCGAAAGGATTCGTATTATTCAAGCAAATTTTATTTTGCTATCGTGCTTGAAATAAGCTCCATTCTGTCGCCGGGGGCGGACATACCTTTTACGGCATCGGCTACTGTACTTTGGAATGGTAACGGAACACTGCTTACGTCGGCCTTGGGAATCAAAGGTGTGCTGACCGCTTTTACTAAACCAACATTATCGGCATACCAATAAGTAGAAGTTGAAGTGGAAGTTACGGGAACTTCGAGCGGTACTCCGAGAAGCGAGCCTTTAACTTTGATGGACGTGCCGAAAGTCAGCGTTATTTTAGCACAGTCGGTATAAGTTTTTCCCTTAACGGTAATTGTTTCCGTTCCGCTGTTTTTGCCGTTCACCGTCAATTCACCGTCAATTGTTATGGGAACGGGGGTGCCGCTTATATCTAAAGTATCTTTTATGCCTGTAAGCGTGGTGTCATAAATTTTCCATTGGGCTTGCGAGGTAAAGTCCGCATATTTATTCCAGCGGGCTCCGGCCTCTACGCCGCCTGTGGCAAAACTAAAACTATCTCCGAATAACCATAGCGACGAGCCCTCGACGACGTACGGATAAGAGTAACTTGTTCCGTTAGTTCTGATAGCGACTTTTGTTTTGCCGAGAGTATCAACGGTGCGGGCAATACTTTCCGTATATTGGCTTGGTGTACCGATATCTTTGCCGGCCGTATCTATTTCTGCGGTCTCATACTGCCAAGAGCTACCGACTGTTGTTGGATAATAGTTTTTTGTAGATCCGGGTGAATTAGTGGAATTATCGGAGCAGGCCGATAATATGGCGACAGCGGCTGAGGCAATAATTGCCAGCACACGAATTTTCATAGAATACCTTTTACAAGAGTGAGTATATTAAAATAACTTTTTGCCGACTTGCAAAAACTTACAGATAATAAGCATCTTGCTGTCAGTTTGCCGTAAAATTACTCAAACAAATCCGATATTTACATTTTTTTTTCCAAATCGTTGTTATTTTTATTTTCTACGGCATTTTTCTGTTAATGCTTCTATTTTTTCTCGAATTGATGCAACAATAATTTGTTCGTTTACCCCTGCGATAATATCCGACGGATAAATTGGCTCGCCTATGCAAACTACTACATTCCCTCCAAAAAAACGGTACTTTTCCGGCGGAAACGCGAATTGCGTTCCCCAGATTGCCAACGGCACGATAGGTTTGTCTGCTCTTAACGCCATAAGCAATGCGCCTCGCTTAAACGGCAACAATGCGCCGTCGGGCGACCATGTTCCTTCGGGAAACAGCAATGCAGAGCTGCCGCCTGCAATATCTTTGGCGGCTTGATAAAAACTTGCAGCAGCTTCTCGCGGCGAATCGCGATTAACTGCGATATACGGCGAACGTGCCAATGCAGTGCCGAAAACGGGCGTGCGCTCTATTTCTTGTTTATACATAAATCGAACGCCTTGCGGCAACGCGGCTATAAGCGACGGCGCATCGAGTAAGCTAAGATGATTGCACACGTAAATGCACGAATCGGGTACGGATTTTTCTGTCTCTCTCAGCACTTGCAATTTTACTCCGGCACAACGTAACATCATTTGCGCCCAATGTTTTGCATAACCGTAGAATACATCTTTCCCCGTGAGTTTCTCATGTGTGTAAAGTGCCGCTATATTCGCCAAAGTATAGCCGCCGGCTACGAAAATGCGAAATATGTAAGAAAGGCTGCTTATCATAGAAAAACGCCTCGAGAATAAGAGCAAACTGCTATAAAAACGCCAACGCCCGACAAGGAAAAATCCGTTTATCGAGCGTAGGCTTAGTTTATGTTTGCGGAGATTTTACGAGTGTTGCGCCTCGAGCCAACGCTCTGCATCAATGGCCGCCATACATCCGCTGCCTGCGGCGGTTATCGCTTGGCGATACACGCTGTCTTGCGCATCGCCACAGGCAAATACGCCGGCAATATTAGTTGCACTTGAACGCGGTTCGGTTACAATATAGCCGTTCTCATCTGTATCTATAATACCTTTGAAAATATCCGTATTAGGTTTATGGCCAATTCCTATGAACACTCCTTCGGCCGGAATGTCGGACATTTCTCCGCTTGCAGTATTTCTTATGCGCAATCCCGTCAGGCGTTTAACGCCCGTAGGCAGAGTTTCGCCAAGATATTCATCAATTGTCGAATTTAGCATAAAGTCAATTTTTTCGTTGCGTTGTACGCGCTCAAGCATTATTTTCGATGCACGAAATTCGTTCCGGCGATGAATTATCGTTACTTTTGAACAAAATCGCGTTAAATACGAGGCTTCTTCCATCGCTGTATCGCCGCCGCCTACCACGTAAACGTGTTGATTGCGAAAGAAAAAACCGTCGCATGTGGCGCAGGCCGAAATGCCGTAGCCCATATATTCGTTTTCACCTTTCGCGCCCAAAAGTTTTGCAGATGCGCCCGTTGCGATAATTACGGCATCGGCAGTATAGCGAATGCCTCGGTCGGATGTAAGCGCAAACGGTTTTTGTGTAAAATCAACTGCCGTAATTATTTCGTAAATCGAGCGTGCGCCAAAGCGATGGCACTGCTTTCGCATAACATCCATAAGTTCCGGCCCCATAATGCCATGCTCAAATCCGGGAAAATTCTCGATTTCCGTAGTTATCGTAAGCTGTCCGCCGGGCTGCAGACCTTCAAACACTACGCTGTCCAAACGCGCCCGCGAAGTATAAAGAGCGGCCGTAAATCCGGCCGGACCCGATCCGATAATAGCAACTTGACTATGCGTACTCATAATATAATTTGAAAATTCGTAGTGAAAACGGCACTGCTCGTGCCAAACAATACGCAAAATTACGGATAAGCGGCACGAGAGCAAAATTACCGTAAATGTTCAACTGTAAAGATGTAAATCGTACTGTCCGCATCGGGCGGGCATAACCGAAAAACTATTGCGCGGAGTACATACGGCAAAGCGCGGCTTGTTCTTTCATATTGCGTAATAGCGAATGCGGCAATAATTTAGACGTGTTATCGTTATGCCGCGCAAACATCAGGCATTTAACTTTTGGAAAAATCCATGAAATTTTCAGATGATGTAGAGGCCGCTCTAGGCTATATCGAGACTTCCGGGGCCGCTCTGCGCAAGCGTTCGGATATAGGCATTATTTTGGAGTGCGGAGCAGAAACATGCGATCCCCAAACCATAAATGCCATTATTTTCCACGGGAAAAATGCTTGGAGCATTTACTCGATTCTGCGCAGAATGAGGCAAAACGAAAGCGGTTTTCAAAATATGGAACGTGAGTTTATGTCGAGCATTAACGCGCTTCGCACTTTGTTGGCTGATTTGTCGGCTATTGCACCGCCCGAAAGTAAGACGCGATTTAACGATGTGTATTTCGGTAATACACAAGGAACTTTACGCAACCTTGCGGACTTGGCGCATGACTTGGCTATCTTGAAAAATATGCAAAACATGAGTAAACACGACACTTCAAATTCCGCTGAATCGGAAAATAATTCGGTCGAATAACAAGAAATTGCCGATTATTTGCCGCTGTAACCCGTTCACTGCTATTTTTGAGATGTTTTTTCGGAAGATTATTCATTGCCGCTTATGGAAACTATCAGTTTATTTCCTCTAAATATCGTGCTGTTTCCGGATTCGTCGTTGCCGCTTCATATCTTTGAGCCGCAATATAAAGAACTGATTAATTTATGCTTTCAAAACCGCACTTTGTTTGGCATCAATTTGACCGAGTCAGGTAAATTAAGCGAAATAGGTTGCGCCGCAGGCGTAAGCAATATTGTAAAACGGTATCGCGACGGACGGCTTGATATAGAAGTAACCGGTGCGGAGCGTTTTCGTTTGAAGAGCTTTACGGGAAAGGGAGATGCGTGTTTAATCGGTAATATTGAGTATTTGCCCGACACATCGGAATCTGTGCGCTTTAACTTTATTGCCGAATGTACGGAGTATTACAATCGCAATATCCGCACTGCATTCCAAAAATCGAGCATAAGTGTGGCTGAAGTTGCCGTAAAAAAGTACCCATCATACTTTTTAGCCGAAAAAGCCGGGCTTTCGCTTTCCCATAAGCAATCATTGTTAGAGTCTCGTTCAGAAAATCACCGTTTGGAAACGCTGTTGCGACATTTCAAAGAAATTGAACCGATTAAGCCGAACTCTGCACACTCTCGCAAAATTATAGAATGTGACGGCTATCTTCCGAGAGCACGAATATGAAATAGGCGCGTCTTAGCGAGTTGCCTTGCCTGCTCTTGGATAATTCCTATTATTAACTGACCTTACGCATTAGATCTTAAAAGTATTATATTAGTAGCAACAAGTTGTTTCACAAATTGAAAGATTTGCAATGAAATCGGAAGTATTC
>JAANMT010003451.1_pt1 | contig 11214 bp, 11 predicted proteins | sample 7279711 | NCBI WGS metagenome assembly JAANMT01 (sample SAMN14094538, study PRJNA606508) | bioreactor metagenome | isolation source: A lab-scale SPAN reactor treating ammonium-rich wastewater day 1 | place: Ireland: Galway | collected 2017-01-16 | reverse complement strand
GTTTCATCAGCAGAAAGTTTAAGTAACGCATCCTTACCATCGGAAGCTTCAACAAAATCTTCATAGCCGAGATTTTTCAATGAGTTTACCACGATTCTGCGCATTGTCTGAGAATCATCAACAATTAAAAATTTTAGTGCCATAATTTTCCTCTAGTTTAAAAATTTAGAAACTTCATATAAAACTCTTTTAGAATCAAAAGGTTTGAGCAAATACGCATTTGCACCGCATTGAATTCCCTTTTCAATTTCTTCATTAGATGATAGTGATGAAAGAATAATTATCGGTAATTCGCGGTACTCCTCATTTGATCTGATTGCTTTAATCAATTCAAATCCATCAACATTTGGCATATTAAGATCTGTTATAATAAGATCAACCGGTTCAGACGGCAGAATTTCCAGCGCTTGCATTCCATCGGCTACCTGTATTATTTCAAAACCTTTAACTTTTAATGAGATTGAAACAAATTTTCTTATTGTAGGGGAATCATCTGCAACAAGAATTACTTTCTTCATTTTGATTTTACTCCTTTTTGTATCCTATAGTTTTAGGAAAACTTACTAGCTTAAATGCTCTTGAAATTCCGTGTAGAGTTTCTGAGTAACCGATAAAAAGATATCCATCTTTATATAACGAATTATAGAGATGATTTATTACTTTAATCTTAGAAGCCTGATCAAAGTAGATAAGTACATTTGCACAAAATATTATATCAAAATTAATCATCGTTCTCATACTTATATCATCATAAAGATTAAGCAGTTTAAAATTTGCCATGCTTTTTATTTTGGGATCTAATTCAAAAGAAGCCCCGTTTGTTTTAAAATATTTCTTCAGGTAATAAACAGGTGTATTCCTTACAGAATATTCTTTATAACTACCTCGTCTGGCGGTATCAATAACAGCATTACTTATATCTGTTCCTACTATCTCAAATTCGATCGCAGGATATTTAGGTTTAATAATATCCTGAATCATCATTGCAACTGAATATGCCTCTTCGCCACTTGAACACGCAGCACTCCAAATACGGATTTTTTCTCTGCCCAATTTTTCTTTTGAGGCAATAATTTCCGGTAGTACTATTGAAACCAGGGCATCTAACTGAGGCTGGTTCCTGAAAAAAAATGTCTCATTGATTGTTATGGCTTCATAAAGATATTTTATTTCAGAAGTGCCTGATGGATTAGTTTTAACAAAATCAAAATATCCTTCAAATGATTTTAACCCCAGATGTGTAATACGTTTTTGCAGACGGCTTTCCAGCAAATATTTTTTATTATCCTGAAAATATATCCCTGTATTATCATAAATATATTTACGCCAGATTTCAAAACTTTTCAAGGAAAGGTTAAGTTTAATTCCTGCCAATCCAGTTAGCGGCTGACCAATTAAGTTATCGTTTTGGGTAAACTGATGCATTATCTTTCTTACTTAATTGATTAAAAATTGTTTGCGAAGTAATATTTCTTTTGCTTTTTCTCTTACCATCTCTTCAGGATCATTAACAAGCTTTTCAATTGATTCTGTAATCTGAGAGTGATCAATTTCTGAAAAAATATCAAGTATTCTGATTCGATTCCAAAAATTTTCATCTGCTGTCATTGTATCAATAAACAATAACGCGGTTTCTGTATCTACTGCAAATAATAATTCAGCAGCGGTAATCCTTACAACTTCATCCGGATTCGTTAGAGAGTTTGATAGTGCCTCAGTTAATCTCCTTTTATTTAGTGCGGATAACTTCTGAATTACAGCAGGATCATCCTGAATTATATTGTTTAGAAGTTCTAAAACCGATGCTACATATTCATTTGAATTGTCAATTGCATTATATATTCTTGATATGATTATTTCCTTATTCTCCATAAATTTTCTGTAAAGCAATTCATTTAGCTCCATATCCATTCCAAAAATAGAAAGACAGGCAAAAAGAATTTCGGGATCATCAAAAACACTAACAAGATATGCTGCAGTAATTTGATATTTTGGTTCAGAATTAATTATTGTATCGAGTACACATTTTTTTATCTTCTCATCAAAAGGAACTTCGAGATCGTATCTTGTTTTGAGTTTATAAATGGCTTCTAATAATGGCCATATTAAAGCTCCTTTAAGTTCATTAATCTTCGATAAGAGAAAATAGAAAGTGTCCTGATTACCTATCTCCCCAAGACTTTCAATCATAGTAAATTTAAGCAGGTCATCTTCGCAATTAAATTTATCAACAATAAACTCTAAAGATTCTGAAGTTTCTATCTTCCCTATTGCTTCTACTACAACTGGTTTTAGCACTTCTAATTGATCATAAAAAGGTATTATTTGTTTAACTGCCTTTTCGCTGCCGATATTTCCTAAGGCTTCAATACAGGCAACAATTACATTTTCATTTTGATTCTTGCTTAGTATTGCTAAAATTAAATCCTCAGTACTCTTCTCACCAATCAATCCAAGAATATCAACAAGAAATTTTATATCATCATCATTATCTATATTTACAATATATGAGCTTATTGCTGGAATTGAATCCGATCCCTTTTTAAGAAGTATCTCTCCTGCAAGATTTCTGATTGATATATTATCAGAGCTAATATGTTCTATAACCAATTCAGGAATTAAAAGATTACGGTTTTGAATTAAAAAATTTGATGCTGCATTTCTAACAGATTTATCATCCTTGAGTATTAAGGGAACAATAATCTTTATTATTTCATCCTCCACAACATCAAAAGAAAGATTGTAAAGCAAGTCAGTTAACTTTTCAGATTCTCCTGAAGAAATCAGATTTACTATTTCGTGCTTATTTCCAGTTTCACTTACCATTTTATTTTCTATTATGTTGATAATTTTTCAACAAAAATTTCAATTATAGTGCCGATAGATATTCTTCGTTTTTAATCAAATTATCAATATTTTTTTGAATTAATGAACAATATTAGCCAGTTGAAAACTAATCATCACAAGATAATTTTCTGCTAAATATTTTGAATGGCATATTTTATTTCCACTTCAATGTCCAAGAAAATTTTTTGTAATTCAGGTTATTCACCTGATAATTTTTTCAATACTTTTATAAAATATTTTCGAACAATCGTTTAGTGTTTTCGGAAAAATTACTTAGATCTGTTTTTAGCAAGAACTTTTTAGGCTGCTGCAAAATTTGAGAGTTTCATTAACCAGCTTGTATTTAATCAGGTATTACTGCTGTTATAGCTGAACACTTTTTTAATAATCACATAGTAAATTATTAATGCAATTCCATACTTATCCAGGATTCTTTTTCAGTATTCACTTCAGATGATTTGGTTTCAAATACTTTGTCAACTTTAAATCCTGATATAAGTTTCTGCAAATTAGCAGTTAACTGATTTAATTCTTCAGCAGCGTGAGCAATTTGTTTAACACCGATTGTGTTTTGATTAGTTACATTATTAATAAGCTCAATATTCTGGCTGATTTGTTCCGAAGTACGGGATTGTTCTTCACTTGCAACTGCAACCTGAGTAACAATATCAGCAACATTTTCTGCACCTGCGATAATTTCTTTAAGAGACCCGCCGGCTTTTTCGGCTAATAATTTACCTTTATCAACTTCATCTGTACCAAGCTGCATAGATTTAACAGCACCATCAGTATCCTTCTGAATTTGCTTGATCATAAGTGCTATTTCCTGTGTTGCTTTAGAAGTGCGTTCAGCAAGTTTTCTTACTTCATCAGCAACTACTGCAAAACCTCTGCCTTGTTCACCGGCACGGGCAGCTTCGATTGCAGCATTTAATGCAAGTAAATTTGTCTGATCTGCAATATCATTAATCACCTGAATTATCTCACCGATTTCACTGCTGCTTTTACCAAGTGCCAAAACAGTTTCAGAGCTTTGTTTGACAACCTCAGAAATTCTTATCATACCGTTAATAGTTTCATCCACAACCTTACCACCTTCTAAAGCAACCTTACCAGCATTTTTACTCGCTTCAGCAGCTCTGGTAGTATTCTTTGTAGTTTCAAAAATTGTTTTAGCCATTTCTTCAATAGCACCTGCAACTTCAGTAGTTTGTGTACTTTGCTCACTTGCCCCGGCAGCCATTTCCTCAGTACTGCTGCTTATCTGATTTGCAGCACTTGCTGTAGCTACAACAGCCAGTGATACTTCGTTTAATGTCTTGCCCAAAGATTGTGTTACATAATTAATTGAATCTTTAATTTTTTCATGATCACCGGAATAAGTTTTTAATATTTTAACCGTAAAATCACCTGATGCAATTTTTTCAAGTGCAGTTATTGCTTCATTAACGGGTTCATAAACTGCATCAAGAGTTTCATTCATCCCTTTCACTATTTCTTTGTATCCGCCTTCGAATTGCTTTGTATTTCCTCTGGCATTACTATTACCTTTTACTGAAGCGGTAGTTAAGAAGTTAATTTCTAATACAAGTTTCTTCAGGTTATTTATCATCTTTTCAAAACTTTCAGACAGTATGTCATTTTCAGAAAGAGAATTAATTTTTACCTCCAGATCGCCTTTTGCAATTTTTTCTGCGGCTTCAATTTTTTCTAACTGGGAATCACGAAGTTTGCCAAGCATTAAAGACATCTGACCGAACTCATCTTTACTTTTTAGTTCAATCCGGTTCTGAAAATTACCAAGCGAGTATTGACTAAGTAATTCCCGAAATTGATTTACAGGTTTTATTATCTGGGGAATTATTCTAAAAAATGCTATTAAGAAAACTAAGGTGCCTAAGATCATTCCGCCTATTATAAAAGCAATCGTTCTTGACATAATTGAGCCGACCTCGGCTTCAAGGTTTGTTTTTTGAGAGTTCAGATGTTCGGAGATTTCATTTGCTTCTTTTTCAAATTTCATCCTTATTTCTTCACCGGAAGTTGTTGCGATAAAAGAAGCCATCTCATAATCTTTCATTGCGGCGGCACTCAAAGTGCCATCTACAACAAGACCAAAATACTCATTAATTATACTTCCAAAACTATTTGCGTGCTCTTCAAAAATTTCTGTAAGTGAAGAATCTTTAACTTGCGTTACGATTTTTAAAATCCGTTTTTTGCTTTTATCGACTTCCTGAAAATTTGCGTCAAATTGATCTTCAAAGCCAGGAATTGAAAATTTTAATAATTGAGTTTGTAGATTCTGAAATTCTAATTTAAACTCATTCAGGTTTTCATTGGCAACTATTATTTTTTTATTTAAGGTTTCACTAATCTGTGAAAGCTGAAAAAAATGGTATAGATCACTCAATACCAGAACAGTTGAAATTGCTGCAATTACTAAAAGCAGAAACTGTATTTTTACCCTAAATGAAATATTTTTAAAGTTCTTCATTTAATTATCCTAATTTAGTTTGAACACTACAGAAATGGTTGTTTTTACTTTAACATTTTTTCCTTCATGTTGACCAGGATTAAATTTGGAAGAACTTAATACTCTTGATACCTCCTCATCACACCCGGCGCCCAATCCCTTTATGATTTTTACTTTATCTACATTACCTTTTTCATCTACATAAGCCATTGCAAAAACTTTTCCCTCAATTCTGTTTTGTTTTGCAATACTTGGATAATTTATCTTTTTTACAAGTTCAGGCATTCCACCCTTTAGCTCAGGCATAGTTGTAGCAAAGGCAAGATAATCTTCATCTTCAGATGGAGTGTTTTGTGAAAACGCAATTGTACTTAATAGTAAGAAAAGTGTAAGAGTGTAAGCGTATTTCAGCAATTGTTTGATTTTCATAATTATTCCTCTAAGTTTTCATCATTTTATTTTCATTATCGAAAAAAAATGATAATTGTTAAGCAAAAGATTTAGCAATTAATGAGTTTTGTCGGATTTAGAAGAATTTTTAAGATTTCAGTATAAGTTTTCTTGAAGCTAATACTGATTAACAAGTAAATCTGACTTTTGAGTGTAAAACGATCCGGATTCTAAATGCAATTTTGTATAAAAACAGGAATGTTTGTTGGTAATTTTAACAGAAAGTCAGTATGAGATTACATTTTAAATTAATGTCCTGCAAAAATAATTTTCAGCTTGTTACTTTTCTTGTAACCTCAATACCAAGTTGTTCCATCCGGTATCTAAGTTTTGAGCGTGATAATCCTAAAACTTTAGCAGCTTTAACCTGATTGCCATCTGTTATTTTTAATGTGTCTTCGATAAGTTTTCTGAGAACAACTTCAATTTTAATTCCTTTTGAAGGAACTTTTAGTATAAATTCATCTTTACTTTGTTTAATCTCAGTCTGCCCTTGCGGAATTAAGAACTGGAAATGTCTTTCTTTTAATTCATCTTCTTCCAGAAGAAGAGTAACTCTTTCCATAACATTTCTAAGCTCTCTTATGTTGCCTTTCCAGTAATAATTTTGAAGCATCTCAAGTGCAGCATGGTCAATCCGTTTTATCTTTTTGTCAAATTTTAATGAGAACTCGTTTAAGAATGCGTAAGCCAGAATTGGAATATCTTCTTTCCTTTCACGTAATGGCGGGATAGTAACATTGCCAACATTCAATCTGTAAAAAAGATCTTCTCTAAAATTTCCTTTCTTTACTTCCTCTTCCAGATTTTTATTTGTAGCTGCAAGTACCCGAACATCAATATTTATTTCACGCTCTCCGCCGACGCGATAGAATTTCTTTTCCTGCAGTACCCGTAAAAGTTTTACTTGTAAATCCTGAGACAGTTCTCCGATTTCATCAAGCAAAATAGTACCGTTGTTGGCAAGTTCGAATTTACCAAGTTTGGTCTTTTGCTGTGCACCAGTAAAAGCACCTTTTTCATGCCCGAACAATTCACTTTCTGCCAGTTCTCTCGGAATGGCAGAACAGTTTATCTGAATAAATGGTCCATTTGATCTGGGACTATTCTGATGAATGAATCTTGCAATCATCTCCTTGCCAGTGCCGCTTTCTCCATCAATAAGGATAGTTGTATCTAAACTTTTTGCAAGTTTCTCTACAGATGATACAATCTTTTTTATTTTACTGCTCTTTCCAAAGAAATCTTTTGTAAGTATATCATCTTTTACAATTGCAGTTAGTTTATCAACTTCAGCTTTCAGATTAATATTAGAAAATGCTTTCTCAACAATAAGTTTTAATTGATCAATATCGACAGGTTTAAGAAGGAAATCATAAGCACCAAGTTTCATAGCTTTAACAGCAATATTAACATCACTATAACCGGTAATCATTATAACGGGAATATTAAAAAACTGCTTTTGAAATTCCTGAAGCAGATCCAAACCATTTACGGTTGTAAGATAAATATCAAGTAAAATCAGATCGGGTTCAAAATCTCTTACCTTTTCCACAGCTATTTCTCCATCCAGGCAATACTCAACCTGATATTCGAACTTTAATAATACCCGCTGCAAAGTTCTGCAGACAAGTTCATCATCATCAATTATAATTATTCGGTTGCTCATAAACTTTCATTGTTTGTATTAAATTTGATAAAAAATTTAGAACCTTGTTTGTATTTACTTTTGAAATCCAGTTCTGCATTATATTCATTTAATATTTTTTTGCACACGCTTAAACCTAATCCCGTTCCTTGTTTTTTGCTGGTATAAAAATCTTCAAAAATTTTAGTTTTGTCTTCTTCTTTTATTCCGATGCCGCTATCCTCTACTTCCCAGTAAATAGTTTTATTACTATCAGAATCATCCATATAAGTTCTAACGAAAATTGTATTTTTTGTGTTTTCTGCCTCAACTGCATTTGTAAGAAGGTTAAGAAAAACTTGAAGTAATTTGTCTTTCTGAAAATAGATTGAGGGAAGATTTGGCTGAAGTTCAGTTTCGAAGTACATATTAATTATGCAGGCATTACTTTGCATAATGTTAACAGCAATTTGGGTTATATCGTTAATTGAGCATATTTCCGTTTCAGAGTTTTGCTTTTTAGAAAAATCAGAAAAATTCTGTATTAAAAACATAAGTCTGTCTGTTGCTTCTGAGCAGGATTGAATGCTTTCAGCAGCATCATCTGAAACGTGAAGTCTCATCTGAGATAGATAATCGAGATTAAGTTTAAGAGCAAATAATGGATTTCTGATTTCGTGGACCAGACTGGCTGATAGTTTACCAAGCAATTGAAGTTTGTTGTTGAGTATGTCTGAATTACCCATGCTTTGCGTAAATATTTGGATAAACAAAAATTGTTTAATGGCAATATAAAATATTAAAAGATATAAATGAAGTATTGAGGCTGGAAAATTAAAATCGGTAAATAGTTTTACTTACCGATTTCTTTTAAAATTGCATCAGCTACTTTGCTTAAAACCTCTTCAGAATTATAGAATCCACTTTCTATTTTTTTCTGGATCTCGCTTAAATTTTTTGTTTCTGATGTATTATGCAATGCCTTAGCCTGTTCTGAAATTTCTATTTTATCTTTTTTTGATATTTCAGGATTTTTTCCTGCTGCTGATTTAAACTTATCATCATTTTTATAAATTGACGATAATATATTTCTGATTTCCATAATCTTACCTGTTGTATATAGTAATTTTTTTCTGGTTCTGTATAAATTCCATTTCTTTCTGAACCACTTTGAGCTTATCTGCCCAATCTTTTATGACATTATCGAACTTCTCCGGAATAAGTTTAGCCAACTGTACAATTTTTTCTGATTGTTTAAAATCATTTGATTTTACTTTGTTTTCCAATCTTTTTTGTTCTATCTCAGCCATTTTTGCTTTGGCAGATTTTAGAACTGAATCAAAATTTTCTTCAGTCAGACTCTCCAGATCACAAAGTACTTCTTCAAGAAGATTCTCAATTATTTTTACTTCATTAAGTGTAGATTGAATATTCTTCATTATATACCCCAAATATCAGAATTAAAATTTCCTACTGAAGCAAATAATTCACTTAACTGACTTTGAAGTTGAATGTATTGCATCCTAAGTGCTTCTGCCCGTTTATCAATTTTTGATTGAGCCTGTGTAATCGAATCATTAATAGATTCAATATTATTATCTAATGAATTTTTTCTGGTGGTTAAATAACCTGCTGAGCCTGTGTACGGCTGCAGCTTGTTATAAAGATTTGATGCAACTCCATTTTCAGAGACAAATAGCTGCTCAACTTCTAATATATTATCTTCCAATACATTTGTAAGCTGTGAAGAATCTGTTATTGATAAACCAGTATTAGTATTAAAAGTAATACCCATTTTAGAAAGAGAATTTATTGTACCGCTTCCAAGACCACTAACTGGAGAATAGGCAGTTGAACTTAATATATTCAGAAGAGAAGAAGCTGATGCATCGCCAAGCAGTATTCCTCTAACACCATCAACTGATGTTGAGTTTGTTTTTATATAAGTATAAATATCATTAAAAGCAGAGATAAACTCTTCAACTTTCCCTTTAACTGAACTTACATCATTAGTAACATCAATATTTACATCGGTATCATCTTCAGACATAACCGCTTTAAGACTTATTGTAACACCGGTAACAAGATCTGAAATTGTATTTGAATATCTCTCAATGTTTAAACCATTAAAATTAATCTTCGCATTAAGTGAAGAAAGATTGTAAACAAAACCTGCAGTATCTTCTCCGCTTTCATTCTGAACAAACGCAGTTCTGTTTGTTCCAAGATTTAGCCCAAACTCTGATAAAATATTTCCGGATGTATCAGATATTTCTTCAATACTAAATCCTGAACCTGAATTTTTGGCTGTCAAAGAAATTTGGGATAATCCCGCTGCCGGATAGAAAGATGCTGCACTTACAACACCTGATGCACCTTTCTCTTTATTAACCGAAATACCTAATTCAGATAATAATGAACCGGTATCACTATTAATCGAAATATATTTTGATGAATCCGTTACCGTAAACTTTAGTTTTACGTTTGATCCATCGGCTACTTTTTCTGCTGTTAAACCAGAAATATTTTCCAGTTGTGAAATTATACTATCAATTACTTCTTCATAAGTTCCAGCAGAATAATTTATTGTTGTCTCGGTTCCGTTTAAGTTAACTTTAAATGTTCCTGAAGATATTGAACTTCCCGAAACTGAATCAGATAATACTTCTGCTTTATCATCATTAATTGCTTTTGAAATTTTTTTAGAAAGCGCATCAAAAGTAATATTACCGTTTGTAAAATCACTTTCAGTAAGATTTAACGAAATATTACTATAAAACTGTCCGCCTTCGCCGTCTCCACTTTTCATAGTAAAGGAATATGTGCCCGGTGCTGTAATTGATGAAAAACTGTTTGAGTTTTTATCTAAAGAAACAACAAGATCATTTTTTGCAAGTTGATTTACCCGAAGTGAAAAATTTCCCCTTTGTGCTGATTGATTTGCACTAACAGTTACTGCAGTAGTATTACTTGAGACAGCTTTTTTTGCAGCAAAAGCCGATGATGTTCCTGTAGCTTTTAAAGTGTTCATTTTACTTTTAAGAGCATCAACTTTAGTAAGCAAACCGGAATAAATATTAGAGATTTTTGTGTACTTCGTTTTTCTGGTTTCTAAGGGAGAAATACGATTAGATTTTTCACTGTTGATATAGGAGTTAACTAAAGAATTAATTCCCGAAGTTGTTAAAAGATCATAAGCCATTACGCAACCTGTTTGTTTTGGACAGCATTAAGCCAGCTTTCCCTAAGTTCTGATAAAATCTTTGTAACTATTTCAAAATTATTTTTTCTGGTTTGTTCTTCACAAAACTGATACAATCTCAACAAACGCTGCGAAAGCTCGGAATAGCTTTCATCATCAAATCTGAGAAATCCGGTAAGAACCTGAATTGCACGATTGGTTTTAATCATATCCTTTTTTTCAGAATGAACAACTGCATAATCGTAAGCTTTTAACAATAGCTGTTCAGGTGTAGCATTTAGAATCTGATCAGCGAGATAAGGATTAACTTTACTTTTATTTAGCACAGCAGCTTGATACATTTTATTTTCCCAGTTCTTTTATAAAAATTCCCCGGAGTTTAACCCCGGGGTAACACCCAGTTACTTATTAAAAGTTTATCTGAATAATGAAAGGAGTCCTTGTGGAGCTATGTTAAGAGTTCCTAACATTGCGGTTCCAATCTGGGATCCGATCTGACCTTTAGTTGCATTCAATTGCTCCATTGCCATATCAGCATCAAATAATTTGGAGATCAAAGCAGTATTGTTTGCAATTGAAGAAGTTATATATTCTTCTCTTGAATCAAATACC
>JAANMT010003444.1_pt1 | contig 11235 bp, 8 predicted proteins | sample 7279711 | NCBI WGS metagenome assembly JAANMT01 (sample SAMN14094538, study PRJNA606508) | bioreactor metagenome | isolation source: A lab-scale SPAN reactor treating ammonium-rich wastewater day 1 | place: Ireland: Galway | collected 2017-01-16 | reverse complement strand
TTTGGTGGCCTCGGCCGCCGTCGCCCGTGCGGAGTAGCGTAAGCCACGGGCCCCCGTCAAGACGTGCCATGCAAGGGGGGTGTCTTGACGGGTTCCCGCAGCTTACGCTGGTGACAAAGGTGGGCGACGGCGACCGAGGCGATGGCAAAACCAGGGGGCGGGTGGCGGCTGGTCTCCGGCCCTGATCACCAAGGGGCTCAGGCTCCCTCGGCTCAAGCAAAACCAGGAGGTAACCAGGATGAAGAACATCAGTCAGTCCGAGCTCGAGGCCCTGCTCGGGGCCGTCAACTTGAAGTCTCCCTTCGGCGAGCGCGACCACGCCATGCTCCGGCTTCTGACCAACACGGGCTTGCGCGTGGCCGAGCTGGTCGGTCTGAATGTCGGCCACGTGGCCGCTTGCGGCCGCCCCCACCAGGTGCTCTACCTGCCCAGCGAGCTGGCCAAGGGTGGGCGCCCGCGCAGTATCCCCCTTAACCAGGGTGCCTCCCGGGCTGTGGCCGACCTGGTGGCCTTCCTCGCCAAACGCGGCTTCTCCACCGCCTCCGAAGCGCCGCTCCTGGTGGTCCGCCAGCACCGCCGTATCAGCATCCGGCTGGTCCAGCAGATCATGCAGGAGCTGCGCCAGAAAGCGGGCTTGTCCACGCCGGCCACGCCGCATAGTTGTCGCCACTTCTTCGCCAGCCAGCTGGTGGAGCGCACCTCAGACCTGTGCTCGGTGTCTCGCCTGCTCGGCCACGCCCGAGTCCAAACTTCGATGCGGTATTTGCACTCCTCGCCCGAGCGCCTGGCCGCCGTGGTCGAAGCGCTCGATTCCTCGGCCGACAGGGGTTGAGCCCCGCCTGCTATCACTGATTTTGCTTTAGACGGGAGAAAATAACACTTTGCCGAATCTAATCCCATCCATGACGAACTTAGGTCCTCAACCCAACGCGCTCCCGCAACTCATAGGGTTTCTACTGGACAACGGCTTGCGCGTTTTCAGTACCGAGCAACTACGGAAAACCCTGCGCGACAGTGAGATCCGCGCTGACAAGCTCGCCCAGCAGCTGCACCGCCTCACCCAACGTGGCTGGTTGAGGCGCCTCAGGCGGGGTCTCTACGCTCTGGCGGATCCGTTCCTCTCCGGGCCCCTCAGCGAGCTCGAGATCGGCGCGGCCCTGGTCTTTCCGTCCGCTCTCAGCCACTGGACGGCCTGGCACTACCACGGTCTGACCGAGCAGATTCCTCGCGATGTCTTCTTGTTGACCACCACCGAGGTCGAGCTGCCCCGCCAGCGGGACCGCGCCCGGCATGAGTTCGAACTTGACGGAGTCCGCTATCGCTTCACGCGGACCGCACCAGAGCACTTCTTCGGTATCGCCCGGCCCTGGGTCGACCAGATCCGGCTCTCGATCACGGACCTCGAGCGCACCGTGCTGGACGGCTTTCTCAAACCCGAGTTCTGCGGTGGCCTGGATGACGTCCTTGGCTCCCTCGAGGACCAGCTGCACCGGCTCGAACTCGAGCGACTGGTCGCGTACGCCATCCGAATCGGACCGCCTGCCACCCAAAGGGTTGGCTGGGCGCTCGAGCACCTGGGCACCCCCTCCAGTCTGCTGGAGCCCCTCCAGACCTTACCGCATCGTGGCTATCGCCCCCTCGACCCAAGCCGCCCCCGCCGCGGACCCTGCAATCGGCGGTGGGGCATCCAGGAAAACCTGACCGCATGAAGCCACTTCAGCAACGTCTCAAATCTCTGCGGCAGAGTTCGGGCCTGGCCTGGGAGGCGCTCGAGCGCGACTACGTGCTTTCATTCATCCTGGCCGCGGTTCAACAAGTTCCCGAGCTCGCCGGCCACCTGGTCGTCAAGGGTGGCGGATGCCTTCGCAAGTGCTACGGCTATTCACGCTTCTCGGAAGACCTGGACTTCTCGGCTCTGGAATCGGCCCCGACCGGAGACGACTTGGCCGCGGCGGTCGACCAGGTCGCCCAGCTGGCCCAAGAGCTCTTGGTCGAGAGCGGTGACATCCAGCTCAAGGCCGAGCGCTATCAGGAGCGTCACCCTCATCCCGAGGGCCAGGAAGCCTTTACCATTCTCGCCAAGCTTCCGTGGCAGCGCACGTTCCATACCCGCATCTTGCTGGAGATCAGTCGCTCGGAGCGTTTGCTTTGGGCACCGCTAACGGTACCCATCCAACACGGATACGGCGAGCCGTTGAACGCATCGGCCTGGTGCTACTCTCGCGATGAGATCGTGGCCGAGAAGCTCCGAGCCCTCTTGCAGAACGCCCGTCGCGCGGCGCAACGGGGCTGGGCCCGATCCAGGGCTCGGGACTACTACGACTTGTGGTGCCTCCTCAGGGACACGCCGGAGGTGATTCAATCGCAAGACTTTCGAACCCGGTTGCATGAGAAGGCCGCGCTCAAGGATGTGTCCTTCACAGATTCGTCTTCCTTTCTGACCCCCATTATGCTGGCTCGAGCTGAAAGGGACTGGACCAAAACTCTCGCACCGGTTCTCGCCACGCTGCCGGAGTGGGCTGTGGTGGTCTCGGAACTCGGCGCCCTTCTCTCACCCCTGGACAGTCCAGAGCCGACTCATGGTTGAGCAGGATTGATCACCCCTGATCAAGCCTGCTCAGCAACTAAACACTGTCTCCACAAGCCTAGGCCGAGCCCGGCCGAACACCGTGGAGGCGGTTGCTCAAGCTTGAGCAATCGCTGAAGAGCCTCCGCGCCCGCCTGAAGCTCCTTCAGTCTGATCAAAGCCCTCCACCCCTTTCCTCGATCACTCGTGAAGCCCCTGAAGCCCTTTGCCAAAGCTTCACCCCCTTCAACCTGTGATCACTGGAAGGCATCTAGCCCACTGACATTGAATTATCCTCAACCAGGAGGTGAGTGCCCTGTCCAGACCCGAGCAAAACCCTGCCCCTGAAGCACCACGCTCAAAGCGCCTAACCCTACGTCAGGCGGCGGACCGCATTGGTGTTTCTACCGCCACAATCCGCCGTCGTATCAAGGACGGGTCTCTTCGCGCCTATATGGCGCCGGGCCGGTTCGGAACGCAATGGTTGGTCGCCCCAGAGGACTTAGAGCAGGCTCAATTCTATCCACAAGAAGATTTGGAGGACTCGGAGGACCTGAACGACCACGAAGCGGCTTCAGGTCCGTTGCACCCTGATCAAACCCCTCCAAACAAAGACCAAGAATGGGATACGGGACCCACCATCCGTCGGAGACGCCGATAACTCGGGGCACCTCGAGACCGGTGAGGTGAATGTCTCGGGCAGCCTTCAAAACATGCTGACCTTGAACGCCGGCGGGAGAGCGTCGCTGGACGTCGTGGGCCTGGGTCAGCTCGCGCTCGACAGCGCTGATGCGGCCATCAACTTCGAGCGGGCGCCGTTCCCGTTCGGGCTCCGCCTGGAAGGCCAGACGACGGGAACCCTGGACTTGACTGCCGTGGACCCGGCCTCCATGGATACCGCTCTGCTCGGCCAGTTCACGGGCCAGACGGTGAACATCACATCTCCAGGCATCCTCGATGACCCGAGCTCCTCGGGCCGCCTCTCGGCTCAGTCGGCCTCCCTCACCGCCGGGACGTTCGGCAATGGCCTTTCCACCGCGCCACTCCAGCTCGATGTGCGCAACCTCGAGTTGCAGTCCGACTCTGCCGTCACGGCCATCCACAACCTGGGCGACCTCAACTTGATCTCCGCCGTCTCTACCGACGCCCAGCCGCTGGGTGGTATCGAGATCACCACCACCGGCGATCTGATCCTGGGCCTCGTGGAGTCCTCGGCTGGTGTCGATCGCCTCGTCGGTCTCTTTGTCGGGGGCTCGGTGGTGGACGGAAACGGAGCCGCGAGCAACATTCGGAGCCCATCGGCCCTGATCGACGCGGGCGGAAGCATCGGAGATCCCTCCGATCCCGTGGAGCTCGATGGCGGGCGGGTGGTCGCCGCCTCTCAGACCGACTCGGTTTACCTGCACGCAGAGGGGCCTTCCACCGAGATCTTCTCCTTCGCGGGTGGCACCGGTGAAGTCGTGCTCACCTCTGGGCAGGACATCCTGCTGGGTACAACGGCCTCTCCCACCAACGTGACGGTCGTGGCCGGCGGCAACATCATCGACGCCAACGACGGCGCGACTGTGCGCGCCAACATTCTGGCCCAGAACGCGAACCTTACCGCGGGAGGCATCATCGGCGAGGCGACCAACCCGCTCGAGGTGCAGCTGAACGGCGCTCCGGGCGTGCTGACCGCCACCGCCGGAGGCTCGCGGGACGGTGTCTCGGTCAGCGTCAACCTGGCGAGCGGCGGCCAACTGGTCCTGGGCAACACTCCCCCGGGCGCGGTTATCCTGAACGGCAGCGACATCCTCGACCCGCTGCCTCCCGCCGCGGCCAACCTCTTGCTCTTGGACGAGCCCAGGGCCTTCGACAGCCAGTTCCGCTCCAGCCTGCTGTCGGCCTCCATCCTGGCTCAGGACGACCCCAAACTGGCCAATACCTCCGAGGGCATGCTCTATACCTACGACGTGGTCTTCGTGGTCAACGCCCAGAGCTGGCTGGATGTGATCCGCGGCTCGGTCGTGTGGGAAGACTCCGAATGAAGCGAGCTCTGCTTTGCGCCTTGCTGACCCTGCTCATGCCCTGGACGGCCACGGCCCAGACCGGTCCTGGTCAGCTACCTCCAGTGGATACCGCCGCCCCCCGTACGATCCTGGTCAGGTCGATCATGGTGGAGGGTAATTCGCGCTTGAGCGAAGAGGAGGTGCGAGCCCTGGTCGCGCCATACGAGGGCAGGGATCTGACCCTGGCCGACCTCAAGGAGCTTGCCGGTCAGCTCACCCAACTCTACGAGGACCGGGGTTATTACCTGACCCGGGCCATCATTCCGGCTCAAGACTTTGTGGATGGCCGGGTGCGCATCGCGGTGCTGGAGGGCAAGATCAACCGTGTTACCATCGAGGGTGCCGACCGCTACGATCAGGCCTTTATCCAGGACCACTTCGCCGACACGGTGTCCGAGAGCGGCTTTAACGGACCGGCCTTTCAACGCGCCATGCTCTTGCTCAACGAGTATCCCAACCTGAAGGGCCAGGCGTACTTCAAGAAGGGGGAGAAGCCCGGCGAGGTCGACATCACCGTCAAGCTGGAGGAAGACGACCCCGTTCACGTGGGGCTCGACTACAACAACTTTGGCAACGCCTCCGTTGGCGAGCACCGCACCGGCCTGACGCTTGACGTCGGCCCGCTGCTGGGCCGGGGAGATCAGCTCCTGCTGCGCACGGCCTACGGCTTTCCCGAAGGCGGCACCAACTTTTACCAGGCTCGCTGGATGGTGCCGGTCGATTCTGACGGAACCCGCGTGGGCTTCGAGTATGCCAGCGGCGCCTTCTCGGTGGGCGATCTGCTGACGGCCCTGGACGTGCGAGGACGCGCCAACACATACAGCCTGCAGTTCTCCCGCGCGCTCGATCGCTCGTTCATCTTCAGCTCGGACCTCTTCGGTGACGTCACCTACAAGGACGTTCAGAACACAGCCCTGGGCATCCCTTTCAACGAGGACCGCTATGCCACGCTGCGCCTGGGCTACTCGGCCGACTGGCGCAATGTCGACGGCCGTAGCATCATGCGCGCCTCGGTAACGCAGGGTTTGGGAGGGATCGACCCGACCGACCCGCTGGCCAGCCGCCTTGGGGCCTCCGGCGGCTTCACCAAGCTGAACCTTGACGCGGTGCGCATCCAGACCTTGCAAGAGGGCTTATACGCCGTATTCCGCGGCAACGGCCAGGTCAGCACCGAGCCCCTCCTCATTCCCGAGCAGTTCGCGATCGGAGGGCCGGACTCTGTGCGTGGCTACCCGCTGGCCGAGGTGCTGGGCGACAACGGCTATTCGGTGAGCGCCGAGTTGCGCTATTCTCCGCTCTCCGACCCGCAACTGTTCCAGATCACCGCCTTCTACGATCATGGCACCGCCACCTTGAAGAACCCCCAGTTCGGTGAGGTCCCGATTCGCAGTCTGAACGGCGCCGGTTTCGGGTTTCGTTTCGGCTTCAATGAGCGCACCAACGCCCGCTTGGACCTGGGTTTTCCCATCGACCCGGCCCGAAACTCGCGGGGAGAAAGTCCGATTCTCTACGGGCAGATCGAGACGCGCTTCTAACTCGTTCTGGCCAAGCGGTGTCCGGGCCCGCTCTTCCCAAGGAGAGCCAGGAGGCCAGGACGAACAGGCGATGGCAGTGGGTTCAGTTGCGCCTGATGGAGAAGCGGAGGCCCAGATGAAATCGTGGTGGCTCTTCCTCGTTACCCTGCTCGGGATGGTTGCCGTCCCCTCCCTGCTGGCCCAGGACAGTCCTGTGAAAGTGACCGATACGTCCGTCGTGCGCGGTATGGACAACCGCTCTCTCGACGGCCACTTCACCCTGCACAACCTGGGCTCGGGCAAGATGAGCGCCCTGCAGGTGACGGTCGAGTTTCTGGACGGAAGTGGCCAGCCCATCCTGCTGCAGGACATTGACGGCTCCATGGTGCCGATGGCGCTCCGGGTGACCGATCTCCCTGCCTCCCTGGATAAGGGCAAATCCCGCGAGTGCTTCTGGACCTATACGTACATGGGCACCATCACGGTCATTCAGACGCGCTACGTGGTCAAAGGCAAACTTGATCGCAAGCCGTTCACGGCCGAGACCGAGCCGGAGAGCTACGGCATTCCGCTCTGGCCCAGTCCTTTTCCCTGAGATCGGTATCCTGGAAGGAGTCTGCCCGGCCCGCAGAAGTTTAGCATCATGACCGTGCAAGTCGATCGCCACAAGGTCTGGACCTATGAGGATAGCCTCAGCCTGCCCACGGACGGCCAGCGCTATGAAGTCCTGGATGGAGTGCTCTACGTGTCCCCTTCCCCCGGAACCCTGCACCAGATTCTCTCACGCAGGCTGCAGTTCTTCTTCTACCAGCTTGAGCTTGAAGGGAAGGGCTACATCTTCAATGCCCCGATGGACCTTCTGATGCCCGGCTGCACACCCGTTCAGCCTGATTTGATCTACCTGCGCCGCGAGCAGCGCGGCCAGATCAAGGAGAAGTATCTCGAGGGCGTGCCCTACCTTGTGGCCGAGATCCTCTCGCCCAGCACGCGCTCGCTCGACCGCGTCAAGAAGCTGAACCGCTTCGCCCAGAACGGCGTTCCCTACTATCTGCTCGTCGATCCTGAGGCCTGCACCCTGGAGGTGCTGAGTCTGCGCGACGGACGCTACAGCATCGAATCGCTGGGGATCGAGGACCGCTGGGAGCTCGAAGGCCGGGTGCTCGAGCTGGCCGCTCTGTTTGAGCCCCTTCCCGAGGAGGAGAGCTAACCGCGGCGACCCGAAGGCCCTCCCATGAGCCAGGCTTCCATGACCATACTGCTCCTGGCATTCTTGCTGCTCTCGCGGGTGAGCGCGGCGCCGCTCGAGGAGAGCGGGCTGGAGCTCTCGCGCCCCATTCACGCCGGTACCTTCATGGATGTTTGCGGCCCCCGGGCCGCCCTGTTCGGCTACGAGGGGCGCAAGCTGGAGGCCTGGGTCTACCCCATGAAGGTGCTCGAGGACTTCCAGCTCCACTTCTCGCTCGAGGGCTATCCCAGCCCGGTCCCTTCCACCGAGCTCGTCAAGCACATCACCGTGCGTCCCGAGGCCACCATCCTCACTTACTCCCACAGCGCCTTCACCGCTCGCCACATCCTGTTCGCCTCGCGCCACGAGCCGGGCGTGGCCATTGTGCTCGAGGTGGACACGCTGCTGCCCATGACCGTGACGGGCGAGTTTCGCCCTCGCCTCAAGCTGATGTGGCCGGCCGGCATCCAGACCGGCAATCTCTCCTTCGCTGACGGACGCTACAGCCTGACCGAGGAGTCGGGGCGCTTTGCAGCCGTGATCGCCTGCCCGGGGTCGCGCGACATCACGCTCATGCCTTATCAGGAAGAGCCGCGCGACCAGCCGGCTCGCTTCGTGGTGGACCTGCCCGTGGGCGCCGGGCCGCTCCCCATCGTCGTCACCGGCAGCGTAAAGGGCCTGTCCGAGGCCCGGGCCGCCAACGACCGCCTGCTGCGGGGGCTGACCGCCGACTACAACGCCAACGTGGCCCACTACCGCAAGCTGCTGGCGGATACGGTGCAGGTGGTCACCCCTGATCGGGACCTGAACCAGGCCTACCAGTGGTCGAAGGTGGGCATCGATAAAGGGCTGGTGACCAATCCCCTTCTGGGCACGGGGCTGGTGGCGGGATTTCGCACCTCGGGCGACTCCGAGCGGCCGGGCTACGCCTGGTTCTTCGGGCGCGACGCCCTGTGGACGGTGCTGGCCACCACCGCCTACGGCGACTTCGCCACCACCCGCACCGCGCTGGAGTTCCTGCGCAAGTTCCAGCGCGCCGATGGCAAGGTGCCCCACGAGATCTCCCAGAGCGCCTCGCTGGTGGACTGGTGGAACGCCTATCCCTTCGGCTGGGCTTCCTCCGACGCCACCCCCCTCTACGTGATCGCTCTGGCCGACTACTATCGCGCTTCCGGCGATCGGGCCTTCCTGGACAAGAGCTGGGAGGCGGCCCTCAGAGCCTGGCGCTTCACCGCCGCCACCGACAAAGACGGCGACGGCCTGGTGGAGAACACCGGCGTGGGCCACGCCTGGGTGGAGGGGGGCGCGCTCTATCCTCCCGATCAAGAGATCTACCTGCAGGGCTGCTGGATCGAAGCCTGCCGCAGCCTGGCCGAGCTGGCCGAGGCGCGCGGCGACAAGCGCCTGGCCGCCGAGGCCCGCGAGCGCGCCGAGACCACGCGCAAAGCGGTGGAGGCGCGTACCTGGCTTTCCTCGCGCGGGTTCTATGCCTTCTCCATCGACCGGCCCCACCCGGCTCGCAAGGCCGAGCCCGGGCCCTCCCTGGCCCGCCGTCAGGCTCGCCTGGAGGAGCTGGCTCAGGGAGGCGTGGTGGACGAGGACACCGTGCTCTCGGCCGTGCCCCTCTGGTGGGGCTTGCTCGAGGGCGACCGCGCGCAGGCGACGCTCGACCATCTGGGCGGCCGGGCCATGGCCACCGACTGGGGCCATCGCATCCTGAGCAATCAGAGCAAACTGTATGACCCGCTCAGTTACCACTACGGCTCGGTCTGGCCTCTCTTCACCGGCTGGGCGAGCATGGCCGCTTACCGTTACGGGCGTCCCCACATCGGCTGGCAGGCCCTGCAGGCCAACGTGCACCTCTCGACCAGCGGGGCCCTGGGCTACGTGACCGAGCTGATCTCGGGCGACTTTATGGCCCCCTTCGGACGCTCATCCCACCACCAGGTATGGTCCCAGGCCATGGTAGCCACCCCGTTGGTGCGGGGCCTCCTGGGGCTGGAGGTGGACCGGGCCGCCAGCCATGTGCGCTTCGTGCCCCAGCCACCGGCCGACTGGGATTCGTTTACCGTGTCGCGCGTTCCGGTGGCGGGAGGGGTCCTGCAGTTGAGCCACCGGCGCGAGGGGGACTCTCGCGTGATCGCCTGGCAGCACAGCGCTCCCCGGCTCGATTTGACGCTGGGCGTGGTGGTGCCGCGCAAGGCGCTGACCGAGCCCGCTGGTGAGCCCTTCGGGGACGGCCAGCGGGTGCTGGTGGAAGTGCCCGGCGCCGGCGCCCGGGGCGAGGTGCGCATCAGCGTGCGGGGCGGGGCCGAGGTGGCCGTGCATCACCCGCCTCCGGAGCACGGAGCGCCCAACCGGGGGCTGCGGGTGCTGCGCAGCCAGTCCCTCCCCGAGGGCCTGAGGCTGGTGGTGGAGGGCCGGCCGGGCGAGCGCTACCGGCTCGAGCTCGTGGGTGGGGCGGCGGCTCCGAGCAGCGCGGAGGGAGTCCGTGCCGAGCCCGTTCCCGGGGGGCTGGAGCTTTTGTTCTCACCTGGTACAGAGCGCGCCGAGCTGCTGGTCCCGGTGCAAAGTCCTTAGCCTTTCAAACGCTTTTCATCGCCGCGCCTTATGCTGCTCGAAGCTATGGATTCGGTGCAGCTCACCAACCCTCGGGCCCAGTTCCTGGTCCGTTCGCTCAAGCGCGAGCAGGCGGCCGAGACGTTTGACCGGCTGACCTGGTCGGACCCGGATCTTGCGGACCAGGTGGCTTTGGAGCTGACCAATCAGGCGGGCGATCGCAAGGCGTTCCAGTCTCTGAGCGCAATTCTGGCCAGCAAACGGCCTGAGGTCAGCCGTCACTTCGCGCCTCACAAGGACTCGCTCCTGGCCACCACCAGCCGACACGGAGCGCGCGAGGGACACGCGCTGCTCTATCGCAGCCTGCTCGAGCGCTTTCCGGAGGCGGTCGGCCCCGAGCTGCTGGTGGCCGAGGTGCTGCCAAACGAGGGCGGGGCCCGGGTGGTGCTCGAGCAGCTCGAGCGACACCCCGGATGGGGCGAGGCCGTGGCCGATCGCATCCACTCGCGCAGCGCATCGCCCACTACGGAGGAGTGGCGCGTGCTCAGCCAGACCGCCACGCCGCGCCATCGCGACTGGCTGGCCGCGCAGCTGCTGCGACCTTCGAAGCCAGGGCCGGAGTTCTGGCAGGGTTTGGAGGCGCTGGGGCGGATACCGGGCGGGCTGGACGGCCTGCGCCAGAGCCTGCTTGACCGCCTGTCTCTCGAGCCGGAGCTTCGTCGCCTCTACGCCGGCGACGTGATGGCCCTGGGCGTCACCCGGGAAGGTTACGCCGCCCTGCTCGATCAAGATTTTGCCCGCAGCCTGGCCGACAAGCTCCAGAGCGCCTACCAGGGCGACATCCAGAAGCTCTCGCCGGCCGACCAGCGGGCTCTTCTGGCGCTGGGCTCGGTGAGCCACCACCGCGAGCTGATCCGTCCCATCGCCATGCAAGAGCTCGAGCGGCGCCACGACAACGCCGCTCTGGACAGCCTGGTGGACACCTTTCGGAGCGAGCACCAGAACGAGCAGATGCGCCGCATGGGCGAGGCGCCCGAGATCCCCGAGAAGATCCAGGCGGCCCGGGAGTACCTGCGCAGCGTGGTGCACCGGGTCATTCCCAGCAGCCTCGAGTTCCAGACCCGTCCCGTGCTCGAGCGTCTGAGCCCCCAGCTCTCACCCGAGCAGAAGGCTCAGCAGGCGAGCGCGTTGCTGCACGAGTTCGTGCAGGCCGCCCGGGCCAGCAAGGCTGACCTCTCCGATCTGCCCCGCTCGGCACAGGAGGCGCTGTGGCTGGCTCACCTGCTGGGCGATCCAGGAGTGTCGGCTGCCCTGCAACCGTAT
>JAANMT010003439.1_pt1 | contig 11255 bp, 6 predicted proteins | sample 7279711 | NCBI WGS metagenome assembly JAANMT01 (sample SAMN14094538, study PRJNA606508) | bioreactor metagenome | isolation source: A lab-scale SPAN reactor treating ammonium-rich wastewater day 1 | place: Ireland: Galway | collected 2017-01-16 | reverse complement strand
GACGGCGCCGCCGAGCGCGAGGTCTGCGTGCTGCGCCCCTCCGAGACGCCTCTGCTGCTCTGGAAGCAGGGCACCGAAGTGCTCACCGCCGAGTTCGCGCGCGATGACGTCAACGGCTGGATTTACTCCCTTTCGCTCAGCAAGGGCGAGCGCCGCCCGCTTTGCAGGGGCTTCAACGTGTCCCTGGCGCTCGAGGACGGCAGCCTGCTCATCGAGCGGCTCGTGGCGCGACCGCCCCAAGAGGACATGCCCGTCAACCCCTGGGGCCGCATGCCCGTGCCCGCCGACGAAGAGGAATTCACCGACGACACCCAGCCCCTGCCCGAGGCCGGCCTGCTGGACCGCTGCGAGCACATTCTCTTCAACCCCGCCGACGGCAGCGAGCGCGTGCTTTACAGCCCCAGCCGCCGCGCCCGCCTTCACATCACGGGCGAGGGCAGCTTCTTTGGCGTTCAGGAGTCCTCCAGCAGCATCAACGCCAGCCGCCTGCCCGGCGGCCGCTTCATGCCCGCACGCACCCTGGACACCTTTGAGCTGCTCATCGTCGACGACGCCGAGCACTACGGCGCGCGCCAGCCTTCCCTCAGAAACAGCTACTTCCCGCTGGCCTGGATTGCCGGCAAGGGCCTGCTCGCCGTGGAGCGCTCCAACCTCAAGACGCGGCTGGTGCTGGTTGACCGGTCGTCCAAGCTGAACCTGCTGCTGATCAGCGAGTTCGGCTTTGACTGCGCCGGCTTCTGCGCCAGCGCCGACGGCCTGACCCTGGCCTGGCTCAGCCTCGAAGACACGAACCAGGACGGCTTCCTCGACCCCTGGCAGGACGAAGCCCGCCCCTGGTTCATGCGCCTGGCCCCGCGCTGACCTTTGCAAAGCTTCCGCTCTGGCAGCCGCCGGGCACTTCGTTAGAGTGCCCGCACCTTTGCCCCACGGGAAACCACCATGCCCGCTACCAGAACCGCCAGGCCCCGCGTGATACGCGCCCCGCGCGGCAGCAAGCTCACCTGCAAGTCATGGCTGACGGAAGCGCCCCTGCGCATGCTCATGAACAACCTCGACCCCGACGTGGCCGAGGACCCCGCCAATCTCGTCGTGTACGGCGGCAGCGGCCAGGCCGCGCGCAACTGGGAGTGCTTTGACGCCATCGTCAAGTCACTCAGAAAGCTCGAGAAAGACGAGACCCTGCTGGTGCAGAGCGGAAAACCCGTCGCCGTGTTCAAGAGCCACGAAGACGCGCCCCGCGTGCTGATCGCCAACAGCAACCTGGTGGGCCACTGGGCCACCTGGGAACACTTCAACGCCCTGCGCGAGCGCGGCTTGATCATGTTCGGGCAGATGACGGCGGGCTCGTGGATTTACATCGGCACGCAGGGGATTTTGCAGGGCACCTACGAGACGTTTGGCGCCGCCGCTCGCAAACACTACGGCCCCAAGGCCGACTTGCGCGGCAAGCTGACGGTCACGGCGGGGCTTGGCGGCATGGGCGGCGCGCAGCCGCTGGCGTGTACGCTTTGCAACGGCGTGATGCTGGCCGCTGAAGTGGACCCGCACCGCATTCAGCGGCGGCTCGAAACGCGCTACCTGCACGAGAAGGCCGTCAGCATCGACGCGGGCATTGACCGCGCCCTGGCCGCCTGCAAGGCGGGCGAGGCCGTCAGCATCGCCGTGGAGTGCAACGCCACGGAACTGTTGCAACGCCTGATCGAACGCGAGGTCACGCCCGACCTTCTCACGGACCAGACCAGCGCCCACGACCCCCTCAACGGCTACATCCCCGACGGGCTGAGCCTGGCCGACGCGCTGGAGCTGCGCCGCCTGAGCCCCGAGCGCTACAAGAGCGAGAGCATGCGCACCATGGCCAGGCACTGCCGCCAGATGCTCGATCTGCAAAAACGCGGCGCGCACACGTTTGACTATGGCAACAATTTGAGAGGTCACGCGCTGCAGGCAGGCGTGCAGAACGCGTTTGATTTCCCCGGCTTTGTGCCGGCGTACATCCGGCCTCTGTTCTGCGAGGGCAAGGGCCCGTTCCGCTGGGTGGCGCTCTCGGGCGACCCCGAGGACATCTACACGACCGACCGTGAGCTGATGAAACTCTTCCCCAAGAACGAGCACTTGAAAAATTGGCTCACGGGAGCGCGCGAAAAAATCCAGTTCCAGGGCCTGCCCGCAAGAATCTGCTGGCTTGGCTACGGCGAGAGGCATCTGGCGGGCCTCAAGTTCAACGAGCTGGTGCGCAAGAAGAAGGTCAAGGCGCCCATCGTGATTGGAAGAGACCACCTGGATTGCGGCAGCGTGGCCAGCCCCAATCGCGAAACCGAAGCCATGAAGGACGGCTCTGACGCCATTGCCGACTGGCCCATCTTGAACGCGCTGATCAACACAGCCTGCGGAGCGACCTGGGTCAGCTTCCACCACGGAGGCGGAGTCGGTATCGGCTACTCGCTGCACGCGGGCCAGGTGATCGTCTGCGACGGAACAAAGTCCGCCGACCAGAGAATCGAACGAGTGCTCACCGCCGACCCCGGCATGGGCATCGCGAGACACATCGACGCCGGCTACGACGAAGCCCGCAAAGCCAACAAGCGCGCGAAGAAGCCCGTGCAGATTCCGATGTAGACACCGCTGCGCCCGTGAGTCCGTCCCGCCCCTTGAACGTGGATTGCGCCCTCGGCGCGCGGCCATTTTGCTGGCCCGTCTCGCCGGGCCAGACCCTATCTCGCCTTGGCCACCGCCTCCAGGGCGTCGGGGTTCGCAACGCTGGAAAGATCGCCCAGGTTCTGTTCGCCCAGGTACTTCTTCTGAATCAGCCGGCGCAGAATCTTGGCCGAACGCGTCTTGGGCAGATCGTCCACGAACATCACATTCTTGGGGCGATCCACCTTCCCCAGCGCCCCCACCACCTGCTCAATCAGCTCCTTGCGCAGGTTCTCGCTCTCTTCGTAGCCGCGTCCCCGGTGCAGGACCACAAAGCAGACCACGTCCTGACCTTTGATCTTGTCCGGCACACCAATGGCCGCGGCCTCGCTCACGGCCGGGTGTTCAATCAGCGCGGCTTCGATCTCGCCGGGGCCCACGCGGCGGCCGGCAATCTTGAGGGTGTCATCGGCGCGGCCGAACAGGAACCAGTCGCCGTCCTTGTCAACTTTGGCCCAGTCGCCGTGGTTCCAGACCTCGGGGAACTTGCTCCAGTAGGTTTCGAGGTACTTGGCGTCGTTCTTCCAGAGCGAGCGCGTCATGGAGGGCGCGGGCTGCTTGCACACCAGGTAGCCCACTTCGTCCATCACCGGCTTGCCTTCTTCGTTGAAGACATCGATGTCCATGCCCAGGCCCGCACTCTGCAGCGAGGCTGCCTTGAGCGGCATGATCGGCAAAGGCGCGAGGAAGCAGCCCACGATGTCCGTGCCGCCGGAGATGTTGATGACCGGGCAGCGCCGCTTGCCGATGTGCTCGAAGAACCACATGTAGCTCTCGGGGTCCCAGGGCTCACCGGTGGAGCCCAGCATCCGCAGCGAGGGCATGGGGTGCTTGTCGGCCCATTCGTTGCCGGAGCGGATCAGCATGCGCACAGCCGTGGGCGAGATGCCCAGGTGCGTGACCTTGTGGCGCTCGACCATGTCCCAGACACGGTCCGGGTTGGGGAAGTTGGGCGCGCCCTCGAACACGACCAGCGTTACGCCATGAAAGAGGCAGCCGATAATTTCCCAGGGGCCCATCATCCAGCCGATATCCGAGAACCACCAGAACACGTCGCCGCGCCGCACGTCAAAGTTGTAGCCGAGTTCCTTGCTCATCTGCGCGAGGCAGCCGGCGTGGGTGTGCACGGTGCCCTTGGGTTTGCCGGTGGTGCCGCTGGTGTAAATCATCAGGGCGGGGGCCAGGGCGGGCATGGACTCCGTGGGGCAATGGGGCGGCTGCTTGCCGACGATCTCGGACCACCAGAGGTCACGGCCGGCCTGCATGGGGCAAGGCGGAAGCAAAGCCTCAGGCTTGTCCCTTCCTGACACCCGGTCCGCGGCACCCGGCGCCATGAGGCGTTCATACACGATCACATGCTTCACACAGGCCAGTCCCTTCACGGCTTCGTCGGCGGCTTCCTTGATCGAGAAGGGCTGCCCGCGCCGCATGGAACCGTCGGCGGTGAACAGGACCTTGACCTCGGCGTCTTCCAGGCGCTCGCGCACAGCCGGCGGGGCGTAGCCCGAGAAAATCGGCACGAAGATGGCGCCGATCTTCTGCGTCGCGAGCATGGCAAACACGACCTCCGCTACCATGGGCATATAGCAGGCCACGCAATCGCCGCGCTGCACGCCGCAGGCCTTGAGCGCATTGGCGACCCTGCACACATTCTCGTCGAGCTGGGCAAACGTGAACTGGCGAACGATGCCGTCTTCGGTTTCGGAGATGAGGGCGGTACGGGGGTCGGGCACCTTTTTGCCGGGCGACGGCAAATGAGAGCCAGACCCCGCCCAGCGGTCCACGCAGTTGAGAGCAATGTTCGTTTCGCCGCCGATGAACCAGTTTGCCCAGGCGTGGCCAAGGCTTGCATCCAGCACCCGGCTGTAGGGCTTGCTCCACACCAGGCCAAGGTCCGCCAGGGCCTCCTGCCAGAACCACTCGATGTGCTTCTGCGAACGCCGCACGAAACTGCGGGCCTCCTCAGCCGTCTTGTCGGGCTTGTCCGCGGGCACGACGTAGCCCAGCTTGCGCATCAGCCGCGTCACGTTGGCCTGCTCGATCAGGTCGCGTGTCGGACTCCAGATGTAGTCGGCCATGGTTCCCCCGCGTCGATTGTGCCAACCCGCCCGCTGATGTGAATTGCGCATTTCGCGGCCAATGCGCCCCGGCTTGGCGAGTATCCGCGCGGCATGCCGGCCCGCACACCGGATTGCAAAGGACAAGCCCAAGACCTGTCATCGCACCGGCAAGGGTGCACGGCCAGGGTTGTCCCTTTGGGTGCAAACTGCCACCCCCCGGTTTTGCACGACTCGGGGCCAGGCATGGCGCTGGTCAATGCGGCAGGAAAGGCTAAACTTCGTCCTCCCCACGCTTCTCATCCGTAGCAAGATGGGTCCCCTACAGCGGGTGCGCCATGGCTAGAAGCTTGATGCTCATCTTCGCGTTGCTGGCGTTGGCCCTGGCCGCGTCCACACGTCCGGGTCTGGCCCAGCCGGCACCGGTGCCTGAAGCGGTGGATGTGCCCAGAACCCTGCGCCTGCCGCTGGAGTCCGCAGACATCAGTCTGGACCCCCATGCCGCGCCCAGTGGCGCCTCGTTGAACCTGATTGCGGACATCTACGAAGGGCTGATGCAGTGGTTGCCGGGCCCTTCGCCCAAATTGGCCCCCTGCCTGGCGGCAGATTGGCCGAAGGTCAGCGACGACGGCCTGACCTACACGTTCAAGCTGCGCGAAGCAAAGTTCCACAACAGCGAGTGTTTCAAGGAAGGGCAGGGGCGGGCCGCCCGGGCCTCCGATATCGTGGCCAGCTTCAAGCGCCTGGCGGCCATGAGCGGCGAGCGGCAGCACTGGTTCTGGCTGGTGCAGGGGCTGATTGCCGGCCTCGACAAATACGCCGAAGATGCCCGTGAGAGGGGCGGCTGGCAGGGGAGCGACGACGAAGCAATTGAGGGACTCAGCGCGCCGGATGACTCAACCTTCGTGCTCAAGCTCAAGCGGCCCTTTGCGCCCATGTTGTCGGTGCTGGCCCACCCCGCCCTGTCGGTCATCGCGGCCGAAGCCATGGATCACTACATGTTCGAGCTTCAGCGCCGCGCCGTCGGCACGGGGCCCTACCGCCTCCACGCCCTGGCGGCTTCGCGCCTGTACGTGCTCAAGCGCTTTGACCGGCACTGGGGCGAGAAGCCCGAGTTTGAACGCGTGGTCTATGCGACCCCCGAGGGCGCCGAGGCCGTCGCCACGGGCCAGTGGGGAGAGTGCGAGCTGGATGCCTCGCTGGCGCGGCGGCACGTGAGAGACGGCAAGCTGTTTGGCCCTCTGGCCAAGGCGCCCGTCGAGTTGAGCATCGCGGACGATGTCGGAAGCTGGTTCATGTCCTTCAACATGAGCGACGCCATGGTGGGCTCCCTCGACGCTGACGGGCGGGGGTTGCGCAAGGCGGTCAGCCTCTGCATTGATCGCGCGCGTATGGCCGAGAGCTGCTTTGGGGCGATGTTCGGCCGCGCGGCCGCGGAGATTCTGCCGCCGGGGGCCGAGTTCGCGGAGCTGGGCCGCCACGAGGACTGGGGGGCCTATGACCTCAAGCGGGCCAAGGACGCCTTGGACGCCACGAAGTTCAGGGGCGGCCGGAATCCCGATACGGGTAATCCCCTGAGCCTGACGCTGTTCTGCCCCACGGGTGAGTTCAACCGCCGCATGGTCGAGGTTCTCCGTGAGGGTCTCAAATCGCTGGGCGTGGGGCTGGACGCGCTCCAGACTTCGAGCGAAGATTTGTTCACGGCCATGGACACCGGCCAAGGCCACCTTTACTTCGCGGGCTGGTTCCTTGACCACCCCGACCCCCAGAACATCTTCCAGCTCTATGACAGCCGGAACATCGGCACGGGCGAGGAGAACCGCAACACTGCGCGCTACAGCGCGCCCGAGTTTGACGCGGACTACGCCGAACTCTGCCGCCTCTCCGGCGACGCGGCTCACCAGGCCCGGCGGCGTGAACTGGTGGGCAAGCTGGCAACGCGCCTGCTGGAAGACCGGCCGGTGGTGCCGCTGATGGTGCGCCGCTTTGCGCACCTGCGCAGCACGAACCTGGAGTGGCCGGCGCTGCCGGCTTGCGTGTTTGACCGTGTGCGATTCATCAAGACCAGGAAGTCCTGACAGCGGGAGACCCATGGCGCCTCGCACCTTGAAGTGGTCCCCCCTGCTGGCGCTGAGCGCGGCGCTGGCGTTGCTTTCCCTGGCCCCCGGCTGCGGCGGCACGGCAGCGACACTCTCAAGCCAAGATGAAGGGCTGGTGGTGGTGCGCCGCTCGGAATCGGGCGACTTGAAGTCCATTGACCCGCAGATCGCGGGCGACGTGATCAGCTCGCTCAACTGCGGCATGTGCTACGACACCCTGCTGCAATACGATTACATCAAGCGCCCCGCCGAGCTGGTGCCCAACGTAACCACGGGCATGCCCACCTACAGCGAGGACAGCCTGACGGTGACGTTCAAGCTGCGCGACGACGTGTTTTTCCAGGACAACCGCTGCTTCCACCCCGACGCCACGGGCAAGACCTACCGCGACGAAGGCATGGGCGCGCAGGCCGACAAAGGGCCGGGACGAAAGCTCGTTGCTTCAGACTTTGTCTATTCGTTCAAGCGCCTTGCGGCCCTGCCTGATTCCAATGGATTCTGGGTGCTTGAGGGCATGGTCGAAGGCCTCGATGAATTCCGCAGCCAGTCCTTCAAGCTGCTGGATACCGGGCCCGCGGACGACCCGGGCAAACCCTGGCGCGATCATCTGCGCACGGCCGCGGTCTCCGGGCTGCAGGCGCCGGACGACCACACATTTGTCGTCAAGCTCACGCAGAAGTACCCGCAATTCCTGTATGCGATCACGCTGAGTTACGGCGCGGCTGTTCCCTATGAGGCGGCCGAGTATTACCGCCGCGACTTCTTCCGCATGCCGTGCGGCTCGGGCCCCTACATCCTCAAGAGCTGGAAGCCGAACTGGGAGATTGTCTGGGAGCGCAACCCCAAGTTCCGCGTTGAGCATTTCCCCACCAGCAACGCGCCTGAACACGCCCGCTTCAAGCCGCTGATGGGCAAGCGCCTGCCCATTGCCGACATCATCGACACGCGGTTCATCAAGGAGTCTCAGCCGCGCTATCTCAAGTTCCTTGCCGGCGAACTGGATTCGTCCGGCATTGACAAGGACCAGTTCAGCGCGGCCGTCACGCCGCAGACGGAAGTGACTCCAGCTCTGGCGGCCAAGGGGATCTACCTCAAGACATGGGAGGATCCCACGCTGGATTACATGACGTTCAATCTGCGCGATCCGCTGGTAGGCACGCAAGGCAACGACCCAGCTCGAAAGAAGCAGGCCGAACGTGCACGTGCCATCCGCCAGGCGGTCTCCATGAGCATCGACCGTGAGGATTACATCCGGCGCTATCTGAACGGGCGCGGCTCGCCGGCGCTGCAGCTGGTGCCGCCGGGCATCACCGGTTACGACCCGAAGTTCGACATGACGAGCCAGAAGTTCAATCCCGCGGCGGGCCGCAAGGCGCTTCAAGCAGCGGGCTACAGGCTTGAGGGCTCGGGCGAAGGCCCCTATCGCGCGCTTGACCCTGACACCGGTCAGCAGGTGTCAGTGACGATCTGTCTGCGCAGCACTGCCGCTTCGGCTTTCGATGAGGCGCGCTTCTACAAGGCCAGCGGCGATCGCGTGGGCGTGCAGATCAACGCCGAACCCCTTACATTTGCGGAGTTCCTCAAGCGCCAGGATGAAGGCAAGGGCCAGGCCTTTGACGCGGGCTGGGTGATGGATTACCCCGACGCGCAGAACATGATGCAGCTGCTGTGGGGCGGCAACATTGCCACGGGGCTGAACCACACGTACTACGATGACCCGGACTTCAATCGGCTTTACGAGCGCCTGCGCCTGCTGGAGGATTCTGTGCCCGCTGAGAAAGCCGAGAAACTCCAGTTGATCGAGCAGATGTATCAGCTGCTCGACCGCGACGTGCCGTGGGTGATGATCAATTTCCGCAAAACCTTTGCACTGTACAACCCGTGGTACATCGCGCCCGAACCCAACGAGTTTGCCTACTCCTACGGAAAGTTCTGGTATTCGGACACGCCCAGACGCACAGAAGTGGCGGCAACTCGCAGCGAAACCGTCATCTGGCCTGCGCTGCTGCTGGGACTTGTGCTGACGATACCTTCCGCGTTCATGGTTACGCGCATCATAAAGGCCCAGGCCTGAACGCATGTTCACCTACATTCTGCGAAAGTTGATGTACATGCCATTCATCCTGCTCGGGGTGGTGGCGCTTACGTTCATGCTGTTCACGGTGTCAACGAAGCCTGAAGCCCTGGCCACGATCCAGCTTGGTGAAAAGGCCAGCGCGCGCTCAAAGTATGAGTGGCTTGCCACAAAGGGCTACGTGGAGTTCACCGAGCGTGGCCGCGAGAAACTCTCCAAGATGGAGAAGCAGCAGATTCCCGCGCGCGGCACCATGCTGTTCAACGCAAGCATACTTGCCGACCTGGCATCGGAGCGAGACTACCTGAAATCCGAAATCGATGCGCTGGCCGGTGAAGACCCCGAAGACAAAGACGTCAAGGCGCGGCTTGCCCGCCTCGAGGTGGCGGTGCGCGATGGCCGGCATGGAGTAGCGGAACGAGATAACTTCGCCCTGCTCGGTGAAGCGGATGCGGCCGTTGCGGCTGGCGGCGGGACTGGCGAGGATGGCGCGGTGGGCGCGGCCTCCGCCTCGGGCGACCGTGCCGCCCCGGCCGTGGAAGAAGCGAAAAGCCACGCCGGCGCCGATGCAGGCGCGGGCGAGGTCATCCTGGGCTCGATGGAGGCGCCAGTTCGCGGCCCAGTAACCCCCGTCCTTGTTGCTGTCGCTGTATCCCAGCATGATCTCCTGGAAGCCGCCCCGCGCTTCGAGTTGCCCCGCATACGCGGGCTCCTCGAAAAGCGCGCGCAGCGTCTCCCACGCTGAGTTGCCCAGAGGCGTGAGCAGGCCGACACCCGTGATCCAGACGGTCGGCAAGGACATGGGCGGGGATGATAGGGCTGGGACGCCGGGGCCATGTGATCTGCGGGGTGCCGGCGCGACGCTCCGATGCGATGGAATCCGGCTGGGAGAGAGCGTCCCTGGGATATCTGAACGTTTTGCGCTGATTTCCACTTTGCAGCGGTCGCTGGATCGGACAGACTGTTCACGGGGAGTGACTTCGCCGGCGAGCCCGCTGGCGAGGTCGCCTGCTGCATCCGCAAGGGCGGCTCACAGAATGGTGGTGCAGGCTTTCCAGCCTGCACGATCGTACAGGCTCGAAAGCCTGTGCCACCGACCCGGACGGCTCATTCTGTGAGGCGTTCTTAAGGACGGCTGGGGCGAGAGTGTACAATCTCAATGACGGGGGCGGAAAGGAGACGGTCATGAAACCGAGAGGCTCATTCAGGGTGGCCCTGTGGGGCTTGGGCGCGGCGCTATGGGCCGCGCCGGCGATGGCTCAATACGAACCCGTCCTGACGCTGGAGGGCAGTTGTCCCGGAATGTTGAGGGCGGAGGTGAGCGGCGCGCCTCCCCGCGATGGAGTTTGGCTTCTCTTCGCCTCTGAGACGGGCTCCTTCCGCATTCCGTTTTGGCAGTACTGCGAAGGAGTTGAGCTTGGCTTGGGCCGGCGAAACATTCGCGCCGTCGACGCCCGCAATGCGGACGAGTTCGGTTTCGCTGTCTTCGAAGGAATCGCGAGTCAGCGAGCCTGTGGAGGGTTCCTTCAGGCGTTGACGTTTCCGGGAGCTGGGTGCCTCACGAGCAACGTCGTTGAAATAGATTAATCGTCGAGCGCAAGCGCTTCACCGGCCCAATTATCACTTCAGATTCGGCTGCCATAGAGAGAGTGCTCCATGCGATCCATCCTCCCGTCGGTTCTCCCCATTGCGACGTTCACGGCCTGCACATTCGTCGTCATGGTTGCCCAGGCGCAAGAGTGCGGTCGGCCGGTCGACTTTGCAGTTGCGGCGGATTCATTCGTCAACGATAGCCGAGGAGCCGATTGCGGGATTGTCATTCAAGGCGCGGACGTCCTCGCAATTACGAACTTCAACATTCTCGTCTTTGATCGCGACGGAAACGTGAATCTTGAGCGTTCAAGGGTTCCCCTTCTCTTCTTTGCCGAGTTTGACCTTGAGTTTATTGCGGATGTGTTTTGCGTTTTTGATTCGATTTCAGAGCGCTGGTTCATGGCTGCCCTGACGGGAACTGGCAATCTTGGAATGACAGTGTCTACGACGGAGGTATTCGATTTGCATACCGCCGAAAGGTGGCATGCTTTTGAGTGGGATCCGCCGAACAACTGCGATTATCCGAGCATGAGTGTGAGCGAAGACGCTGTCTTTGTCACCTACGTCCGGGTGGACGATGGTGCCGGAAAGGCTGAGATCCTCCATATCGACAAGGCTGAGCTGCTCGACGGTGGGCCGCCTCCTGATTTGAACTCGTTTTCCATCAGTCCTATCTCCGGACAAGACGATTCGTACCTTCGCATGATTGGCTGTGTTCGCGAGTATGAACAGATCAAC
>JAANMT010003437.1_pt1 | contig 11257 bp, 7 predicted proteins | sample 7279711 | NCBI WGS metagenome assembly JAANMT01 (sample SAMN14094538, study PRJNA606508) | bioreactor metagenome | isolation source: A lab-scale SPAN reactor treating ammonium-rich wastewater day 1 | place: Ireland: Galway | collected 2017-01-16 | reverse complement strand
CCGTGAAGTTCAGGAGTGGTGGCACAGCCCAGTGCCCAGGGAGACTCCGGGGCGTGATGAGCTGGTGATCAAGCTGGCGCTCGCCGTCACCGTTCCCGGCGTCGATGTTGCCGAGTTGGTCCAGCGCCAGCGATCGGCCACCCTGCGTGTCCTGCACGACATCACCAAGGCGCGGCGCGGCGTGGATGAAGGAGACATTGCTGTTCGGCTGGTCCTGGACAACCACATCTTCACCACCGAGGCGGAACTGCGCTGGCTCGACGACGTTGAGGGGACTCTCCTGAGTGCACAAGCCCGAGCGACTGCGGATGGCACGGTCGCACAAGTGCCTGCCGAGCCCCAAGCCCAGGTTTCCGCCACGACGGTGAAGGCGGGCGGCAAGCGATGAACGCAGCAAACAGCCCGGTGCTGGAGATCCGCAACGTCTTCCGGGTTCACGGGCAGGGGGAGCGGGCGGTGCAGGCGCTCGCAGACGCAAACATGAAAATCCACGCGGGCGAGTTTGTCGCCATCATGGGCCCTTCGGGATCCGGCAAGTCCACCCTGCTGCACCTGGCTGGCGGCCTCGACACGCCCACTGAGGGACAGGTGCTGGTGGAGGGCACCGACCTTGCCAGCCTCAGCATTGCCCAGCGGGCCGTGATCCGCCGCCAGAGCGTGGGCTACGTCTTCCAGGATTTCAACCTGTTGCCGGCCCTGACTGCCGCCGAGAACGTCGCCTTTCCCCTGGAACTGGACGGCTGGTCCCGGAAAAGGGTACGGCAGGCGGCACTGGTCAGCCTGGAAGAGACGGGTGTGGCACAGCTGGCTGACCGGCGCCCCGAGGACATGTCAGGCGGGCAGGCGCAGCGGGTGGCCATTGCCTGCGCCCTGGTGGGGCCCCGGCGCCTGCTGCTGGCGGACGAGCCCACGGGTGCCCTGGATTCCACCAACGGCACCGCCATCCTTCGCCTGCTGCGGGAGAAGGCGGACAATGGTGCGGCGGTCCTCATGGTCACCCACGAGGCCCGTTTTGCTGCATGGACGGACAGGACGTTGTTTCTGCGGGACGGGCGGATCATTGACCAGTCAGGTCCCTCGGACGCTTCCGTGCTCTTGGAACAGGGGAGCCGATGAGCACCGTCGACACCGTTGAGCGACCTGCCGAAGCACCGGGGCGGCACCGGCCTCCCGGCGTATTTGGGCGCTGGCTCCGGCCATGGCTCGCCGTGCTCCGCCTTGCCAGGCACGACGCCGGACGCCACCGTGCGCGGACCATCCTCGCCACGCTGTTGGTCGCCCTGCCCATCGCAGCCTTGGTGGGCGGGACGGTCATAACCCAGTCGGCAGTTCCCAGCCGAGATGTGGCACTGGCCGGCATCCCTGCCGGCGTGCAGGCTGTTGTCACCGCCACGGCGGTGACGCAGCCGGGCGGCCCGTTCCGGCAAATTCCTGAGGGGGCCCCGGGCCCGTGGCTTGACGACATCAGTCAGGTTCCTGCCGGCGCCGGTGAACTCGGCAGTGCCTTGGGGACGGAGAACTCGCTGCAGCAATTCTGGAATTCGCCAAAAATGTTGGCGACGACAGGCCTCAGTTTGCGCCCCGGCGAGCAATCCACTGCAGGCTCCGGTGCCGTTGAAACCGTGGACCTGGCTACGCTCACAACCGCCACCCTTCAGGAGGCGGACGCCGAGGCGCTGGCGCTGCTCGTGCCCACTATTTCATCCGGCGAACTTCCGGCCTCCAACAAAGAGATGGTGGTGACTTCTGAGTTGGCTGGCACCCTCGGCGTCGAGGTGGGTGATGTCATCTCTTGGGTGGCGCCGCCGTTCACAGGTTCCATGGGCATTGACGGAAGAATCGGCGAGGCCGTGCAGGATTCACAGCGCGGCTACCGGATCTCCGGTGTTGTCGACGGACCGGAATCGCAGGCATGGACGCTGGCTGGCTGGATCTCCACCATGGCCACCAAGAGCCCGGCAGGGGTGGACGGCCACTGGCTGGTCGTGGGTAAAGAACCCGTGACATGGGCGCAAGCTAAAGAGCTAAACAAGCTGCAGAGCTTCGCGGTCTCCCGCCATGTGCTGGAAAACTACCCGACGGCGGATGAACTGTACCCCGTCCCCGTGAATACGGCCGCGGTGCTGGGCCGGATCGACGGCGCGTCGGTGCTGCTGAACGCCATGGGCGCGCGGGTGCGCGTGCCGTTCGGCGCCACCTTGATCAGCCGTCCATTGCAGTCGCCGAAGAACTCGCAGGCGATCAGATCGGACGCAATCTCCAGCACGTACAAGCTGCCGTCGGGGCCAAAGGCGATGTCGTGAATGGCTGTGAAGCCGCTGGCGTAGACCTGCGGCCCCTGGCGCGGCGTCAGCCTGTAGACGTTGGCGCTGCCCGGCAGGAAGGGAAAGCCGGTCAGCTCGCCCACGTAGATCGCGCCGTCGGGGCCTTCGGTGACCGCCGTCGGCACCGACTGCATGGGGCCTTCGCCGCCGCCGAACATAGGCGGGTAGGGCACGATGCGGTCGGGGAAGACGGCCGCGGTGCGGATCTGGCCGTCGTTGCTGACCTCGATCAGTGAGTTGCCGCCCGCGTCAGCCACCAGACGCCGGCGGCCCTGCGCCAGATAGACCGCGTAGGGGTTGCTGTCGATGGCGCCGCCGTCGGGGTTGGCCGTGCCCTCATAGGCCGCCACGTCGGCCAGGTAGCTCCAGGAGCCGGCCGGGTTCATGGTGACCAGCTTGCCCATGTCGCCGAACATCGGGTTGAAGGCCGCGGCCAGTTGGTCGCGCACTGCCGGATCCGTGCCCAGACCCAGGATGACAGCAAAGGCGTCGCGCGGCCGCCAGGAGATGCGGCTGGGCCCGCCGGCGGCAAAGCCGCTGGGGTCAGCCATAGAGGGCAGGCCGACAGCGATGCGTTCCTGCACACCGTTCTCGATGCGCGTGACCGAGCCGGTGGCGCCGATGCACATGACAAAGGTGGGGTCGCTGGGATCGACCTGGTAGCAGTCGGCGCCGCCCACGCCCCCTTCCGCCACGTAGATGCCGCCATCGGGGCCGATGGTCAGGCCGCGCGGGTTGTTCAGATTGGTCGCCACCACCCTCATGGTGGTCGAGACCTGCTGCACTGCCTCCAGTTGGCGCGTCGCGCTCCACTGGCGGGCGGCGTTGCGCAGCGCGTCGTCAAAGTTGGGAGCTGTGTTGCCAGCGTAGGCCATGGGCGCCAGCCCCACGATCAGGCATACGACCAGGGCCAGCACGACGATCGATGAAAAACGTTGTCGGAACATGATGCGAGTGCCTCCTTACTGCTGATGGTTCTGGACAGATAGGTTCAATCCGATGGTACTAAACCTGTGTTATGATTGTTGAACGAAAGTAGAGCGAATTTTAGGTCATGGTCCGGCGCCGCAGAAAACTGACAGTGCTGATCTCGTCTGGCCTGATTGTGAATGAATTGACAAGCCTGCCAGCCTGTGGTACAGTCGGGCCATCCTGACTCCTGTTTAGAAAATAGCCGCTCGAGCCGGTCTCCGACCGATTTAGAAAATAGCCGCTCGGGCCGGTCTTTGCGCAGCACCCGGACCCTGGCTCGCCGGTTCCGAGGATAGGCGAGCGGGCCGACCGAGCCCGCTGTTTTCATCCACGGTTGTGCGGCCCAGCGCATGGATGTCTGTTTGGTCGGCATTCTACACCCGGATCATTTGGAGATCGTTTGCTGGCGCCGCGGAGAGCGGCAAAGAGAAGGAGACGGCGAAACATGGCCCATTTGCGAGCTTTGATCAGCGTATCCGACAAGAGCGGGCTGGTGGATCTGGCCCGCGGCCTGCACGCGGCCGGCGTTGAACTGATCGCCAGCGGCGGCACGGCCACGACGTTGCGCCAGGCTGGCCTGCCGGCGCGGGATGTCAGCGACCTGACCGGCTTTCCTGAGATCCTGGGCGGCCGCGTCAAGACGCTGCACCCGGCCGTGCATGGCGGCATCCTGGCGCGCGACACGGCAGAACACCTGGCCGAGCTGGCTGAGCATGGCCTGGCCCCCATGGACCTGGTGATCTGCAACCTCTATCCCTTTGGCCAGACGGTCGCCCGGCCGGATGTCTCCGTTGCCGAAGCGGTCGAGCAGATCGACATCGGCGGGGTGACGCTGCTGCGCGCTGCCGCCAAGAACCACGAGCGCGTGCTGGTGCTCTGCGACCCGGCCGATTACGACGCGGCCCTGGCGGCCGTGCAGGCTGGCAGGGTGGATGGCGCGCTGCGCGGCCGGCTGGCCCTCAAGGCCTTCCAGCACACCGCCGGCTATGACGCGGCCATCGCCAGCTACCTGGCCGGCGTGGTGGAGCCGGACAATCCCTTCCCGGCCACCTTGACCACAGCCTACACCCGCGTCGACACCCTGCGCTACGGCGAGAACCCGCACCAGGCCGCGGCGCTCTATCTGCCGGCCGGCCAGGCTCTCCCCTTCGAGCAGTTGGGCGGCAAGGAGATGAGCTACAACAACTGGCTGGACATGGACGCGGCCTGGGGGCTGGCGCAGGAGTTCGCTGCCCCCACCGTGTGCATCATCAAGCACACCAACCCCTGCGGCGTGGCCAGCGGGGCCAGCCTGGCCGAGGCCTACCCGCGCGCGCTGGCCAGCGATCCGCTGTCGGCCTTCGGCGGCATCATCGCGCTCAACCGCGCGGCCGACCTGGCGCTGGCCGAGGCCATGGCCGACCTGTTCGTGGAGGTGGTGATAGCGCCCGACTACGACGCCGACGCGCTGGAACGTTTCCAGCGCAAGAAGAACCTGCGCATCCTCCAGCCCGCGGCCCTGGCCGCTTCCAGCCTGGCGCTGCGCACCATCGAAGGGGGGCTGCTGGCGCAGTCGCCCGACGCGCAGATCGAGCCGGCCGCGGCCTGGCAGGTGGTCACCCAGCGCCAGCCCACCGCCGCGGAGCTGGCCGACCTGGACTTCGCCTGGCGGGTGGCCAAGCACACCAAGTCCAACGCCATCGTCTTCGTCAAAGACCAGTCCACTGTGGGCGTGGGCGCGGGGCAGATGAGCCGCGTCGACTCGGTCTATCTGGCCGCGCGGCGGGCCGGTGAGCGCTCGGTTGGCTCAGCCATGGCCTCCGACGCCTTCTTCCCCTTTGCCGACGGCGTCGAGGCGGCCGCGGCCGCCGGCGTCACCGCTGTGGTCCAGCCCGGCGGCTCGGTGCGCGACGCCGATGTGATCGCGGCCTGCGACCGGTTGGGTCTGGCCATGTGTTTCACCGGAGCGCGGCATTTCCGGCATTGATGGGGCGGCGGGTGTTCGGTGAACAAGAAGTTGGCAAGTCTTGTGGGACTCGCCAATTTTCGCGTTGCCCTGTTGCCCGGCCGCGGCAGCCTGTGCTATAATGGCCCCAAGCCGCTGTGTCGGGCGGCCGTCAACATGCAGCCAGGAGAGGTTGGCCCATGAAGTTCCCCTACGGCATCAGCGACTTTCGCCAGGTCATCGGCGAAGGCTACTACTTCGTCGACCGCAGCGAGCACATCCATACCCTGGAGGAGATGGGCAAGCAGTTGCTCTTCCTGCGCCCGCGGCGTTTCGGCAAGAGTCTGCTGCTGTCGATGCTGGAGAATTACTATGATGTGGCGCGGGCTGGCGAGTTCGAGCAGCTCTTCGGCCACCTGGCCATCGGCCAAAACCCTACGCCGCTCCACAGCCAGTACTTGGTGATGCGTTGGGATTTCTCCGTAGTGGATCCGCAGGGCTCGCCTGAGCAGGTCAAGCAGGCGCTGCACAACCACATCAACAATGCGGTCAAGGCTTTTGTGCTTTGGTATCGGGACTATCTGCCCAATGCCATCGACATCAACCCCGACGACGCCATTGCTTCCTTTGAGGCAGTGTTGCCGGTGGTGAAGAAACACGGACACCGCTTCTATCTCCTGATCGACGAATACGACAACTTCGCCAATGAAGTTCTGATGGGCAGCGGCCCCGGCAGCCGGGAGCGTTATGAAGCGCTGCTCTATGGGGATGGCCTGCTGAAGACGCTTTTCAAGGTAGTCAAGTCAGCCGCGGCCGGCCGCGGGTTGGAGCGGGTATTCATCACCGGGGTGTCGCCGGTGGTGCTGAGTGACGCCACCAGCGGCTACAACGTGGCCAAGCACGTCTCTTTCGAACCGGCGCTGCACGCCCTGTGCGGTTTCTGGGAGCTTGAAGTGGCCGAGGTGCTGGACGAGATCGCCAGGGAGTGCGGCTATCCACCTGAGCGGGCTGCCGAGGCGCTGGCCACCATGCGCAGCTTCTACAATGGCTACGCCTTCACCTACGATGCCACAGAGTTGATCTACAACCCTACGCTGGCGTTGTACTACTTTGACCATTTCCAGCGCCATTGCGAAGCGCCGCGCGCCATGTTGGACAGCAACTTCGCCAGCGACCGCGCCAAGATCGCCTACGTGGCCGGCCTGCCTGGGGGCCAGAAGCTGATATTGGACGTCCTTGAACAGGATGCACTGGTCGTGGCCCGCATGGAGGATCGCTTCGGCGTGGCTGAGATGCTGGCGTCCTCACAAGATCGCACGTTCATGGCCTCGTTGCTCACCTATCTGGGCGTGTTGACTCTGGCCGGGAGCACGCCTCTGCGTGAACTGCTCATGCGTATCCCCAACCTGGTGGTGCGTAAGCTGTACGTGGAGCGTATTCAGGAAACGCTGTTGCCCGACGGCCGGGATCGCGACGCCGCTTGGGCAGCGACCCGCATCTTGTTGCAAAGCGGCGACTTGCAGCCCGTCTGTGATCTGGTGGAGCAGCGCTACTTTCCGATCTTCGATAATCGGGACTATCGCTGGGCCAATGAACTGACCCTCAAGACCGCCTTTTTGACCTTGCTGTTCGATGACCGACTTTACATCGTGGACTCCGAAACGGCCATCAGACGCAGCCACGCCGACCTGAGCCTGATTCGGCGCCCTGAACTATGGCAGCAGTCGCAGTTGTGGGACTTTCTGCTGGAGTTCAAACTGGTGAAATTGAAGGAAGCGGGGATCACTGGCGAGGAAGCGCGCGAGATGGATCGACAGGTTTTAGCAATGCTGCCGGCCGTGCAGGCCAGTCTGACCGAGGCCCGATTGCAGCTTCAGCGCTATCGCACGACGCTGGAGGCGAGCTACGGCGAGACCTTGCGCCTGCGCACCTATGCCGTGGTGGGGCTGGGCTTTGAGCGGCTGGTGTGGGAGGAGGTCGCCGCGTAGCAGGCGTTGAGCCTTGGGCTAACAGCGGAGGCGCAGGCCATTGCTGCGCGCTGCGTCATAGAACCTTAAAATATCTCGATTCTTTGGCTTTTTTCCCGTTTGGGGGATTGACAAAGCCCCCCAATCCGGTTATACTGGCGCCACACGTTTTGTGACGGCTAGAATAAATACGCAAGGTGTTGACAACTCATGGCGACAAGTCTGGTCCTCCTTAGCCTCCTGGTTATTGTGCTCCCGGTTATTATCCGGGAGCCGATACCCGCTGGGAGGCCGACCAGGCGCTAAGCTCATGCAGCAAAGCCCTTGAAGGCGATCAAAGCCCCTCCCAGCTTCGGGAGGGGCTTTTTTGATGCGCCGGTGCGAACAACCGAGCGGCAGCGATTCTGAAGAGCGCTGCCCAGGCCACGTGGCCTTCGTGAAGCGACGATGCCTCAGCCAGTTTATCCCTCTTCGGCTCATTGTGGAGCCGCCAGGGGGGAGCTGGACTGAGGTTTTTTGTTCCAAAATTCCAACTGCGGACGCGAGGTGCAATCTTATGGAACGGACAGGTGCTCAGATTGTTTGGGAGACCATCCTGCGCGAGGGCGTGGACGTGGTCTTTGGCTATCCCGGCGGCGCGATCCTGCCCACCTACGACGCGATGCCGGATTACCCCGTGCGTCACGTGTTGGTGCGCCATGAACAGGCCGCGGCACACATGGCCGAAGGCTGGGCGCGGGCCACCGGCAAGGTCGGTGTGTGCATGACCACCAGCGGCCCCGGCGCGACCAACCTGGTGACCGGCCTGGCCAACGCCATGATGGACTCGATCCCGGTGGTCGCGATCACCGGCCAGGTGGCCAGCAATCTGTTGGGGGGCGATGCTTTTCAGGAGACCGATGTCACCGGCGTCACCCTGCCGGTGACCAAGTACAACTATCTGGTCACCCACATCGACGAGCTGCCGGAGGCCATGGCCGAGGCCTTCTACATCGCCCGCAGCGGCCGGCCGGGCCCGGTGGTGGTGGACATCTGCAAGGATGTGCAGAACGCCGTCATCGACTGGATCTATCCCGAGACCCTCTCCCGCCCCAGCCTGCACAAGGCGCTGCGCCAGGAACCCAGCGCGGTACACAGGGCGTCAGAGCTGATCAACCAGGCCAGCCGGCCGCTGATCCTGGCCGGCCACGGCGTGCAGATGGGCCGGGCCGAGGCTGAGCTGATCGAGCTGGCCGAGCGGGCGGAGATTCCCGTGGTGACCACCCTGCTGGGGCTGGGCAACATTCCCGAACAACACCCGCTGGCGCTGGGCATGGGCGGCATGCACGGCGAGGCGGCCACCAACCATGCTGTGCAGGAGTGCGACGTGTTGATCGCCGTCGGCATGCGCTTCGACGACCGCGTCACCGGTCGGCTGGACCGCTTCGCACCCAAGGCCAAGGTGATCCATTTCGAGCTGGACCCCTCTGAGGTGGGCAAGAACGTGCGGCCTACGGTGACGGTGCTGGGCGACTGCAAGCAGACGCTGGGCGCGCTCTTGCCCGGCATCCAGCCGGCCACCCACGGCCAGTGGCTGGAGACCATTCGCGGCTGGCAGGCCACCACCCATCAGGTGGACATTGCCGACCAGGAGGTGGACGAGCTGATCCCTCCCTTCGTCATGCGCCAACTGTGGCATGCCACCAAGGGGGAATGTACCGTGGTGACCGATGTGGGCCAGCACCAGATGTGGGAGGCGCAGTACTTCACCCATCTGCGGCCGGGCCAGTTGATCACCAGCGGCGGGCTGGGCACCATGGGCTTCGGCCTGCCCGCGGCCGTTGGCGCCAAGCTGGGCAAGCCCAACGAGCTGATCTGGGCCATCGTCGGCGACGGCGGCTTTCAGCAGACCTTGCAGGAGCTGGGCACCATCGTGCAGGAGAATGTGGCGGTCAAGATCGGCATCATCAACAACGGCTTTCTGGGCATGGTGCGCCAGTGGCAGCAGCTCTTCTACGAGAAGCGCTACGCCGGCACCCCCATGCTCAGCCCCGACTACCTCAAGCTGGCTGACGCCTATGGCATCCCCGCGCTGCGGGTCACCGCCAACGACGAGGTCTATCCCGCCATCCAGCGCGCCAATGCCCACAACGGCCCCTTCCTGGTCGAATTCCAGGTCAAGGAAGAGGTCAACGTCTACCCCATGGTCGCGCCTGGCGGCGCGGTCGGGGACATGATCCGCCGTCCCGGTCCGGCCATCGTGCAGGGCTATTCGGGCGTGCAGCCGAGTTGGTGACGTAATGCGTAACGAGTAACCCGTGATTCGGAAACTCTGCTCTTGTCACGCATTACTCGTTACTCGTTATTTCGATCATCGCAGAAGGAACGAACGCATGAAACACACAGTAGTCGCATGGATGGAAGATCGCCCCGGCGTGTTGACGCGGGTGGCCAGCTTGTTTCGGCGGCGCGGGTTCAATATCGAGAGCCTGGCGGTCGGGCACAGCGAGACGCCGGGCATCAGCCGCATGACCTTCGTGGTGGACGGCGACGAGCGCATGGTGGACCAGGCCGTCAAGCAGTTGGAGAAGCAGATCGACGTGACGCGCGTCGAGGATGTGACCGACCAGCCGGTGGTGGTGCGTGAGCTGGCGCTGGTGCGGGTGCGCACCGACGCACAGACCCGCGCCGAGATCATGCAGATCGTCGATGTCTACCGCGCTCAGATCGTGGACATTGCCCTGGATTCGCTGATCATCCAGGTGGTCGGCGCAGAGGAGCGCATCGACAGCCTGATCGATTTGCTGGGCCACTACGGCATCCGTGAGATGGTGCGCACCGGCCGCGTTGCCATCACCCGCGGCCGCGCCACGCTGCATCCCACCCACACCAGCAACGGCGCCGGCAAGACCAATGGCCGGAAGATGGGCATTTAGAGCGATGAATGATGAATGATGAACCCGGATTCCGGATTCATCATTCATCATTCATCATTCATCGATCATTCTTCAAGGAGCATTTATGGCAACGCTTTTCTATGAGAAAGATGCAGAGTTGAGCCGTCTGAGCGGCCGCAAGGTGGCTGTGATCGGCTATGGCAGCCAGGGCCACGCTCATGCGCTGAACATGAAGGACAGCGGCGTGGATGTGATCGTTGGGCTGTACCCTGACTCGCCCAGTTGGGCCAAGGCCGAGGCGGCCGGCCTGACGGTCAGGTCGGTGGACCAGGCCGCGGCCGAGGCCGACGTGATCATGGTGGTCATTCCCGACACCCTCCAGGCCCGGGTTTACAAGGCGAGCATCGAGCCGCACCTGGCGCCCGGCAAGACGCTGATGTTCGCCCATGGCTTCAACATCCGCTATGGCCAGATCACCCCGCCCCCCTTCGTGGATGTCAGTATGATTGCGCCCAAAGCCCCCGGCCACCGGGTGCGCGAGGTCTTCAAGGATGGCCAGGGCACGCCGGGACTGATCGCCGTGCATCAGGATGTCAGCGGCCACGCCTGGGAGGACGCCATCGCCTATGGCGCGGCCATCGGCTGCGCGCGCGCCGGCCTGCTCAAGACCACCTTCACCGAGGAGACCGAAACCGACCTCTTCGGCGAGCAGGCGGTGCTGTGCGGCGGCGTCAGCGAGCTGGTCAAGGCCGCCTTCTACACCCTGGTGGACGCCGGCTATCAGCCTGAGGTGGCTTATTTCGAGTGCATGCACGAGCTCAAGCTGATCGTGGATCTCTTCTACCGCGGCGGGCTGAGCTATATGCGCTACTCGGTCAGCGACACGGCTGAGCACGGCGACTACTACAGCGGCCCCAAGGTCGTCACCGACGACACGCGCGCGGCCATGAAGGGCATTCTGTCCAACATCCAGAGCGGCGCCTACGCTGAGGACTGGATCGAAGAGAACGCCCAGGGCCGCCCCTGGTTCAACGCCGTGCGCGCCAGGGAACGCGACCAGCAGATCGAGGTCGTCGGCCGCCAGTTGCGGGCCATGATGCCCTGGCTGGAGCCGGTGGTTGTGGAATGACAGGGTGACAAGGTGACAGGGTGGCAGGGTGACAGGGTGACAGGGTGACAGGGTGACAGGGTGAT
>JAANMT010003435.1_pt1 | contig 11261 bp, 10 predicted proteins | sample 7279711 | NCBI WGS metagenome assembly JAANMT01 (sample SAMN14094538, study PRJNA606508) | bioreactor metagenome | isolation source: A lab-scale SPAN reactor treating ammonium-rich wastewater day 1 | place: Ireland: Galway | collected 2017-01-16 | reverse complement strand
TCTTTTAAGTACGGAAGAAACCAACACCCTCATCATCATGACAGCACTTTCTCCAGATTATATTATTATACTTTATTAACCTAAATCAATATGTTTGGAGAAATTCTTGCATACATTTGTTTACCTTTTTTATCCCCGAAATGAGTTTTACAGAACATCTCTACCAAGGTTACCAAAACCGAAAATTCGACATTGACAAAAGAAAAACCGAAGATTTCATCGACAGGTTTTTCCGATTCATCTTTTTTCTGGAATATCAGCGTTGCTCGGAAACCGAACTGATTGAAGTGCGGCTCAATGGTTTCAAAACCGAATTCCAGGAAATCCTCTCCAGCGTAATGAAGGGGCGGGAAACGGTAGAAAGCGACTATTTTTTCGCGAAATTCCCGGAAATTTATCAGATGCTGGAAGAGGATGCGAGGTTTATTTTCGAGAATGATCCTGCCGCTAAAAATGTGGAAGAAGTGATGTTTTCGTATCCGGGCTTTTTCGCCATTGCCGTTTACCGTTTATCTCATGAACTTTTTAAAAATAATGTTCCACTGATTCCCCGGATCTGGACTGAATATGCACACAGCAAAACAGGAATCGACATTCATCCCGGAGCCTCGATCGGTAAAAATTTCTTCATCGATCACGGTACCGGAATCGTGATCGGGGAAACAACGATTATCGGAAACAGCGTCAAACTATATCAGGGAGTGACTTTAGGTGCACTTTCTGTGACGAAAGATTTAGCGAACGAAAAAAGACATCCTACGATTGAAGACCATGTGGTGATTTATGCCAACGCAACGATTTTGGGTGGTGAAACCGTTATCGGAGCCCACTCGCTTATCGGCGGAAATGTCTGGATTACTGAAAGTGTGACTTCAAATTCAGTGGTATTTCATAAAGGTTTAGTGACCGTAAAAAACAAACTGCCGGTGAATGAACCGATTAATTTTATAATCTAAAAGATCATTAAAAAAGGTTAAGGAAATTCAATTAAAAATTTAAAAACAGAAGATATGAAACTGAATAATGTTTTAGAAGCCATCGGAAATACACCGACGGTAAGACTCCATAAGATATTTGATAAGAATGTAGAAGTATGGATGAAGCTTGAAAGACAGAATCCCGGTGGCAGCATCAAGGACAGAATTGCGTTGGCGATGATTGAAAAAGCCGAAAGGGAAGGAAAAATAACAAAAGACACCCTGATTGTAGAGCCTACTTCAGGAAATACGGGAGTTGGACTTGCAATGGTATGTGCAGTAAAGGGTTATAAACTCGTGCTGGTAATGCCGGAAAGCATGAGTGTGGAACGCAGAAAACTCATGTCATCTTACGGTGCACAGTTTGTGCTGACAAAAAGAGAACTCGGTACATCCGGCGCGGTTAAAAAAGCACTGGAAATGGCAGAAGAACTCGACAATGTATGGATCCCGCAGCAGTTTGAAAACGAAGCAAACCCTGAAATACATCAGAAAACGACTGCCCGGGAACTTATTGCGGACTTCCCTGAAGGATTCGATTATCTCATTACCGGCGTAGGAACCGGCGGACATATTACCGGCGTAACCGAAGTACTGAAACAGAAATTCCCGAACATGAAAAGTTTTGCCGTAGAACCGAAAGATTCACCCGTAATCTCAGGAGGCAGCCCCGGACCACACCCCTTGCAGGGCATTGGAGCAGGATTTATTCCGAAGGTGCTGAAAACTGAAGTGTTGGATGGATCCATTCAGGTAGAAAAAGAAGAAGCCTACGAATTTACAAGAAGGCTCGCGCGCGAAGAAGGAATCCTGGCCGGCATTTCTACAGGCGCTTCGCTGGCAGCCATCAACCGACAATTGGGGGAAATCCCTGAAGGGTCTAAAATTCTTACCTTCAACTACGACACCGGAGAACGGTATTGGTCTGCAGAAGGGCTTTTCGAAGAAAAAACGTTTGAATATTAAATATGAATCGCAGATTACACTGATAACGCAGACCATTTCTGTGATGAATACAATTAAAAAATCCTGCGGAATTGCAGGATTTTTTTTAGGTGTAGAGTTTTTGGCATTTAGGGCAGATATAAGTCTTGCGTTTTACTTTGCCCATTTCTTCAATAATAAGTTCAGTTTTATCTTTCGGGCAGATCTTTTTGCCGTAAATCAACGCTTTCTCCTTTACCTCATCATTTTTAAGGAAATCAAGAAATTCATACGCGTAATTCACCACGGTTTCAATAAGATAGACCAGCTTCTTCTCGGGAATATTTCTCACCATACTTTCGGGGTGAATTTTAGCGCGGTAAAGCGATTCGATACGGATGATATTTCCGACTCCGGTGAAGAGCTCCTGCTCCATCAGCACATCGCCGATCCATTTTTCGCTGTACACTTCCTGAAGGGTATTCAGAACATACTCGCCGTCAAAACCCTTATTCAGAATATCGGTTTTAAAATTGAAATGATCAGAAGGTTTGCCTTGGTACATCTTTGTATTGGCCACATAAAAATTGATTTCGGAATGAGGAAAATGCAGGGCAAAACTCGCATTCACCTTCTTTCTTTTATTCACCAGCATGCTCCCGAAAAGCCCCAGATGTACACCCACAAAAAAATCTTTAAAAACAAAGAACAGATTTTTGCCATACGTTTCAATATCCAGAATTTTAACATGATCAATGGCGGATTTATCCATTTCGCTGTAACCCGAAGCTTCAGAAACGGTTTTTCCTTTGAAGCGCTGCAGTTTGTTTTTTAAAAATAAAATGGAAGGACCTTCAGGCATAGCAGAATTATTTATCTTATGGGCAAAAGTAGGTCTTTTTTAACTTTATTATTGATGTTGAAATAAATCCAGTGTAGGTTACGCAAGCGGAAACCACCTCCGGAAGGTATAAATCATCAGAAAAAGCCAAAAATAACCCAGTGAAAACCCTCCCAGAACATCGCTGGGATAATGAACCCGCAGATAAATCCGGCTGAATCCGATCGCCAAAGAAAGTATGACCAGAAAAATCATAAAAACATATTTCCAGATTTTAGGCAAGTCTGTAAGCCAGATAAAATAAGCCAGCATTCCGTAAAATATGAAACTGAAAGTAGCATGACCACTGGGAAAACTAAAACTTTCTTCGCGGTACAGCAACGGATGCAAAGGTCTGGGTCTGGCGAAAAAAAGTTTCGTAAGGTAAATCAGCATTAAACCTCCGCCGCCCGCTGCTACAGTGAATAATGCGCGCCGGTAGTACCTGCCGGTAAGCAATGCAAGCATTAAAAACGGATATGCGATTTTTACAAAAGGGGCAGAAGAAAACTGCGTAATGGTGTACATGAAACCTGTAATCCCCGGCCTTATTATATGTGCTTTGAAAAACTCAAAAATCATTAAATCAATCTGTTCTTCTTTTTCAAAAAGCACTTCGTTGGTAATCGCTGCAAAAGTGAATAATGCCATAAGAAAAAACAGCAGTGAAATAAGCAGTTTTACCGAGTGGTTCCGGTAATAATTTTTTAAAAACTGTACCATAAAACGGTCGTAAAAAAAATAAGAATTAGCGTAAACGGAAAAGAGAATGCCGCTATTGGATTCGGTTTAAAGATTGCCGCGTCGCTACAGACTTATTATAGATTTGCTGGCGGATTTTCTGCATCCGTCCTACCGGCAGCAGCGCTTCCGGGTTCTCGAAAGGATTGAAGGAAAGGTTCTCATAATCTATGCTTCCGTATTGGGAAATATCCTGTTTCGGCAAGATAATTTTACCGACGGTGATAAATTCCGAGTGTTTTTCTTTCCACTGTTTCAGCAGGTTATTGACGGGCGTTTTCTTTTCATCGGTGGCCAACTGCACCTGGAAATCCAGCGCAAGATCATTTTTCAGAAACCAGACTTTCAATGCATCTGCCTGATCAATATCTGCATCAGGTTTAAATTTTTCATTACCCGAAGGCTTCAGGCGGATCTTGACAATGCGGTCTTCCAGCCGGAAACATCCGACAGAATGATAATTATAGCCATTGATCAAGTGTTTTTCAATATCCAGCACCTTAACTGTGTTATTCAGAATCGGCAGTATTTCTCTGTCGAAAAAGAGAATCAGCGCGGATTTCAGCAATCCGGGAACCTTTAAAAAAGAAAGAGAAAAAGGTGTTCCTCTTGATATGAAAAACTGATTGGCTTTAATATGAAGTTTTAAAAATTTGGAAACCGAATTGGTGATGAATACCGGCAGATTCACCAAAGGAAACTTTGCACTTACCGGAATGTTTTTATTGTAAATTTTTATTGCGCAGCCGTAGAGCGGATATTCGCCTCCGCCTTTTGTGACAAAGAAATTAGGATGCGAATACCGAATGATGACCCCTAAATTATCGCCCTTCAAAATTTTTGAAAAATCTGCAGCCTTATTATTAACAGGAATGAAATTTCCGCGGACAAATCCAAAAGCTTTGGCGTGTGCATTACGGGTTGAAATCCGTTTTTTATTGAGTTTATGGGAAACCGAGACGGCTTTTTCGATGAGCGCTACATCCTCATTCAGGAGCTCTTCTTCTTCGGCGGTGAGGTAATCATATTTGGGCGAATAGGTAAGGAACTTCTTCATAAAATTTCTTTATTCAGCATCATCAAATATGAAACCAAGAAATTAGAGCGAAAGATCCAAAAGAAAATGATACGCTTTTTGCGCGCCGGAAATACAGTCGTCCTCGAATTCCTGAGTAATCTGTCGGTCCATTACCTCTTTAAAGTTTTTCCAGTACGACCCTGTTTTATCACCATAACACCTGAAGTAATTAAAAGGAACTTCATAAAAATCCGGATTTTTAGAAAGCTGTTTTGCAATCATATTTCCACCTAAAGTTGAACCTTCCATTACATAAAGAATACCGAACGCTTCGGCTTCATTTTTAACCTCCGGTAGAATTGGAACCGCAGATTTTTCGAGATTCAAAAATTCCAGATCCTTTTCAATTAAAGACAACTTTCGTCTGTTTTCCAGATTGAGTTCTTCTGCATTCGGCTCAGAGATTGAAGCAAATACAGCATCTTCAAAATTCTTCAGAAAAAGATAATTGTAAAGAATAAGATTTCTGTAAGCATTCAGCGAAAAAGTGCCGTCGAAAATCCTTTTGGAATTGAACTGGGCTTCAACACGGTCGTGCAGAATTTTGGTGTCTGCTTTTAAAATTTCAGAAATCATTCCTGGATTTATGGTTTTTTAAAGGTCAGAATAAAGGTCGTTCCTTCATTTTCCCTGCTTTCATACGAGATTTTTCCTCCCAAACGGTTCATGATCCGGTACACGATTGAAAGTCCTACCCCGTTTCCCTGGAACGATTTGGCATTCTCCATCCGGTTGAAAATCTTGAACATCTTTGCCTGTGCCGATTCGGGAATCCCGATTCCGTTATCTTTGATTTTATAGACTACATGATTTCCATCGACTTTACCGTTGATCTCAATCTTCGGACTTTCGTGTTTTGATGAATATTTTACGGCGTTACCGATGATGTTCAGAAACACCTGTGTAAGCATGGTTTCGTCTCCCATCACATTCGGAAGGCTGCCCACCGTAATCTCGGCATTTTCGTTTAGAGTGAGCTTCGTATCGTCGGAAACCTTTCTGATAATATCCGCAGTTGGCAATTCCTGAATATTGATGTCTGACGATTTAGCACGGCTGAGACTTAGCACACCGCGCATCATATTCTCCATCCCGAGAATTTCTGCTAAAATGCTTGAAACTCTCTTGCGGACTTCCGGATGATCGTGATGGGATTTTTCCAAAAGCTGGGCATTGAGTTTCATCACTGTCAGCGGAGTTCCCAGATCATGCGAAATGGAATAGGAGAAACTGTCGAGTTCTTCATTCAGGTTTTTCAGCTCCTCGTTGAGCTCCTGTACTCTTCGGAACTGGCTGTAAGTGGTCTCCAGAATGGTTGCCACCACTTTCTTCGCTGCAAAGATGTCTTTATTTTTCCAGGATTGCGCTTTTCCTTTAATTTCTTCAATATAGGTTTCAAATGATTTTCTCGGGGAAATCATCATCTGTTCTTTTCCGTTAACAATCCGGGCTTCGGTTTTCTTAGAAGGATTTCCTGCCCAAAGTACCTGCCCGTCAATTTCTTTTCGGAACCAGATCAGGAGTTCATTCCGTTTATCATCTGTAAATCCGAACATTACTCCTGCGGCATTTTCTATATTTCCTAAATTGCCCTGCTGTGAATTGCTGAAATCATTGGTTGCGTAAAAATTCTTCAGAGGATTTTCTCTCGCGTACTGCACGATCTTTAGAATATTTTCATCCGAAGGAACTTCGCCGGAAGTCCTGATATTATGTCCTACGATAATAGCCAAACCTTCTGCAGCAGGATATTCCTGCATTTCTGCTACATTTCCGAACAGCGAATCTTCAAGATTATCGTAAGCCAGGAGCTTGCTCTTCAGTGCGCCAATCTTCCGCTCCAGTTCAATACTGTCGGCAAGCATCTGTCTTGATTTGTAGGAAGTGTATGCGTTTGCAGCGATCACCGTAAAAACTTCTGCGCGGATTCGGTTGACCAGATCGATATGTTTTGGTTCGATATTCTGGCAGGTCACCATCCCCCAAAGTTTATTGTCAATAACGATGGAAGTACTGAAACTGGAAGCAACTCCCGTATTTTTAAGATACTGGCCGTGTACAGGCGACATTCCTCTTACCGAAGAATACGTTAAATCCACTGCCTCAGCGGTATTGCTTATTATAGGAACAGGTTCTGAATATACATTGCTGAAAATCCTTTTGCGTTTTTTCAGATAAAGTTCTCTTGCCTGTCTGGGGATATCGCTTTCCGGATAATGCAGATGCATGAAACTCTCGACTTTGTTTTTTACCTTTTCGGCAATTACCTTTCCGCTGCCGTCTTCCAGAAAACGGTAAAGCATTACACGGTCATAGTCTATGGCATCGGATACTGAAGAAAGCAGTTCGTTCCAGATGTCCCTCGAATCGCTTGCATTATGAATACTTTCATATTTTTTGGAGACAAAACTTCTCTGGTGAAAATGTTCTGTTACTTCTTCAAGTTCCAGAAAAACGTTGGCACCATACCTGTAGATTGTGAAATGATAGAATTTACCTTTGATTTCAATTCTATCGAGAAATACATCTGTGTCTTTTATGCTATCAAGATCCAGATTATTGAGAACTACCGACGCCAGGAAAGGCTCGAAAACCTCAGGCTCCTGAGCAAAACTTTTACCAAAAAAGCTTTGATCCATCTCAAAAAGTTCTGCAATATTCTGTGAGAAAAATTTGATGGTTTTAGATTCAGCATCCAAACCGATCATATAACCAAAATCCTGGATATGACCCGAAACATGTATTTTTTCCTCGTGGCAATCCACAAAATTCATAGGCGAAAATAATAAATATAATCTACAAATATACTCTATTAACTTAACATAATAATCTACTTTTCCTCTTCAAAATAGAGGCGGTAATATTTACCTTTTTCATCCTGGCCGGTTTCGATCATCTTTCGGTCACCGTGCACGTAGATGTGGAAATTCTTATCCAGTTTGATAACACTTTTGAAACCACGGCTCTGTTTTTTCACCGCTGCTTCACTGATGGCGAAATCTTCTGCGATCGACACCTGCATATCCTGCTCATAATCAGATTTAAAATTACTGAAACTTTCAATAACCTGCTCATCCTCCAGCACTTCTTTAGTGAATTCTTCGTAATCGAAGGTTTCTTTTTCCTTAAAAAAGTTGATGGATTTATTCAGAAAATCCGCCTGATCTGCTTTGCTGACCTCAAATTCCTGAGGAAGCTGTTTGGTGATAAATTCCTTATAAACCGTAAGGGTTTCCTGAGTCTGGAAATATTCATCATCGCGCTGTTTCACTTTCAGAAAATCCTCGAACCAGTAATATAGGTCGCCATTCTTATTGTTATCCACCACGGACACGGCATATCCGGTCTCTTTGCTGCTGTTATAAATCAGCGCACCTTTGTCGAGTTTTGCAAGTCCTATGCCATAATCTTTTTCGATTTCAAACGCTTCATTCTGAGGGAAGATCTTAAGGAAAGGATTTTTGCTTTCAGTTTTAAAGATGCCGATATAATCGATCTTATTTCCGTCCGCATTTTCTTCGCCTTCAAAATAAACGATAAAAAGTTCGCCACTCTGTACACGCGGATTTTCAGCGACATCATAAAGATGCTGCGCGATATTTTCCGCTTCGTACACGAATTTGGCCTTGTCTTCGAAAATTTCTGAGACCGAACTGTACACCGGATTATTGACCAAATATGTATCGCTGTAAAAACGGAACTGTTCTTCAGATTTAAAGGCTTTAAGGAAGAAATCCTCCAGCAGTTCCTTCATCTCCTCATCGAGCTGAAGCTCTTCCTGAGAAAGAATTAGGGATTCCTGATTGATTCTGTTTCCTACTTTATGGACGATTATTTTTGAGAGCATTTTTAAGTTTTAAATGAAGTTGCAAAGATATTTTAAAAGGCGGACGGTAAAAAGTTTTACGCTTAATAATCGAAAAAATCCCCAGATTTTCAATCTGAGGATTTGGTATCATTTCGACTTAAAAAGTCTTATTTCACTTCTTCGAAATCAGCGTCCTGAACATCATCAGCTCCGGCATTAGCTCCGGCGTTAGCTCCGGCGTTAGCTCCGGCGTTGCCCTGAGAAGGATCGGCGCCCGGCTGACCTTGCTGTCCTGCTGCGTACATTTCTTCGGAAGCGGCCATCCAGGCTGCATCTAAAGCTTCTGTTTTGGTTTTTACGCTTTCGAAGTCCTTCGCTTCAAACGCAGTTTTCAGTTCTGCGTGGGCTGCTTCTACGGCTGCTTTTTTGTCAGCAGACAGTTTATCACCGAATTCTTTCAGCTGTTTTTCAGTCTGGAAAATTAATCCGTCAGCTTTATTGAATACTTCAACTTCTTCTTTTTTCTTCGCATCAGCTGCAGAGTTTTCTTCAGCTTCACGCTTCATTCTTTGGATTTCATCATCTGATAGTCCTGAACTTGCCTGAATCTTGATTGACTGTTCTTTTCCTGTTCCTTTATCTTTTGCAGAAACGTGTAAGATTCCGTTCGCATCGATATCAAAAGTTACTTCAATCTGCGGAACTCCTCTTGGTGCAGGTGGAATATCTGAAAGATCGAATCTTCCGATTTCTTTGTTGTCATTAAACATTGGTCTTTCACCCTGTCCTACTCTGATGGAAACGGCAGGCTGGTTATCGCTTGCGGTTGAGAAAGTCTCAGATTTTTTGGTTGGAATGGTGGTGTTCGCATCAATTAATTTAGTGAATACAGAACCCATGGTTTCGATTCCTAAAGAAAGCGGTGTAACGTCTAACAAAAGAACGTCTTTTACGTCTCCCGTTAAAACCCCTCCCTGAATTGCAGCTCCAATTGCTACTACCTCATCCGGATTTACTCCTTTTGATGGTTTTTTACCGAAGAATTTCTCTACTTCTTCCTGAATGATCGGGATTCTTGTGGAACCTCCTACCAAAATTACCTCATCGATATCTGAAATGGAAAGACCTGCATCAGAAAGCGCTTTTTTACAAGGCTCCATTGATCTTCTTACCAAATCAGCGGACAATTGCTCAAATTTCGCTTTTGTCAAAGTTTTCACCATGTGTTTTGGTCCGGTTGCAGTAGCGGTGATATAAGGAAGATTGATTTCTGTCTGGCTTGCAGAAGACAATTCAATTTTTGCTTTTTCAGCAGCTTCTTTCAAACGCTGAAGCGCGATTGCGTCAGATTTTAAATCAACACCTTCTTCCGCTTTGAATTCATCTGCCATCCAGTTGATGATCACATCATCAAAATCATCACCTCCTAAGTGTGTATCTCCGTTGGTAGAAAGTACTTCGAAAACGCCGTCTCCAAGATCAAGGATGGAAACGTCGAATGTTCCTCCACCTAAATCGTAAACCGCAATTTTCTGATCTTTATGCGCTTTATCCATTCCATAAGCCAAAGCTGCTGCAGTAGGCTCATTGATAATTCTTTCTACCGTAAGTCCAGCGATTTCACCGGCTTCTTTTGTTGCCTGTCTCTGCGCATCGTTAAAGTACGCAGGAACAGTAATTACCGCTCTTGTCACTTCCTGGCCAAGGTAATCTTCAGCAGTTTTCTTCATTTTCTGAAGAATCATGGCAGAAATTTCCTGTGGGGTATATTCTCTGTCGTCAATTTTTACTTTGGCTGTATCGTTCGGTCCGCTTACTACAGTATAAGGTACTCTGGATACTTCATTGGCATCATCTTTAAAATGAGTCCCGATAAATCTCTTGATGGAGTATACCGTTTTTGTAGGATTGGTTACTGCCTGTCTTTTGGCAGGATCTCCTACTTTTCTTTCACCATCTTCAGTGAAAGCAACGATGGAAGGAGTGGTTCTTTTACCTTCCGCGTTAGGAATCACCACTGCATCTTTACCTTCCATTACGGCAACGCATGAGTTGGTTGTTCCTAAGTCAATTCCAATTATTTTACTCATAGTATGTATATTTTTGTTTTTTAATTTATTTGAAGTGGTCTTCTCCAATTTTGTACCAAGGAAAAAAGTGTGACAAATTGACATTTATTTGAATTTTCATCCATCCAACAGATACTCCATGACAGTTAAAATATTAACTCAAAACGAAAAACACTTCATCGCTGAAGTGTTTTTTATCTAACAGTTTTGCGTTAGAATGAATAGGTGAAGCCAAGATTCAGGCTTCTGCCCCGTTCCATAATCCGGCTGGTTTTATTGGTAGAAAGCGTTCTGTTGAGATGTTCGGCATACGCACGGTCGAAAACATTGCTCAGTTCTACATCGATAAAGGCATTTTTATAGACTTCATACTTTGCGTTCAGATTCAGGAGTGAAAAATCCGGAGTCTGCAGTTCTCCGAAATCCGGATTCACACGGTCCTGTTTTGCGGCGAAGCGGTAATTTGCGCCTAAAGTCAACGCAGAAAAATTCGCTTCGAGTTTCCAGCGGAAATCCAGCGGAAATATTTCGGGAAGCGGTTTTCCGGTATCCAGATCTTTAGCATAAGTGTAGGCAATGGCCAGTTCGGTTCTCAAAGCTGGTAAAAATTTCCAGTTGAAACGGGACTCGAAACCGGTTTTCATTGCACGGTCGATATTCTGCATCTGTCTGACTCCCGGACTCATCATCGAGTAAGTTTTAATATCCGGACGTATTACCCCGGAAATATAATCCTGTAAATAGGAGTAAAAAACATTAGCCTGAAAATAGACCTTTTCATTAT
>JAANMT010003433.1_pt1 | contig 11265 bp, 7 predicted proteins | sample 7279711 | NCBI WGS metagenome assembly JAANMT01 (sample SAMN14094538, study PRJNA606508) | bioreactor metagenome | isolation source: A lab-scale SPAN reactor treating ammonium-rich wastewater day 1 | place: Ireland: Galway | collected 2017-01-16 | reverse complement strand
ATCCGACCCCCGAGAGCTCGCACCTGGTCAGTCTGGACAACCCGTTCATCGACAACGAGCAACTGGCGAAGCTGAAGTCACTCAAGGAGCATGCCCTCGGGGCGACTGTTCTCCCGATGCTGTTCCCGGCAAAAGCCGGCCCAGCGGGACTTGCGCCTGCTTTGGATGAGATCTTCGCGCAGGCCGACGAGGCGATCGCCGACGGCGCCAAGATCCTCATCCTCTCGGACCGCGGCGTGGACGCCGAGCATGCGCCGATTCCCTCCCTGCTGGCGGTCGCAGGCCTCCACAACCACCTGGTCCGCACAAAGAAGCGCACACAGGTCGGGCTGGTGGTCGAAACCGGCGAGGCGCGGGAGGTCCACCACTTCGCGCTGCTGATCGGCTACGGGGCGGGCGCCGTGAACCCCTACCTCGCGCTCGACTCCCTCGACCAGGTCCAGAGGGATGGGTATATCAACCCCGAACTGAGCGTCGATGACCTCCACCACCACTACCTGAAGGCCATCAAGAAAGGCGTGGTGAAGGTGATGTCGAAGATGGGCATCTCCACCATCCATAGCTACAGGGGCGCGCAGATCTTCGAGGCTATCGGCCTCGCCGAGGAGTTCATCGACCGGTACTTCACCAAGACCGTGTCACGCATCGGCGGCGTCGGCGTCGATGAGATCGCGGTGGAGGCGCTCTCGCATCACCAGCGGGCCTTCCCGTCGCGTGATGGAGGCCTGCGCGAGCTCCAGTGGGGCGGGCAGTACCAATGGCGCCGCGACGGAGAGCACCACCTCTTCAACCCGGATACGGTCTTCAAGCTCCAGCATGCGACCCGGACCGGGCAATTCAAGATCTTCCGCGAGTACACCCGGCTCGTTGATGAGCAGAGCGAGCGGATGGCGACGCTCCGCGGATTGTTCGAACTCAAGTCCGACAGACCGCCGGTTCCCATCGAGGAAGTCGAGGCGGCCGAGAGCCTATTCCGGCGGTTCGCGACCGGCGCCATGTCCTATGGCTCGATCAGCGCCGAGGCTCATGAGACGCTCGCCATCGCCATGAACCGCATCGGCGGGCGCAGCAACACCGGCGAAGGCGGAGAGGACCGCAGGCGGTTCGTCCCCGACGAAAACGGCGACCTGCGCCGCAGTTCGATCAAGCAGGTGGCCTCCGGCCGGTTCGGTGTAACCAGCGAGTACCTCGTGAACGCGGACGAGTTGCAGATCAAGATGGCCCAGGGCGCGAAGCCCGGCGAGGGCGGCCAGCTTCCCGGTGCGAAGGTCTATCCCTGGATTGCCGAGGTTCGGCATGCGACGCCCGGGGTTGGCCTCATCAGCCCGCCGCCGCACCACGACATCTACTCGATCGAAGACCTGGCCCAGCTGATCCACGACCTGAAGAACTCCAACCCGCGGGCCCGCATCAGCGTGAAGCTCGTCGCGGAGATGGGCGTTGGGACGGTGGCGGCGGGCGTGGCGAAGGCCAAGTCCGATGTCGTACTCATCAGTGGTTTCGACGGCGGGACGGGTGCGAGCCCCCTGACGTCACTCAAGCACGCAGGTATCCCGTGGGAACTCGGCCTGGCCGAAACGCAGCAAACGCTCGTGATGAACAAACTGCGCGACCGGATCATCGTCCAGGTTGACGGCCAGATGAAAACCGGCCGCGATGTGATCATCGGGGCGCTCCTGGGGGCGGAGGAATTCGGGTTCGCAACGGCGCCGCTGGTCGTGATGGGCTGCATCATGATGCGCGTCTGCCACCTGGATACCTGTCCCGTCGGCATAGCCACCCAGAACCCGGAATTGCGGGCCAGGTTCGCTGGCAAGGCTGAGCACGTGGTGAACTTCTTCCGCTTCATCGCGGAGGAGGTGCGCGAGTACATGGCCCAGCTCGGCTTTCGGACGATCGAGGAGATGATCGGCCGGAGCGACCTGCTGGACGTGCGTCGTGCCGTGAACCATTGGAAAGCCCAGGGACTCGACCTCTCGGCAATCCTCTACCGGCCAGAGGTGGGGCCCGAGGTTGCGACGCGGCGTGTGGCGGACCAGGACCATGGGCTGGAGCGAGCGCTGGATAACGAACTGCTGCGGCTGTGCACGCCCGCCCTGGAACGCGGCGAGAAGGTCACGCTCGAACTCCCCATCCGCAACGTGAACCGCACCGTGGGCACGATGCTCGGCAGCGAGCTGACCCGGCGGTATAGCGGAAGCGGACTGCCCGACGGCACGATCGACATCCAGTTCCATGGTTCGGCCGGACAAAGCTTCGGCGCGTTCGTCCCGAGCGGGATAACGCTTCGCCTGGAAGGTGATACCAACGACCACGTCGGAAAGGGTCTTTCCGGAGGCAAGATCGTCGTCTACCCGTCCACAGTCGGCGGGTTCGTACCAGAGGAGAACATCGTTATCGGCAACGTGGCGCTCTACGGCGCGACCAGCGGCGCGGCGTTCTTCCGCGGGATTGCGGGCGAGCGCTTCATGGTTCGCAACAGCGGGGCTGTCGGCGTGGTCGAAGGGACCGGGGACCATGGCTGCGAGTACATGACGGGTGGCCGCGCGGTCATCATCGGGAAGACCGGCCGGAACTTCGGCGCCGGCATGAGCGGCGGCATCGCCTACGTGCTGGACGAGGACGGCGACTTTGCGAGCCGCTGCAACCTGGAGATGGTCGGGCTGGAGCCGCTGGATGAGCATGAGGACCTGGACCTGGTGAAGGGCCTGCTGGAGCGGCACCAGGAGTACACGGCCAGCACTGTGGCCGCGCGAGTCCTGAAGGACTGGCCCGAAATGGCAACGAAGTTCGTGAAGGTGATGCCGAAAGAGTACCGGCGTGTGCTCGAGGAGCGGCGGCGCGAGACCGAGCGACTGGCCGCCATGCCTGCCCCGGCGGCGGAGGTGATCCGTGGCTAAACCCACAGGCTTCCTGGAGTTCGCGCGCAAATTGCCCACCCGCCGCCCGGTGGAGGAGCGCGTCCACGATTGGCTCGAGGTGTACGAGGACTTCCCGGTTGGCCACCTCAAGAACCAGGCGGCCCGCTGCATGGATTGCGGCATCCCGTTTTGCCACCAGGGTTGTCCCCTCGGCAACATCATTCCCGATTGGAACGACCTGGTGTACCGCGACAAGTGGCGTGACGCGATCGATCGGCTGCACGCGACCAACAACTTCCCGGAATTCACCGGGAGGTTGTGTCCGGCGCCGTGCGAGGCAGCCTGCGTGCTCGGGATCAACAACGATCCGGTCACGATCAAGCAGGTCGAGCTGACGATCATCGAGCGCGCATGGTCCGAGGGCTGGATCGAGCCCGAGCCTGCGAGGCTGAAGACGGGCAAGACCGTGGCCGTTATCGGATCGGGGCCGGCGGGCCTGGCGTGTGCCCAACAACTGGCCAGGGCCGGCCACTCGGTCACGGTGTTCGAGCGCGAGGACCGGATCGGAGGGCTCCTTCGTTACGGCATTCCGGACTTCAAGATGGAGAAGCGATTCATCGACCGGAGGCTTGCTCAGATGGAGGCGGAAGGCGTCGCCTTCCGGCCATCGACACACATCGGCGTGAATATCGATGTCCGCGAGCTGGTGACCCAGTTCGACGCGCTCTGCCTCACGGGCGGCGCCACGCAAGCACGTGACCTGGACGTACCGGGGCGACAACTCGCCGGCGTCCACTTCGCCATGGAATACCTGCCGATGCAGAACCGGCGGAACGCGGGCGACGAGATCCCCGAGGAACGATTCATCTCGGCAAGAGACAAGCGCGTCATCATCCTTGGCGGTGGCGACACCGGGGCGGACTGCCTGGGGACCGCGCTTCGCCAGGGTGCCCGGGAGGTGCTCCAGTACGAACTGTTGCCGAGACCGCCGGCCTCGCGACCCGACGAGAACCCGTGGCCTACCTGGCCAAACATCTACCGGGTCTCCTCCGCCCACGAAGAAGGCGGAGTGCGCGACTACTCCATCCTCACGAAGCACCTGTCCGGCCGCGATGGCACGCTCACGACCCTGCACGGCGTCCGCGTGGAGTTCGTCAACGAGGGCGGACGGCAGGTGATGAAGGAAGTGCCCGGCACGGAGTTCGAGGAGCCGGTAGACCTGCTGCTCCTCGCCATGGGTTTCCTTGGGCCGGAGAAGACCGGGATGATCGACCAGCTTGGATTGGACCTCACGGAGCGCGGGAACGTGAAGGCCGACGAGAACAAGATGACCTCGGTCCCCGGCGTGTTCACGGCCGGCGACATGACGCGTGGCCAGTCGCTGATCGTCTGGGCGATTGCCGAAGGGCGCGCCGCTGCCCGGGGCATCGACGAGTACCTGATGGGGGAGACGCAGCTGCCGGGGAACTAGCCCTCACCGGAGCCGGGTGACCTGCGCGCCGGGCCGAGCGGCGACTCGTGCGGGATGATGCGGGCCGGCACGCCGACCGCCGTACTGTTCGCGGGTACGTCGCTCAGCACGACGGCGTTGGCGCCGATGCGGGCGTTGTCTCCGATGCTGATTTGCCCCAGGATCTTGGCCCCGGTGCCGATGAAGACGTTGCGGCCGATCTGTGGACCGGCCAGCGACGGGGCCGGGCCGCCGGTGTCCAGGCCGATGGTGACGAACGGCGCGACGTTGCAGTGCGGGCCGATCGTGGTGGTGCCATCGATGATCACCTGGCCGTGGTTCACGAGCAGCCCCGGTCCAATCGTGACGGAGTCTCCGATTGAGACGCCGGCCAGGAGCATGGTCACGCGCCGGCAGAGGTTCGGGACAAGGGGTATCCGGAGCTGGCGCGTCCATGCCTGGAAGCGGTAGACCAGCACGACCTGGAGTTCGGCGGAGAGCAGGATGGACGCGATGCGCTCGGCGCGGAGCCCGAGGAGCGCCCGCACGCGCGGTACGCTGTGCCAGTTCACGCCGAGGTCGATGTCGCGCGAGACGTTCTCAAACACAGGCCGAAGCTAGGCGAGTGCCGGGAAACAGGCAAACTCAGGCGTCGCGGTCGATGAGGTACGCACCGATGGCGCGGAGGTCATCTTTTTGGATGGCTGCCAGGTCGATAGTGTCGAGAATGGCGACGGCCGCGGCTGCCTGGCGTTCCGCGGCTTCTCGTGTGAACTCGTCGGCACCAGATTCGCGGAGGGCCGTGATGACTGCTGAAATGTCCGCTTCGGTCAGCTCCGGGTGCGCGTAGATTTCGCGAACGGCCTTCCCGCCGGGGCCCAGGAGTCCGTGGATGACCGGCAGCGTCTTCTTCTTACGGGCGATGTCATTGGTGTTGGATTTGCCGGTGAGGTCAGGGTTGCCCCAGATACCCAGGTAGTCGTCGTGGATTTGGAAAGCCAGGCCGATGGTTTCCCCCCAGCGCCCCAGCGCCTCGGCGGTGGCAGGCGGCGCCCCGGCGAGTGTAGCTCCGATTGCCAGGGGAGCGCCCAGGAGCGCACCGGTCTTCCCGCTGATCATTGCCAGGTATTCGTCCGTCGTAACGTCGTCTCGCGACTCGAAGGAGAGGTCCGCCCACTGGCCGCCGATCATTCGGCCGACGGCTTCCGTCAGCAGCCGGAGCGCGGCCAGGCGCCGCTCGGGCGAGGCATTGCCCCCCAGGAGCGCCGATGTTGCCCTGGAGTAGAGGAAGTCGCCCGCGTTGATCGCCTGTGCGGTGCCAAGGAGGGCCCAGAGTGTCGGGCGGCCGTGGCGCTCGGCGTCGTGATCCTGGACCTCATCGTGGATAAGCGAAAAATTGTGCACCAGCTCGACCGCGACCGCCCCGGGCATTGCGGCTTCGGCACTGCCGAAGAGCCCGCCGGCGTAGAGGCAGAGCGCGGGGCGGATGCGTTTGCCGGCGGCACTTGCCGGCCGCCCGGACTGGTCTTCCCACCCCATTACATAACGACAAGCAGCAGCGAGTTGCGACCGATCGCTACCCACCGCCGCCCGGAGCGCGGCTTCGAGCGGGGCAAGGTGTGATGCGAGCGACTCGGGAAGTCCCGCCATGTCAGGGCGCCACGATCGCCGCGCTGGCGCCTGCGGGAGCCGCACGGTGAGCGGGGAGCAATTCGCGAACCCTGGCGGCGATGCCGGCGGCATCGACCTGGTAGATCTGGCGGAACACGGTCTGCGGGCCGTGATCGACGATGAGATCAGGCATGGTGAGGTTCGCCAGGCAGCGGTCAGCCAGGCACGCATCGGCAAGCGCCTCGAGGACGCCATCGCCAAAGCCGCCCGCCCGAACGTTTTCCTCAACGGTCACGAGGCCGCCGGTGGAGCGGGCATAGCGGGTGAGGAGCTCAGCATCGAGCGGCTTTGCATAACGAGCGTTGATGACCGCCGCGTCGATACCTGCCTCCGCGAGGATGTCAGCTGCTCGCAGGCACTCGTTCACCGTTACGCCAAAGCCGGCGAGCGTCACGTCCCGGCCCTCGCGGAGCACCTCACCTTTGCCGATGGGCAGTTGCTTCATGGGCAGGTCCGTCGGGGCGCCCGGGCCGGAACCGCGGGGAAACCGGACGGAGAATGGCCCGTCGTGGTGGATGCCGGTGAAGAGGAGGTCGCGAAGCTCGGTTTCGTCTTTCGGGGCGCTCACAACCATGTTCGGGAGGCAGCGGAGGAAACTGATATCGATGAAACCCTGGTGCGTCTTGCCGTCATCACCGACGAACCCCGCCCGGTCGAGCGCGAAGACGACCGGGAGGTCCTGGACCACGACATCGTGCACCACGGAGTCGAAGCCGCGCTGGAGGAAGGTCGAGTAGATGGCGGCGATGGGCCGGATGCCCTGGGTAGCGAGGCCGGCGGCGAAGGTCACGGCGTGCTGCTCGGCGATGCCGACATCGAACACGCGATCTGGGTGCTTGGCATGGACCGGAGCGAGGCCGGTACCTTCGAGCATGGCCGCGGTGACAGCGACCACGCGCGGATCCGACTCAATGAGTTCCTGTGTGGCCTGTGCGAACACCTGGCTGTACGTCGGGCGGGCGGGCGGCGTCTCGGCGCTCACCGGCTTCTTCAGCCAGTAGGTGCCGCTGTGACTCTGGATAGGGTCGGCCTCGGCCTCGGGGATGCCATGGCCCTTCTCGGTGAGGATGTGGAGCAGGACCGGCTTCCCTTCGACCTTCTTGATGGAGGCGAGGGTGATTTCGAGTTCCTGGATGTTGTGGCCGTCAACGGGCCCGTAGTACTCGAATCCGAACTGCTCCCAGAACCTCGCGGGGACGAGGAGGTCGCGGAAGCTGGTCTTCACGCGTTTCGCGCCTTCCCACATCTGCCGTCCGAGCGGGACGTGTTCGGCGAACTCACCGATTTGGCGCTTGGCATTCCGGTAGAGCGGGTCGACCCGGAGCTTGTTCACGTTACGGGAGAGGGCGCCGACGTTTGGCGAGATGGACATCGCATTGTCGTTGAGGACGACGAGGAGGCGCTGGGTGCCGAGGTGGCCGGCGTGGTTCATGGCTTCAAGCGCCATGCCGGCAGTCATGGCGCCGTCGCCGATGACGGCAATGGCGTGGAAATCATCGCCAAGCAGGTCGCGTGCGGCCGCGATACCAACGGCCGCCGAGATGGATGTGCCAGCATGTCCAGCGCCGAAAGCATCGTGTTCGCTCTCGTGCCGGTCGGCGAAACCGGAGAGCCCGCCGAATTGGCGGATGGTGTTCATCCTCTCCTTGCGGCCGGTCAGGATCTTGTGGACGTACACCTGGTGGCTGACGTCCCAAATGATCTTGTCTTTCGGAGAGTCGAACAGGCGGTGGAGAGCGATGGAGAGTTCCACAACGCCGAGGTTGGAGGCGAGGTGGCCGCCGCCGCCGATGCAATCGACCGTGGCAACGAGAAACTGCCGGACCTCGGTGGCAAGCTCGTCGAGTTGCTCATAGGTGAGGCTGCGGAGGTCGCGAGGACCCTCGATGCGATCGAGAATCTGGGTCAAGCCGGGTTCCCTCCTGGCAGCAACCAGTAGGCCACGAGCCGTGTTGGACTGCCGTACGGTGGCTTACCTCGATGAGGGTCACCAGAACGGAACGTACGAGCGCCCCCGATGTGGGTCAAGACTGGCGGGGTTCGAAGGTCAACGAAGAGTCAGGATGCGCACCCGTGCGGACGCGCGCGGGGGCTGCGGGCGCCGCTGCGGGAAGCGAGATCGTAAACGTCGTACCCTTGCCGGAAACAGACTCGGCTCCGACCGTGCCGCCGAGCGATTCGACCAGCTCCTTCACGATGGACAGCCCAAGCCCGGTGCCCCCTTCGCGGCGGCTCCGGCCCTTATCCGTGCGGTAGAAGCGGTCGAAGATGCGGTCGATATCCTGGAGCTCGATACCCACACCGTTGTCAGCGACCTGGACGATTCCGCCGCCCATACCGGAACGGACCGAGATGGTGACCGTGCTGCCTTCACCAGAGTACTTGATGGCGTTGTCGACCAGGTTCAACACGCAGCGATAGATCAAATCCGGGCTGGTTTCGACCTCGACCGGCTCGTCGATTGCCGGGACGAGTGAGACGTGGCGCGCGGACGCGAGCGGTCCGAGCTGGCTCAGGACTTCCATCGCAAGGTCACCCAGGTTCACCGGTTCCTTCTCGACACTGGCGCCGTCGTCATTGGTCAGCAGCAGCAGGTCCTCGCTGAGCCGCGTGAGCCGCTCGGTCTGGGTCTTGATCGTGGCCAGCAGGTCGCGGTACTCGTCCGTGGTGGCATCGGGGTCCATTTCGGTGACTTCGATGTTGGTGCGGATTGCGGCGAGGGGCGTGCGCAGTTCGTGGGATGCATCCTGGACGAACTGGCGCTGGCGTTCGAAGGAGTGTTCGAGGCGGCCGATCATCGAGTCAAAGGTCTGGGCGAGGTCCCAGAGCTCGTCCTGGGGGCCCTCGTAGTTGATCCTGCGGCTGAGGTTGGTCGCGCTGATTTCCGAGGCAGCCTGGGTGATGTCGCGCACGGGCCGGAGCATCATTCCAGACAGGACATAACCACCGACGCCGGAAGCGACGGCCAGCCCGACCACGCTGAGGAGCGACAGGTAACGAAGGCGGTCGATGTTCTCCGAGTAGATCTGGTCCTCGGCCTCGCGAAGGGTGACGTTCTCGCGGAGGCGCGGGACAAAACCGGTGATGGCCTGCCCCGGCCCGGTGCGTACCGGCTGCCACTCGATGTCGTTGTACTGGACGCCCTCGTAGATGGTACCGGGCTGGTCGAGCCGCACCGCGATGTTCAGGGCGAGCACGAACGCCACGCCGAACACGAGCAGGAGGCTGGAATACCAGACGGTGAGCCGGAAGCGGATGCTCCGGGTGAAGGCCGGTAGCTGCACGCTAGAGGACGTAGCCCTTTCCGCGGATGGTTTCGATGAGCTGCTCTTCGAAGCCCTCGTTGAGTTTCCTGCGAAGGTTGTTCATGTGCACCTTCACGGTCTGGGTGAAGGGGTTGGCGTGCTCGTCCCAGATGTGCTCCAGGAGCTCTTCCTGGGGCACGGCGCGGCCCTCGTTTCGTGCCAGGTAATAAACCAGGGCGAACTCCTTGGGCGTCAGGTGGATGTCCTTGCCCTCGCGTTTTGCCCGGTTGGTGTTCGGGTCGAGTTCGAGGCCGCGCGTGTTGATCACAGGCTCGCGCAGGCCGCCGTCCCTGCGGGCGATGGCGCGTATCCGGGCGGCAAGTTCGCTGAACGCGAATGGCTTCACGAGGTAGTCGTCGGCGCCGTAATCGAGGCCTTCGATACGCTCTTTGATCGAGCTGCGGGCAGTCAACATAATAATGCCCCCGCCGAAGCGATCCTCGCGCAGCCGGCGGCACACTTCGAGGCCGTCGATGCGTGGCAGATTCAGGTCCAGGCAGATGACGTCGTAGTTGTTGACGGTGGCCTTGTCGAGGGCCTCGGCCCCGTCACGGGCAACATCGACGGCGTAGCCCTGCTTGATGAGGCCCCGTTCGATGGCGGTGGCAATGGACTCTTCGTCCTCGACGACGAGAACGCGCATATCGAGCTCCGTAAGGAAATGGTACATCCACCGTATCTGGCCGCGCCCACAGCGAAGGTAAAGATTTGTCCGGGGCGGCGCCGGGCGGGCGCGGGCGGGGATCCGGGCGGAGGGCGTATCATTGAGGCGCGGAACGCCGCCCATGTGCCGCGCTCCAGACCTGGAACGAGGGACGTCTGATGGTAGTCGCTGACCGGCCCACTCAAGAACTCACACTGGAAAACATCGCCGGGCTCCTGGGGTCTGACGCCAAGTACCTGCTCGAGCACCAGTGCCAGACGATCCCGAAGGAATCGCTCTACCTCCCGGGGCCGGACTTCGTGACGCGTGTGACGGCAGCATCCGACCGGTCGCCCCAGGTGCTCCGGAACCTGCAGTCGATTTTCGACCACGGACGGCTGGGTGGCACAGGATACGTCTCGATTTTGCCGGTGGACCAGGGTATCGAGCACTCCGGCGGCGCCTCGTTCGCCAAGAACCCGGCGTATTTCGACCCGGAATACATCGTCCAGCTCGCGATCGAGGGCGGTTGCAACGCGGTGACATCGACCTATGGCGTACTGGGCTCCGTCGCCCGGAAATATGCGCACCGCCTGCCGTTCATCGTGAAGCTCAACCATAATGAGCTGCTGACCTACCCCAACAAGTTCGACCAGATCATGTTCGGGACGGTGAAAGAGGCCTGGAACATCGGGGCAGCCGCGGTCGGGGCGACGGTCTACTTCGGTTCGGAGGAGAGCTCGCGCCAGATCGTGGCGGTGGCGGAGGCGTTTGCCCACGCCCACGAGCTCGGCATGGCGACCGTGTTGTGGTGTTACCTCCGCAACCCCGCCTTCAAGGTTGACGGTGTAAACCACGAGACATCGGCCGACCTTACCGGGCAGGCGAATCACCTGGGGGTGACCATCCAGGCCGATATCGTCAAGCAGAAGCTGCCCGAGCAGAACGGCGGATTCAAGGCACTCAACGCCAACGGCGTGACCTACGGCAAGAGCGACGACCGCATGTACACGAAGCTGACGACTGACCACCCGATCGACCTGACCCGCTACCAGGTCGCGAACGGCTACATGGGCCGGATTGGGCTCATCAACTCGGGTGGGGCGAGCAGCGGCGAGAGCGACCTTTCCGAGGCGGTGAAGACGGCGGTCGTGAATAAGCGTGCCGGCGGCATGGGGCTCATCAGCGGGAGGAAGGCTTTCCAGCGGCCGATGTCCGAGGGCATCCAGCTCCTGAATGCCATCCAGGATGTATATCGCTGCAGCGGAGTCACTGTCGCGTAGGCCGGCCGCCCGCGGCTTTGAACAAGCGGAGAGCCCGGCCAGTTGGCCGGGC
>JAANMT010003430.1_pt1 | contig 11268 bp, 9 predicted proteins | sample 7279711 | NCBI WGS metagenome assembly JAANMT01 (sample SAMN14094538, study PRJNA606508) | bioreactor metagenome | isolation source: A lab-scale SPAN reactor treating ammonium-rich wastewater day 1 | place: Ireland: Galway | collected 2017-01-16 | reverse complement strand
ATCGCCTCCAGATAGGGCAGTCCACCGCTCCGGTTGCTGAACCTTGTCAGCTCGGCAGTGGGTAGAAGCTGAACGGCGGCCAGGCCCGCTGCAAGGAGAGCGGAGAGCGCAACTGCGCCGACCGGCCAGGCTAGCCGGGCAAGAGTGCGGGCTGCTGTGGCTTTTCCCTCGGCGCGGGCCGTCCGCCAGAGGACAAGCGTGCGCCACAGCGCAAAGATGCCCAGCCCAACGCCGCTGATGAAGGTTGTCTGGCTGTGCCCGGCCAGCAGTTGCATGCCGAAGGCCAGCGCCATCGCCAGGAGGGCCTTGCGCTGGCCGCGCGTGGCTGCGTCCCATAGCCAGAACAGCCAGGGCAGCCATGCCAGCCCCTGAAGCTGGTTGACGTGCTCGATCTGGGCGAGCAGGTAGCCGCAGTAGGCGAAGATCATCCCGGCAACGAGCGCGCCAGTGACGCTGGCCCGCAGCGCCCGCCGGGCGAAGACAGCCATCCCAACCGCTGCCCAGGCCGCGTGTGAGATGATGGCCACCTTGACGGCGGCAGGCGCGTCGAGCCACACCAGCGGCCAGTTGGGCGGGTAGAACACCCCGGCCTGGCTATTGGCGAGGAAGGGCGCGCCCATGAACAGGTAGGGGTTCCAGAGCGGCAACTGCCCGCCGCGCATGACGAGGTCGCGGTAGTGCCAGGTAGGGTAGAAATAAGTGAATACGTCGCCGCGCGGCAGGATCAGGCCGGTGAAGGCCAGCTTCCAGAAAAAGGCCAGCGCGAGCAGCGCCAGCGCGACGAAGGCGAGCAGGTCACGGGCCGCAAGATGCGGTGGCCGGGTATGGGTGGCATCCGGGGAAGGCATGGCGGAGCCTCTGCTCACTGGGCGGCGAAGGCCGCAAGCGCCGACCGCCACACTGGTTCCATCTGGCCGGGCGTGTACGGGAGATAGAACGCGATGCGATCCACCAGCCCCCGGTAGCGCGCCAACGCCTCCTGCCCGACCCTGTCGACCGGCGCGGCGACCGCGAACGTCTCGACCATCTCGTCGGAAACCAGGCGCGGCATATCGCCCCACTGCTTGCGCGCTGCCAGCCGGGAAAGCTGCTCGGCGACATCTTCCCAGCCATGTGTCTCCAGAACAACCCGGTAGGACGGCGTGCTGGCGTAGAAGCTGATTTGCTGCCGGACATGCTCGCGCATGAGTGCTGCCTGCTGTGCGTCCTCTCCGGTGACGACGAACACGGAGGCGCTCAGCGTCACGTCGGAGAGGTTGCGTCCGGCCTGCTGTGTGCCGTCAGCGAGCGCCGGGCGAACGACCTCGGCCAGGTACTTGGGCGAGTTCAACGGGTGGATGTGGAAGCCGTCGCACAGTTCGCCTGCCAGACGGCAAAGCCCGGTGTTGACTCCGGCGATGTAGATGGGGATGGCGAACGGGTGGCGTGGAGGGGTGAAAAAGGGTGTCATGAGCGTGAGCTGGAAATGCTCCCCCCGGTAGTTGAGCCGTTCTCCGGTGCGCCAGGAATGCCAGGTAGCCCGCAGTGCTTCGATCACCTCGCGCAGGCGGGCGATGGGCGCGCTCCAGGGCACGCCGAAACGACGCTCGTTGTGCGCTTTGACCTGCGTGCCCAGCCCCAGGATGAACCGTCCCTGTGTCATCGCGGCCAGGTCCCACGCGGTGTAGGCCAGCACCATCGGGCTGCGCGTGAAGCTGAGCGCAATGGCCGTACCCAGTTCGATGCGCCTGGTGCGGGTGGCGGCCAGCGCAAGCTGCATGAACGGGTCATGATTGATCTCCGGCGACCACAGGGCAGCGAAACCGGCGTCTTCTGCCGCTTCGGCGATAGCAGGGATCGTCAGCAGGTCGTCAACTGCCTGGAGTGCCGCATCGAGCCTGACCTTGCCGGGCATAACTCGTCCCTCCGGGCTGGGTGGGCGGATACCGGCGGGCGCGCCGGGGCGCGTGCGCTGCCTGCCGCCGGGCTCTATTATAGCCGATGGCGGGCAGAACGGCGCCGCGCCTGCCCCGCGGCGGACAGAAGTGCCTGCCCGTCCGCACCGTCCATCGGCAGAATCAGAACCCGTCCGGTCGCCTAGCGCTTCCGGACGGGTTATAATGCCATTAGCGACTGGCTCCGGTTACTGGGTGATCGTACCGTTGATGGTGATCTCGCCGTCAGTGATGGTGACGTCGGTCAGCGTGATGTTGAAGGGGGCGGCCTGTATCGGCTCGTTGATGGTCTGCTCGACGCTGCGCACCACTTCGCTGAGCAGCCCGGCATCCATTTGAAGCGGGCCAAACTGGGTGTCGGCCACGTCAAGCCGCACCCTGCCGTCGGGGCCGAGGACGGGCACGATAGTGATCCGCCCGGGGACGGTCAGGGGGTCGATCTGGGCAGTTCCATACACATCAATTGCCCCAGGCCGCAGATGAACCTGCACGTCCCGGAAAGGGATCGCCTGCCCGCCGTCGGCTTCTGCCTCGGCGAGTGCAGCGGCTGCCGCAGAGGTCAACTCAGCGTCGGTGAAGGTGACGGAGAACGGCCCGTTGGGAGTGGCAAGACTGAGGGTGCGCCACTTGCTGTTGAAGGAAGCCAACGCATCGGCGGATGGCTCGATGTTCTGGCTGGGGAGTGGTGTGCCGATTCGTGACGCGGCAGCGGCGTTGCAGGCCAGGCCACCGAGGGTGAGGAAGACTAGAACCAGCGTGATGGTGAGTTTCCTGTTAAGGGTTTGCATAGTTCTCCCTGGTGCTTCCGTGCGTGACACCGTATTGTATCACGCTGCACTGGCGTAACAAGGTCGTCAACCTGACGATTGCCCCACGGAGAGTGCATCCACCGGTAAGCGTGCTTCCCTGAGCGGTCTGTCTGAAGGGTCGTTATTGGGAAGCACCTGAGTGGGGCGAGGCAAACTGTGCATCCAAGACAACGAGCCGGGGGGATTGTGGCTGAAGAACGTCTGCAAAAGCTTCTGGCGCGCGCCGGGTACGGCTCACGGCGCGCCTGTGAGGCGATCATCGAACAGAGGCGGGTGACCGTTAACGGGGCGGTTGCCACGCTCGGCAGCCGCGCCGACCCCGCGCGCGATGATGTGCGCGTGGACGGCCAGCCGCTGCGCCTGCCGGAGAGCTTTGACTACATCATGCTCAATAAGCCGCGCGACGTGATTTCCGACGAGGACGTGGTCGGCAACTGGCCCGCTGCGCGCGACATGATCCCACTGGAGGGGCAGCTCTACCCGGTGGGCCGCCTCGACGTCAAGAGCGAGGGGTTGATGCTGTTCACCAACGACGGGGAGCTGGCCCACCGCCTGACGCACCCCAGTTTCGAGCATCCCAAGACGTACCATGTGCTGGTGGGCGGTCACCCTGACGACCAGGCGCTGGAAAGCTGGCGGGCTGGAGTTGAGCTGGAGGGCCAGCGCACGCTGCCTGCCGAGGTGCGCAGGCTGCGCCGCATGCGCGACCAGACCCTGCTCGAAGTGACGATGCGTGAGGGCCGCAAGCGCCAGATTAGGCGGGTGGCCTCTGCGCTGAGAGTGCATGTGCTGCGTTTACAGCGCGTGCAGCTTGGCCCGCTTGAGTTGGGAGACCTGCCTACCGGGGCCTGGCGGCGGCTGACGGAGGAAGAGGTGCAGATGCTGCGCGCTGTGCGTGAAGGGCGCAAGCCGCGACGCGGACAGCCTGGCAGGTCGCGACGCCCGGCTACCCCTCGACCGTCGCAGCCGGGCGAGGCTGCTTCCGGCGAGCGCCCATCCGGCAGGCGTCCGGGCCAACGACCCACGGGCCGGCCCGCGCGCAGGCCGACCGGGAAGCCAGGTCGCAAGCCCGGTGGGAAGCCAGCGCAAAGGCCAGCCGGACAGCCTGCACGGAAACGCCAGCCCCGGCGGGGGGAGCGCCGCCGGTGAGCCGCATCTCGACGATTGCTATCGATGGCACGGCGGGTTCCGGCAAGACGACGCTTGCGCTGCGCCTGGCTGAGCAACTGGGTTATCTCTACTTCGACACGGGCCTCATGTACCGCGCGGTGACGCTCTCCGCACTGCGGCAGGGGATTGATCTGGCAGACGAGCAGGCGGTCGCCAGGCTGGCCGAACAAATAGATATCGATGTAGCGTCGCCTACTGAAGACGATGGGCGTACGTGCACCGTCTATCTCGATGGGGCCGATGTGACCTGGGCTTTGCGCGAGGCTGAGATCGATGCAAGCGTCTCGATCCCTTCGGCTTACCCCGGCGTGCGTCAGGCGATGACCGAGCAGCAACGCCGCATCGCCAGACGAGGGCAGGTGGTGATGGTAGGGCGTGACATCGGCACGGTGGTGCTGCCTGACGCCGACCTGAAGATCTACCTCGATGCGTCGGTTGAGGCACGCGCCCGGCGGCGCTGGAATGACTACCAGGCGAACGGTCAGCATGAGAGCTATGAGGAAGTGCTGGCCTCGATGCGCGCCCGCGACGAGTTGGACAGCCAGCGGGCGGTCGCGCCGCTGCGCCCGGCAGATGACGCGGTCGTGATCGATACGACGCGGACCGAAGCCGACGATGTGCTGCGTATGGCGCTCGACCTGATCGCCAGCCGCGAAGGCAGTGCAGCGGCCGCCGATGGGCAGGCAGGAGGTGGGTGATGTCGATGCGGATCTTCAGCACAGGGCCGCTCGTAGATAAGCGGATCTACCGCTGGCGGCGGGAGATATTCCGCTGGGGCATCTGGCAACTGCTCTATCGGTTCTGGGTCAAGATCGATGTCGACGGCTGGGAGAATATCCCGGCGGACGGGCCGGTTGTGATGATGGGCAACCACATCTCGTTTCTCGACCCGGTGATCATGATCTCGTTCTACCCTGACCGCGACATCGTGCCGCTGGCGAAGATCGAAGCCTTCGACCAGCCGATCATGCGCTACTTCGTGGGCCACTGGGGGGCGATCCCCATTGACCGGGGTAGGGCGGGCCTCAAGTCGCTCAAATCGGCGCTGGAGCACATCCACCAGGGCTACGTCGTCATGCTCTACGCCGAGGGTACACGCAGCAAGACTGGGCTGATCGAGGGGCAGGAAGGCAGCGCCTATCTCGCGATCAAGACCGATGCGGCTGTCGTGCCGGTTGCCATCTGGGGGTCGCGGGATTTTCCGATCTCCTGGGTGCGCGACTTAGGGCGCACGCACGTACACGTACGGTTCGGGCAGCCCTTCCGCTTCAAGCATGAGGGCAGCAAGCTGCCGCGTGAGGACTTCCGGGCGATGACCGACGAGGCAATGTACCGCATCGCTGCGCTGCTGCCGGAGGGGTGGCGCGGCCATTACAGTGACCTCTCCAGGGCGACGACCGAGCATCTGGATTTCGACATCACCTGGACGCCTGTCGCAAGGCGCATCCCGCGCTGGGCGCTCGCTATCCAGCAGGCGACGCCGACCGCGATATGACGCGGTGCGCGCGTTCTAGGGGGTGCGACGGACGATGAGCGGTGACGGGCGGCGAGAGGCTCACGGCGGGCTGGTCACGGCGGTTGAGCCGGGCAGCCTGGCCGAGCAGTTAGGCGTGCTGCCGGGCGACGTGCTGCTCCGCGTCAACGGTGAGCCGGTAGAAGACGTGATCGACGTGCAGTACTACGCCGCCGAGTACCGCGTTGAGCTGGCGCTGATGCGAGGCGGCGACGAGATCGCGCTCAGTGGGGAGCGCGCAGAGATGCAGCTGCTCGGTCTTAGCTTCGCCCACCCAACGTTCGATATCGACATCCGGCGCTGCAACAACCTGTGCGAGTTCTGCTTCGTCCTCCAGATGGCCCCCCGCTTCCGGCGCACGCTGTACATCAAGGACGACGACTACCGCTATTCGTTCCTGTTCGGCCATTACGTCACGCTCACCAACCTGAGCGAGCACGACGAAAGGCGCATTGTTGAGCAGGGGCTTAGCCCGTTGTACGTCTCGGTGCATGCCACTGACCTCGACCTGCGCCGCCAGGTGCTGCGCAACCCGGATGCACCGGACATCATGGAGCAGCTTGGGTGGCTGATCGGTGAGGGGATTGAGGTGCACACCCAGGTAGTCGTAACGCCCGGCCAGAATGATGGGGCACACCTGGAGCGGTCGGTGCACGACCTGTCTGTGCTCTACCCCGGTGTGCTCTCGGTGAGCATCGTGCCGGTTGGGCTGACCAAACACCATCGTTACGGGTTCCGCACCAACACGCGCGAGGAAGCGGAGGTTGTGCTCGACGCTTGCGAGGGCTGGCAGGCCGAATTCCGCCGTGCGCTTGGCGTTGGCTTCGCCTACCCGACGGACGAATGGTATCTCATTACCGGGCGTCCCATCCCGCCGCTGGCCGATTACGATGGGCTGGACCTGACCGAAAACGGTCTGGGGCTGGTGCGGCGCTTTATGGATGACTGGACGGAGACACAGCGCGAGCTAAGCGGGCCGCCTCGTCTTAAACGCCTCACGCTGGCGACCGGGGCGCTGTTTGCGCCGACGCTGGCTGCCCACGCTGCCCAGTTTGCCGCACGGAGCGGCGTTGCCACCGAGGTTGCGCCCATTACGAATACACGGCTTGGCGAGACGATCACGGTGGCCGGGCTCTTGATGGGCGAAGACGTGATCGCCCAGCTCACGGGCCGCGACCTGGGCGATGCGCTTGTGCTGCCGCGCGTGATGTTTGACCACCCGGACGGAATCAGTCTGGACGACCGCTCACCGCAGGATATCGCCCGTACGCTCGGTGTGCCTGTGGCGCTGGCCGACATGATGGGCGACCTGGTTGACCTCGTCAACGGGCGCCCGGCGCTCTACTTCCTCCCGTCAGGCGAGCGGCTGGTCAGCCCCGATGCTATTCAGAAGGACGGTGGCTGGGCGGTCGAAAAGTACCTGTAGCGGGCGCGCACGCCATGCACTGCCATCCTGGCGGCTCTGCCGGTGCCGCATCGTCGCGAAAGGGCAGCATCTGCGTCGCACTGGTGAGCCTGTCGCTCATCGTGCTAGCAGCGGGCGCCCTGGTGGGCTGCTTGACAACCCACGACGAGGGTGGCTCCTCTGCCGCCCTGCCTGCCTCGTCCCCCACTGAGGCGAGCGACCCCGACAGCGCGCCCGGCACGTCCGGTGCGCAGTCTACCATCCCCCAGGAGGGCGCACCCGCGCCCACGTTCTGGCCGGGGCGGCTCGATCCGCCGGTCATCCCTGATCCCTTTGTGCTGCTTCCCCCACCGCCGCCGACTGCCACACCCAACCCGCTTGCCCCGTATACGATCCCGGCGCTGGCGGCGCGAGCGTACGGTGAGGGGGAGATATGGGTCACAGAGGTGCTCGACAGCGACCAGCCCTTTCACCGCTATGTGCTTGAGTACCGGAGCGATGGCCTTGCCGTAACCGCCCTGGCGAATGTCCCGCATGGCGAAGGGCCGTTCCCGGTAGCCATCGTGCTGCATGGCTACATCCCGCCGGAGGTCTACTATCGCGGCCTCGACTCGGCCCCGTTGGCCGACTACCTCGCGTGGCGTGGCTACGCGGCGCTTATGCCCGACTACCGGGGTTACATGGAGACGGCGGGCGGGCCCAACCCGCTCAGAATCCCCTACGCCATTGACGTGCTGAACCTGATCGAGGCGCTCGACACGCTTGACGTGCTGGACGAGAATCGCGTCGGCGTGGTCGGGCACTCGATGGGAGGCGGGGCGGCGGCATACGTCATGGTGCTCAGTGAGCGGGTCAGCGCCGTCGTGCTGTACGGCTCGATGAGCGCGGATCAGGCCGCCAACTGGGCGTACATCGGCGAGCAGTGGGCTCCCTGGTGGATGGAGGCCACTGCTCAGGACTATGGCTCGCCTGAAAGCAACCCGGAGGGCTACGCTCAGGTGTCCCCCATCAACAACCTGCGGCGAGTGAAAATCCCCGTTCAGCTCCACCACGGCGAGGCGGACGACCAGGTTCCGCTGGCGTGATCTGTTGGGCTGGCCGAGCGCCTGCGTGAGGCGGGTGCTGCGGTGGAACTGTTCACGTATCCCGGCGCGGGGCACACCTTCTACGGCCCTGACCTGCTGCTGTTTCACGAGCGGGTATTCGCCTTCTTTGAAGAGCACGTGCGCGGTGAGGAGTGAGAAGGAGCAAGGGTGTCTGCGCGTAGGAGAATCGTTGGTAGCGAGACGGTTGCTTCGCTGCTATACTCGCGGCGTGAGACATCAGAGATCGATAAGGAGAGCCTATCGAACGGAGCTATGACGAGCACGGGGAAGGCCAGCGCATGGGCCTGGCGCAATCTGCCACTGGCAGGCTGCCCCAGGCTGACGAGGAGGCGGTTCCCGGCTGCGAGGCCGGGGAAAATCGACAGATCAGCGGATGCCGCCCGGACGCGCCACCGTCCGCAGCTTCTCCCCACCAGAGTACGGGCCAGTCTGTCAAAACCAGGGGGTAACCCCTGGCACAAATCAGGCTGGTTGTGGCCCTTGTTCCACCCAAACCTGACATCATACCGAGCAGCGGCTTCAGCAGGTGACTGCGCCTGCCGGGTGCGGGCTGCCTCATAGAAAGGACTGCCACGATGTGCGGAATCGTCGGCTACATCGGCCCGCGTGATGCGACGCCGATCATTCTCGAAGGGCTCAAGCGGCTGGAGTACCGGGGCTACGACTCGGCTGGCGTGGCCGTGCTGCAGGATGGCCAGATTGCGGTGCGCCGCCGCGCCGGAAAGCTGGGTGAGCTGGCGCAGCTTGTTGCTGAGTCGCCCATCGGCGGACACCTGGGTATCGGCCATACGCGCTGGGCGACGCACGGCGAACCCAATGACCGCAACGCCCACCCGCATGTGGGCATGACGGGGGACGTGGTGGTCGTGCACAACGGGATCGTCGAGAACTTCCTGGACCTGCGTGCCGACCTGCAAGCGGAGGGCGCAGAGTTCAAGAGCGACACGGATACCGAGACCATCGTCCACCTGCTGGAGCGGTTCCTGGCGGCGGGGCAGACTCTTGAGGAGGCCGCGCTGGCAGCCTTCAACCTGTTGAAGGGCGCGCAGGCGATCGTCGCCTTCAGCCGCCACGAGCCTGATCGGCTGGTCGCCTGCCGCATCGGCAACGCGGGCGGAGTGGCGCTTGGCGTCGGCCAGGGCGAGATGTTCCTCGCTTCGGATATCCCGGCTATCCTGGAGCACACCCGCGAGATGGTATTCCTTGAGTCGCGGCAGATGGCGACAATGACTGCCGATGGCTACCACGTGCAGACGCTTGATGGCCAGCCGGTGAGTGTGCCCGTGACCAGCATCGCCTGGGACCCGGTGAGCGCGGCCAAAGGTGAGTACAAGCACTTCATGCAGAAGGAGATCTTCGAGCAGCCCCGCGCGCTGACCGACACGATCCGGGGGCGGGTGGACTTCGAGCGGCGGCGCGTGCATCTGCCTGAGATGAACCTGACGCCGGAGGATGTCCTCGCTATCAGCCGGATCAACATCGTCGCCTGCGGCACGTCGTATTACGCCGGGCTGGTAGGCAAGTACCTGATCGAGCACATTGCCCGCATTCCGGTTGAGGTGTCGATCGGCTCTGAGTTCCGCTATTCCGATCCGATCATCGACGAATCGATGGCGGTGCTCGCCCTGACGCAGTCGGGTGAGACGGTGGACACGCTGGCGGCGATGGAGGAAGCGCGAGACAAAGGCGCGCGTTTGTGGAGCATCGTCAATGCCATCGGCAGCCAGGCGATGCGCATCGCCGACGGGTTTATCTCGATGCAGGCCGGGCCGGAGATTGGCGTGGCAAGCACCAAAGCGTTTACCGCGAGCATCGTTGACCAGTATATGCTGGCCTGCTACCTCGCACAGCTCCGCAACGGCCACGACCGCGCTGCGCTGCGACAGCAAATCGAAGACCTGGCGCGTCTGCCCGACCTGGCGGGTCAGGTTCTCGACAGTGACGTGGCGATCCAGGAGCTTGCCCACCGGCTGTATACGAACAGCAACTTCCTCTACCTGGGCAGGGGGATCAACTACCCGATCGCGCTCGAAGGCGCGCTCAAGCTCAAAGAGATCAGCTACATCCACGCCGAGGGCTACCCGGCAGGCGAGATGAAGCATGGCCCGATTGCGCTGATTGACGAGAACATGCCCGTGCTGGCGATCGTCGTGAAGGATCACGTGTATGACAAGATGCTGTCGCAGGTGGAGCAGGCCAAAGCGCGCGGCGGGATCGTTGTTGCGCTGGCAACTGAGGGCGATGACCTGATCGCCGAGAAGGCCGATTACGTGATCAGCGTGCCGGAGACTCCGCCCTTGCTCTCGCCAGTCGTGAACGTGCTCCCGCTCCAGTTATTGGCCTACCACATTGCGGTACGGCGCGGCGCAGACGTCGATCAGCCGCGCAACCTGGCTAAGAGCGTGACGGTGGAGTAGCGGATAGAGGTCGACGTCGCTCACAAGCGCCCCCGGTGTTAGGGCGAAGGTGAATAAGGCAAAGGCGTGGTCACGGCACAGACCCGGCGCTGGCCACGATAACGACGACCAGGACGGCGACCACTACCAGCGCCACCCCCGCCAGCACGAAGCTGACTATCCGGCGCTGCTCCTGTCCGGAACGGGCGCGCTGCTCGGCAAGGCGGGCCAGCCGCTCGCGTTCCTCCGCCAGCAGGCGGGCGCGCTGCTCGGCCATATACGTGACATCGGCCTGCTTGCTCGCGACCAGCACCTCGTCGCGGCGTCCAGTGCCCTCCTCGACGGTGGTGCTCGCCCTTGAAGTTACGGCGCTCAACGTGTCGAGCGGGTTGGCGCATACTTCGCAGTGAGACGCACCGGGCGGGTTGATGTGCGCGCAGGTTGGGCACTGGCGGCCCAGCGCCAGGCCACACTCCATGCAGCGCCTAGCCTGTGGGGGGTTGAGCGTGCCGCACACCCGGCAGAGTATCTCGTCGCGGGCGGAGCTGTACTGTGCGCCGCAGAACTGGCAGACTGGGCTGCCCTGAGCGTCGTGGACGAACTGGCTGCCGCCGCACGATGGGCAGGCGATACGTTTGATGTCCATCGGCGATAGTCCCTACTGCTGCCCCCAGGATGTTGTCCAACAGTATAGCCCGAACTGTAATCATCACAAGAGCCCTGCAACTCTGCGCGCATTCGCGCGTAGAGGATAGTGTAAGCAAGCATCTCAGAGATTGAGGGTGAATGAGGATGAGCAACGTACAAGAACTGCAAGCCACGGCGCCCGTCCGGCCAGAAACGACCTCAGAGGAACGCACCTGGGCAGCACTGGCGCACGCCAGCACGCTGCTCACGCTGGTGCTCGCGGTGGGAACGGCCGGCATCGGCGGGCT